>ENA-OQKO01000416-OQKO01000416.1-human-gut-metagenome-genome-assembly--contig:-NODE-416-length-42556-cov-4.538900_pt1 | contig 42556 bp, 36 predicted proteins | sample MGYA00242777_ERZ504796 | MGnify/ENA primary metagenome ERZ504796 (study PRJEB26092, sample SAMD00036404) | human gut metagenome | host: Homo sapiens | study: EMG produced TPA metagenomics assembly of... | reverse complement strand
GTAAATCCGGATAACGCTTGCTCCATACGTATTACCGCGGCTGCTGGCACGTATTTAGCCGGAGCTTCTTAGTCAGGTACCGTCATTATCTTCCCTGCTGATAGAGCTTTACATACCGAAATACTTCATCGCTCACGCGGCGTCGCTGCATCAGGGTTTCCCCCATTGTGCAATATTCCCCACTGCTGCCTCCCGTAGGAGTCTGGGCCGTGTCTCAGTCCCAATGTGGCCGGTCGCCCTCTCAGGCCGGCTACTGATCGTCGCCTTGGTGGGCCGTTACCCCGCCAACAAGCTAATCAGACGCGGATCCATCTCACACCACCGGAGTTTTTCACACTGCACCATGCGGTGCTGTGCGCTTATGCGGTATTAGCAGTCGTTTCCAACTGTTATCCCCCTGTGTGAGGCAGGTTATCCACGCGTTACTCACCCGTCCGCCACTCAGTCACAGAACAATCATCCCCGAAGGAAATCAGGTAAAGTGCTTCGTTCGACTTGCATGTGTTAAGCACGCCGCCAGCGTTCATCCTGAGCCAGGATCAAACTCTCATAAAAAGTTTTTCCCGTTCCAGAATCAACTGGCTAATTTTAACCATTCATTAATTCCAAACGTTACTGTTTTAGGTTGCTTTGACTTTCGTCTCTGCTGTTCTCTCGAACTCATTTTAATGCGAATTGCTTCGCTATTCTCAATGAATCTTTCAAGGTTATTTCACTGTTCAGTTATCAAAGTTCTTTGTTCGTTGCCGTTCAGCAACTTTTACATCTTACCAGATGTTCAATCGCTTGTCAACAACTTTTTTTATTTTTTTATTTGTCGTTCTTTGCGACAGCTCAATCATATTACCATGTACTCGATTGTTTGTCAACAACTTTTTTCATGTTTTTTGATTGATAGCGGAGAAGGAGGGATTTGAACCCTCGCGCCGCTGTTAACGACCTGCACCCTTTCCAGGGGTGTCCCTTCGGCCAGCTTGGGTACTTCTCCGAATAAACAATCTATGGTTACCGACTCAGTCGATAACGGAGAGAGTGGGATTCGAACCCACGCGCCCTTGCGGACAAACGGTTTTCAAGACCGCCTCGTTATGACCACTTCGATATCTCTCCAATTGTAATGCGTTTCGAACCAACGCAAGAATGATTATACATAGAAACCTATACCTTGTCAACAAGTTTTTTCACTTTTTTTACATTTTTTTCATATAGTGATGATGACAGGGGCAAAAGCCTGAAACCACGATGCGCTTGCACAGGAGTGGTTTTATGGCTTAATAACCCGCCCCGATATGGGCATAAAAGTGAGATTTTCATCTCACAATATGCGAATAGCGGAAAGGATGCTTATTCTGCATTCAAAAAGGCTTCCGCAACAACCAAATCTTCCGGCGTAGTGATCTTGATATTGTCATAACTTCCTTCATACAGCTTTACCGGTGTACACAGCATTGTCTCTACTACCATAGCATCATCGGTAATCTGAACAGCAGGCATATTCTGATACATCTTCTCATAGGCACCACGGATCAATGTATATTCAAATACTTGTGGTGTCTGTATTATCCATGTATATTTTCTCTCCGGTGTTTCTCTGACAAACCCCTGCTCATTGATCAGTTTAATGGTATCCTTGCTGGTCATTCCTGCTGCACAGGCATGATATTGTTCTACGGTATCCCGGGCACGGCACAAAAGTGCATTATCGATAAACGGCCGCGCGCCATCATGGATATAAACATAATCAGCATCTTCCAGTGCGCAGATCCCCCGATATACCGAGTCATAGCGCTCTTTTCCGCCTGCAATGACATGAGAAACTTTCTGAAATCCATAGTGTTCCACTATTTCTTTTTGACAATAGTCCTCCTGTCCCACACCGGTCACCAGCACAATTTCATCTATGAAACTATCTTCAAATGCTTTGAGTGCATAATACAGCACTGGTTTTCCCTTTAAGCTCAGGTATTGCTTGGGGACATCACTCTTCATGCGTGATCCTTTTCCTGCTGCCAGTACAATGGCTGCATGCCGTTTACATTCTTTCATTTTATCGTTCTCCCAGTTTTAGATTCGGAACTGCATTCAGATCCCATCCATGGCGAGTTCCCGCCATATACTCATAGTATGCTGCCGCACCGATCATTGCCGCATTATCTGTACAGAGAATCGGTGACGGATGATAAAATGAGATGCCTCTCTTTTCACAGGCTGCACGCATGCCTTCCCGCAGTACACTGTTGGATGCCACACCACCTGCAATCGCCAACTTGTTTATTTCAAATGTTTCTGCTGCATGCATCGCATGTGCGATCAGAACATCTGTCACAGCTTTCTGGAATGAGGCTGCAATATCTGCCGGCACGATTTCAATATTTTTCATTTTACATCCATTGATATAGTTCAATACAGCTGATTTTACTCCACTGAAACTAAAGTCATACGGATTATCGTTGACTCTTGCTTTCGGGAATGGAATTGACATTGGATCACCATCCCGTGCCGCCTTTTCAATTTTCGGTCCCCCCGGATACCCCAGTCCAATTGCACGGGCCACTTTGTCAAAAGCCTCTCCGGCCGCATCATCTCTGGTTCTGCCAAGAATCTCATATTTACCATAATCTGATACTTTTACAAGGTGGGTATGACCACCGGATACCACCAGACACAAAAATGGCGGCTCCAGATCTTTATTTTCTATATAATTGGCACTGATATGTCCCTCAATGTGATGAACACCAACCAGTGGGATTTTTTTCGCATAGCTGATTGCCTTTGCTGCTGCCACACCTACCAGAAGAGCCCCCACCAGCCCTGGTCCATAGGTGACACCGATAGCATCAATGTCATCCAGGCTCACATGTGCTTCATCCAGTGCTTCCTGAATGACCTGATTAATCTTTTCAATGTGCTTTCTGGATGCAATCTCCGGAACTACACCTCCATATAATGTATGTAATGCAATCTGTGATGAAATCACATTGGACAATACTTCTCTGCCATTTTTGACTACAGCAGCCGCTGTCTCATCACAGGAGCTTTCTATTGCAAGAATCAAAACGTCTTTTTCTGCCATAATATTCTCCCATCTGCCGCATCTGATACGACTCATCTATCTGTTTATCCTTTCATCTGTTTATCTAACAGACGCCCTGTCTCTCCATCTGACCATGATCAGTTTTCTTCAAATTCCATTTCTATGCTGCGGCCGTCTTTTCCAAGGGATGCCTCCGGAAAAATTTTGCGCACGTCGGCCATATAGCTTTCTGCTGTCGTCAGGGACGGGCTGAAATGGGTCAGCCACATAGCTCTGGCTTCTGCATTTTTTGCCAGATTTGCAGCCTCATAAAAAGTCATATGCTTGTACTGACGAGCCTTTGCCTCTTTCTCTTTCTCCGCATACATACCCTCACAGATAAAGAGATCCGCCTGCTTCGCACACTCTGCGATTACCGGTACCGGGCGCGTATCGGTACAGTACGTCAGCTTGATTCCTTTTCGTTGCGGACCAAGAACCATATCCGGTGTCAAGACGCGGCCTCCATCCTCAATCACCTCACCCTTCTGCAGACGGCTCCAGTATTTCTGCGGAATCTCCTGATCACGGGCGCGTTCTACATCAAATCTGCCCTGCCGTTTGATCTCCAACGTATAACCATAACAAAGTACATTATGGTTTACCCGGAACGCATGGATGCAGTATCCATTCATCTCAAAATCCTGTTCACGCTCCGTAATCTCATGATATTCGATTGAGAACGGCAGTTCCGGTGCGATGATCCGCAATGCGTTTACCACACGTTCCAATCCTTTCGGACCGATCATGTGAACCGGTCTGGTACGCTCTGCATTTCCAAGGGTCAGCAAAAGACCCGGCAGTCCGCTGATATGGTCTGCATGGTAATGAGTAAAACAGATCACATCCAGGTCATGTACACTCCAGCCTTTTTCCCGGATTGCCACCTGCGTGCCCTCACCGCAGTCAATGAGCAGATTACTTCCATTATATCGCGTCATCAACGCAGTTAATTTTCGGTACGGAAGCGGCATCATGCCACCGGTACCAAGTAAACATACATCTAACATTCAAATATTTCCGTCCTTTCCACGGTTTGCGGCGGAATCCGAAACTGTGCTATCCACTGTTCCACGCAAAATTCACAGATATCCGCCGTCTGCCTGGTTCCATCTTTGCCGGAAAAATATCCCCAGGTCTTCTCAAAATGAAAAAAATCTTCCGTTTCCCGGCTATATCCCTCCGGAATCTTTTTTCCACAGCAATTACAATATAATATACCTGCCTCTCTCACGCTTTTATCCTCCGTGTCAGATCACAACACATGACAATGGCATGCTCTGTCGGTTTTCGATAAAAATTCTTGCGAAGCCCACAGGACTCAAATCCATGTTTCTCATACAGTTGCTGTGCGGGAATGTTGCTCTGTCGCACTTCCAGATAGATTTTCTCTGCTCCGCGCTTCTGTGCTTCCATAAAAACAGTATCTAAAATAGCATCTGCAATCCCTTGTTTTCGACACTCCGGCCGCACAGCCACATTTGTAATCTCTCCTTCATCCAGAGACAGATAAATGCCACAATATCCCACCGGAACCTGCTGTGTATCCTCTGCCACCATCATCAATGCCTCCGGCTGTTTCAGAGCATCGGAAAATGCCTGTTCACTCCACGGTTCTGAGAAACATTCCGCTTCGAGAAGTGCCACCGAAGGAACATCCTCCAGCCGCATCTCCCGAACTATCCGTTTTTCTTCTCCAGTCTTCATACTTTTGGAAACGTCCTCATCACATTTCAACGTATTTTCTTCGCATTTTTCCATATTTTTCAAAATGTTACTCATACTATGCCCCGGTATGCTGCTTTTCTAACATTTCCTGACGTTCCCGCTCTGCCTGGGACAGACGCAGATAGTCCGGACAGTGTTCTGCCGCTGTCTCAAATCTGCCTTCTTTTGCATACTGAAGGCCCAGCCATGCCACAGCACCCGCACGCTGCTTGTTCATATGTGCCGGTGCATAATCATGCTGCACCTGACAGTTTTCTTCTATATAGTCGCGGAATACCGCCACACCGTCACCCAAAAAGGTCACCGGTTTTCCGATCTCATTAATCTGTGCCACGATATCGCTGATGCCGACGGCACATTGCTGCTGAATGGTCTGCAGCTCTCCGTTTTTAAATTCATAAATACCGGTATAGGTCTGCCGGCGTCTCGCATCCATCAATGGACAGATCAGTGCCTGATGTCCCCAAAGGTTGCAGGCAAGGGCGTCCACAGTCGGAATATGGATCAGTGGTTTATCCAAGGCCAGCCCCAGCCCTTTGGCAGTTGCAGAACCGATACGAAGTCCGGTAAAAGATCCCGGTCCTGCTGCTACTGCAATGGCATCAATGCTGTTCAGATCCAGATCGATCATTTTTGCCACTTCATCCAACATCGGAAGCAGTGTCTGTGAATGCGTTTTTTTATAATTTACCGTATACTCGCCCAGCATGTTGTCATCTTCCACAAGAGCCACACTGGCTACGAGTCCGGAGCTGTCTAAGGCTAAAATTTTCATGTGCGATGCACCTCCTTGATGGTTATTGTACGATAGTCAAAGCCTTTTTCCAGATCTTTTTCAATCTGTACTTCCTGGTAATCCTGTGGCAGAATCTCTTCGATCAGGTTCGCCCACTCAATCATGGTGACACCGCTGCCATAGAAATAATCCTCATAACCGATCTCATCCATCTCCTCGATATCACCAATCCGATATACATCAAAATGATAAAACGGAAGTCTTCCTTCCTCATACACCTGCACAATGGTAAAGGTCGGACTGCTGATGGGTTCTGTAATCCCGAGTCCATCTGCAAATCCCTGGGTAAATACCGTTTTTCCCACACCGAGATCACCGATCAATGTCAGAACATCCCCCGGTTTTGCTTCACTGCCCAGCTTTTTTCCCAATGCATAGGTCTCTTCTGCTGAAAATGTCTCTATCTTCATATATCTGTTTCCTCGTCTGATTTATTAATCTGCTTTTATCTTCATAGTCAGTGCAATCCGTTTCTTTGCCACATCCACGCTAATCACCTGAACATCTACGACATCACCGACGGATACTGCTTCCAGCGGATGTTTGATAAAACGGTCACAGATCTGCGAAATATGCACCAGACCGTCCTGATGAACACCTATATCTACGAATGCGCCAAAATCAATGACATTCCGCACCGTTCCCTTTAAGATCATCCCCGGTTTCAGGTCTTTCATCTCAAGGACATCCGTGCGCAGGATTGGTTTTGGCATGTCCTCACGCGGATCTCTGCCTGGTTTTTCCAGTTCCCCGACAATATCCCGCAGAGTCAGTTCACCGGTTCCAAGCTCCTCCGCCAGTTTTTTATAATCACGGATTTTTTTATGCAATCCCGGAACCGCACCTTTTTTCAGTTCATCTTTCGAGTAACCAAGCTGTTTTAACAATGCTTCTGCCACTCCATAGCTCTCTGGATGGACGCTGGTGGCATCCAGCGGCTGCGTACTCTCACTGATGCGCAGGAATCCCGCACACTGCTCAAAAGCCTTCGGTCCCAGTTTTGCTACTTTCAACAATTCTTTTCGATTCTTAAATATACCATTTTCTTCCCGGTATGCAACAATATTTTTTGCAATTGTTTTGTTAATGCCGGATACATGCTCCAACAATGGCACAGATGCAGTGTTCAGATCCACACCTACTTTATTGACACAGTCTTCCACAACGCCTTCCAGTGCCTCACTCAGACGCTTCTGGTTCATATCATGCTGATACTGGCCAACACCAATGGATTTTGGATCGATCTTTACCAATTCTGCCAGCGGATCCTGCAGTCTCCGGGCAATAGATGCGGCACTTCGCTGTCCTACGTCAAAATTCGGAAATTCTTCCGTAGCAAGCTTGCTGGCTGAATATACGCTGGCCCCTGCCTCATTTACGATCACATACTGTACCGGAGTTGAGAGTTCCTGCAACAGTTCCACAATCACCTGCTCTGATTCTCTGGAAGCAGTTCCGTTTCCTACCGAAATCAGGGTAATATGATATTTTGCGATCAGTTTTTTCAAAACAGCCTTCGCCTCTGCAACTTTGTTCTGTGGTGCTGTCGGGAAGATCACTACGGTGTCCAGCACTTTTCCCGTGGCATCTACCACAGCAAGTTTACACCCGGTACGGAACGCCGGATCCCAGCCAAGTACTACCTGACCGCGGATTGGCGGCTGCATCAGCAGCTGCTCCAGATTTTTTCCAAAAACACGGATCGCACCCTCCTGTGCGGACTCTGTCAGTGCATTGCGGATTTCCCGTTCAATAGCCGGTGCGATCAGTCGCTCATAACTGTCCGCCACAGCCGCTTTTAAATATGGTGTTGTATATGGATTATCCCTGTGCAGCGTTTTTTTCTCCAGATAACGGATGATCTCATCCTCCGGAGCCTCCAGTTTTACCGTCAGCACTTTTTCCTTTTCTCCACGATTTAATGCCAGAATCCGATGTCCGGCCAGTTTTGCCACAGGCTCTTCAAAATCATAATACATCTCGTATACAGATTCTGTCTCTTTATCCTTCGCACCGGAAGTCAGAGTACCTTTTTTCATAGTTTTCTCACGGATATAGCTCCGATAATCTGCCTCATCCGCGATAGCCTCCGCTACAATGTCCATGGCTCCCTGAAGTGCATCCTCCGCCGTCGCCACACCTTTTTCCTCTGAAATGTAGCCTGCGGCCTCTTCCTGCGCCGGATGATTCAGCTGCTGCAGTAACAATACGTTCGCCAGCGGTTCCAGTCCACGCTCCTTGGCAATGGTGGCACGAGTGCGGCGTTTCGGTCGATACGGGCGATACAGATCATCTACTGCCACCAGTGTCTCCGCTGCCAGAATCTGCTGTTTTAATGCATCCGTCAGCTTACCCTGTTCCTCAATAGAAGAAATGACCTGTTCCTTCTTTTCCTCCAGGTTTCGCAGGTAATTCAACCGTTCATATAGATTTCTGAGCACTTCATCGTTCAGTGCTCCGGTTGCTTCCTTTCGATAACGGGAAATAAACGGAATCGTATTACCCTCATCGATTAATTTGACAGCTGCCTGTGCCTGTCCCGGTCGTATCTGTAATTCTTCTGCAAGTTTTCTGATAATATCCATATATCTAACTTTCCTTTCTTAAACGGCTATAGTGTATCATACATTCTTCCGGTTGTCATTTTCTGATGCACATGTTAGAATCATTGTCTAAAGGAGGCACAAAAACATGTATGAACAAAATGAAAATCCATGGAACGATCCTCAGGATTCGCAGAGTCAGCAGGAAATGTACCACCGCAATCCCGAACCGGGAAATGCATCCAACGGTCTGGCTGTCGCTGCCCTGATCTGTTCCGTTCTCAGTATTGTATCTGTTTGTTGTCTGTACGGTGCATTTGTCTTTGGCGGTCTTGCAATCATTTTTGCACTGCTTTCCAGAGGCGCCCGAAAAAAGACATACGGAGCTGCACACACCGCCCTGCTCATAGGAACTGCCGGTGTCCTGATCAGCGTAGTCATCACCATCGGAAGTTTCATTACTGTCAGCCGTCAGTATGGTGGTTTTGACAAATTTCTGGAGCGTTATACTTACACTCTGGAACAAAATTTCGGTATCGATCTGGATCCAGGCAGCGATAATTCCAGCACTGACAATGGTTCCGACGGAACTTCCATCTTTGACAATAATGGTTCCGGAGACTATTTATAAAAACGGTTCCACACCTGTTTTTATATAAAACAGATTTTTTACTACAAAATGAATAACCACGATAACAAGGGAGGCATACACCCATGTCTCACGGTATTTCATGCCGATGGGAAGCCGGTGTCCGCTGATGCGGTCTATCGTCTGGCTGATCATAAACCAGGCAAATACGACTGCTGCATAAAATATCATCGGAAAATCCACCGCACACACGAAAATTTTCCCGGAAAGCAATGCCCGAAGACTTCGGGTTCCACCGCATCCCGGGCAAAAATAACCCGTCAGCGTATAAAATACACACGGATGCGTTCCAAAGGACAGGACAAAATGCGGAAACAGCACCTTTTTTGCAATTTCCAACACACAAAGGATGAACAAAAAAATCCATCCACAACGATATAATCTTGTCTCCAGCATTGGTTCTGATTCTTTCATATTTGCTTTCTCCTTGTTCTCACACTATTTTAACAGATTGGAGCATGATATCAATATGAAATCTTTTGCAGATTTAAAAGCAAATGCCAGAAGTGCTTTGCTTGGACGTTACAGTGTGCTCATTGGTGCCGGCATTCTTGCCTGGCTCATTGCCGCACTGATTGAAATTCCATTTTCCCGCATGCTGCAGGAAGGATTTTACTATATCCACATATTCCGGATTATCTGGGCTTATGTCGGCATGCTGTTTGTCGGCCTGATCGGATTGCTGTTCAATATTGGCATCACTCACATGCATATGGAATCAGCCAGAGACATCCGTCCACAGTTTTCAGATCTTCTGTATCCATTTCGAAACCGACCGGACAAGTTTATCGGCTGTGAGCTTATCCTTATCCTGATTTCCTTTGTCTGCACACTTCCGGGGGCTGCTGTTACCGCGATTGCAGCATTGCGGTCAGGCACCTTGACATCGCTGGTGCTCAGTTCTCAGCTGATCACCGGATTGATTCTGCTGGTTATCGGTTTCGTTGTCCAGCTCATACTCGGTCTGGCTTTTTCCCAGGTATCCTACCTGCTCCTCGATCATCCGGATTACCGGGTAACGGAAGCACTTCGTGAAAGTTTTCGCCTGATGAGAGGTCGTAAACTGCGCTATTTTCTGCTGCAACTTTCTTTCATCGGCTGGTGGCTGCTTGGTATTCTGACACTGGGTCTTGGTTTTTTGTGGATCATTCCTTATATGCTTCAGACAAATACCCAGTTCTATCTGAATCTGAAAGAGTTCTCATAACAAAGTTCTCATTCAGAACATATGCTATCGCACAAAAAAGCAGGATTACTTCTATCCAATGAAATAATCCTGCTTTTTCTATCCAAGTCGAACGCACGTAAGGCTTGGTGCGTGATTCTGATCAGCGAAAGCTGACATAATGAATAAAATCGGAACGCTATTAGTCCTCGATAAATCTGTCATGTGCTGCACGCATTGCTTTATCTACATCTTTCTCATCTACCAGAACTGTAACACGGATCTCAGATGTTCCGATCATACGGATGTTTACACCAATGTTATACAGTGCCTCAAACATACCTGCTGCTACGCCCGGATGTGTCTGCATTCCGGCTCCGACAATAGACAATTTCGCAACGGTCGGATCTGCTTCGATTTTCTGGGCTTTGATACGTGCATGGTTCTCCTCCAACACTTTTACAGCCTCATCCATCTGATCACGGGATACGGTAAAGGAAATATCCTTTGTGCCATCACGACCGATCGACTGTAAAATGATATCTACATTAATATTTTTCTTTGCCAGAAGATCAAAGATCTTAAATGCCATTCCCGGCTCATCCTTAATACCAATAACTGCGATTCTCGCTGCATTTTTATCTACTGCTACGCCACTAACAAGCATGCCTTCCATTTCTGTTTCCTCCTTAACAATTGTTCCCTCTGCTCTGTTTAAACTTGAACGTACAACCAACTGCACACCATATTTTTTCGCAAGTTCAACAGAACGGTTGTGAAGAACTTTCGCTCCAAGTGTTGCCAATTCAAGCATCTCATCGTATGTGATTTCCGTCAATTTTTTTGCGTTTGGAACCACACGCGGATCTGCGGTGTATACACCCTCTACGTCTGTGTAGATCTCACAGGCATCTGCATGCAGTGCTGCTGCCAGGGCTACCGCTGTGGTATCAGAACCTCCACGTCCCAGTGTTGTAATATCGTCATATTTATTAACTCCCTGGAAACCGGTAATGATAACAATTCTTCTCTGTTCCAGTTCATTGAAAATACGCTCGGTATCAATTCGTTTGAATTTTGCATTGCTGTATGCTGATGTTGTATGCATAACTACCTGAAATGCATTCAAAGATACGGCAGAAACGCCCAGAGACTGCATAGCCATGGACATTAATGCAACAGATGTCTGCTCTCCGGTTGCCAGGAGCATATCCATCTCTCTCTTGGAAGCTTTCGGATTGATGTCGCGTGCCATCTCAATGAGACGGTCTGTTGTCTTCCCCATTGCGGACAGAACAACAACCACATCATTTCCTGCTTCATAATCTTCGATACATCTCTTTGCTACATTAAAAATTCTTTCTTTATCAGCCACAGAACTGCCGCCGAATTTTTTTACAATTAGCATGTCTTCCTCCCAAATAAGTAATCTATGATTTCATGGCCACACGCCACGTAGTTTCCACTGGCCTCACCTTCAGCTTCATTGTACTTCCAGTCATGTTGCTGAAGTTTTGTGCTGTCATATAAAAGATACGGCACACTGTCAGATGAATGCGTTCGCATGCAGATTGGCGTAGGATGATCCGGAAGTACTAACATTCGAAAATCCTCTCCCGCTGCTTCAAGTCCTTCCTTCACTGGCTTGATAATCCGTGAATCCAGATATTCAATTGCCTTCACCTTACGCTCAACGCTGCCCTGATGACCCATCTCATCCGGAGCCTCAACGTGGATATACGCAAAATCATATCCCTCTTTGGTTAATACGTCAATTGCTGCCTGCGCTTTTCCTTCATAATTTGTATTCAGACCACCGTTTGCGCCCTCTACTTCCACGACTTTCATGGATGCACCTACGGCAATTCCTTTCAACAGATCTACTGCAGAGATCATCGCACCTTTCAGCTGTGTTTTCTCTTCAAAGGAAGAAAGAGCCGGCTTTGTGCCCGCACCCCAGAACCAGCAGGAGTTTGCCGGATTCAGACCGTTTTTCTTCCGTTCTACATTAATCGGATGGTTTACGAGAATATCATAACTTTTCCTCATCATTTCACGAAGTACAGCATCCTCCGGAAGATACTGTCCGATTGTCTGCCCCAGTACATCATGTGGCTGTGTCAGTTCAACCACTTCTCCCTTATCCCAGATCAACAGATGGCGGTAGCTGGTTCCCACATAAAACTTGTAAGTTTCATTCTCCAGCCCTTCCCGAACTGCATCTAACAAAACTGCAGCATCTGCAGTGCTGATCTCACCGGAACTGTGATCGATAATCGTACGTTCCTCATAATTCTCCTCTTCCTCAGACAAAGTCACCAGATTGCAGCGAAGCGCAATATCCGTATCCTTCATGTCAACGCCAATACTCAACGCTTCCAGTGGCGAACGTCCGGAATAATAAATTCTCGGATTGTATCCAAGCACTGACAGGTTTGCGGTATCACTGCCCGGCTTCATCCCCTCCGGAATCGTATGAACCATTCCGATTTCTGATACTGCTGCCAGCTGATCCATCTCCGGCGTATCTGCATAGGAAAGCGGGGTCTGATTGCCAAGTTCCGCAATCGGACGGTCTGCCATTCCATCTCCTAAAACCACCACGTATTTCATCACTTTTTACCTCTGTTTACTTTTTTATTTTCTCATCAACAAACAATCTGTCATCTCTGCGTCTGTCCATTTACGCAGTAATGATTCTTTACTTTACACGAATGGACTGAAGCACAGCACCGATCTGCCCCTCTGCTTTATCATATGCAGCCCCATCCATCTCGGCTGTTATAAATGCACACTCTCCGGTAACACCTTCTGCCTGTACATATTCCACTGCACCAAAAGCCTGCTCAATAGCAGCTTTCTCTGCTGTAGTACGGACAAAATATCTGTTTTTCAACTGTTTGTAATCAGCAAGTTCCAGTTTTTCCTCACGCCATTCCACCGGAATATTTTCATCCAGATGTCTTGCGATTTCAACAATATCACCCACAACAGCACTTGCGGTCGGAAGTTTGCCTGCTCCACTTCCGTAAAACATTGCATCTCCGAGTACATTGCCATGTACAAACACTGCATTGAATACATCATTGACATTGTACAGCGGATGTTCCGGTGCCAGCATAAACGGTGCTACCAGTGCACAGTAACTGTCTCCTGTCTTATAGCTGGAAGCAAGAAGTTTGATACTTCTTCCCAATGCTTTCGCGTATTTGATATCGGTTGCTGTAATCTTTGTGATTCCTTCTGTATGGATGTCCTGGAAATCAACCTGCTGCCCACATACCAGAGATGTGAGAATCGCAATCTTTCTGCAGGCATCATGTCCCTCGATATCTGCGGTCGGATCTGCTTCTGCATATCCTTTCTGCTGTGCATCTTTCAGTACATCTTCGAACTCAGAACCTTCTGAAGACATTTTTGTCATCATATAGTTGGTTGTTCCGTTCAGAATGCCGGATACTTCCTCAATCACATCTGCTGTCAGACAGGAATTTAACGGACGGATGATTGGAATACCGCCACCTACACTTGCCTCAAACATGCAGTTCACATTTTTTTCCTTTGCAATGCGGATGAGCTCTGCACCTTTCTCTGCGATCAGTGCCTTGTTAGAAGTAGCAAAATGTTTACCACTTTCCAGCGCCTGTTTCGCAAATGTGTATGCCGGCTCCACACCACCCATGGCTTCCACCACGATTGCGATCTCCGGATCGTTTTTGATAACCGCATAATCATGTACGATCTTATCTTCCATCGGATCTCCCGGAAATTCACGCAGATCCAGGATATACTTGATAGATATTTCGTCTCCTACGCGTTTTGTGATACTCTCTTTGTTTACTTTTAATACTTCCGCCACACCGGAACCAATCGTACCGTAACCTAATACTGCAATCTGAATCATCGTTTGTCACTCCCTTGCTAATATTTTTAAATAATGAATGCCCTGTTGCTGCTCAATGGTATCTACCATCTGCGAGATATCACCAGTTTCATTTAACACATCCACGCTCAGTGTCAGTGAAGCAATTCCGTTGACCGGAATACTCTGATGAATCGTCAGGATATTGGCATGATAATCTGCCACGATCCGCAATACTACGGACAACAGTCCCGGTTCATCATCCAACTGAATCACCATGGTGATTGTCTTTCCCTTTGCATTATCATGAAATGGGAAAATATCATCTTTGTATTTATAAAAAGAACTCCGGCTGATGCCGACATTCTCTGCTGCCTCCTGTACGGAAACTGCCTTGCCTGAATCCAGCAAACGTTTTGCCTCTACTACCTTCAGTAAAACCTCCGGCACTGCTTTCTGCTTCAGAACAAAATATTTTGTTTTTTCTGCCATTGTGTCCCCCTTATGTGTGTTTCACAGAAATACATCTGTTTTCACAGTAAAGATATAGTATCATAATCAAATCTTGTATGCAACCCTGTTTTTTGTGTTTTTCAAGATACCAACGATGTCAGCACACGAAAAACTGCTCTTTTTTGATAAAAAATCCAACTTGATCATACAGATTGCTCCGTGCTTTGCACTCCCACAATCCTTCTGATAAAAAAGACCGGGGATTCTTAAAATCCCCGGCCGCCGCCACCAAATGTGCGTCCGCCCGCACCCTGATGAACCGTACTTGTATTTCCGCCATCACCATTTTTCGGTGGATCTTTCGGAATTTTTCTGCGTGTCACATATTGACGCACAAAATGATCTTCATTTGTGCGCAGTTTTACTGTCGCATGTTCTCTGGCATTGTACCGGTATCTTCCAAATTTCAACCGGTATTTTCCGGTGATAAACAGGCAGAATCCCGCACACACCACTCCTCCGACAACAATTGCCAGCAGGATATCCTTCAAATCCAGCAGCCGCACATTATTGCCAGATACATCCCGATAGATTCCCTGATCGGCATCATATACAGAAGAATGATCCGGCTTTCCTTCCTGATAAAAAGTCACAGTATCATTCAGCATTGCAATCATCGCCTGATAATAATCTCCGTCTCCGGCATATGCCGTGGCATCATCCAGTAATTCATTCAAACGTGTATCGCCGACGTACTCATAGGCTTCTCCGGCAGTTGCAATATAAAACAAACGTGCATTCATATCCAGTACAAAAGCAATTCCGTTGTCTTTTTCTGTGTATTCATTAAATTTTTCTTCCGCATAACTCTGCGTCGATCCTACTGAACTGTCATTTACCGTCAAAAGCATAAGATCCCATCCGGTTTCTTCCTCTGCCACATTAACAGCTGCTGTAAGCTCTGAAATCTCACTGTCGGAAAACAATCCCGCATCATCATATACCTGACGCCCTGCTGCCTGTGCAGAAACTGCCGCACCCACACTGAGCATAAGACATACTACGATTCCTGCCAGCCAGAGCAGCCACTGCTCTCTTCTTTTTGTCATTCTCATTTTCCTCTCCCAGAATCAGAATATAAAGTAGCCAAGCAACAGCATGATCACCAGTGCTATGCCGCCACACAACGCACCAAACAGAAATACTTTTTTCCGGTCAACCGGAAGTTCTCCATACGTTTTTCCATTCTGACCATTCATGGAGTAATAATACATCTTTCCATTCATCCCTTTATAAGTCACAGTCCACACCGGAAGCAGCGTGTACTTCCACTGTTCCCGGATCGGTCTGATATGATCTGAAAGTATATGTACGCCGTTATATCCGTGAATCGTATCTTCCAGCAGATCTCTGGTGCAATTTTCCACTTCGCGATGTACTTCCTCCTCCAGTTCTTTCCGTTCAATATCACGTTTTTCCGCATAGAAACCGGACAGATATCCCATCCGAAATTCTGCTGCTTTAGTAAAATCATAAGGAAGTACACCTTCCGCCAGTAAATTATCGGTTTTTTTCAGTGCATGCTTGGTGATTTCCCGCAGTGACACATGGCCTTCCCGTTCCATACGATAAATTCTCGTCTCCGTAAATTCCTCATCTCCGGAAACCCACACCCGCACTTTATTTCCTTCTGCGGTCAGACTTCCTTCTACCTCTGCATCACAGACCCAATATGGAAAATAAATGCCTGTCAGTTTTTCAATCTGATTTTTCTGAAAAAATGCATTCGGCACAAATTTCTTTTTGTGTACAAAATCAAGGAAATGTTCCTCTGCCTGTTTCCGGTCAATCTCAAAAGGAATAATCTGATCCGGATGAAACGCTCCTGATAATTGTTCTGACAGCAATACCGGATTGTGACAGTAATAACAAAACGTTGCTGCTGTCGTCTGATCGGTCACGATCTGTGCCCCACAGCTCGGGCAGGTATACAGCACTGCCGCATCTTCAGCACCTGCTGTTCTTTGCTGTGTGTGATTGTCAGAGGTATCTTCACGCTCCTGCACCACATCGGATACCGCCTGTGTCGCTGCCTCTTCGGTACTGATCTCATCCAGAGCAAAATCAGAACCGCAATATTCACATTTATATTTCTGACTTTTCGGGTCAAAAATCAATTCGCCCCCACAATTCGGGCATTTCATACTGACTGTCGCCATATTCATCCTCTTATGCTTTCGGTTTTCCACATTCTGCACAGAATTTTCCGGTATTTACGGCTCCACAGGAACAGGTCCACGGTGCCACCGGTGCCGGTTTTCCACATTCCGTACAGAATTTTCCGGTATTTTCTGTCCCACAGGAACAGGTCCACGCAGTCGGCATCGGTTTTCCACATTCCGCACAGAATTTTCCGGTATTTTCTGTTCCACAGGAACAGATCCATGTAGCAGCTGCCATGTCAGCCGTCCCTGCCGTCTGCTCATGCTGACGGTTCATCTCCATCTGACGAAGGTTTGCCGCAGAAGCTGCCCCCATTACACCGGATCCACCCTGCATACTCATCCCCATGCCCATAAAACCGGACACAGATCCTGCTGCATTGGAACCTGCTGCCTCCATGCCACGAGCCACAGATCCCTGCACATAACCTTCCCGTATTGTCGGATCAGAAAGCATAGCTCCCTGATTTCTCATATTGATGAGCTTAGTGGATTCCTCATCATAGGAAATGCTCGCAATTCCTACAGATGCAATCTCCACACCACGGTTCTGCTTCCACTCCTCATCCAGAATATCCGCCATATATTTGCCAAGTTCCCGACCTTTGGATGTAACAAAGGAAATCCGGATACCATCTGCAGACATCTGATTAATGGCAGACTGCAAGGCTTCCAGAAATTCATCCAGAAACTGCTCATTTACATCAGACACTTCCACCTGATCCATATTTCTCGGAATAACTTCCGCATAAAATCTCAATGGATCGGTAATACGAATAGAATAGGTTCCATGCGTCCGCAGAAACAGCTCTGCATTATAAAAGTTATCAAAATAGTTGATCGGATTTCTCGTACCGAATTTAATACCCTTGATTTCCTGCAAATTCAGGTAATACACCTTCTGCTCTGTAGGGGACTGACCACCATACTTCACACGCTCAAATGTCGCCTGCATCGCACCGGAAAAATCTCCGTTAAACAGAGACGGTTCTGCAGCATTGTTCACTTCAAAGTAACCTGGCTCTGCGGTGTAATCAATGATTTTCCCTCCATCGGTCAGGATCATAAGCTGATTATCATATACATGGATTACTGATCCGTCAGAAATCACATGTCTGCTTCCTTTGCGGTTCTGTGATTTTCGATTCACCATAATGCCCGGTGTCATCACGGTCTGTGCACCCATGTCAGAAGGTTCAATGACTTCCAGCCACTGATCTGCCAACCCTGAACTGAGACTTTTTGCTGCTGCTCTGATAATACCCATGGTAATTTCTCCTCTTTATGCCTCCTGATCTTTTTTGCTCAATGTAATCCATTTCAGATATGCATTGATAAAAAGATCAATATTTCCATCCATGACACTGTCTACGTTTCCTGTCTCCGCGTTGGTACGATGATCTTTCACCATTGTATACGGCTGCATAACGTAAGACCGGATCTGATTGCCCCAGCCGATCTCTGTAACATCGCCGCGGATGTCAGCTGCCTTCTCCGCATTTTCCTGCTGTTTCAACAGATACAGTTTTGCTTTCAACATCTGCATTGCCTTATCTTTATTCATATGCTGGGAACGCTCATTCTGGCACTGAACTACGATACCTGTCGGCAGATGCGTAATACGAATTGCAGATGAAGTCTTATTGATATGCTGTCCACCGGCTCCACTGGATCGGTAGGTATCGATGCGCAGATCATCTTCGTTGATCTCCACTTCCACATCTTCCTCGATATCCGGCATAACATCACAGGATACAAAGGACGTCTGCCGTTTTCCTGCCGCATTGAACGGGGAAATACGCACCAGTCTGTGGACCCCTTTCTCGGACTTCAGATAACCATAGGCATTCTCTCCGTGCACCTGGAATGTAACAGACTTAATGCCTGCTTCCTCACCGTCCAGGTAATCCAGCACTTCCACTTCAAATCCTTTGGCAGATGCCCATCTGGTGTACATACGATACAGCATACTTGCCCAGTCACAGGACTCTGTTCCACCGGCACCTGCATGCAGGGTCACAATGGCATCGTCTCTGTCATATTCACCGGACAACAATGTTTTCATACGGATATTTTCAAAACTTGCTTCAAATTCATCCAGCAATTCCTGAATCTCCGGAATCACTTCCGGGTCATTTTCCTCATATCCCATCTCGATCATAAGTTCCATATCTTCCATCTGGGATGTGAGCCGATGATAAATTTCCACATCATCTTTCTTACTTTTAAGCTCTTTCATAAGCTCCTGGGAACGCTCCGGATTGTTCCAAAAATCCGGCTCCTCCATTTTCCGCTCTAATTCCTGGATCCTCTGCTCTTTATTAGCGAGGTCAAAGTGAATCCCTTACTTCCTGGAGCGGGTGTCTGTATGCGTTCAATGTTGTTTTGAACTGGTCTAATTCAACCACCTAATCACCTCTTTCTCTTATTTTTTGCGGAATATTACCGCACTTTTTTGAAAAATGCACACTCTGTTATATCTCACATTTTTCTTCTGTGTATTTCACATCCGGTATTCTTTTTTAAGCTGTATGCCCCTTGGATTTGATCACATCGATCACCTGATCCACATATTTTTCACAGAGGCTTTCTGTCTCAGCTTCTACCATGACACGGATCACCGGCTCTGTGCCACTCTCACGAACCAGAATTCTTCCGGTATCACCAAGCATTTCTGCCACTTTTGCCACAGCCTCCTGTACATCCGGATCATTCTGCGCTTCCGATTTGCTCTTTACTCTCACATTTTTGAGCACCTGCGGATAAATGGTAACAGGCTCTGCCAGCTTGCTCAGCGGCAGTTTTTTTGCCAGTATTACTTCCATCATCTTCATAGAAGTCAGGATACCATCACCGGTTGTTGCATATTTGCTGAAAATAATATGTCCGGACTGCTCGCCACCGATACGATGACCGTTCTGAACCATATTTTCATAGACATATTTGTCTCCAACAGCTGTCTTCTCGTAGTTAATACCTGCTTCATCAAAAGCTTTATACAGACCAAAATTGGACATGATCGTGGTAACGACGGTATTGTTTAATAATTTTCCTCTCTCTTTCATATATTTTCCATAAATATACAAAATCAGATCTCCGTCAACAACATTTCCTTTTTCATCCACTGCAATACAACGGTCTGCATCGCCATCATATGCGAATCCAACATCCAGATTATTGTCTTTTACAAATTTCTGAAGCACTTCAATATGAGTAGAACCTGCATGGTTATTGATATTCGTTCCGTCCGGCTCTGCATTGATGACATAGGTCTTTGCTCCCAATGCATCAAACACGCTCTTTGCGATCATCCAGGAACTTCCGTTTGCACAGTCCAGTCCCACACGCATATTTTTATAAGAATAAGTTGCCAGTGAGATCAGATATCCCACATAGCGGTTTCTTCCTGCTGCATAATCAACGGTGCATCCGATTTCTTCGCGGACTGCAAACGGCACATCTGTCATCTCTTCCCCGAACAGATTCAGTTTGCCGTCAATGTAATCCTCAATATAGGAGATCGTCTTCTCATCCATCTTCTCACCGTTTCCATTGATCAGCTTGATGCCATTATCATAGAACGGATTGTGGCTGGCAGAGATCATAATACCGCAGTCAAAATCCTCGGTTCTTGTCACATAAGAAACAGATGGTGTAGTCGTTACATGAAGCAGATATGCATCTGCCCCGGATGCTGTCAGACCAGCTACCAAAGAATATTCAAACATGTAGCTGGAACGTCTGGTATCTTTTCCGATTACCACTTTACATTTTTTTCCTGTCATCTGATGATAGTACCATCCGATAAAACGACCTACTTTGTATGCATGTTCCACTGTTAAATTTTTGTTGGCTTCACCACGGAAACCATCAGTTCCAAAATATCTTCCCATTTTAAATCCTTTCCATTTTGGGTTCACTTCATGATTATATCACTTTATATAAGTTACAGCTGATTTTTCAGCTGTTCCAAAATCTGATCCACGCAAGCTTCCACACTGAATTTGCTGGTGTCGACCACGACATCGGCATGCTGTGGTACTTCATACGGACTGGTCACACCAGTAAAATGATCCAGTTCCCCATTCCGGGCCTTTTTATATAATCCCTTGACATCTCTGCGCTCACATTCTTCCATCGGAGTGCTTACATATACTTCCATAAATGCATCTCCGATGATTTCACGGGCATTCTGACGATCCTGTGCAAAAGGTGAGATGAAAGAAGTCAGCACGATCAGACCGGCATCATTCATCAGCTTGGATACTTCCGCAATCCGACGGATATTCTCAATCCGGTCAGCCTCACGAAAACCAAGATTTCTGTTCAATCCCATCCGGACATTGTCACCATCCAGCAGCATCGTATGTTTGCCCATAGCAGCCAGACGTTTTTCCAATTCATTTGCCAGCGTAGATTTGCCGGAACCTGACAGACCGGTAAACCAGATTGTTTTTGCAGTCTGCCCCAGCTGTTCCTCCCGGAAACTCCGTGTAATATCCATATTGTGCCAGGTCAGCTGATTCTCTCTGTTCAATGTATGTTCCACGATTCCACAGGCCGACGTCATATGGGACACACGGTCAATCAGAATCAGAGAACCCAGTGCATTATTTTTTTCAAATTCATCAAATACCAGCTTGGATGCCGTGGAAATCTCACACAACGCAATCTCATTTTTGTAAATCGCATCCGCATATACTTCTTCTCCGGTGTTGACATCAATCTTATACCGGATCTTCATAATAGTCGCCGGAACACTCTGTGTGCCAAGCTTTAACAGGAAATTTCTGCCTGGCAGCAATTTCACATCATCCATCCACAACAGGGTTGCGGCAAACATGGAATTTACGTTCAATGAAGTATCTCTGATCAGTACACAGCCTCTGGAGACATCAATCTCCGTATCCAGCTGAATAGTGACTGCATGTCCTGTGGCACTGGTCTGCACTTCTTTATCGCCTTCATAAATTAACGTCACTTTCGCAGATTCCCCGCTTGGCAGTACCTTAATGGCATCTCCCACAGAAACGCTTCCGCTCTCAATCTGTCCCTGAAATCCGCGGAACGTATGATTCGGTCTGCAGACACGCTGTACCGGCATGGTAAACCCTGTTTCTGCCGGATTCTCTTTTACATTAATAGTTTCCAGATAATCCAACAATGTCTTTCCCGTATACCATGGCATATGCACAGAACGTTTTGTAATGTTATCTCCTTCGGTTGCAGATACCGGGATCATCTGCGCAGTGCTGTACTCAAACTCTGCCAGCAGCACTTTTATATCCTTCTGGATCTTCTGAAATTTTTCCTGTTCAAAATCGATCAGATCCATTTTGTTTACGGCAAATACAAAATGCTTAATTCCCATCAGGGAACAGATTCTGGTATGGCGTCTGGTCTGTGTCAGCACACCCTGGCTTGCATCTACAAGAATAACCGCCAGATCGGCAAAGGAAGCTCCCACTGCCATATTTCGCGTATATTCTTCATGTCCCGGTGTGTCAGCCACAATAAAAGAAAGGCGCTCTGTCGTAAAATAACGGTAAGCAACATCAATGGTAATTCCCTGCTCCCGCTCCGCCATCAGCCCGTCCAGCAAAAGACTGTAATCTATTTCACCACCTCTGGATCCCACTTTGGAATCCAGCTCAAGCGCGCGTTTCTGATCCGCAAAAAGCAGTTTTGCATCATAGAGCATATGTCCGATCAGTGTAGATTTTCCATCATCCACACTTCCACATGTGATAAATTTTAATAACGCATTCATCCTAGAAATAGCCCTCCCTTTTCCGTTTCTCCATACTGGCCGCTCCACCATCCTTGTCAATAACACGGCTGGTACGCTCGGAAGATACCGCACTTAATGTTTCCTGAATAATGGCATCCAGGGTATCGGCATCCGACTCCACCCCGCCGGAAAGCGGATAACAGCCGAGTGTACGGAAACGTACTTTCTTCATCATGGGCTTTTCCCCCGGAAGCAGACGCATACGTTCATCATCTACCATGATCAAATTACCATCACGTTCAACCACAGGCCGCTCTGCTGCAAAATACAGCGGGACAATATCGATATTTTCCCGCTTAATATACTGCCAGATATCTTTCTCTGTCCAGTTGGAGATAGGAAATACCCGGATGCTCTCACCCTTGTTGATTTCTGTATTATACAGTTTCCACATCTCCGGCCGCTGATTTTTCGGATCCCAGGCATGCTCCGCATTACGGAAAGAAAAAATACGTTCTTTCGCACGGCTCTTTTCCTCATCTCTTCTGCCGCCACCAAAAGCTGCAGTAAATCCATATTTATTTAATGCCTGTTTCAGAGCCTGCGTCTTCATGATATCCGTATAGGCTGCGCCATGATCAAATGGATTGATCCCCTGGCGTACACCTTCCTCATTGATATACTCCAGCATTTCAATACCATATTGTTCAGCTACTTTATCACGAAATGCAATCATTTCCTTAAATTTCCATGTAGTATTTACATGTAAAAACGGAAATGGCGGTTTTTCCGGATAAAATGCTTTCAGGGCAAGATGCAGCATCACAGATGAATCTTTTCCAATAGAATAAAGCATCACCGGCTTTTCACACTGTGCTGCCACCTCCCGCATGATGTATATTGCTTCTGCTTCCAGTTCATCCAAATGGTCCATACGATTTTCCTCTTTTCCTGTTATTCCCCCAAACCGTTTTGTATCACTAATACAATTCCTGCCAGCGCTTCTTCTTCATCTTCTCCCTCACAGACAAATTCAATCTCATCATTGTACTTAATGCCTGCCGCCAGCACACTCAAAAGGCTCTTTACATTTGTAATCATTGTTCCTCTCTGAAAAGAAATCTTTGATTTGTATTTGATCGCCTCGTCGCATAATTTTCCCGCAGGACGCAGATGCAGTCCCGCAGGATTTTTAATTTTTACTTTCTGACAAACCATCTTGTATCCCCTCCAAATACATCTTAGGTGTTTCTTCTTATCCTTATTTTACTGTGAAGAGCTGTTTGCTCCTTCTGAATTACTGTCACTTCCACTGTTTCCGGAAGATGATTTTTCCGTCACGGTAACAGCCGTATATATGGTCTCACTGACACTGTAATTTCCATCCAGCTTTACTTCCGCTGCCAGAACTCCGGTGTTAAATCCGGAAGCATCAATAGTTCCTGTGATAGATTCCGGATTGATATCTGCAAAATCCTCAGCAAATCCCAGAATGTTCACCGTCACGGTATCTGCATTAAATTGCATGGACAGATTTGACGGAAGATTTTTCACTGTGATGTTCTTCACCGGAACGGCAAAAGCCTTTGCCGTTTTTCCTTCTATAACCAGTGTCACATTGATCTGTTTTTGTTGATCTGATGCCAGTTCCACTCCATCCGGCAGAAATTTCGTCAAGTCTACACCGGCAGTCACATCTGATGTCGCCCCCGCAATACTCATCTGTGACCCGGAGATTTCCAATTCACTGATACCGGCAAGTGCTTCACTGCTGCCCACCAGCTTAACGCTGGAAACGCTGCATTCTGCTTTTTCATACCGATATCCGTCTGCCGGGGTTCCATTTGTAGTAAATTTCAATGGCACCGATTTTCCCATTGTAATTTTCACATCTACCGCCACCGACGTACGGTTCAATGTCAGACGATCCTGAGAAATCTCATTTCCGGCTTCGTCCAGCAGAACAACCTTGCTGTTTGTTGCCATATCTTCCCCGACACCACTGACATCCACGATTGCTTCCACAGTTGCAATCTGACTCAGAACGGATTCCGGACCGGTGATGGTCACTTTTTTAGGATCCGCGGTCGCAGTCTCCACATAACAATATGCCGCCGGGGTACCCTTAGTCACAACTTTCACCGCATATTTCTCAGTTTTAAGATTCTCCACACTGATTTTTAACGTTGCATCCCGCTTATTGATCTCAATCTGCCCCGAATAACGGGAAGCAGCCACACTGACCGGAACAGTGGTCAGTTCATCATTCACATTCTCCATATTTGCCACTGCGGTAAAATCAGAATCTGATAATTCTTCAATGATTGAGCGTTTACCGGTAACTGTAAAGGAAATCTTGTCTGAATTGTTCAGAATATCATATGTCTTTCCCATATCAGTAAGGTAGTCACTGTTCTCTATTGTTACCGGAATTGTAAATCCCTTTGTTTTTTCCGGATCTTCAATATTTACAACTACCAACCAGATGACAATTGCAAATACAACTGCCAGCACTTTGAGACCGAAATTATTTGTAATCCGCTTTGTCAGTTTGCGCAACATGTTTCAGCCTCCTTTTCAGTTTTGTCAGATACGGTTCGGTGTCCTTCGAAAGTTTTGCTGCAAATCTCAGCTTACTTTTCAGGAAATTCGCATCAATATTACGATACAGAGTACCTTCCACGGCCAAGGAAACAGCTCCTGTCTCTTCTGATACAACAATAGTCATAGAATCACTGACCTCGCTGATACCAACAGCGGCACGATGACGGGTTCCCAGTTCTTTACTACGTTCCATCTTATCCGATAAGGGCAGATAGCAGGTCGCAGACACGATCCTGTCTCCCCGCACAATGATTGCACCGTCATGCAACGGTGTGTTATGTTCAAAAATATTGATCAGAAGCTGGCTGGAAACCAGAGAATCCAGAGGTATTCCGGTACGGATATACTCATTCAGCATCACATCACGTTCAACAACAATCAACGCACCTGTTTTCACCTTGCCCATCTCATAACAGGCTTTCGCAATCTCGTTGATCGTCTTCTCGGAAAAACGCACCGGATTTGACTTCTGAAAATCAAAATTAAAAAACGCGGTAAGAAAATTCTTCCTGCCCAGCCGTTCCAGTGCATTTCGCAACTCCGGCTGAAAAATAATGACCAGTGCGATCGCTGCAACATTTACAACTTTTCCCGACAGCCACAGGATCGTGTTCATCTGGAACAACGCTGCCAGCAAAAGGAATATCAGGATCACGATAATTCCTTTAAACAGCATCCATGCCCGTGTGTTTTTCACCCATACCATAACATGATACAGTACAAAAGCAATAATAATGATCTCTATAATATCTGTCGGTCCTATCTTCGGTTTATCAATCCAGGAAAGATATTTATCCATAAATGCATATAATGCTGATCCGATCTCCCGCATTTTTTCACTTCCTCTCCTTGCTCATTATCCCTGCGTTTATTCTATTTATCATGCAGTTCTTTCAGAACTTGTTCCTCCAGTTCATCTCCGATTTCTTTCTCGGTATTCACATGAACAGAGTTTACTTTTTTTCCACGGGTACTCTTCCGCTTCTTTGTCCGTTTAGCATTGATATGCTTGACCTGCTTATCCTCCACTGATACAAAAGCCTTCGGAACGGCTCTGACATAGTAATAATATTCATCATCTTCAAACTGTGTATGCTCCACCCGGCTATAATCCACACTGAGGATCATAAAATCAAGCACCAGTGCAATAACCAGCGATACCATACAGCCCAGGATTACCCGCACGATCCGACCTGTCTCACCAAGATAAATCTCACCGCTGCAGATCACGCCAAGCTGCACGGCAATACCGAGAACGATTGCAATCGTTCTTGCATGATCCACACTAAGTCTTCTGACACAGGAAACGATAACTGCCGCTGCTGCAAATGCTGCCAGATAGAAATACATCTCTTTATCGGTAAAAATCTGCAGCACGGCAAGTGTCACCACACTTTTCTTTGTAATAGTCTCTTTGGCTGAAAAAAGTGCTGCATTCTGATTCACACTTTTTAACAGAAAGTATACAAACTCTCCACATACAACTGCTACTACCGTATATATCCGGTCAAGAATTCCTGCTGCCACCGGCATTACATAGGGAATACCTGCAATTCCAAGTACTGAAGTCAGTACCGTATAAATGCCTTTTTTGCTGGTAAAACGATAATAAATGCAAAAAAGAGCCACAAAGATCAATGCCACAATACCGCATAACTCCAGTGACAGTGCATAACAGTTCAGCAATATGAGCAGTGCACCGAAAAACAGCATCATGCCGGAAGGCAAAAATGAACACAATAATGCACAGAGCAGTGCAATCGGATACTCTTTTAAAATGTCCATATAACCAATCTGATGATTGATCAGCGAAAATGCCAGAAAAGCAACCAGAAACCGAAAGACTGCCATTGCATAGATCTCATATTTTCCGATAAAACGATAGATGTGTTCTTTTATTTTCAAAAGTTGAACCATTGTTTCCTCCTGACAATCCTAATGCACTCTCGGAATCTTTTAAATGAAGAATTCTGAGATAGATTTTTGATATACAATGACATTTTCGCAGTGCGTACACGGTGTGTACGACGAGAAAATGGAAGCAGTATATCAGAAATATAGCCAGAATGACTCATTTAGAAAGACTCCGAGAGTACATTCCTACTCTTCCCCTGCTTTTTCCTCAGCAAGATAGGATTTATTCAATCGGTGCAGAAAATGCAGATACAGATTGCGTCGCTCCCGACACACCTTATGCCGGTGAATTGCCACGGCAACACAGATTACCAGATATACTGCCATAAATATTCCATAAAAAATCAATAACTGCTTTAACAGTGTCCCATAATGAATATCTGAAAGCCACTGGTTAAATATGTCCCATCTGGAACAGCCCCAAAGCAGCAACACAGTACAAAAACAGATTGTTCCAAAGAAAAATCCTTTGACCATCTCAAAAATCACATAATCACTCCGCCGATATGTGCTGATTTTCAATTCTCGTTCGCCAACCCCACTCTCCAGAATGGACAATCTGGTCATTTCCCGGACTCTATCCTGATTGATCATATTCTTCACCCATTTTTACTCATTCAAGAATGCCCTCGGCATTCTTGCTGCTCACCACCTATAAAGGTGGGAGTCATCTCACATCTGATATACTTTATGACGAGTATAACATAAATCGCCATGCAAGAAAAGTTTTTTATCCCCCGATTGCAACCGCTGCCACATACACCTTACACTCCCCCGCTGCTTGCAGACATCGGGCTGCTTCATCCACGGTGCTTCCGGTAGTATAAATATCATCCACCAGTAAAATACAGGCATTCGGCGGCAATGCACATTTTACAGAAAAAGCCCCCTGTAAATTCTGCTTTCTCTCGATGTCATTCAGTTTTTTCTGCGGTTTTGTCCGCCGCACCCGGTACAAAGTGTGCGTATCCACCGGAATATGCAATACATCCGATATCCCTTTTGCAATCCATTCCGCCTGATTATATCCGCGTTTCCGTTTTCTCGACGGATGCAGCGGAACCGGAATGATCAACCCGATACCGCACTGACAGATCCACGGTCCCAGTCTGTGCGCCATGGTCTGTCCATACACCCTCGCGTATTCTCTCCGATTGCCATATTTCATACGATACAGCGATAATTTTACCGGACCACGGTAGGACAGCAGTGCTCTTCCACGGACAAAAGCATGCTGCCGTCTGCTGCAGTCCCTGCAGTATTCTGCCTCTGCTGCGTCCAGAGGCTTACCGCATTTCATACAGTAATGCTCTTTCACAAAAAAAAGTTTCTTTGTGCACACCGGACAGATACCATCGGAACTGATTTCACCACACACCGGACAACGGGGTGGATATAAATAGTCTAAGCATTTCCAGAATTTCAAACTTTATAATTCCTCCAGGCGGTCTCTCAGACCACTATAACGTTTCTGTTCATTTACATTTGCTTCCATATTGTAAAAGGCTTTCTCGTCTCCCACCAGCGTTACACATTTACGGGCTCTGGTCACTGCGGTATAGAGCAGATTGCGGTTCATAAGCATCCGAGGCCCCGTCAGTAACGGGATAATGACTGCCGGATATTCACTTCCCTGGGATTTATGTATCGTAATGGCATAAGCCAGATCCAGCTGATCAAGTTCTTTAAAAGGATATTCCACCATCCGGCGTTCTTCATATTCTACGGTCAGTGTCTCAGAAAAACTGTTGATTTCCCGAACGATTCCCATATCACCGTTGAACACACCCAGACCTTTCTCGATTGGAATATTATAACGACTCCGGATTTCCCACTCTGCCTGATAATTATTTTTAATCTGCATAACCTTGTCGCCCACACGGAAAATTGTCTGCCCATGTTCCCGCTCTGCCTTTTTTCCATCCGGCGGATTCAGATACTGCTGCAGAATCGTATTCAGACGTTCTACTCCCAGCAGCCCCTTCCGCATCGGAGTCAGCACCTGGATATCAAATGGCGATGCGTTTACATACTTTGGCAGTTTCTGCCGGATCAGCTGAATACAGATACTGATGATCACGTTGGCATCATACCGTTTCAGGAAAAAGAAATCTCTGCTTTTATTATCCAGAGAAACCGGTTCCCCCCGGTTGATCTTGTGGGCATTGACAATAATATCACTCTCCGATGCCTGTCGGAAAATCCGGTTCAGCCGCACCACATTACATGCATGGGAATCGATGATATCTTTCAGCACACAGCCCGGACCGACACTCGGAAGCTGGTTCACATCCCCCACAAGGATCAGACGGGTTCCTGCCACAACAGCTTTTAGCAGATTATGCATCAGCGTGATATCTACCATAGACATCTCATCGATGATAATGACGTCTGTCTCCAATGGGTTCTGTTCATTCCGCTCGAAACCTGCATGTTCATCCATGCCGCCAGACAGCTCCAGCAGCCGGTGAATTGTTTTTGCCTCGTAACCGGTGGTCTCACTCATCCGCTTCGCTGCACGGCCGGTAGGCGCTGCCAATGCAATATCCATGCCTTCTGATTCAAAATCCTGAATGCTCGTATTAATCGTCGTAGTCTTTCCGGTACCAGGTCCTCCGGTGATAACTAACAGTCCGCTCCGTACCGCTTCCTTTACAGCGGTGCGCTGCATCTCATCTAATTCCAGTTCCGACAATTGCTCGATTTTACGGATTCTCTGCTCCACCGCTGTTTCCGAAAAATCGTATTTTACATTCAGTTCCCGCAACATCACTGCCACATTAAGTTCCATATAATAAAATGTGGACGCATAAATCTGTACTTCTGCTTCCGACTGCTTCAGGATCAGTTTCCGATCAATGGCCATATCCATATAATGCTTTTCCACCCCGGAAGCATCCACTCCAAGGAGTTCACATGCCCTGCGGGTGAGCAATTCTTCCGGCAGATACGTGTGTCCTTCCAGCGAAGCCTGCTGAAGCACATACATGATCCCACTGCGAATACGGAAATCCGAGTCCAGATGGATCCCTACCCGATGGGCAATCTCATCCGCAATTTTAAAACCAACGCCAGTCACATCCTCCGCCATCCGGTAAGGATTTTCCTGAATGATCCGATACATATCCAACTGATATGTCTGGTATATTTTTACCGCCAGTGACAATGATATCCCGTAATTCTGTAAAAAGATCATTGCCTGACGTAATTCTCGCTTTTCTTCTGTCTGCTGTGCGATCTCCTGTGCTTTTCGTTCACTGATGCCCTTGATTTCTGCCAGACGCTCCGGCTCTTCCTCAATAATACGGAATGTATCCTCTTTGAACTTCCGCACGATCCGTGCTGCCAGCGCTGCTCCGACACCTTTGATCGCTCCCGATCCCAGATATCGTTCAATCGAAGCAATATCCTCCGGTGCTTTGATACTGTATTGCTGCACTTTGAACTGCGGACCATAGGAAGGATGTACCGTATATTCCCCAGTCAACTCCAGACTTTCTCCTTCGCTGATCATCTGAAACACACCCACGCAGGTAACCTCATCCTCTTCATTGGATGCCAAATTTAAAACCGTATATCCATTCTCTTCATTTCGATATACGATATGTTCTACAAATCCGGTGATTGTTTCCATAATTCTCCCTGTTTAAGCAAAAGAGACAGCCTGATGACTGTCTCTCTCATTACTTACTGCTCATCTCTTTTTCCGGAAAGGAATTCTACATATTTTCCGGTTCCAATGGCAACACAGGTCATCGGATCCTCTGCTGTCATGGTATTGATTCCTGTATGTGACTCGATCAGTTCTTCCAGTCCACGAAGCAGTGCTCCGCCTCCGGTAAGAACGATTCCACGGTCTGCCACATCGGCTGCCAGCTCTGGCGGTGTCTTCTCCAGGACACTGTGTACGGCATCTACAATCTGCATGGTCGCCTCTCGCAGCGCTTCTTCTGTCTCCTCGGAAGAAACGGTCACGGTCTTCGGCAGTCCGGTTACCAGGTTTCGTCCTCGTACATCCAGGGTCATCGGCTCCGGCAACGGATAACATGTACCAATCGTAATCTTGATATCCTCTGCGGTACGCTCACCGATCAGAAGATTATGTTTCTTTCTCATGTAACGTACCAGTGCTTCATCAAAATCGTCTCCAGCAATCTTGATGGATGTACTTACTACGGTACCTCCCAGTGAAATAACAGCGATATCTGCCGTACCACCACCGATATCTACGATCATATTTCCACATGGTCTGGAAATATCAATACCAGCTCCGATTGCTGCTGCAATCGGCTCCTCGATGATTTTTACATCTCTGGCTCCAGCCTGGAATGTCGCATCTTCTACAGCTTTTTTCTCAACCTCTGTAACACCACTCGGCACACAGACACTGATCAGCGGTTTACGGAAGCTTTTTTTGCCAACGGCCTTCTGAATGAAATATTTCATCATTTTTTCAGTTACCGTATAATCAGAAATAACACCCTGACGCAGCGGTCGTACTGCCACGATATTTCCCGGTGTTCTTCCAAGCATCAGTCTTGCTTCCTCACCAATTGCTTTTATTTTATTTGTATCACGGTCAAATGCTACAACAGACGGCTCTTTTAATACAACGCCTTTGCCTTTGACATAAACAAGAATACTTGCTGTTCCTAAATCAATTCCAATATCAGTTGAAATCATCTCATTTTCTCCTTTCCTATCTTATGCTTCTATTTTTACTGCTCATGCTTCTAATACATGTAAAGCGGACACTCGCAATCCGCTTTCGCTACTTGCTCATGAACGCAGTCGCTTTGCGACCTGCGTTCATATTGTACATTTATCAATCTTACTTAAAATTCATTTTCGCCGAACTCTTTTCAGAAGATGAATCGGCATACGCGTTTTTATTATATACAAATAATTGCATTTTTCAAAGTGTTTTTTTTCTTTTCAGAGAAATCGACGATGATTTAACCATTTCTTAATATTTTTTTAGGAAAAGTAATTCTTTTTTTCCAAAATGTTCGCATTTTTATCACAGAATGGACACATTCTCTTTTTATACTAACACTCGTAATCGATTATAAAAGGCTTACGCTTTTTATAATAAATTTTTCATAACTCAAGCTTCCCGGATCCCCCAAGTCCGGGAAGTACTCCCCGAATATTCAGGCACCGCGGATGCGGTGCCTTTTGTTATTAATGCATAATTCACACTTTTCCCAGAAGAATTACAGATATTTCTTCACATATTTTCCGGTATAGGAAATCGGATTCTCTGCCACCTGTTCGGGTGTACCTTCTGCGATCACCGTTCCGCCGCCATCGCCACCTTCCGGCCCCATATCAATGATATAATCCGCAGTCTTGATAACATCCAGATTGTGTTCGATAACAACCACCGTATTTCCACCATCTGCCAGTCGGTGCAGAATTTCGATCAGTTTATGCACATCCGCAAAATGCAGTCCCGTTGTCGGCTCATCCAAAATATAGATGGTTTTTCCGGTGCTCCGTTTACTCAGCTCGGTTGCCAGTTTGATACGCTGTGCTTCTCCGCCGGACAGTGTTGTGGAAGGCTGACCGAGCCGTACATAAGACAGTCCCACATCGTACAGTGTCTGAATTTTCCGTTGAACCGACGGCACATTTTCAAAAAAGGTCAATGCCTCCTCAACAGTCATGTCCAGCACATCATATATGCTTTTTCCTTTATATTTGATTTCCAGTGTTTCACGGTTATAACGTTTCCCCTGACATACTTCACAAGGTACATACACATCCGGCAGAAAATGCATTTCAATCTTCAGGATGCCATCACCGGAACATGCCTCGCAGCGTCCCCCTTTGACATTGAAGCTGAAACGCCCTTTTTTATAGCCCCGCGCTTTCGCATCCGGCGTTGCTGCAAACAGATCACGGATCTGATCAAACACACCGGTATAAGTCGCCGGATTGGAACGCGGTGTTCTTCCGATTGGCGACTGATCAATACAGATGACTTTATCCAACTGCTCCAGGCCATCAATACCTTTGTGTTTACCCGGAATACAACGTGCACGGTTCAGTGTCCGCGCCAGATGCTTGTACAAAATCTCATTGACCAGAGAACTTTTCCCGGAGCCTGACACTCCTGTCACACAGGTCATGACTCCCAACGGGATCTTCACATCCACATTTTTCAGATTGTTCTCCTTAGCACCGCGGACGGTAATAAACCCGGTCGGCTCTTTTCGCTGCTCCGGTACCGGAATGATCCGTCTGCCACTCAGATATGCACCTGTCAGTGATTTTTCACATGCCATGATATCCTCGACGGTGCCGGCCGCCACGACTTCTCCACCATGTTCTCCGGCTCCCGGTCCGATATCCACGATATAATCCGCTGCACGCATGGTATCCTCATCATGTTCCACGACGATCAGTGTGTTGCCCAGATCTTTCAGATTCTTTAATGCCGCCAGAAGCTTATCATTATCACGCTGGTGCAGACCGATGCTTGGCTCATCCAGAATATAGGCAACGCCCACCAGACCGGAACCGATCTGTGTCGCCAGGCGGATACGCTGGGCTTCTCCTCCGGACAATGTTCCCGTTGACCGGGACAACGTCAGATATTCCAGACCCACTTCTTTTAGAAAGCCCACACGGGCACGGATCTCTTTTAAAATCTGATCACCGATCAGATGTTGTTGTGGTGTCAGTTCCAGATTTTCCAGAAAGACACACAGATCCTTTACTGACATGGATGTGATCTCATGAATATTTTTATCCGCAATGGTAACCGCAAGAGATTCTTTTTTCAGTCGCTGCCCATGGCAGGCTTTACACGGCGTGATCCGCATAAATGTCTCATATTCCTGCTTCGTCATATCCGACCCTGTCTCACGATAACGACGCTCCACGTTGCGGATCAGCCCCTCAAATGCTACGTCGTAAACACCGACACCACGCTGACCACGATAATGTACCACCACTTTTCTGCCATCTGTTCCATGAAGGATCACATCCCGCACTGCTTCCGGCAGTTCCTCATATGGTGTATTCAGATCGAAATCATACTCCTCTGCCAAAGCCTTCAAAATCGCATAAGTGTAGCTGGATGGATCACTGGAAGACTGCCAGCCCATAACCTGGATTGCTCCCTCTGCCAGAGACAGACGCTTATCCGGGATCATCAGATCCTCATCAAATTCCATTTTGTAACCAAGGCCGAAACACTCCGGGCAGGCACCAAAAGGATTATTAAACGAAAAGCTTCTTGGCTCAATCTCATCAATGCTGATACCACAGTCCGGGCAGGAAAAACTCTGGGAAAATTGTATCAGCTCCCCATCGATGACATCCACTGTCATCAGACCGTCTGCCAGTTCCAGAACATTCTCAATGGAATCCACCAGACGTTTTTCAATTCCTTCCTTTACCACCAGACGATCAACCACCACTTCAATGTTGTGTTTTTTATTTTTATCCAGGCTGATTTCCTCGGTCAGTTCATACACACTTCCATCAATCTGTACACGGACATAACCGCTGCGCTTGATGCTGTCCAGCAGCTTTTGATGGGTCCCCTTTCTGCCCCGTACCACCGGTGCCAGCAGCTGGATTTTCGTCCGCTCCGGAAGCTGCATGATCTGATCTGCCATCTGATCTACTGTCTGTTTTTTGATCTCTTTTCCACATTTCGGACAATGCGGAATACCGATCCGGGCATACAGCAGACGGAAATAATCATAAATTTCTGTCACAGTTCCCACGGTAGAACGTGGGTTTCGGTTTGTGGATTTCTGGTCAATAGAAATCGCCGGGGACAGTCCCTCAATCTTCTCCACATTCGGTTTTTCCATCTGTCCAAGGAACTGCCGGGCATAGGATGATAAAGATTCCATATAACGGCGCTGTCCTTCCGCATAAATGGTATCAAAGGCCAACGAGGACTTTCCGGAACCGGACAGGCCGGTCAGCACGATAAATTTATCCCTTGGAAGGGTCACATCGATATTTTTCAGATTGTGCTCACTGGCTCCTTTAATTTTAATATATTGTTGTGCCATATCTGTTACTCTCTCTTCTTTCGCTGTGTTAGTTCTGTTGCAGTCTATGAATCAATTTTTTGCAGCATTTTCTTCAGTTCCACCATCTGGTCACGCAGCTGGGCTGCTGCCTCGAAATTCAGTTCCGCCGCTGCTTTCTTCATCTTTTTCTCCACATCCTGAATAAGCTTCTCCAGTTCTTTCTTACTCATGGATTCCGGATCTTTCTTCAGCTGCATCTCCTCTCTGGCAACCTTCTTGGAAATACTGATCAGATCCCGGACAGATTTCCGGATCGTCTTCGGTGTAATACCATGTTCCTCATTATATGCCATCTGAATTGCACGGCGGCGCTCCGTTTCATCCAATGCCAGACGCATGGAATCCGTAATCGTATCTGCATACATAATAACATGACCTTCACTGTTTCGCGCCGCACGTCCGATGGTCTGAATCAGAGAAGTTTCAGAACGAAGAAATCCTTCCTTGTCCGCATCCAGAATTGCCACCAGCGTAATCTCCGGAATATCCAGCCCCTCTCGCAGAAGATTGATTCCAACCAATACATCAAATACATCCAGACGCAGATCCCGGATAATTTCTGCACGCTCCAGCGTATCAATATCAGAATGCAGATATTTGACCCGAATACCGATCTCACGCATATAATCGGTCAGATCTTCTGCCATTTTCTTTGTCAGTGTCGTAATCAAAACTTTATGACCGCCAGATGTTTCTTTATTAACTTCGCCGATCAGGTCATCAATCTGCCCCTCCACCGGACGCACTTCCACATACGGATCCAGCAGACCTGTCGGCCGGATGATCTGCTCCGCACGCAGTAGTTCATGCTCCTGCTCATACACATTCGGTGTCGCAGACACAAACAGCATCTGATCGATCTTGCTTTCAAATTCTTCAAAATTTAACGGTCGGTTATCCTTTGCAGAAGGCAGGCGGAAACCATAATCAACCAGTGTCGTTTTTCTTGACTGATCTCCGGCATACATACCCCGCACCTGCGGAATGGTGATATGAGACTCATCCACAATGATCAGGAACTCATCCGGAAAATAGTCCATCAGCGTGTAAGGCGGAACCCCGGGTTCCAGTCCTGCCAGATGCCTCGAATAGTTTTCAATACCACTGCAAAAACCGGTTTCACGCAACATCTCAATATCAAAATTCGTGCGCTCTGCAATACGCTGTGCTTCGATCAGCTTATCTTCACTTTTAAAATAACGCACACGCTCTTCCATCTCTTTTTCAATCTCTTTCGTGGCCTCATTGATTTTTTCCTGTGGAACAACATAATGCGAAGCCGGAAAGATCGCACAATGCTCCAGACGGCTCTTGATCTCACCTGTCAGCACGTCAATCTCCGTAATCCGGTCAATCTCATCACCGAAAAACTCCACACGCACTGCCGTATCTGTATTATTTGCCGGAAAAATTTCCAGCACATCACCGCGCACCCGAAAAGTACCTCGATGAAAATCCATATCGTTTCTCATGTACTGGATATCAATAAGTTGCCGGATCACATCATCCCGGTCGCGCTCCATGCCCGGTCGCAGAGAAACCATCATGTTCTGATAATCCACCGGACTTCCCAGACCATAGATGCAGGAAACACTGGATACAATGATAACATCACTGCGTTCTGTCAGTGCCGCAGTTGCGGAAAGACGCAGTTTGTCAATCTCCTCGTTGATGGCGGAATCCTTCGCAATGTAGGTGTCTGTCGACGGTACGTATGCTTCCGGTTGATAATAATCGTAATAGGAGACAAAATATTCCACTGCGTTGTGTGGAAAAAATTCCTTCATCTCCCCGTAAAGCTGCGCCGCCAACGTCTTATTGTGTGCAATGATCAGCGTCGGTTTGTTCAGCTGCTGAATAACATTTGCCATGGTAAATGTCTTACCGGAACCGGTGACTCCAAGCAACGTCTCGAACTGATTGCCTTCTTTAAAACCTGCCACGAGATCTGCGATGGCTTTCGGCTGATCCCCAGTTGGCTGATATTCAGATACTAATTCAAAATGATCCATATGATTTCTCCTGATCCGCTCTAAGCTGGCGGTGATATTTTAGAAATAGTAGTTGTGTTCTTAGTATGTTACTTGTCCAGTATATCATTCAGGATAAAAAAAGTACAGAACAAACCGAATGTTTGTTCTGTGCATTTTATGTTTTATTTTCCATCATCATTCCGAATATCATCAATAATCCGACCAATATTACATGTAATCTGTCCCTTACATTGATGAATATCCTCATTGATTTTCTTTTCCTGCTCAATAGCAATCTCTATATTTTTCGCCAGTTCTCCAATTGCAGAATTCTTTTTGGGATTGATTCCTGTTCTGGCAAGTAACAGCTTATAGATAAATGTCTGATGTCCATCTTTTTCATTCTGGATAATCTGTTCAGCATTTGGCTCAATATCATCTTCATATGAATTTTCATAATGTAACAGCAGGAACAGTTCAAATGCCGGATTGCTGACCGCTAATATATTATTCTTTTCACCTTCTGCTACCAATTCGTCATAATCAAGTACTTTCTCTTCAAAAATATCTCCATCAAATACAACAATCATCTTATCTCGTTCTTTATCAAACGCTATTTCCGGATTTTCTTTCTGATTTTCTGCAAACTCAATCAAACGTCTTGGAAATGAAATGTCCCTGTCTCCCTCTGTTTTTTCAAGTAACCGGATATCGATCAATGGATGAATATTTAACTCTTTTCGGATATCAATTAACTTTTTGAAATACCATGTTTCAGTATTTGCACCCTCACATATGAAAAAGTACTTACGATAAGGCTCAATTTGTTCTTCTTCATCCGTAGTTCTGCTATTCCAATTCGTATAACTTCTTACTGGAGCCAAGGCTACTCCTCCTCTCTCGATGCAGAAATTCTTTCTGCATTGTCGCGGCAGTCGTCAGGTGTCTGTGCCAGCACATCCGTCTGACTCGTTGCCCGCGCAAAATCGAATGTTGAAAATACAGGTATAGCACCATATCTACCTTCCAGATATGCCTTGCTCAACACCTTATCATATCTCTCTTTAAAACGATCTAGGGAATAAATAGAGCTTGCATTTTCTGCATTTCTTTCTACAAACCAGATTTCATCCCTTCTAAAAATAGCCTGATCCATAATGGATGATTCATGTGTAGTGAACAATAGCTGCATACGCTGCTCATCATGTAGCTGCATAAACAATTGCAAAAATCGTTCTGTCAGCTTCGGATGTAAGCTTCTCTCCAATTCATCCACAACATAAAGAACATCTTCTCGTTTATTCAACAGCATATCCATCAAATCGAATAATCTTCTTGTTCCATCAGACTCTTCATCAAAACCGAACTCATAAAATGACTTATTATGATGCAACCGGATTGTTGTAACCTTCGGTTCAAAATGTCCTTCAACTTCGATATTGAAAAAAGTTTCCTTCGATCTCATTGTCATTCTGAATGACGGTTCTTCCTGCTCTTCCATTCTATTTTTTACATGCTGCATCATCTTATCAAATACTGATTTCGGCAATGCATTTGATAACTCATCCAATGTAATTTCTTCAATTTTTACCTGGCTGATACCCGTATCAAATGTTTTGATCAATTTATTAATCAGCTTCAGCGAATTATCATCATAATAATATTCCAAATCAATCAATGGCGTATCCGGTGTGATAATCGAAATATGATTCTGAATCCAATCATATACATCCCGAAAGAACAATAATTTAGATCGTGTGCTATATTTTTTTCCACGATTCATTTCTGTCAGGAACAAAGATGTTTCATTTCCTTCAAAATCATCTGCATAAGTTTCAAATTTATTTTTTTCTGTGTTTGTCAGCGTAATACCATCATTTAACACCGGACGTTTACTTCCTTCTCGTTCAAAGAGACATTTTGCTGAACCATTCTGATATAATTCATATAACCATTCTCCGGTTACTTTTCGTCTGCTTAAAACTGCAGAAAAACCATAGGCATAAAATTTGTCACCTACAGTAATCTGAATTTCAAAACTACTTTCTCGTTCCTTATTCTCCTGCCGATTCTTACAAAACATCTGTGTAGCTTCTATCGGAATACCATTGCAGACACTATCTTTAAAAAATTTAAAGAACAATGCCAAATTGGTCTTTCCAGATGCATTTGCTCCATAAACTACTGCATATTTCAATAACTGGGTACTTTTTATCTTTAACCTGTGATTTGCATTTGTTCGTATTTTATTCGAGGAAATCATTGTCAGCTCTGCTGCTTTATCAAAAGACTTAAAATTTTCAACACTTACTTTTACTAACATTCTTATACACCTCCACCTTTATTATATGTTTTACTCTTCTCTCAGTCAATGCAAATTTCTTATTTAGAGATTTTTTCGTTATATATTGTTTCTTTTTCTATTTTTAACAATTTTATTTTGAGTTATGCATATAATATCAATGTATAAGTCAGCTTTTTGTAGCGACATTATTTTACTAATGCCGCCACCTGAAATATTCAGTAAATAAAAACTTCTAATTCTCTTTTCTTCTATCTCTCCCAATCCATCCTTCCTATCACATTCAACATCTTTTCTTCTCGGAAGCTAAGCATCTTTCCATTTGTTCCGCCAACAATAATATGATCCAACAATTCTATTCCTAGTAACTCTCCACACTTCTGCAGCTTTCTCGTAACAATCATCTCCTAAAGTTCAGTCCTTCCCACTGTGTTTGCAACCACAATGGTACTATGACCTCTGCTGACTTCTTGCCATTCGTTGTTACTCACGAATTTCATACTCTGTTTCCATCCGCTGACAAGACCTCCCTTGGTACCACACGTCTCTTTCTCTCCATATATCTGCCACATTTACTATAGTTAACTCCGAGTAGTTATTGGACTTTAGTTTGTTGTGCAACCTTATCCTTAACCATAGCCTGATGTGATTTCTGTTCGTCAGACCAGAGATTTGCCACCACCTTCCTTCAGATTCCCCTCACGCTAATCATAGTCTTGGCTATAAATAGGACACCCTTGGTCTTGGCTATATCCTTCCCACTACTTGGGTGGATTAGGGACTTTCACCCATTAGAGACGTGCGCCGCAAGGCGCACACATAAAAAACAGCCTCATACCTAAGTACAAGACTGTTATGTAACTATAAAACTTACTTTTGTTTTCTCTAATATGTTTTAATCAGTGAACCTTTGATAACATAGGGGCTACAATGCTTCTTATTTGACCTTCTGAATATGTCTTATCAATGATTATCTGAGCTAATATATCTAAAACCACTTCTGACGAATCTCCACTTGCAGCCGCAAATTTGTTTACTATTACATCCATTTTCTGCTTGGCAAGTTTTCTTGGCTTTGTTGAATTGCATGCCATATATTCTGTTGAACTCAAAATGCTAGATACTTCATAATGAAATCGTTCTCTTAATTCTGCAACTATTTCGGATTGCAAACTTTCTAGTTGTTCTACCATCCAAACTTCTGGAGTGCAGCCTAAATTGTATATATCTTCTCTATTATCATTATAAAACGTTGCTATACGTTCATTGGATGGAATAGTCTCTGTAAAAACATCTGCATCCCAGACCGCAAAGACTTTTGATCTTCCATGTAATTGCGTTTTTGTATTGAGTGCTAAAATTGCAGTCTGCTCATATCCACCTACCGGAACAATACAATTAGTAATCGTGGTAAATCGCTGATCTACTTGTGCACAAATCTTCAACATCTTCTTTAACAATAATCTTGCCATATCGTCCTCGACAAAAAATATAGCATCATAGATAATATTATCCATAAAATCTACACAACCAATTGCTTTCGCTGGATAACAAGGATTGAGTACCTCAAACCTCCCTCTTCCTTTATCATTTAAAAGCATAATATGGTGTTTGTCGGTGGCTTTTATCATTGTAATTGAATGAGTTGAAATAAACACTGTTAAATTTTTTTGTTCAGCAATATTTTTTAAATAGTCCAATAGGTTTTTCTGAATTCTAGGATGTAAGGCCATTTCTGCCTCATCTAGTAAAACCATTGCATTATTTTCAACCGACACTAATTTTTCAACTAGCCTTAAGACTGCTAATTCTCCAGTACTAAATCTTTTTTCTGAATAATATTTTCCGCCATTTTCTCTGATAACATAGAAAAATGTTGCATGTCTTCCTCGTCCATTCGCATTACGAAGTCTTCTAAGATTATTAAACTTATTTGTTTCAAAGATTCTATTCAAATCTTGCTTAATATTTACATCAGCAGCCACATAGTCTCCTGCTCTTATTTCATCTTTCGCAATATCTATTCTATTTGAATCGGCTTTAATAAAAATGGAATTCGAGAAACCAAAATTCCTAAGTAATTCACTTTTCCCTTTGGGTGAAACTGCCCAACGTGCAGTTTTTTTTCTGAATAATAAACTTGTTTGCGGATTATCCACATCATACTGTATCTTCGCATGCTCATATTGATCTACTTCTCCAAAACTTTTCGAAGCACTAAAACCTCTTGCAAATCCATACGGGTTACATATTCTGTCCAAGCATACCAACAATGTTGTTTTCCCTGTTCCATTTGCCCCAACAAGCAAATATACACCTGAACGTTCAGGCAACACAAATTCTAAGTGATGAATATTTTTGGTATTATCTATCGTTATCTTTCGCATTTTGTACCCTCTATTATCTTTTCCTATTTCTCATTACAAACTGTATTAAAGTTATTTGTTATCATCAGTATCTTTCTTTTTTCCATACAAAATTTCAACTATCGTACTTGCCAAAGCTTGCACAACTGTATATGTAGCACCTATAATTCCTGAATCAGCTATTTCTACATTTATTTTATTGGTACTTTCTGATAAAAGCATCATCCATAAAGTCGTAGCACTCCCCAATGAAAACAGAGCTCCAAAAAGAGCTAAAACTTGTGCAATACTATTAGGATCATCGACTTTCTCTGGACATATTGCATAAACAATCAATGTAAAACAAACACTTATTATAAGCATCATCATCGGATATTTTTTGCTGGTTCTTCGTTCTTCTTTTTTCAGAACCTCCACTTTTTCTATATCATTTCCGATGTTTTTAAATGTACTTTGAACATGCTGAATTAACTCTGACTTGTGCAACTCGGTCATAAATTTACTGTCAGATATACTTAAGATAATTTGATTTTTTAGTTGCTCGTTCGTATATAAATACTTTTCCTGCAAATTAAATTGTATAGAAATCGCATTTTTCACACTTATTATAAAATCCACATCCACATCTATTTTTTGTATCATGTATGGCAAAATATTATCTATATATTTTTCATTACCTCTATCTCTATTTTTCAAAAACGTCCTATTTTTCCTATGCCAGTAGTTATAACCACTACAATTACGCCCGTAACTATTGGTGCTATCCATGTTGTGATAATAGTATTTATATCCATTTTCTCTTATGTGTACAAAGCCACATCCCTTTCTATCTTTCTTTATAATATATTTCTACAATCCCCAATTACACGAATTTAGGTCACAAATTCGCTTTGTGTTATTCTGTCCAAACCATGCTTTTCAGTCCAAATTATACGGAAAATATGGATAAAATGGACGTTTCAGCACTCAAAATCGGTCAAAGCCATACTAGGAGACAAAATATTCCACTGCGTTGTGTGGAAAAAATTCCTTCATCTCCCCGTAAAGCTGCGCCGCCAACGTCTTATTGTGTGCAATGATCAGCGTCGGTTTGTTCAGCTGCTGAATAACATTTG
>ENA-OQKO01000395-OQKO01000395.1-human-gut-metagenome-genome-assembly--contig:-NODE-395-length-44492-cov-8.671858_pt1 | contig 44492 bp, 29 predicted proteins | sample MGYA00242777_ERZ504796 | MGnify/ENA primary metagenome ERZ504796 (study PRJEB26092, sample SAMD00036404) | human gut metagenome | host: Homo sapiens | study: EMG produced TPA metagenomics assembly of... | reverse complement strand
CGGGATCGGCCAGTGCGGCGGGAGTGGCGCGACCGATCTGCGCCTGCTGGCCAACTTCAAGGAGATGGAAGAGCCGTTTGAGAAGAACCAGATCGGTTCCTCCGCCATGCCTTACAAGCGCAACCCCATGCGCTGCGAGCGCATCTGCGCTTTGAGCCGCTACCTGATGGTGGATGTGCTGAACCCCAGCTTCACCACCGGTACGCAGTGGTTCGAGCGCACGCTGGACGACAGCGCCAACAAGCGCGTTGCCATGGCTGAGGGCTTCCTTGCCGCCGACGCCATCCTGAACATCATGCTCAACGTCACCGACGGCCTCGTGGTCTACCCGAAGGTCGTGCGCAGCCGCCTGATGGCTGAGCTGCCCTTCATGGCCAGCGAGAACATCATGATGCAGGCCGTGGAGAAGGGCGGCAACCGTCAGGAGCTCCACGAGCGTCTGCGCCAGCACGCCATCGCCGCCGGCAAGCAGGTCAAGGAAGAGGGTCTGCCCAACGACATGGTGGACCGCATCGCCGCCGACCCGGCCTTTGGTCTGACCAAGGAGGAGATCGTGGCGGGCCTTGTGCCGGAGAACTTTGTGGGCCGCGCTCCCCAGCAGGTGGAGGAGTTCATTGCTCACATCCTCAAGCCCATCTTTGACGCCAACCCGGATGCTGTGGAACAGCACGCAAACCTGAGCGTCTAAACGTGATTTTACAGGAAAAGAGGCTGTTGCCGCAGGCAACGGCCTCTTTTCTGCACACAGAAGGAGTTTTCATGCGACTCGATAAATATTTAGCCGAGACGGCCCAATGCACCCGGAGCGAGGCAAAGGCACTGCTGGCGAAAGGCCGCGTCACGGTCAACGGCGCAGTCTGCAGGAAAGGGGATACCCAGCTGAAAGAGGCTGACGCCGTGGCGGTGGACGGCAAAGCGCTGGCCTACCGGCAGTTCGTCTACCTCATGCTCAACAAGCCCGAGGGCGTCGTCAGCGCCTCCACCGACAAGCGGGACACGACGGTCGTGGATCTGGTGGGGGATGCCTATCCCCGGCGGGAGCTGTTCCCGGCCGGGCGGCTGGACAAGACCAGCACCGGTTTCGTCCTGCTGACGGACGACGGCGGCTTTGCCCACGACATCCTCGCGCCTAAGCGCCACGTCTCCAAGACCTACACCGTCGTCATCGACACCCCGCTGACAGAAGAGATGAAGGCCGGATTTGCCGCAGGCGTCACCCTTGCCGACGGCACGGCCCTTTCGCCGGCGGAAGTGTCCGCCCTCACCCCCGACGGTCTGACGGTCCGCGTCCTGCTCAGGCAGGGCGTGTATCATCAGATCAAGCGGATGTTCGGCGTCTACGGTGCGGGCGTCAACGCCCTGCACCGGGACGCCATCGGCGGGCTTGCGCTGGACGAGAGCCTTGCCCCGGGCCAGTGGCGGGAGCTGACAGCCGACGAGGTGGCGAAAATTACCACGGGGTAAAGGACTGCTTTTCACCCGGTTTTCAAAAAAGTATCACATTTTACCGGTAAAATAGCCCTCAGAACCACGCAGAAAGGCCCTTTTTGGCCCGAAAATGACCCCGAAAGATAATTTCAACAAGAAAGAAGAATTTTTTTTGGTGAAATATGTTGCAAAAGTAAATTCTTTTGTGTAAAATATAAAATGTAATGCGGCGAAATTGTTAAAAATCACAATCCAGCCCACCTGCGGTTTGCACAAGAGAGGAAAAGGGGTATCCATTTATGGCCAATAGAGTATTTCAGAGCGTGATCTACCAGATGAAGGACGCGATCGACCGCGTGGTCGGCGTGGTGGATGAGACCGGCGCTGTCATCTCCTGCTCGGAGCTGAATCTGATCGGCGAGGTGCGCGAGGGCTTTATGGCAGAGCGTCTGACGGCCGGTGACCGCTTCGTGCGGGATGGCTACACCTACCAGCAGTTCTCCAGCGCAAAGCATAACGATTATGCCGTTTTTGTGGAAGGCGTGGACGAGACTGCGGGCCAGTTTGCCGCTGTGCTGTCCATCAGCCTGCAGAGCATCAAGCAGTATCACGATGAGAAGTTCGACAAGGCCAACTTTATCAAGAACGTGGTGCTGGACAACATCCTGCCCGGCGACATCTACGCCAAGGCCCGTGAGCTCCACTTTGCCACCGACGTCTCCCGCGTGGTGTTCATCGTCCGCGTTACCAGCGGCGGCGACATCTCCGCTTACGACGTGGTGAGCAGCCTGTTCCCCGACAAGCAGAAGGACTTCGTTTTCAACATCAGCGAGACGGACACCGTTCTGGTCAAGGAGATCCGCAAGGGCATCGACCGCACCGATATGGAGAAGCTGGCCGCCAGCATCGTGGACACCCTGTCCGGCGAGCATTACATCAAGGCTGTCGTAGGCATCGGCACCCCCATCGCCAACGTGAAGGACCTGGCTACTTCCTTTAAGGAAGCACAGATTGCCATGGAGGTCAGCAAGGTGTTCGACACCGAGAAGCAGATCATCCGCTACGACAATCTGGGCATCGCACGTCTTATTTACCAGCTGCCCACCACGGTCTGCGAGATGTTCCTGCGCGAAGTGTTCAAGCAGGGCAGCATCGAGAGCCTGGACCAGGAGACCCTGTTCACCATCCAGCGCTTCTTCGAGAACAACCTGAACGTCTCCGAGACCAGCCGCGGTCTGTTCGTCCACCGCAACACGCTGGTGTATCGTCTGGAAAAGATCAAAAAGCTGACCGGTCTGGATCTGCGTGAGTTCGACGACGCTATCGTGTTCAAGGTAGCGCTCATGGTCAAGAAGTACCTGTCCAACAACCCGGCCAAATATTGATATTTCGTCTCAGCCGCTCCGGCTGCGGACGCCGAAACCGGCCGCTCGACCCCGATGCTGGCCGGTTTCTTTTGTAATGGTCTGGAACTTCTGTGCCAAATAAATTTTTCAGGAGCAAGATACTCATGATAGATTTTGAACATGTCACCAAGATATACAAACGGAGCGATACGCCCGCTCTGGAGGACATCGACTTCCACGTGGACGACGGCGAGTTCGTCTTTCTGGTGGGCCACTCCGGCGCCGGCAAGTCCACTCTGCTCAAGCTCATCCTCCGCGAAGAGCTGCCCACCGAGGGCCGCGTCATGGTGGACGGCAAGGACGTCGCCCGGCTGCGCCGGGGCAAAGTGCCTTTCCTTCGCCGCCAGATGGGCATCATCTTCCAGGATTTCCGCCTCATCCCCACCATGACGGTCTACGAGAATGTGGCGTTTGCCATGCATGTCACCAACATCGGCAAAAAAGACATCAAAGAGCGCGTCAACTATATGCTGGAGCTGGTGCATCTGGAAGATAAGGCAAAGGTCTACCCCGAGTTCCTCTCCGGCGGTGAGCAGCAGCGCGTGGCCGTGGCCCGCGCTCTGGCCCACAGCCCCCGCCTCGTCATTGCGGACGAGCCCACCGGCAACATCGACCCCGAGATGAGCCTTGAGATGATGGAACTGCTGGAACGTGTCAGCGAAATGGGCATCACGGTGCTTGTCGTCACCCATGAGCATGAACTGGTGCGCCGCTTCAACCGCCGCACCATCACCCTGAAGCAGGGCCGCATCATCTCCGATGTTCCGGCCAGCTTCGGCGAGGAGGTACACGTATGAAAATCTCTACGTTTGGGTTCCTCACCCGGCGCGGCGTGCGCAACCTCGGCAAGCACTGGGCCATGACCATCGCCTGCATCGCCTCCCTCAGCGTCTGCATGACCCTGAACGCCTTCGCCAGCCTCATTGAAGTCAATGTGGACAGCATGGTGAGCTATCTGGGCAGCCAGAACGAGATGGTGGTCTACGTGGACCCCGAGGCCGATGACGCCACCATCCAGTCTGTGGGCAATGCCCTCAGCGGCACCGCAGGTGTGAGCCGGGTGCAGTATATGTCCAAAGAAGACGTCCTCAACCAGTACAAGGGCTATATGTCCGACTATGCCGCCCTGCTGAACGAGTTCGAGAACGACAACCCCTTTAAGGCCAATTACCGCGTCTCCCTGTCTGATCTGAGCCAGATGGAGACCATCAGCAAGCAGTTCGAGAACATCAGCGGCGTCTACAGCGTCACGGCTCCCATCGAGATGACCAACACCTTTGTGGAGGTCCAGCAGGCTGTCACCAAGGTCGGGCGCGGTCTGGTGCTGGTGCTGATGGCTGTCAGCATCATCACGGTGGGTACCACCATCCGGCTGAGCGTCTTTGCCCGCCGCCGTGAGATCGAGATCATGAAGTATGTCGGCGCTACCAACGCCCTCGTCACCCTGCCTTTCGTCATCGAGGGCCTGACTATGGGCCTGCTCTCCGGCATCCTGACGGCAGCTGCCACCATCGGCGGCTATGCCTACATCGTTCAGCTGTCGCCCACGCTGGGCGGCCTGTGGCAGATGCTCATGGGTACGGCTCTGGTGCCGCTGGAGAATGTCTGGCCTACCATCCTGACCTACAGCCTCGCGGGCGGCGCTCTGGTGGGCGGTCTGGGCAGTATGTTCTCCATCCGAAAGCACCTGAACGTGTAAGGAGGGCCTACTGTGTACCACGACAAGCATTCCGCAGGCTTTGTCCTGCACCATCCGCCCCGCCACGCAAAGCCGTCGGGCCATTCGGCCATGATGCGCGCCGCCTGCGCCTTTCTGGCCGCCGCCTGCCTCGTGCTGAGCGTGACGGTCTACCCGGCCAGTGCGGCCACCAGCATGAGCTCGCTGCAGAACAAGCTGGACAAGATCTCTGCGTCCATCAAGCAGCATAAGACGGAGCTGAACGACGCCAAAAAGAAGGAAGCTGCTGCCAAGGCCCTCGAGTCTGAGCTGAAAGAAAAAGTCTCGGTGCTCCAGAGCCAGATCAGCGTCCTCAAGAGCCAGATCTCCGAGGTGCAGAACAGCATCGGCGTCAAAGAGCAGGAGATCACCGCCAAGCAGAATGAGATCGCCCGGAAAGAGCAGGAGATCGCCGACCAGTGGGACGATTTCAAGAGCCACATGGCCGCCATGCAGGAGCTGCGGGACGGCGGCAGCGTCGCCATGCTCCGGTCTGTGAACGATCTGTACGAGCTTCTGACCTTCAATGAGGTCATGCAGGACATCTCGGTGAAGGACACCGAGATACTCGACAACATGAAGGCTGCAAAGGAAGCCCTTGTGGCCGACCGCACCCAGCTCGTGGAGGAGCGCACCCAGCTGCAGAACAAAAAGGCTGAGCTGGACGCCCAGAACAAGCAGATGCAGTCCAAGCAGAGCGAGCTCAACAACAGCGTCAAGGAGGCCCGTCTGAGCGCCGCTGAGGCCCAGCAGGCCCAGAAGAACGCCCAGGCGGCCATCGAGTCGGACGAGATGAACTACGAGGCCGTCAAGAAGGAGATCCAGAAGCTCATCGCAGCGGCAGCGGCCAGCAAGCCCCAGCTGAGCTTCAGCGGCTTTATCTGCCCGCTCAAGAGCTATACCCGCATCTCCAGCGAGTACGGTTGGCGCAAAAACCCGGTCTCCGGCGTCAACAAGCTCCACGCCGGCATCGACTTTGCCGCCCCCGCAGGCACCCCCATCTACGCAGCCGCCAGCGGCTATGTGCAGGTGGCCGGCTGGTCCGGCGGCGGCTATGGCAACTATGTCATCATCTATCACGGCAAAATGACAGACGGCAACGCCTACTCCACCCTCTACGGCCATATGCGCTCGGTGGCAACGTCGGCGGGCAGGTATGTCAATCAGGGCGACCTCATCGGCTATGTGGGCTCCACCGGCAACTCTACCGGCAACCACCTCCATCTCGAGGTGTGGAAGGGCGGCTCCAAGGCCAATGCGGTCAACCCCCGCGGTTATATTCCGATAAGATAACACAACTGTAATTGAGGTCGAGGGGTCAAAGGAGGCCACAAGGCGAAATGAACGAGCAAAAACGCAAGCGTATCCTTCGGGTGGGCTGTCTGATTCTGGCAGGAGTGTTCCTGCTGTCGGTACTGGGCAGTGTCATCCTGATGCTTTTGGTCTGAACTGGGGGAGGACATTGAATGAACCGCAAAATTTCCGTAGGGATGACCGTGACCATCGTCATTCTGGCAATGACGGTCACTTTTTCCATCACGATGCTGATGGCGATGCGGCTGTTTGACCACACCGTCACCAGCGTGAAGGAAAAGGAGAGCATGTACAACAAGGTGGCCGAGGTAGACCGCTATGTGCGCGCCAACGACTACTACGACATCGACGAGACCATGCTGTACGACCGTCTGACTGCCGGTTATCTGCTGGGTACCGGCGACAAGTACGCCCGCTACTACACCGCCTCGGCCTATACCGACCTGCTCAACGCCCAGAGCGGCAAGCTGATGGGCATCGGCGTGGAGTTGGCCATCGACCAGTCCGGCTACGCCAAGGTCATCAAAGTGTATGACGAGTCTCCTGCCAAGGAGGCCGGCCTCCAGCGGGGCGATTACATCACCACCATCGACGGCGCAGACATCAAAAGTCTGGGCAGCGTGGAGGCTGTCCAGAACAAACTCCGGGGCGAGAGCGGCACGAGCGTCAATGTAAGCTGGCTGGACAGCGAGAACGCCCAGCACACCGCCGACCTGACCCACTCCGGCTTTACGGCCAACAGCGTCGATCCCGCGCTGGTGCAGGGCAATGTGGGCTACATCAAGATCTGGCAGTTCGACAACTCCACCCCCAGTGAGCTGGACTTTGCACTCCGCAGCCTGACCGCCAGCGGCGCCCAGAGCTTCATCTTCGACCTGCGCGACAACGGCGGCGGCATCCTTGACGACGCCATCAGCTGCATCAAACTCGTCGCGCCGGAAGGCGTGCTGGCCTACGCGGAGGATAAGGCAGGCAACCGCACCCTGCTGGGCAGCAGCACCGGCGACTCGGTCATCAGCCAGCCCACCGTCTGCCTCGTGAACGAGAACACCGCCAGTGCGGCAGAACTCTTTGCGTCCAGCCTGCGCACCCTGTGCGGCACCCGCCTCGTGGGCAGCACCACGATGGGCAAAGGCACCATCCAGAGCAGCCCCCAGCGCCTCTCGGACGGCAGTGCCGTCGTGGTCACGGTGGCAAAGCTCATCTGCGGCGACGGCTCCTGCTTCGACGGCACCGGCCTGACCGTGGACGTGGAGCGCCCGCTGACTGCCGACGAGCAGGCCAGCTACTATGACTACACCCTCGACACGGACCCGCAGATACAGCGCGCCGTCAGCTGCGCACAGCAGCTCACCGGCGTCACCACCGTGGGCGGCGTGAACGACGCTGACATCGCCGCCGACTCCGCCGCAGCCTCTTCGGAGGCCGCAGCCCAGAGCACCGCTTCCAGCAAGGCCGGTGCGGAAGGGGAGCAGGAGGCTGCAAGTGCGCAGTGACCCTCTCCGTCACCTTCGGTGCCACTGCCCGGGTTGCGGCTCCCAGCGTCTGCTTCGCTGTCGCTCGCATCCTGCTGGCCGCGGCCCCAACAGCTCCTCCCTGTTTCCGCCACTGGCGGCGGTCGTCGCCGTTGCTCCCAAAGGGAGAGGCTTTGGCATACCGGGCCACTTTCTACTGGATGCCTGAGGCCCGATATGGCGCAAAAGAGCGGGCCTTGCTTCCGGGGGCAGGCGCTTCTGAACAAGCGCACCTTGTCAAGCTGCCGTGAATCCAGACAGCGGAGCACTACTGTTTCCGATACATCGTACTTTATTCGTCCAGCGTTGGCCCGACCGACACGCCAGTGGCTCCCCCTTTGGGGGAGCTGCCGCGCGAGCGGCTGAGAGGGCTGCAACAGAAAGGAAAACCACTATGCCGGAGCTGACCGACCTCTCCGTTATCCGCACCCTGTGCGAAAAATACGATTTCGCGCTCTCCAAGGGCTTTGGACAGAACTTCATCATCAATCCCGGCCTGCCGCCCAAGATCGTGGACGCCAGCGGCGTCGATAAGAGCTGGGGCGTGCTGGAGATCGGCCCCGGCATCGGCGTGCTGACCAAAGAGCTGGCCCGGCGCGCCGCCAAGGTGGTGTCCATCGAGGTGGACGAGCGCCTGCCGCCCCTGCTGGCCGAGACCATGGCGGGCGTGGAGAACTTCAAGCTGGTATTGCAGGACGTTCTGAAAGCAGACCTCCGCGCCCTCATTGAGGAGGAGTTCCCCGGGATGCCGGTGGCTGTCTGCGCCAACCTGCCCTACTACATCACCAGCCCCATCGTCATGAAGCTGCTGGGCGACCGCCTGCCCATCCGGAACCTCACCGTCATGGTGCAGAAGGAGGCTGCCGACCGTCTGGCCGCCGCCCCCGGCACCCGGGCGTCCAGCGCCATCAGCTGTGCCGTGAGCTACTACGCCACCTCAAAACTGATGTTCACCGCCGCGCCGGGCAGCTTCTATCCGGCCCCGAAGGTCACCAGCGCTGTGGTGCGGATGGACATCCGCACCACTCCCGCCGTACAGGTGGAGGACGAGGACGGCTACTTCGCCCTCATCCGTGCCGCTTTCGGCCAGCGCCGCAAGACCGCCGCCAACGCCATCGCCAGCGGCCTCGGACTGCCGAAGGATAAGGTCATCGCGGCCATCGAGGCGGCGGGCTTCGACGCCCGCATCCGCCCCGAGGCCCTGACCCTCGAGGACTTCGCTGCCGTACAGCGGGAGCTGAAGTAAGATTTTATCAGAATAAAACGCCAAGGCCCCCGCAGTCCGGAACAGAACTGCGGGGGCCTTGGTCGTTATGTGGAAGGAATGGAGGATGGAGATCTGCTTACCTCAGCAGTGCGCTGTGGTCTGCGCCGCCCACGGTGAAGCTGGCGGTGGAGCCGCTGTGGCTGAGGGTGAAAGGCGTATCGCCCGCGCCGAGGGCTGCAACATCGGAGAGGGAGAGGGTGGAAGTGCAGCGTTTTGACGTTCTCGTCGTCCTCTACGAGCTTCACGAGGCCCAGCTTGTTGTTTTTATCCATGAGGTGGATGACCTCGTCCAGCAGCTTTTTGCCGTCGCGGCTTCGGATGGCATTGTCGGCGTCGGGGCCGGGGGCAGACAAAGATATTGACAAGTGGGGAGGTTTCTGGTATTCTACTAAAGTACCCTGTGTAAATGATACTCGCTGGTGTGGCGCAATGGCAGCGCAACTGATTTGTAATCAGTGGGTTGCAGGTTCAACTCCTGTCACCAGCTCCAAAAAGTCCTACGATATACCGCTGAAAAGCGGCGTGTGTCGTGGGGCTTTTGCTTTTATGTCTCCGACTGCATCGCCGCCATGCAGAAAAATCATGCCGCCCGGCGGGGCGCGGGTATTGAAATCGGCTCATCACGACGCCGCTGTGGTGTTTGGCGGTGTAGCCCTCTCAGGCGCTTTCGCGCCAAGGCCGGGTTGCGGCTCCCAGCGTCTGCTGCGCTGCCGCTTGCATCCTGCTGGCCGCTGCCCCAACAGCTCCTCCCTGTTTCCGCCGCTGGCGGCGGTCGTCGCCGTTGCCCCCAGAGGGGGAGCCCTTGGCAGGCTGGGCAACTTCCTACTAGACGCCTGAGGCGCAATATGGCGTAAAAGGGCGGGCCTTGCTACAGAGGGCGGACTCGTCTTTGTACAACCTCTCCGTCACGCCTGCGGCGTGCCACCTCTCCTTGTAGGAGAGGCTTTGGCAGGCCGGGCCACTTCTTGCTGCCTGCTGAAAGCCTAATATAACGTAAAAAATAGTGCCCTGCTACAGAGATTAGCAGCAGCTTGACAAGGATATTGTTCCGAAGCTGCTGCCCTCTGTAGCAGGGCACTGCTGTTTTCAATATAAAGAAACTTTGCTCGTCCAGCGTGGGCTTGACCGTCACGCCAGAGGTGCTTCGCACCCGGGTTGCGGCTCCCAGCGTCTGCTGCGCTGCCGCTTGCATCCTGCTGGCCGCGGCCCCAACAGCGACTCCCTGTTTCCGCCGCTGGCGGCGGTCGTCGCCGTTGCCCCTGGTAGGGGAGCCTCTGGCGAAGAGGCGAAGCTTCACGAAATGCCAAGGCCTCCCCTCGGTAGGGGAGGTGGCATCGCGCAGCGATGACGGAGAGGTTTAATCCACTGCTACATACCCCGCCTTCTCGATGCACCTGCGTCCCTCGTCGGTGTCCAGCCAGTCGTAGACCTTCCGCTGGGGGCTGTCGGGGGCGGCGTCCGCGTGGACGACTGCGTAGAACTCGTTGCAGAGCGGGTAGCTCTCATCGGCGATGGTGTCATTGCTGGGGGTCACGCCGTCCACAGCCAGCAGACGGAGGCCGGGCTTCGAGTACATCTGGTCGATGTAGTAGTAGACCGAAAAGCCGATGGCGTTGGCAGAGTTGTTGTACTCGGCGATGCTGTCCACGAGGCCGCCCATGTCGGCGGGGGCAAGCTCGGTGGGCGCGGCCATCAGCTGGCCGTCGCCCTTGTCGATGAGCAGCTTTTTGAGGAGGGTCTGACTGCCCGAGTCCACGCCCCGCTGGAACGCCACGATGGGGGAGTCCGCGCCGCCCACGTCCTTCCAGCTGGTGATGCGGCCCGCATAAATATCCCGCAGCTGCTGCTGGGTCAGGCTCTGGACGGGATTCTCTTCGTTGACGATGAACACCAGCGCGTCCCGGCCGATGGCTTTCTGCTCGAGCTTTGCGTCGGCCTCGGCCAGCTCTTCCTTGACGTACTCGGGGGCCTCGTAGACGATGAGCAGCTGTGCGCCGTAGTCCTCGCTGTCGCTGCGGGACCAGAGGCCGAAGTTCTCCCAGGCATAGGCCGTGGTGCTGACGGTGATGCTGGTCTGGGCCTCGAGAAGGTCCATGCCGGTGACGTCAGCCTTCATCTGGGCCATCAGGGGGATGCAGGCCGTGGAGCCGTCGAGGCGGGGGAACTCGTCCTCGGTCAGGAAGGGGACGGGCGTGTCCGGGTCGGGGACAGACGCCGCCGGAGAGTCGGCGGGGGAGTCCGCCGTGCCGGTCTTGCAGGCGGTGAGCATCGCCGCCCCGAAGCCGAGGCCCATCACCCGCAGGAAGCTGCGGCGGGAGATCATCTCTTTCATATCAAAAACCTCCGTGTCAGTACAGGTAGCCCCCGCCAGCGTCGTCGCTGGGGGAGGAGAAGATGCTTTCGCGGTAGAGCCACTGGCCGGTGGAGTCCATCAGGCCGTAGTCGAAGCCCTGCCGCGCGATAAAGCAGTCGTCGGGTAGATCGTCGATGCTGTAGCAGCTGCCGAGGCGGCGGAGAAGCAGATTGCCCTCCATGTCCAGCACGTCGGAGAGGTTCGACGAGTCGCTGTTGTCCCGGTGGGCCGTGAGCAGAGGGCCGTTGGCGGTGTTGGTGAGGTAGGAGGCGTAGGTGTACTGCTGGGCCTCACCGGCGGACGACCAGAGCAGCCCATCGCCGCTGTAGGTCTGGATGGCAACGGTGTCGTAGTTCTCGCTGTTGTATTGCAGCAGGGCGTAGCCGTCGGGCAGAGCGGTCAGACTGACATAGTGTCCCTCTTCGACGGGCGTCACCTCTACGTCGGTCAGCAGCGCGCCGGTGGTGCCGTCATAGATTTTAAGGACATTGTTTGCCGTCAGCACAGCGACATTACCGGAGTGGTAGTCCGTGTCGCTCCGCTGGACGGCGGTCTTTTCGCCGCTGGCGAGGTCGATGAGGGTGTAGGGGTTATCCGGGTCATCGCTGCCGAGGAGGGTGACACAGCCGGGCGTGTAGTCCATCACACACCAGTCGAAGCGGCCCAGCTCCACGGCCTCGCCGCCGTTCAGATCGTAGAGGACGGAGCGGCTGTCCTGACGGCTCTGGAGACAGGCGACGCCCACGCCGCAGGCCGAGACAGCGCTGTCCTCTTCGCCGGTGAGCAGTTCGACGGTGGTGACGTTGTAGAGGGCTTCGCGGGCGATGCCCCAGTCTGAGCCGCGGAACCAGCTCAAATCGAGCCAGTCGGCAAAGCCGCCGCGATACGATGCGAGGGAGCTGGCTGTGCAGCCGTCCTCCCGCATCAGCACATTGCCCTCCCGGTCGGTGATGAGGACGTACTGGTGGAGCGGCTGGTCAGGGTCGTCGTAGGCGTAAGTAAGGCCCTCGGGCAGGTCGTAGCAGTTGAAGACGAGGCGCTGGCCGCCCTCGTCCACCACGAGACAGCCGAGCGCTGTTTCGGGTACGGGAAGCTGGGCGCCTGTGGCGAGGTCGTACACCCGAGTGCCGCCGGTGGTGCCGTTCTCGAAAGCCCAGACGTCGGCTGCATCGTTCAGGATGAGCAGCCCGCCCGAGAGGGTGGCGTTCACCGCATAGGGAAAGGTCATGACGGCATTGCCGTCGGCGTCGTAAAGGGTGGAAGTGCGCTCCTCCGTGCCGGGGGTGGAGTGGGCCACGAGGTAGTGGCCCGTCTCGCCGGTGAGGGTGTCCTTCAGCAGCTGGATGCTGTCGGAGCTGCTGGCTTTGTAGAGCACCCTGCCGCCCCGGAGGATGGTGCCGCCGCCGTTCCCGGCGTAAGAGTAGACGTAGTGGAGCGAGTCGTCGCTGAGCCATGCGTCGCTGTAATACTGCGGAGCCTGCGAGGACGCCGTCCCCTCGTGCCGGGGCGACGCCGCAGGCAGCAGCGAACAGCTCGTCAGCAGCCCGCCCGCCAGCACGAGGCAGGCGGCACGGCGGCTGAGTCGAAGCAGAGTGGTCTTCATAGAAACACCTCACAGTCTCCCAGAATTTGACTTTCCCATCTATAGTATATACGAAAGACCCGGACATTTCATTGCAGAAATATGGCCGGACCTGGTTACAGTTTTATGACAAGCTTATTCTTCGTCTCCCTGTTCCTTCAATTCCTTCAGGAAGGGCAGCAGGAAAGGCACCGAGATGCAGAAGGTGAGACCATCGGCGATGGGCTGGCACAGCTCGATGCCGCTCAGGCCCCAGATGCGGGGCAGGGTGAGGATGAGCGGGATGAAACAGACGCCCTGACGGCAGCAGGCGAGGAAGGTAGCCCGGCCCGACTTGCCGATGGACTGGAACATCATATTCGTCACGATGATGACGGGCTGTAAGAACATGGCGACGCACTGATACCGCAGGGCGGGCAGAGCCACGGCGGTGACCTCGGGGTCATCGCGGAAGAGGCGGATGAGGGGCTCGGCGTTGAACCAGCAGAGGGAGTTGAGCACCGCCATAAAGACGAAAGCGGTGGAAATGGTGAAGATGGCCGCTTTCCGCACCCGGGCAAAGCGGCGGGCACCGTAGTTGAAGGCCGCCACAGGCTGCAGACCCTGTCCGACGCCGATAGCCACCGACAGCACGAACTGGAAGATGCGGGACACGATGCTCATGCCGGCCACGGCGGCGTCGCCGTAGTTGCGGGCGGCGACGTTCAGCAGCATACTGCCGATGCTGTTCAGGCCCTGACGGCCGAAGCTGGGCGCACCGTTGAAGAAGATCTGCCCGAAGTCCCGGGCGCTGCGGGTGACCTGGGTGATGCGGAATCGGCTGACGGTCTTGCCCCGCAGGAACATGGAAAGCAGGATGCAGAAGCTGATGCTCTGGCTCAGGGCGGTGGCCGTGCCTGCGCCGCCGGTCCCCATGCCGAGGCCGAAGATGAAGACGGGGTCCAGCACGATGTTGAGCACACCGCCGGTGACGAGGCCGATCATGGCGAAGCTGGCCTTGCCCTCGTAGCGGAGGATGTTGTTCATCACGAGGCTGGACATCATGAGCGGGGCCGCGATGAGGATGGGCCGCGCGTAGGCGCAGGCGTGGGGCAGGATGGTGTCGGTGCTGCCCAGCAGCATCATGAAGTCGGGCAGGGTAGCGAGACCGAGAACGGCCAGCACTGCGCCGAAGGTCAGCGCCGTGAAGAAGCTGGTGGAGGCGAACTTTGTGGCCGCATGGGTGTCCTGACTGCCGAGGCTGCGGCTGATGATGCCGCCCGCGCCGTGGCCCAGCATGAAGCCGAGGGCCTGAATAATGGCCATCAGGCTCGACACGACACCCACCGCGCCCGATGCGCTGGTGGACAGCTGGCCCACAAAGAAGGTGTCGGCCAGATTGTAGATGCTGGTGATGAGCATACTCAGGATGGTGGGGGCCGCGAGGCCGAGAATGAGCTTCGGCACGGGGGTCTGGGTCATTTTCTCGAATTGGAGCCTGCTGCGCTCCAGCTCGGCGGCGTCAGATGCGGTGCGGGGGGAAGACGGCATGAAGAGATACCTCACTTTCGGAAATCAAAGAAAATACCGCTCTTTGCGCAAAGAACGGGTAAAATGCAGATATATAATAAGTATAGCGCAGATCGGGGGAAATGTCGAGACAGCAGTGCGGGCAGGCACGGTGGAAGCTTTCTCCTCAGATACGGTGACCGGGTTGCGGCTCCCAGCGTCTGCTGCGCTGTCGCTTGCATCCTGCTGGCCGCGGCCCCAACAGCTCCTCCCTGTTTCCGCCGCAGGCGCTCGGGTTGCCTTTGCTGCTTTTCTTCGGCCCCTTGGGCGGGGCCTTGAAAAGCAGAAGGCTGCCCCAGCCTCGCCTCCCTTCATCTGCCGCTGGCAGCGGTCGGCTCCGCTGCAGTCGTCGCCGTTGCCTCAAAAAGTTAGGGTATTGAGTGCAAAAGCGGGAGAAAATGGAATGCCTTTTGGCAAATTTGCCAAAGAAAGGTCGAATTGCTTGTAGAAAATCACGTCAAGTGGTATAATTTATGGAAAGAAACAAAAGCGCGAAGATAAAAAACAGCGCAGAGAAGAGTTCCGGGGAGATCCTGCCCCGGGATACGGAGGGAAATCTTATGAAATCTGTGGCACAGACTATCATTGAAGCAGACCGCTTCTACACCATCGCCGCCAAGACCGGCAGCGTCATTCAGGCTGTGGAGAGCGTCAAGGACGGCGGCAACATCCGTCTGGGCAAGTACGAGCGCAAGCCCGAGCAGGAGTGGGCTTTCGTCCGCGAGGGTGACGGCGTTTACCGTATCCGCAACCGCGCCTCCGGCAAGCTCATCGACCTGATGATGACCGGCACCGCCAACGGCACCTGGCTCCACCTGTGGGAGGACGTGGGCGGCACTTCCCAGATGTGGAAGATGGAGCCCACCCCGGCCGGCACCGTCCGCCTGCGCTCCATGTGGGCTGCCGGAAAGTGCATCGACACCGTGGGCATGGGTACTGCGGACGGCGCTGTGCTCCAGATCTGGCAGGAGACTGCCGGCGAGGACCAGCTGTGGACCATCTCCGAGGTGAAGGACCGCGCAAAGCACGCCCCCAAGGCGGAGGAAAAGCCCGCTGAGGTCAAGGCCGAGGCCGCTGCTCCCGCCGAGGAAAAGCCGGTTGAGGAAAAGGCTGCACCTGCTGTGAAGAAGACCACCAGAAAGCCTGCGGCAAAGAAGACCGCCGCCAAGACTGCTGCGAAGTCCGCTGCGGCAAAGGCCGAAGCCGCACCCGCCAAGGCCGAGGAAAAGCCCGCCGAGGCCGCTCCTGCTGCAAAGCCTGCCCGCAAGACCGCTGCCCGTAAGAAGACCACGAAGGCCAGCAAGTAAGCACGGCTACATAGCATCCTAGCAAAAAGAGCACCCGCTCTCCACAGTGATGTGGAAAGCGGGTGCTTTTGGGTTTAGGGTCAGGTTTGCCTTCGTACAACCTCTCAGTGCCCCATCTTGCCCTTCTTGAACTTCAGCGCCGCTGCGATGAAGCCCTTGAACAGGGGATGTGCGCGGTTGGGACGGCTCTTGAACTCGGGGTGGAACTGTGCGCCGAGGTGGAAGTCACGGCCCGGCAGCTCCACGGTCTCCACAAGGCGGCCGTCGGGGCTGGTGCCGGAGATGACCAGACCGGCGTCCTGCATCTCCTGACGGTAGTCGTTGTTGAACTCGTAGCGGTGGCGGTGGCGCTCCCAGATCTCGCTCTGGCCGTAGCACTCGGCCATCTTGGTGCCGGGCAGGACGGTGCAGGGGTACTTGCCCAGACGCATGGTGCCGCCCTTGGGGATGTTGCCCTGCTGGTCGGCCATCAGGTCGATGACGTTGTGATGACCCTCGGGGGTGAACTCGCTGGAGTTGGCGTCGGCGTAGCCCAGAACGTGGCGGGCGAACTCCATGACCATGATCTGCATACCGAGGCAGATGCCGAAGTAGGGGACATCGTTCTCGCGGGCGTACTGTGCAGCCTGTATCATGCCTTCGATGCCACGGTCGCCAAAGCCGCCGGGGACGATGATGCCGTCCACGTCCGCAAAGGCTTCCCTGCAGGCTGCCTGGTCGGGCAGGTCCTCGCTCTCGACCCACTTGATCTCCACCTGGCTGTCGTTCTCGAAGCCGGCGTGGTAGAGGCTTTCCATGACGGACAGATAGGCGTCATGCAGCTTGACGTACTTGCCCACGAGGGCGATGGTGCAGGTCTTGCTGCGGGTGGCGATCCGGGCCAGCATCTCTTTCCACTCGGTGAGGTCGGCGGGGGGAACATCCAGATGCAGCTGCTTGACCACCACGTCGTCGAGGCCGCCGGTGTGGAGCATCAGCGGACACTGGTAGAGGCTGGGCATGGTCAGGTTCTCGATGACGCACTCCGGCTTGACGTTGCAGAAGGTGCTGATCTTCCGGCGGATGTCGCTGCCCACGCTGCCGTCGGCGCGGAGGATGATGATGTCGGGGCTGACGCCCATGCCCTGCAGCTCCTTGACGGAGTGCTGTGCGGGTTTGGACTTGTACTCGTCGGAGCCGGAGATGTAAGGCACCAGCACCACATGGATGAAGCAGCAGTTCTCCTTGCCCTGCTCGAGGCCCACCTGACGGATGGCCTCGAGGAAGGGCTGGCTCTCGATGTCGCCGGTGGTGCCGCCGATCTCGGTAATGACCACATCGGCCTCGGTGGAAGAGGCCAGATTGTAGATATAGCTCTTGATCTCGTTGGTGATGTGGGGGATGATCTGGACGGTCTGGCCGAGGTAAGCGCCCTGACGCTCCTTGTTCAGCACGTTCCAGTAGACCTTGCCGGTGGTGAGGTTCGAATACTTGTTCAGGTTCTCGTCGATGAAGCGCTCGTAATGGCCGAGATCCAGGTCGGTCTCGGTGCCGTCGTCGGTGACGAAGACCTCGCCGTGCTGCAGGGGGCTCATGGTACCCGGGTCCACGTTCACGTAGGGGTCCAGCTTCTGGCTGGCCACCTTGAGGCCGCGGCACTTCAGCAGTCGGCCCAGAGAGGCGGCGGTGATGCCTTTGCCCAGACCGGAGACGACGCCGCCGGTCACGAAAATAAACTTTGCCATAATGGTTCTCCTCTAATTTACAGATATTCTTTGCCATGAATAGCACGATAAGCAGATACTTTCCCTCAGTGGGGGCGCAATACGGATCATTGCGCGGGGTCGTAGGAGTCCAGTATCTCCTGCGCGACCTCGGCGCGGTCGCGCCGGGTGTCCATCGCTTTTTTCTCGATGTAGCGGTGCGCCTCGGCCTCGGTCATATGGCCCAGCTCGATGAGGCAGCACTTGGCGCGGCTCACCAGCCGCACCTGCGCCAGCTTTTCCTGCATCCGTTGATTCTCCTGCCGCAAAAGCAGGAGGCGGTGGTTGCTGGCGGCGGCCATCTGGATGGCCTGCAAAAAGAAGGTGTTGGAGAAGGGCTTTGTGACCAGCAGAACGCCTTCTTCGCTCAGCGGGGTCAGAAGCTGCTCGGCGGCTGCGGCCTTGGCCAGAAATATCACACCGGCATCCGTTTTCTCCACGGCGTCGGCGCACAGCTCGTGGCCGAACTCATCCGGAAGCGGCGAGTTGACCACGATGAGCTCAAAGTCAGATTCCAGCATCCTCCGCCGCGCCTCCGCCGCACTTGGTACGATGATAGGCCGCGCATAGCCCAGCTCCGTCAGGCGTGCGGAGATATATTCGTTGGAGCTTGCGCCCGCGCTTACGATCAGGGCACGTCCCATTCGGCTCACTCCTTTCCTATGTCATTCTGCATCAGATGGCATTGAAGTAGTGGACGCGCTCATATTCGGCGGGGTCGGAGGCGTTCTTGAGCGCCTCGCAGCGGCGCAGAGCCTCGGCATAGTAGCGGCGGCTCAGCTCGTCGGGCAGGAATTTGTGAAGGAACTCGCTGTTCTGGGCCACCTCGACGGCCTCTTCCAGCGAGGCGGGCAGGGTCTCGAGACCGAGACCGGCGGCTTCGCTCGGGATGAAGAGGTTGCGGTTGACAGGGGCAGACAGCTCCATCCGGTTCTCGATGCCGTCGAGGCCTGCTGCCAGCACGAGGCCGATGGCGAGGTAGGGGTTGCAGGCGGGGTCGGGGCTGCGCAGCTCCATGCGGCAGTTGTCGCCCTTCACCTGCGGGATGCGGACCAGCTGGCTGCGGTTCTGGCGGCTCCAGCTCACATAGCGGGGGGCCTCGTCGCAGCCGAAGCGGAGGTAGCTGTTGGGCAGGGGATTCGTGAAGGCCGTCAGCTCCCGGCTGTGGCGGAGGATGCCCGCCATGAAGCTGCCGGGGATGCTGTCGGGGGCGATGTCGCCCTCAAAGAGGTTCTTGCCGTCCATGGTCAGCGAGAGGTTGATGTGGAGGCCGCTGCCGGCCTGGTCGGGCAGGGGCTTGGGCAGGAAGCTGGAGTGGAAGCCGTTGCTGGCCGCCACGGCCCGGACGATCTGCTTGAACAGGAAGATGTTGTCGGCGGTCTTGAGGGGGCCGGCGTAGTGGAAATCGATCTCATTCTGGCCGTGGCCGCTCTCGTGGTGGCTGTGCTGGGGGGCGAGGCCCATCTGCTCCATGGTCAGGCAGATGTCCCGGCGGATGTTCTCGCCGGCGTCCAGCGGCGCTACGTCGAAATAGCCGCCTGCGTCGATGGGGATGCGGGTGGGACGGCCCCGGTCGTCGTTCTCGAAGAGATAGAACTCGCACTCGGTGCCGACGTTGCAGCGCAGGCCCAGCTGCTTGAACCGGCGGTTGATGTCCCGCAGGAAGCCGCGGCAGTTGCCGCCGAAGGGGGTGTTGTCCGGCTTTTCCACGTCGCAGAAGAACTGCATCACCCGGCCCTCAGCCGTGCGCCAGGGCAGGATGGTCATGGTGGACAGGTCGGGCCGGAGCACCAGGTCGCTCTCCTCCACGTGCATGAAGCCCGCGATGGCGCTGCCGTCGAAGCAGACGCCATCTTCCAGCGCCTTGGGAAGGTCGCTGGCCAGCACGGCGATGTTCTTCTGGAAGCCGAAGATGTCACAGAACGCGAAGCGGACAAATTTTACGTTGTTGTCCTCGACGAAATCGAGGATGTCCTGCTGTGTCGTATAACTCATAGGTGTGTGTCCTCTGAAAAGTATGTCTTCTTAAAAAACGCCCAAAGGCCTGCCTCTGTACAGAGGCAGGTCTTCAGGCTGGTGTAAGAAATAGGAAAAGGAGAATGGCTCAGATAAGCGCCTCAGCCGGTGGTGCTTTATTCTACGCTGGTATGTGAAGATCAGACGTAGTAGAGCATCTTGCTGTAGCTGGGCAGAGGCCAATAGTCCTCGCCGCAGATGGTCTCGGCGTCGTCGGCGGCGGCGCGGAGAGCGTCCATCTTGGGCAGAACATCGTCGTGGAAGGCGACGGCCTTTGCGCTCTCGTCGGAGAGGGCCTTTGCGGCATTGACGGCAGCCTGCAGCTCGTCCACAGCGTCGCTCATGGCGTCGGCGTCGGCGGACAGGCGGGTCAGTGCCTTCGTCTCGCTGCGGACGCTCAGGCTCTCGCTGACGGCCAGCTTGGAGGCGGCGGTGTTGGCGACCTCACTCATGTAGGCGTTGACGGCGGGCAGCAGCTGCTTGCGGGCCATCTCCAGCATGGTCAGGGCCTCGATGTTGATGATCTTGGAGTAGTGCTCCATCTCAACTTCGTAGCGGCTCTCCATCTCGACCTTGGTCAGGACGCCGAAGTCCTCCATCAGGGCGATGTTCTTCGGCTCGATGAGGGCGGGCAGAGCGGCGGGGGTGTTCTTCTTGTTGGGCAGGCCGCGCTTTGCTGCTTCCTCTTCCCACTCGGCAGTGTAGCCGTTGCCGTTGAAGATGACGCGGCGGTGGTCGCGGATGGTGCGCTTGACGAGGGCGATGGCGGCGCTGGTGAAGTCGTCGGCCTTCTCCAGCTCGTCAGCGTAGCCCTTCAGCTCCTTGGCGACGGCGGTGTTCAGGATGGTGTTGCAGTCGCTCAGGTTCTCGGCGGAGCCGGGCATACGGAACTCGAACTTGTTGCCGGTGAAGGCAAAGGGAGAAGTACGGTTGCGGTCGGTGGTGTCCTTGCTGAACTTGGGCAGGACATCGACGCCGAGGTCCATCTTCATCTTGACGGGGCCGGCGTAGGGAGAATCGGAAGCGATGGCGTCGATGACGGCTTCCAGCTCTTCGCCCACGAAGATGGAGATGATGGCCGGAGGTGCCTCGTTGGCGCCCAGACGGTGGTCGTTGCCGGGGGTGGCGACGGAGGTACGGAGCAGGTCGGCGTACTCATCGACAGCCTTGATGACGGCGGCCAGGAAGACCAGGAACTGCAGGTTCTCCATGGGGGTGTCGCCCGGGTCCAGCAGATTCTCGTGGGTGGTGGACATGGACCAGTTGTTGTGCTTGCCGCTGCCGTTGACGCCCTCGAAAGGCTTCTCGTGCTGCAGGCAGACCAGACCGTACTTGGGGGCCAGCTTCTTCATCATCTCCATCGTCAGCAGGTTGTGGTCGATGGCGACGTTGGTGGTGTCGAAGATGGGGGCCAGCTCATGCTGGCAGGGAGCTACTTCGTTGTGCTTGGTCTTGGCGGGGATGCCCAGCTTCCACAGTTCTTCGTCCAGCTCCTTCATAAAAGCAGAGACCTCGGGGCGGATGACGCCGAAGTAGTGCTCTTCCAGCTCCTGACCCTTGGCGGACGGTGCGCCGAAGAGGGTGCGGCCGGTGAGGATGAGATCCTGACGGGCCTCGTAGTCTTCCTTCTTAATAAGGAAGTACTCCTGCTCGGGGCCGACGGTGGTGGAGACGTAATCCACATCCTTGCCGAAGAGCTTCAGGACGCGGATGGCCTGATTGGACAGCGCGTTCATGGAGCGCAGCAGGGGAGTCTTCTTGTCCAGCGCCTCGCCGGTGTAGCTGACGAATGCAGTGGGGATGCAGAGGACGTCGTCCTTCACGAAAGCGAAGCTGGTGGGGTCCCATGCGGTGTAGCCGCGGGCCTCACAGGTGGCGCGCAGGCCGCCGGAGGGGAAGGAAGAGGCGTCGGGCTCGCCGCGCACCAGCTCCTTGCCGTTGAACTCCATGATGGCGGTGCCGTCGCCCACGGGGGAGACGAAGCCGTCATGCTTCTCGCTGGTAATGCCGGTCAGCGGCTGGAACCAGTGGGTGTAGTGGGTGGCACCCAGCTCCATGGCCCAGCGCTTCATGACGCTGGCCACGACGTTTGCCACCTCGATGTCCAGAGGTGCGCCCCTGTGCAGGGTCTTCTCGAGGCTCTTGTAGGTAGCGCTGGGAAGACGCTCCTTCATGACGTGCTCGTTGAACACCTTGCTGCCGTAGATCTCCATAACATTTGCTGCCATAAATCCTACTCCTTACTTGAATTGAAATACTTCAGCTGGTCGCGGATTTTTACGCGGAAAGAGGCGGGCTCTCCCGCGAAATATCGGGTTAAACGAAACGACGCTGCGAGTCAGGAGGTGACTCACAGCGTCGTTGCTGTCTATGCGATGATTATAGCCGAACGGGGCGAAAAACGCAATAGACAGATTTGACGATTCTGCACAAACTGACTCCTGATTTTTTGGAGTATTGCGCGGATGGTATGACTATTGCCCTCTCAGGCATCACTGCGTGGTCAGGCTATCCTTCGTACAACCTCTCAGTCTGCTTCGCAGACAGCTCCCCTAGTAGGGGAGCCTCTGGCGAAGAGGGAAAGCCTTTCGGAATGCCAAGGCCTCCCCTCGATAGGGGAGGTGGCACGGCGAAGCCGTGACGGAGAGGTTAAATCACCTGAAACAGGAAAAACTTCAGATAGTTCGTCTCCGGCACGCCCCAGAGGATGGGGTGGTCGGGGGCCTGCTGGCGCACTTCGATCTGGCGCAGCTGGCGGTGAGCGTCCTTTGCGGCGGAGCGCAGCATCCTGATGAACAGCTCCTCGGTGGCGAAGTGAGAGCAGCTTGCCGTGGCGAGGTAGCCGCCCCGGGGCAGGAGCTTCATGGCCCGGTAGTTGATCTCCTTGTAGCCCCGCATGGCGTTTTCCACCGTGCGGCGGGCTTTGGTGAAGGCCGGCGGGTCGAGGATGATGAAATCGTAGGGGTGGCCTTCTTTTTCGAGGCGGGGCAGAAGCTCGAAGGTATCCTCGCAGAGGAAGTCCATGTTGGTCAGGCCGTTGCGCTCCGCGTTCCGCTGGGCCATGGCGATGGCGTCGGCGCTGATGTCCGCTGCCGTGACCCGGGCTGCGCCACCGCTGGCTGCGTTGAGGGCAAAGCTGCCGGTGTGGGTAAAGCAGTCCAGCACGGTGTGGCCGGCGGCGAGGCGGGCGACCGCCCGGCGGTTGTACTTCTGGTCGAGGAAGAAGCCGGTCTTCTGGCCGTTCTCGAAATCGACGTGGTAGTAGACGCCGTTCTCGCAGATCTCGGTCTGGGTGGAGGCGGGGTGGCTCTCACCCGGAAGCTCGAACCAGCCCTTGCTCTGCTCGAGGCCCTCTTTGGCCCGCAGGGCCTCGTCGTTTCGCTCGTAGATGCCGTCGATGGTCTGGCCGTCGGCCCGCAGGACTTCGGCGAGGAGGGGGAAGAGGACGGGCTTCAGCTTCTCCATGCCGACGCTGAGGGTCTGGGTGACGAGGATGTTGTTGAAGCGGTCCACGGTCAGGCCGGGGAACTGGTCGGCCTCGCCGAAGATGACCCGGCAGGCCGACAGGTCGGCAGGCTCGAGGACGGTCTTGCGGTAGGCCCAGGCGTACTCGACGCGGCGGCGCCAGAAGCTGGCGTCGAAGGTGTCGTTGGCGTTGCGGGAGATGAGGCGGACGCGGATCTTGCTCTTGAGAGAGACAAAGCCGGTGCCGAGGTAAGCGCCCTTCGGGCTCACCACGTCGGCGAGGGTTCCGTTCTCGGGCTCTGTCTCCGGGAACTCGAGGATGTCGTTCTCGTACACCCACGGATGCCCGCCCACGAGGCTGGCCTCGGCTTTTTTGTTTACTTTATAAATAGGATAGCTGCGTTCTGATTTCATGGTTGCTCCTTAATAATTGAGGATGAACCTCTCCGTCACGGCTGACGCCGTGCCACCTCCCCTAACGAGGGGAGGCTTTGGCATTTCGGTAAACTTTCCCTCTTCGCCAGAGGCTCCCCTCGGTAGGGGAGCTGTCGAGCGATAGCGAGACTGAGAGGTTGTTCTTCTAACTCGCCATTTATAATACCATAAAAATATGTTAGAATAAATACAAAAACCACCGAAAGGAAGGAAAACATCATGGAGATCGAGCGCAAGTGGATGGTGAACGGCTGGCCGGAGGGACTGCCGCTGAAAGAGGAGTTTGCCATGCGGCAGGGCTACATCAGCGTGCGGCCCACCGTCCGCATCCGGGAAGAGGCCCTGACGGGAGGCAAGACCCGCTACGTCCTCTGCTTCAAGTCGGGCGGCGGGCTGGCGAGGGAAGAGATCGAGCGGGACATCGACCCCGAACTTTTCAATGAACTGGAAACCAAGATCATCGGCAGGCCCCTTATCCCGAAGCTCCGCCGCAGCTATCTGCTGCCGGACGGTGCGGTGCTGGAAGTGAATCATGTGGACGAGGGCCAGCCGACGGAGTTCTGGTACGCCGAGGTGGAGTACCCCACGGTAGAGGCAGCCCGCAGCTGGCAGCCTGCCGCCGTGGGCCTCGCGGGCTACCTCAGCGACGAAGTCACCGACCAGCCCGGCCAGAGCATGGGGGCCTATTGGGAGCAGACCCGGGGCTGAACCGACGAAAGTTGTGGAAAAACCTTGAAGATTATGATATGATGGTCGTATCACTCATACTGCGGCCCCGGACGGGCCGGGAAAGAAGGAAACAACTACGAAACGACCCAAATTCACGCTGTCTGTGCAGTACAATTCGCCGGTCATCCTGACATTTTTCCTCCTCTCACTGGGGGTGCTGTTCCTGGGCCAGTACACCGGCGGCTGGATGACCACCCATCTGTTCAGCGTCTACCGTTCCTCGCTGAAAGACCCGCTGTTTTACATCCGGCTCTTCGGCCATGTGCTGGGCCACGGCAGCTGGGACCATTTCCTGAATAATATGCTGCTTCTCCTCGTCGTCGGCCCGCCGATGGAAGAAAAGTACGGCAGCCTGCCCCTGCTCAAAGGCATCCTGCTCACGGCCCTCATCTCGGGCATTCTGCAGTGTGCGTTGTTCCCCCGCACGGCGCTGCTGGGCGCGTCGGGCATCGTATTCATGCTCATCATGCTGGCATCCCTGTCCGGCTTCTCGGGCGGCATCCCCGTCACCATGCTGCTGGTGGCGGCGCTCTATCTGGGCCAGCAGATCTATGACATCATCTTTGTGCGGGACAACGTGGCCAACTTCATGCACATCGTCGGCGGCGTCTGCGGCACAGTGTTCGGCTACGTCAATGCGGGGCCGCGGCGAAAGAGAAGAAAATAAACCTCTCAGTCTCGCTATCGCTCGACAGCTCCCCTAGCGAGGGGAGCCTCTGGCGAAGAGGGAAAGTTTACCGAAATGCCAAAGCCTCCCCTCGTTAGGGGAGGTGGCACGGCGTAAGCCGTGACGGAGAGGTTAAAAGGCAAGCTGCGCCTTGGCTAAAAACAAGCAAATTTTATCATTCGCGCGGTTTTGCCGCTTGCTTTTTGATGGGCAGCGCTCTATTATATCATTTGTACAAATATTTCCATTCGAATTTTCACAAAATCACCAAATGTAGTTTATCGGACGGAGGTTGTTTATGAGACGACTGCGCAGCCCATCCCCGGGGATGAAACTGCAAAAAAATCACGACAAAGGAGGACGGACGCTTTGAACGAACACGAAAAACCACAGATAGACTTCATGCACAAGCTTGCGCGCCAGATCGTGGAACGCCGCAACCTTGTGTTCCTGTTTGTCATTCTGGCTGCCATCTTCACGGTGTTCTCGGTGCGGTGGGTCAAGGTCGAGACCGACATGACCACCTACCTGCCCAAGACCTCGGAGACCCGCATGGGCCTTGACATCATGGACGAGCAGTTCACGACCTACGGCTCTGCCGATGTCATGGTGGCCAACATCACGCCCGCTGAGGCCGATGAGCTTTCCGACCGGCTCACCGAGCTCAAGGGCGTCCAGATGCTGGACTACGACGACACCACCGACCATTATAATAAGGACGCGGTGTCGGCCCTTTACTCCATCACCTTCGACTACCCCGAGGACGATGACCAGTGCCTCGAGGCCCTTGATCGGGTGAAGGAATACCTCGCCGACTACGACATCTACGTCTCCACCTCGCTGGGAAACACCCAGCAGGAGACCATTGATGCCGAGGTGCGGGTCATCATGGTGTACGTTGCCGTCATCATCGTCATCGTCCTGCTCCTGACGTCCCAGACCTACGCCGAGGTACCCGTCCTCATCCTCACCTTCGTGGTGGGCATGATCCTGAACATGGGTACAAACTTCATGCTCGGCACCATCTCCTTCGTGTCCAACTCGGTCACGAACATCCTGCAGCTGGCGCTGTCGCTGGACTACGCTATCATCTTCTGCAACCACTTCAAGGAAGAACACCAGACCATGCCTCTGAAGGAGGCCGTCATCGAGTCTCTGAGCAAGAGCATCCCCGAGATCAGCTCCAGCTCCCTGACCACTGTCGGCGGCCTTGTGGCGATGCTGTTCATGCAGTTCCGCATCGGCTCCGATATGGCCGTCTGCCTCATCAAGTCCATCCTCTTTGCGATGCTCTCGGTGTTCGTGGTCATGCCCGGCCTGCTGATGCTCTTCGGACCCTACATGGATAAGACCAAGCACAGGAACTTCGTGCCGGAGATCCCCTTCGTGGGCCGCTTTGCATGGCGCACCCGCAAGGTCATCCCTGTCATCTTCCTGGTGGTCATCCTCATCGGTTACCACTTCTCGAACCTTTGTCCCTACGCCTACGGCTACGATGTCATCAAGGTGCCGAAGATGAACGAATCCCTCATCGCGGACCAGATGATCGAAGAGAACTTCACCAAGTCGAACCTCGTGGCCCTCGTCTACCCCAAGAGCGACGATTACAGCATCGAGAAAAAGATGCTGGAGGAGCTGGAACGCTATGATGAAATAGACTCCACCAAGGGTCTGTCCAACATCGAGGCCCAGGACGGCTATATGCTGGAAGACAAGCTCACCGCCCGCCAGTTCTCCGAGATGGCCGACCTGGACTACGAGGCCGCCCAGATGATCTACACCGCCTACGCCATCGAGAACGAGGAGTACGGCCAGATCATCGGCAACTTCGCCTCCTATAAAGTGCCGCTGGTGGATATGTTCCTCTACGTCTGCGACGAGGCCGATACCGGCATCGTCTCCCTCTCGCAGGAAGACCTGGACGACCTCCACGACGCCCGCGACCAGATGGAGAGCGCACTGGCCCAGCTGCAGGGCGACGACTACAACCGCGTTCTCATCTACCTGAGCCCCTCTCTGGAACCCGGCCAGACTACTTATGAGTTCACCGACACCATCCGCTCCATCGCCCGGAAGTATTACCCGGACGGCGAGCTCTACATGGCCGGTGACGCCACCAACGAGTACGATTTCCAGAAGTCCTTCGCCATCGATAATGTCGTCGTCAACGTCGTGTCCATCTTCATCGTCCTGCTGGTGCTGCTGTTCACCTTCCAGTCCGTCGGTATGCCCATCCTGCTCATCGTGGTCATCCAGGGCGCTATCTGGATCAACTTCTCGTTCCCGTATTTCATGGGGACCAACCTCTACTTCATGGGCTACCTCATCGTCAGCTCCATCCAGATGGGCGCGAACATCGACTACGCGATCGTCATCGCTACCCGTTTCAACGAGCTGAAGGATAAGATGGAGCACAAGCAGGCCATGATAGAGACCATCAACTTCGCGTTCCCGACCATCCTGACTTCCGGCACCATCATGACCGTGTCCGGCATCCTCATCGGCCAGATGACTTCCGACGCCTGCATCGTGGGCATCGGCCAGTGTCTGGGCCGGGGCACCATCATCTCCATCCTCCTCGTCCTCTTCGTCCTGCCCCAGATCCTGCTCATCGGCACCCGCATCGTGGACCGTACCTCCTTTGCCGTGCCGAAGCTGGTGGCCCGCAGCAGCGGCAATGGCCGTATGCGGGTCAACGGCATCGTGCAGGGCGAGATCCACGGCTCTGTGGCCGGTACGATGAACGCCATCGTGGACGGCGACGTCCAACTGACCGTCATCTCAGGCAACGTCTCTCAGGAACTGGACGACAACGAAAAACAGGAGGTGCAGAATGAAGACCAGTAACCATCTGCTGCGCCGCCTGACGGCTGCGCTTCTGGCCGCTGTGCTGGCGCTGAGCATCGCACTGCCGGTGTTCGCGTCCGACGACGGCGATACCATTTATATCAACAGCGTCTCGGACCTGCTCTCGCTGGCCAGGAGCTGTGCCTACGACCAGTGGTCGGTGGGCAAGACGGTTATTTTACAGAAAGACCTCTCCCTCGAGGGGATGCTGTGGGAGCCCATCCCGTCCTTCAGCGGACAGTTCAAGGGCAATGGCCACACCGTCTCGGACCTGACCATTACGGGCCAGTATTCCCCGGCGGGCCTCTTCGGCATCGTGGAGGAACAGGGCTCCATCGAGTCCCTGAGCGTCCGCGGCGTCGTGTCTGTCTCTGACTCTGCCGACACCACCACCGGCGGCATCGTAGGCATCAACCACGGCACCCTCATCAGCTGCCAGTTCACCGGCGTTGTCACCGGCGACAGCGAGGTGGGCGGCATCGTGGGCCGCAACGAGTCCGAAGGCACCATCGACCACAGCACGGCCCGCGCCATCGTCACCGGCAAATCTTCCACCGGCGGCATCGCAGGCTACAACCTCGGTGCCATCACCGGCTGCACCAATGTGGGCAGCATCAACACCGAATATCCGGAAGCCTCTCTCGACACCGACGGCTTCACCGCCAAGATGGTGGACTACATCAACAACAAGATGGCCGCCGCTGCTGACGACGCCACCAATTCCGTCACCAACGTCGCCACCGACACCGGCGGCGTCGCAGGCCGCTCCTCCGGCATGATCCTGACCAGCGTCAACACCGGCACCATCGGCTACGAGCATGTTGGCTACAATGTGGGCGGCATCGTGGGCCGCACCGACGGCCTCGTATCCGGCTGTGTCAACCAGGGCTGTGTTCTAGGCCGCAAGGACGTGGGCGGCATCGCCGGTCAGGCGGAGCCCTATCGCGAACTCGACCTCTCCAAGGACACCATCAAGCGTCTCCGTTCGGAGCTGGAGGTCCTGCGCGGCCTTGTTGATGACACCACCGGCGTCGTCGAGAACTCCACCACCAGCATCTCCAACTTCTTCAGCGCCATGACCAGTCAGATGGACACCGCCATTGCAGCGGCCCGTCAGCTGGACGACCAGGCCAGCGACTACGGCGACGAGGTGGCCGACGAGATCGACCGCGCCTCCACTCTGCTGGCCGATACCCTCACCAAACTCGAACCCGTCATGGACACCGGCGAAGATGCCATGACCAAGCTGACCGACGCCACCGGAAACCTCAAGTGGGCCATGCGCGAGATGGCCGCCGAGATGCTGATGGCATCCAGCGCCCTCAGCAAGACCAGCAAGGGTCTGGACAAGGTGAGCGACGCGGCCGAGGATGGCCGTGACGGTATGTCGGCTATCTCTGAGGGTATCAAACAGCTGTTGGAGTCTGTTGATACCGGCGATGACAGCGCTGCCTCGCAGGCAATCTCCACCATCCTGACCGGCTACGACTCTCTCTCTGCCGAGAAGAAGTCGGATAAGTACCTCAAGAATGGTATCGAGCTGCTGAAGGTGGCCAACTCCGTGGCCAGCGTCTTCACGCTGGGCAGCGGCATGGCCCCGGCAATGAAGGCCGTCACCGCAGGCATGGGCCTGCTGCGCACGGCATCCCTCCTGTCCAACGACAGTGACATTGCCCGTGCTACTTCCCAAATCGCAAGTGCCATCGGCACCATCTCTACCATTGCCACCCAGATGGGCGGCATCGTGGGCAGCGCTGCCAAGTCCGTCTCGGCCTCCGACCACCCCGAGCTGGCTGCGGCTCTGACCAAAGCCTCTGACGCGCTGGACGGCATGGGCAGCATCACCGACGGTATCATGGACAACATCAAGGACTGGGTCGGCAATAACGGCGGCGGCAGCATCAAGGATGGTCTCGATCAGCTGAGCGATGCTTCCGACAAGCTGAGCGACGCCATGGATGACCTGAACGACTCCCTCGACCTGCTCAAGACCGACGCCGCCCTCACCAGTGCAACGCTGGCGCATACCTCCGTGGCCATGGGCCAGATGCAGGACGGCCTCGGCGGCCTGACCGATATGATGGGCCAGACCCGCGACATTCTCCACTGGCTCAACCAGCAGGACCCCATCAAGGTGCCTCGTCCCTCTGCAGAGCTGACCAACACCAAGGACTCCCTTTTTGATGCTGTCAGCGCCCTGACCGACAAGATGGACGACATCAACAGCACCATGCGCACCGCCAGCAACCAGCTGACCGACAAGATGCGCGCCGTGACCGCACAGGTCAGTGTCGTGTCCAACCTGATGCTGGATGCTGTGGAAGAGATCAGCGACCCGGGCAGCAAGACCATCTACGAGGATGAGTCGGAAGACCTCATCGCTTCCCAGTCCGACGGCAAGATCGAGAACAGCATCAACCGCGGCAGCATCGACGCCGACATGAACGTGGGCGGCATCGCCGGTACCATGGGCGTCGAGAACCTGCTGGATCCCGAGGAGGACAACAAGGACGAGGGTACTTCGCTGCTGCGCACCTCCTATACCGTCAGCGCCGTCCTCATCGGCAACATCAACGAGGGCAGCATCACCGCCAAGAAGGACATGGTCGGCGGCATCGTCGGTCAGGAGGAGCTGGGCCTTGTGACGGCCTGCGAGTCCTACGGCGACGTCACCGGCGTCAATCAGGTGGGCGGCATTGCCGGTGCGGCCAGCGCCAAGCTCCGCAGCAACTGGGCAAAATGCGCCCTCAGCGGTGAAAAGTACATCGGCGGCATCGTCGGTCAGGGTACCGACAGCGACCTCACCGACGGCAGCCTCATCGCCATCAACAACCGCGCCATCGTCTCTGTGCTGGAAGGCCAGCAGTACGTGGGTGCTGTCTCCGGCGGACAGGACGGCGACTTCTATGGCAACCTCTTCGTCTCCGACGACCTGCAGGGCATCGACCGCCTGAGCCGCGTCGGTCAGGCAGAGCCGGTCACTTATGAGACCCTGCTGGCTCAGGAGAATGTGCCGGACTCCTTCCGCAAGCTGACCCTGACCTTCAAGGCCGACGGCCACATCATCAAGAAGATCAGCTTTGACTACGGTGCGTCCTTCACTCTGGACGACTACCCCGAGATCCCCCAGAAGAATGGATACTACGCCGAGTGGAGCACACCTGTCCTCGACCAGCTCCACACCGACACCGTGGTCAATGTGGAGTACACGCCCTACATCCCGTCTCTGAGCAGCAGCGTCACCCGTGAGAACGGACGCCCCGTCTTCTTCGTGGACGGCTTCTTCGGCGGTTCCAACGCCGTGCAGGTCACCCAGCAGGACATCACAGCCGATGTCCACGGTGTGACAGAGCAGTGGCTGCTGGAGTTCACCGATGACGGCAATGAGACCCACCAGATCCGTTATCTGACCCCCGGCAAGGCCAAGGGCAAGGTCTACGTCAAGCAGGCCGACGGCAGCTGGCATAAGGTGGAGACGGGCAGCTTCGGCAGCTACACCACCTTCACCACCACCGGCACCGAGGTCGAAGTGGCTTTCGTCCCCGCAAAGCTCCCCGTCTGGGCCTTCTGCGCCGGCGGCGCAGCCCTGCTGGTGCTGCTCCTGCTGCTGGCAAAGCGGATCAAGTCGAAGCGCGGCCCCAAGGGCGAAAAGCCCCGCAGGGAGAAGAAGGGCAAACAGCCCGAGACGGCGGACGCCCCCGCCGATGAGCTGGATACCCCCATCTCTGAGACGAATATGCAGTAAGTTATAAGAAAAGCAGGAGCTCCATCCGAATGGGTGGGGCTCCTGCTTTGTTTGTAGGTTAGGCTCGTCTTCGTACAACCTCTCAGTCTCGCTACCGCTCGACAGCTCCCCTAGTAGGGGAGCCTCTGGCGAAGAGGCGAAGCTTTACGGAATGCCAAAGCCTCCCCTCGTTAGGAGCAACAACGACGACTGCCGCCAGTGGCGGAAACAGGGAGTCGCTGTTGGGGCCGCGGTCAGCAATACGCAAGTAAAGCGAAGCGGATGCTGGGTACCGCAACCCGGACAATGGCACGGCGTCAGCCGTGACGGAGAGGTTATTCCTCCGTCTCCTTCACATCGTTCAGGAACGCCTCTATCTTATCGATCTGGTTCTCCGCCACGGCGCGGCCCGTCTCGTAGACCCGGCGCAGCTGGGCGGGGTCGCGCTCCATAGCGCCGATCTCCAGCGGGATGGGCGGGCGGATGACATAGTCTTTGCCGGAGGCCTCCTGCATGGCGATGTAGGAGAGGGCCTCGTTGTATCGCTCGTGACGGTCGGCCACCGCTGCCACGAAGGCCGGATAGCGCAGATACCGCGCACGGATGGCGGGCAGCAGGGGGTTTTTCTTTTTCACGAAGCCCTTGGGCTGGGTCAGGATGATGAGGTTCCGCTTGTAACCCAGGCTCTCGAAGAAGCGGACGGGGATGGAGTCGGCCACGCCGCCGTCCAGCAGGGAGTAGTGGCCGATCCGGACGGCCTTCGCTGCCAGCGGCATGGACGCCGAGGCCTCCATCCAGCGCACGTCTTCGGCGTCGCCGCTGCGGCACTTGTGGTAGATGGGGTCGCCGGTGTGCAGGTCGGTGCAGACGACAAAGAAGTCCATGGGCGAAGCGCGGAAGGCCTCTTCATCGAAGGGGTCCAGCTTTTCCGGCACCTCGTGGTAGCAGAAATCCTCGCTGTAGAGGTTGCCGGTGCGCAGCAGATTGCGGAAGCTGGCGTAGCGCTTGTCGTTGCAATATTCGGTGTTGTAGCGGATGACGCGGCCGATCTGGTGCGACTTGAAGTTGCAGCCGAACACCGCGCCCGCCGACACGCCGATGGTGCCGTCGGTGGTGAGGCCGTGTTCCATCAGGACATCCAGAACGCCTGCGGTGAACATCCCCCGCATGGCACCGCCCTCTAATACTAACCCTGTCTTCATATACTGACTCCTTTTCCCGGTGCGGCCCTCGTCGGCCGCAGCAAGCCGTTTCCGGTTGCTACCAGTATACTCGATTTTGCGCAGAAAACAAGAGACAACTGCACAAATCGCCCGCCCTGAAACACAGACTTTACCGCAAAAGTAGTACTTATAATCGAAAGGGCTGAAAAAAATGGAGAGAACGAGTCAAATTTGGGCAGAAAAAACCTTGCCAACCGGAGGAGTATCCGGTATACTGATATGAAATATCGACCGTTTTGTGACAGGGAAATTGGGAGGAAGAGACGAACTATGAAAATGCTGGAAGACCGCATCCGCAAAGACGGCCTCGTCCGTGAGGGCAACGTGCTCAAGGTGGACAGCTTCATCAACCATCAGATGGACATTCCGCTGTTCCGCGAGATGGCAAAGGAGTGGAAGCGCCTGTTCGACGGCAAACCCATCAACAAGGTGCTCACCATCGAGGCCAGCGGCATCGGCATCGCGGCTGTGGTGGCCAGCGAGTTCAACGTGCCGGTGGTGTTCGCCAAAAAGTCCATGAGCATCAACCTGGACTACGACAACTACGAGACGAAGATCCAGTCCTTCACCCACAAGAAAATTTATAATGTCATCGTCTCCAAGAAGTTCCTCACCCCCGAGGACCACGTTCTCATCATCGACGACTTCCTGGCCAACGGCTGCGCCCTGCTGGGTCTGCTGGAGCTGACCGAGAAGGCCGGTGCCACCGTCGAGGGCATCGGCATCGCCGTCGAGAAGGGCTTCCAGCAGGGCGGCGACCTCATCCGCAGCAAGGGCATCCAGCTGGAGAGCCTCGCCATCGTCGAGTCCATGGACAGCGCCACCGGAGAGATCGTGTTCCGCGACCAGCCGCAGCAGAGCTGAAAAATATCGACCTTCCAAGACCGCCGTCCGGCGGTCTTTTCTTTTTCCCATTTTTACGCCCCGTCGAAGCTGTCGCCGTCCTCGGGAAGGTCGGCGGAAGTCTCAGCGTCGGAAGCAGGCGTATCCGGGACAGCGGCGCGGGGGACACCTTTATAGACCAGCGTCTGCTCGAGGACCTCGGCGCAGACCGGGGCCGAGAGGCTGCCGCCCGCCGTCGTCCAGCTGTGGGGCTCGTCGAGGCAGACGAGACACAAAAACTGGGGGTCGTCGATGGGAGCCACAGCCACAAAGCTGGCGATGCGGGCCTTCTCGTCGGCGCTGTCCAGCTTCTGGCTGGTGCCGCTCTTGCCGCCTACCCGGTAGCCCGCGATCCGGGCGTTCCGTCCGCCGCCGTAGAGGACGACAGCCTCCATCATCTCCCGCATGGTGCGGGAGGTCTCCTCTTTCAGCACCTGCCGCTTGCAGACGGGGGAGAGGTGGTCGATGACTTCGCCCTCCGGGCCGAGGATGTCCGAGACGACGTAGGGCTGCATCAGCCGCCCGCCGTTGACCACGGCGCAGACCGCCGACGCCATCTCGAGGTAAGAGATCTTGCTGCTCTGCCCGAAAGCGCAGGACGCCAGCTCCACCGGCCCCATCCGGTCGGCGGTGTAGTATAGGCTCTTTTTCGGCTCGGCGGGCAGGTCGATGCCGGTGGGCGCGCGGAGGCCGAAGGCCGCAAAGTAGTCGCAGAACGCCTCTTTGCCCAGCCTTGCACCGATTTGGATGAAGCTCTGGTTGCAGGAGTTCTCGAGGGCCTGAGTGACGGTCTGCGCTCCGTGGCGCTTGTGGTTGGCGCAGTGGAAGCGGGTGCCAGCTACCGAGATGCTCTCGCCGCAGTAGAAGCTGGAATTTTTGCTCACAGCTCCGGTGTCCAGCGCCGCCGCGCAGGTGATGAGCTTGAAGACGCTGCCCGGCTCGTAGAGGTCGCTGACGGCCTTGTTCCGCCACTGGGTCTGCTGGGCCAGCTGCAATGCCGCCGCCCGCTCGTCGCCGGAAAGCCCCTCCACGGCCTTCCGGGCGGCCTTGTCGGCCAGCACACGGGGCTGGTTGGGGTCGTAGGCGGGGGTGGTGGACATGGCCAGCACGGCCCCGGTGTTCACGTCCATGACGATGCCCACGGCACGGGCTGCGACGTGGTGCTCCTTTACCGCGTAGCCCAGTGCGTTCTCGAGGTAGTGCTGGATGTTGGCGTCGATGGTGAGCCGCAGGCCGTCCCCCTCGGTGGGGAAGCGCTCGGTCTCATAGCTCTGCTCGAGGGTGTAGCCCCAGGCGTTCACCGCCGTGAGGACAACGCCGTTTTCGCCCGTGAGCAGGTCGTCATACTTCAGTTCGAGGCCCGAGACGCCCGCGTTGTCCACATTGGTGAACCCCAGCACCGAGGCCAGAAACTCCCCCTGCGGGTACCAGCGCTTCGAGTCCTGATCGATGCGGATGCCGGTGATGCCGTTTGCCTCGCAGAAGTCCCGCACGGCGTCGGCCATGGCCCGGTCTACCCGATAGCGCAGGAGGCAGTCGTTGGAGCGGCGGTCGCTGAATTTCTCGAGAAGCTTTCCTTCGTCCAGCTCCAGGATCTCCGCCAGCCCCTTGGCCGCGAGGGCGAGTTTATCCTCCGGCATCTCCCGGGGCGAGGCCCGGAGGGTCCAGCAGCTGCTGTTGGCCGCCAGAAGGACGCCGTCGGCGCTATAAACGCGGCCCCGGTCGGCGGGGACGACGGTGTCCCGCAGCTGCTGGCCCAGGGCGCGGTCGGTGTACCAGCCGCCGCCCAGCACCTGCAAAAATAAAAGCCGCACCGCCAGCCCGCAGCAGACCAGACAGAACACCCCCGCCACCAGCCTTGCCCGGGCGCGGAACGCCCGTTCCGGCAGGGTGCGCAGGGCGTCGGCGGGTTTTGGCGATTCGGACATGAGACAGCACCTCCCTTCCTGCCATCATATGCGCGAGACCCCGTGACTAGCCGTCCGCCCCGGTGCGTACACTAAAGGGAAGGGGGGAGAGGATGAAGAAGAGGATCCTGCGTCCGCTGCCCGGCATGGACCTGCCGTTTCTGATCCTGGTGCTCACGCTGGTGGGCTTCGGGCTGGTGATGCTGGCCAGCGCGTCCAGCGCCGTGGCGCTCTACCGGCGGGGCGACGCCTGGGCCTATCTGCGGCCTCAGCTGCTCTACGCGGCGCTGGGGCTCTGCGGGATGTGGCTGGCCAGCCGGGTAGATTACCATATCTTCCATAAGCTGGCGTGGCCGCTGCTGGGGCTGTCACTGATATTGCTGGCGGCGGTGCTGTTTATGCCCGAGTACAACGGCTGCAGGCGGTGGCTGGTCATCCCGGGGTTCGGCACCCTGCAGCCCAGCGAGATCGCAAAGTTTGCGGTGGTGCTGGTGTTTTCCCATATCATCGCACTGAACCACGACCGGATGAAGGATTTCAGCGTGGGTGTCCTGCCCTTTGCGCTGGTGCTGGGGGTGGTGGCGGCCCTGATGCTGCTGGAGCCGCACCTGTCCGGCACCGTCCTCATCCTCGGCATCGGCGCAGTGTTGATGTTCGTGGGCGGCACGGGGCTGCGGTGGTTTTTGCTGGCAGGCGCGGGAGGCGTCGGGGCGATCGGTGCGGCGGTGGCCGTCATGCCCGACCTCGTCCCCTACGCCGCCGACCGGCTCCGCTCCTGGCTCGACCCCTTTGCCGACCCGCTGGGCGACGGCCACCAGACCATCCAGAGCCTCTATGCCATCGGCTCCGGCGGGGCCACCGGCCTCGGTCTGGGGGAAAGCCGCCAGAAGCATCTTTTCGTCCCCGAGCCTCAGAACGACTTCATCTTCTCCATCGTCTGCGAGGAACTGGGCTTCGTGGGGGCCTGCGCAGTGGTGGGGCTGTTCGTGCTGCTGCTCTGCCGGGGCATCACCATCGCAGCCCACGCGCCCGACCGGTTCGGGGCGCTGCTGGTGGTGGGATTCGTGGTGCAGGTGGCCCTGCAGGCGGTGCTGAACGTGGCTGTCGTCACCAACACCATCCCCAACACCGGCATCTCGCTGCCCTTTTTCTCCTCCGGCGGCACCAGCCTCATGATGCTGCTGGGAGAGATGGGGGTGGTGCTGGGGGTGTCACGCGGGAGCTGAGCCGACCGCCGCCAGCGGCGGAAACAGGGAGGCGAAGCTCGGGCCGCGGCCAGCAGGATGCGAGGCCCGCACCAAGGGCCGAAGCAGACGCTGGGAGCCGCAACCCGGAGAGACGTAGAGGAAAGGCGCTGCTCTGTACAACCTCTCAGTCTCACTTCGTTCGACAGCTCCCCTAGTAGGGGAGCCTCTGGCGAAGAGGCAAAGCGCTATGGAATGCCAAAGCCTCCCCTACTAGGGGAGGTGGCACGGCGAAGCCGTGACGGAGAGGTTGTACGAAGGAAGGCTTGACCGTAGTCTCACAAATCTTTCAACAAACTCAAATCGTGACATCCGCCCCTGCTTTTGCATATCGTGGGGTATCTTTTGCGGAATGGGGGCAGCGGATATGACACAGCAGAGCGGGCGGATTTGGGTGATGGGCGGACGGCCGCTGAACGGCACGGCGGCGATACCGGCGGCGAAAAACAGCGTACTTCCGCTCCTTGCGGCGGCACTGCTCTGCCGGGGACCGGTGCGGCTGCGGGCCGTGCCGAGGCTGTCGGACGTGGAATGCAGCCTCGGGCTGCTGCGGGGCGCAGGGTGTGCTGCCTACTGGCAGGGGGCGGATATTGTGGTGGCCGGGATGCCCTCAAACAGCACCCTTCCGGGAGAAACCGCGGCACAAATGCGGGCCTCCATCCTCTTCTGTGCACCGCTGCTGGCGCGGCTGGGCCGGGCCGAGACTTCGCTGCCCGGCGGGTGCAATATCGGCGCCCGTCCCATCGACTTACATCTGGAAGGTCTGGCCCGGATGGGGGCAAAGGAGCTGGACGCCGGAGCGGGAAAGCTGGTGCTGGCCGCGCCGGGGGGCCTCCACGGGGCCGACATCACCCTCCGCTTCCCCAGCGTGGGAGCGACGGAGACCTTGCTGCTTGCTGCTGTCTGCGCCCGAGGCACCACCGTCCTGCGGGGCGCGGCCCGGGAGCCGGAGATCTCTGACCTTGCCGAATTTCTGAACCGCTGCGGCGGACGTATCGAGGGTGCGGGGACTTCCATACTGCGCATCGAGGGGCGGCGGGGGCTTTCCGGCTGCGATTTTTCGCCCCTGCCGGACCGCATCTTCGCCTCCACGCTGGCCTGTGCCGCCGCTGCTGCCGGAGGGCGGGTGGAACTCACCGGATGCCCGCCCGCGCTCTATGCGCCGGTGCTGGAAATTCTGGAACAAATGGGCTGCACCGTGGAGCGGGGCGCAGACCGGGCCGAGGTGGCCCGTTTCGGGCGGCTGTACGGGGCGGGCCGGGTCTTCACCGGGGTGTACCCGGGTCTCGCCACCGACGCTGCGCCCCTGCTGGCCGCCGCCATGCTCTGCGCCGAGGGAGAGAGCAGCATCGAGGACGTCATCTTCGAGCGGCGGTTCGGCTGCGCGGAGGGCTTCGAGCGGCTGGGCGGGCGGGTAAAACGGTCGGGCCGGGTGCTCTCCGTCGGCCCGCTGCCGGAAAGCGGCCTCCACGGAGCCGCCCTCACTGCGCCCGACCTGCGGGGCGGCGCGGCACTGGTGGTGGCGGCTTTGTCGGCACAGGGAAAGAGCTTTGTGGAAGAGACTCGTCACATCGACCGGGGCTATGCCGGTCTGTGGGAAGTTCTGGCCTCTTTAGGGGGACGAATTGGCAGAGAAATGCGGCCCCTTGACGCCCCTGTGAAAAAAATACCATCGAAAAAGCAAATTTATCTTGCATTCGGGGCCAAAAGATGATACGATACTGTTATATAGTAGCAGTAATGTTGAGTTCTATCCTGCGCCAAGGCGCGGTCTACGATAAAATCCGATGGAGGACAATGATATGGCACTCATGCTCGACGAAGAAATGGACGAAAACGTAACGACGATAAAGGTCATCGGCGTGGGCGGCGGCGGCGGCAACGCCGTCAACCGCATGGTCAGCGACGGCCTGCAGGGCGTTGAGTTTATCGCAATGAATACCGACCAGCAGGCACTGGCGAAGAACCATGCCGCCACCAAGGTGCAGCTGGGCTCCAAGCTCACCAAGGGCCGCGGCGCAGGTGCTGACCCCGAGATCGGCCAGCGCGCTGCCGAGGAGAGCAAGGACGAGATCGCAAACGCTCTGAAGGGCTCCCAGATGGTCTTTATCACCGCCGGTATGGGCGGCGGCACCGGCACCGGTGCTGCTCCTGTGGTGGCCGAGGTGGCACACGATCTGGGCATCCTGACCGTGGGCATCGTCACCAAGCCCTTCTCTTTTGAGGGCAAGCGGAAGATGGGTCTGGCTGAGCAGGGCATCGCAAATCTGCTGATGCACGTGGACAGCCTCATCGTCATCCCCAACGAGCGCCTGAAGATGATCAGTCAGGAGAAGATCACCCTGATGAACGCCTTCCAGGCCGCGGATAACGTGCTGCGTCAGGGCGTCGAGTCCATCTCCGCCCTGATCAATGTGCCGGCCTTCATCAACCTGGACTTCGCCGACGTGCGCTCCATCATGAAGGACGCCGGCTACGCTCACATGGGCGTCGGCAGCGCCAAGGGTGCCGGCAAGGCTGAGAACGCCGCCAAGGCCGCTATCTCCTCTCCGCTGCTGGAGACCAGCATCGCCGGCGCACACGGCGTCATCATCAACATCACTTCCAGCCCCGACATTGGTCTGGAGGATGTCGAGACTGCCGCCGGCCTCATCACCCAGAGCGCACATCCCGATGCGAACATCATCTGGGGTACTGCCTTCGACGAGAACCTCTCCGATGAGATGCGTGTCACCGTCGTGGCCACCGGCTTCGACAACAAGGCCGCTGACGGCCTGCGCAGTACTCTGGGTACTGCTGCCGCCGGTACTGCTCCCGGCGTGACGGCTTCTGCTCCGTCCGCTGTCTTCAGTGCCGAGGTCAACACTCCCTCCGCCGCTTCCGGCAATGCTTCTGCCGCCAAGCCCGTGGAAGAGGAGAACAGCGACACCAGCTACTACGACGACCTGCTGGCGATCCTGAACAAGCGTAGATAAGCGCAAGAATAGAGAACCCCTTGCGCAGAAAAAGCGGAAGGAGGCCGTACCGTGGAGCAGCAACAGACGAAGCTGCCGCTGGAGTGGCTGAGCAGCCGCCGGACGCCGGAGCTGCATCGGCTGGAACAGCTTTGCCGGGAGACAGCCCGGGAGCATCGCTGCGCCCAGCGCAGACTGCAGGAGGTGGAAGAGGCGATGGCATCCGAACAGGAGAAGTCATGCCCTGAGGCTCTGCCCGCTGCGTCCGGGCCGACCCAGCTCGAGCAGCTGAGCCGGAAGCTCAACGCGGCCAACGCCGAGCTTCGCCGCTATGAGACACGGATGTTCGCCTACGAGCGCACCATGCTGTCCCTGCGGAAGGAGAACGCCGAGCTGACCGCCCGGTGTGAGGAGCTGCGGAGCGAGCTGGACAAACTATCCACCGCCCCGCTGCGGCTGGATGTTCCGTCCGCACAGCCCGCGGTCCCGTTCCCGGAGACGGCTGCACAGACACCGCCTGCTGCGGACCGTCAACCGAAAACAAAGCTGGAACACCTCGGCGACGAGGTCCTGGCCGAGCTTGCGAAGCTGATGCCGTAGCCCTCTCAGGCGCTTCGCGCCAGCTCCCCCAAAGGGGGAGCCCTTGGCAGGCCGGTCAACTTCCTGCTGCCTGCTGAAAGCTCAATATAACGTAAAAGATAGTGCCCTGCTACAGAGATTAGCAGCAGCTTGACAAGGATATTGTTCCGAAGCTGCTGCCCTCTGTAGCAGGGCACTATTGTTTATGATACAAACGAACTTTGCTCATTCTGCGTGGACTTTACCGGTACGCCAGTGCCTCCCCCCTTGGGGGAGGTGTCACCGAAGGTGACGGAGAGGGCTACCGCTGTTCCAGCAGATAGGTCGCCTCGAGGTCGGCGATGTGGAGCTTGACGGCGAGAGGGTACTTCTCGAAGGCCCCCGACAGGGCAAAGCTGCCGCCCCGGACGGCGTCGTCGAAGCCGCCCATGTGCCAGCGGATGGCCACGGCTTCTTCCACCTTCAGCTTCATGAACCGCTCGATGAGGAAGACGCTCTTCTCGCCATGGCCGTAGGGGAACATGTCCTCCACGCTGTAGCTGGGGACTTTCTCCCACTGGCCCGTCGCTTCGTTTTTTACGTTGCGGGTGCCTTTTTTGTAGAAGTTGGCCTTGCACAGGTCGTGGAGCAGTGCGCAGATGGCGAAGGTCTCCTCGCTGTCCTCGTCCGGCGTGAAGAAGGTGCCGTGGAGCACGCGGTAGACGTTCAGGCTGTGCGCACACAGCCCGCCCTCGCAGGCCCCGTGGAAGCGGGTGGACGCCGGCGCGGAGAAGAAGTCCGTCTTGCTGTCCATCCAGTCCAGCAGCTTCTCGCTGCCGGGCCGGGTGACGTGGGTGCGGAAGATCTCCAGAAATTCCTCGCGGTCCGTCATCTTACAGCTCCATATCCTCGAGGATGCCCTTCAGGATGGCCAGCTCGTCGTGGCTCAGGGAGATGCCCTTGCCCATGCGGGTGCCGTCCGGGGACCAGTCGCGGATGTCGTACTTGGGTTCGCCGTCGTTCCAGCTGATGAGGTTGAGCTGGCGCTCCCAGCCGCGGGGACGCTCTCCGAGGACTGCGATGCGCTCAACGATCTCGTATTTGATTTCTGCCATAGTGCATTACCTGCCTTTGCTTTGTTTGCTACCATAATAAAAGAAGCGCGCGAAGATTTCAACAGGTAATTGAAAAATAATTTCTGAATTTTACATTTCTTTCAACCGTAAGGCGCTTCTTCGCGCCACTCTACCAGCTGTAAAACGCCGCTTTCGTCTTCGTCGGGCGCAGGTTCGCGGCTGTGAAGATGCTGCTCGGCCCCGAAAAGCCCGCCGCCGTACTGGGTCATCACCCCCGGCGACCGCCCGGCCAGAAACTCGGCGGCATTCTTCTGCCGACAGGCCGCAGGGGTGCCGTCGGTCATGGGGATGCCAACCTCTCCGTCACGGCTAACGCCGTGCCACTGCCCGGGTTGCGGCTCCCAGCGTCTGCTTTGCTGTCGCTCGCATCCTGCTGGCCGCGGCCCCAACAGCTCCTCCCTGTTTCCGCCGCTGGCGGCGGTCGTCGCCGTTGCTCCTAGCGAGGGGAGGCTTTGGCATTCCGTAAAGCTTTGCCTCTTCGCCAGAGGCTCCCCTACTAGGGGAGCTGTCTGCGAAGCAGACTGAGAGGTTGTATGAAGGACGACCTGCCCTGGATGCTGGATGCCGCAGCCCGGACGGGGCTGCGGGACTTCCGGCGGCGGGAGCTGCACATCCGGGCCGTCCGGCTGCGACGGCGGCTGCTGGGAGCCGCGACCCGGGTTTGGCGGTTCCGTGACGGGCGGCTGACCGGGTTCCACGCCCAAAGGCGGACTGACCACGCTGCTCGTCTCCTCCGGCGGGCCGCTCGGCCCGGGCGCATCCTCAAGCTCATGGCGGATGAAGGGCGTCAGAGATTCCATAAAAAACACCTCCGCACTTAGGGTGTGCGGAGGCGGCGGGGAATATACGGGGGAATTTCATGCTATCTTTTCCACGCCTTTTCCCACAACTTTTCGACTGTTTTCTCAAAAAGGTTGACTTTTTGAACAAGACAAACTACATTGAGTTGTAGATGCCGAAGGAAAATACAAAGAAGGAAAGGAAGGAAAGAGGATTGACCGAAAAGAAACACCGCAGCGTTATCTTATTTGGCGAGTGGCAGCGCCCGCTGGGGGCGTTGTCGCTGGAGCAGAAGGGGATGCTCCTGGACGCACTGCTGGCCTATCCCGAAGGGAAGCGGCCCGATTTCACCGACCCGATGCTCCGGATGGCGTGGACCTTTATGGAAGGGGGCCTCGACGAGAACGCCCGCAAGTGGGAGGAGACCCGCCAGCGCCGGGCCGAGGCGGGGACAAAGGGGGCCGAGAGCCGCTGGCACAGCGAAGAGCGTGGCAAAAATAGCAAATGCCATGCGCCGATGGCAAAGATGGCTGTATCTGGTTCTGATTCCGTCTCTGATACTGGTTCTGCATCTGATTCTGAGTCTGAGCCTGATATTGTCCTCCCGGATGGGGAGGCTGACTGCGCTGACGCGCCCCTCCCGCCTCCGGACGAGCCCGATTTTTGTCCGCCGGACGAGGGTGAAGTCCGGGACTACTTTATCCGGAAGAGCGGAACGGAGGCTCAGGCCGACCGGTTCCGGGCGTTCTATGAATCCAACGGCTGGCGGGTGGGCCAGAACCCCATGCGGAACTGGCAGGCAGCGGCTACGGTCTGGATGGCCCGCGACCGGGAGCGGCCGGCTCCCGCCGAAACGTACGTCCCGAAAAACAAGGCGTTCTATGCCACCCGCCCGCCTGAGCAGGCAAAAGACTTTCTGAAAGACGCGGCCCTGAGAAGGCAGGCGATGCGGAAGAGAAGGGAAGCGGTCACACAATGACCTCCACCGTGCTTCCCCCGCTGCGGGCCTTTTTTACGACCACCTGTTTGTCGATGCGCTCCTTGAGCGCGGCGACGTGGGAGATGATGCCCACGAGGCGGTCGCCCTCGGTGAGGCCGGCGAGGACCCGGATGGCCTGCTCAAGGCTCTCGTCGTCCAGCGAGCCGAAGCCTTCATCGAGGAAGAGGGTGTCCAGCCGGATGCCGCCCGCTGCGCTCTGGACCTCGTCCGAGAGGCCAAGCGCCAGCGCCAGTGAGGCTTTGAAGCTCTCGCCGCCCGAGAGGGTCTTGACGCTGCGGCGGGTGCCGTTGTAGTGGTCGATGACGCCGAGGTCGAGGCCGGACTGGCTGCGCTGGTTCTCGGCACCCACCCGCTCCAGCTCGTACTGCCCGGCGGTCATCTGCATCAGGCGGGTGTTGGCGTGGACGAGGATGGCGTCGAGGTAGTTCATCTGGATGTAAGCCTCGAGGCGGATCTTCTGTTTGCTGCTGAGAGTGCCGCCCGCCGTGGAGGCGAGGGCGTTCACCCACTGCCAGCGGCGTTCCAGCTCTGCCCGGGCGGCGGCATGCTGACGGTAGAGGTCAGCGGCCTTCCGGTTGGGCAGGAGGCGGGCCGTCAGGGCCTTTTCCTGAGCCGCGAGAGCGGTGCGCCGGGCCGTCAGAGCGTCCCGCTGGGATTCGAGGGCGGGCAGGTCGGCGGCTTCGTCCGCCTCCGTCTGCTGGGCCGTCAGGGCCGTGACTGCGGCCTCGGCAGCGGCGTAGTCCTGCCGGGCCTTGGCCAGAGCCGACGCGGCGGCGTCCATCCCGGCCCGGAGGGCGCAGCGCTCGTTTTCCAGCCCGGCCAGCGCCCGGCGGGCTTCTTCCCGGCCGGCGGCGGGCAGAGCGGCCCGGGCCTCGGCACACTGGGCCTCCAGCGCCTTGGCGGCGGCGGACTGCCGGGCGGCTTCCTCGGCGGAAGCCCGTGCCTCGGCCTCGAGGGCAGAGCGCTGGGCGGTCTTTTTCTGCCGCTCGTCCTCCTGCCGGGCCTTGGCGGCGAGGGCGGCGGCATTCTGCTTCTGCGCCTTGTCGAGGGCTTCCTGTGCGGTGTGCAGGGCCTCGCTTTCTTCGGCCAGAGCCGTCTTCAGAAGCGAGACGGTCAGCTTCACCGGCCCCTCCGGCGAGGTGAACCGCTCCGGCAGTAGGGCCTCGGCGTCCCGGCGGAGGGTGGCTTTGGCCTCCCGGTCTGCGGCCACGGCCTTGGCGGCGACCGCACTGGCTTCCTGTGCGGCGCGGTCAGCCTCGTCGGCGGACTGTCTGGCCGCGTCCACCCGGGCCTGCGTGGGGGCTTCGGCGGGCAGAACGGCCCGCTTCGGGTGATGAGTGCTGCCGCAGACGGGGCAGGGAGAACCCTCCGTCAGCCCTTCGGCCAGCAGGCCCGCCTGCGCGTTGAGAAAGGCTCGCTCGAGGTGGTCGCGGAGGGCGTGGGCGCGCTCCTTTGCGCCGTCGGCGAGAAGATAACGCTCCTGCGCCTGCCGTGCGGCCTGCCCCCGGCGCTGCCCCCCCGCCAGGCCCCGCGCCAGCTGCGCGCGGGCCGTCTCCCGCCGGGCCAGCTGTTCGGCCCCGGCCCCGACGCTCACCTTCTCGGCCCCCCCCCCCCCCACGGCGGCGCGGCCCCCCCCCCCAGCGGCCCCCCCCCCGTCCCTCTCCCCCGAGGCGGCCCCGTCCCCTCCCTCACCCGCCTTCTCGCCGCGCGCGGCCTCCCCGGCACGCGACACGTTCCTTTCCAGCCC
>ENA-OQKO01000373-OQKO01000373.1-human-gut-metagenome-genome-assembly--contig:-NODE-373-length-45939-cov-5.912381_pt1 | contig 45939 bp, 48 predicted proteins | sample MGYA00242777_ERZ504796 | MGnify/ENA primary metagenome ERZ504796 (study PRJEB26092, sample SAMD00036404) | human gut metagenome | host: Homo sapiens | study: EMG produced TPA metagenomics assembly of... | reverse complement strand
CCGGGGAAGGGGTCAAACGGCAGGAATTTTTGAAGAAGGAGGCCACCCGGCGCCGGGAGCGCTATCAGAAAATCAAGGCCGGTGAACACGCTGTCGGACAGCCCTTCATGCTGACCTGCAAGTGCTGCGGGCAGGAATTTGCCTCCAAGCGGACAAACACCCTGTTTTGCGGCCCCAACTGCCGCGCAAAATTCTACCGGCAGGAGGCGGCCGAGAGCCGCAGCCGGGCGTGTACCTGCGAAAACTGCGGCAAGGTGTTTCCTACGACGCGAAGCAGCGTCAAATACTGCTCTGATGATTGCCGGTATGCAGCGCAGATCAAGCGGCAGGGCGCACGGAAGAAAGCCTTGCGAGAGGCAAAGATTGAACCGGCCTTGCCAGAGAAAGAAACAAAATCAGCATAAGATAAGACGCAAACGGCGGCTTGCCCCTAAACGGGCAGGCCGCCGTTTTTTGCGCAGAAATGGAGGAACAATGAATCTTTTTGAAATTGTCAAATATGGCGTGAGCTGCCGGGAGGCGGCGGAGCGGTACGGCGTGGAGGTCAACCGCTACAGTATGGCGCTCTGTCCGTTCCACAATGACCGGCATCCCAGCCTGTATGTGGCGGACGACCACTATTATTGCTTTGCCTGCAGGGAGCACGGAGATGTGATTGACTTTGTAGGCAGACTATTTCAGCTTTCGCCCTACGATGCAGCGCGGAAGCTGGCAGCGGACTTTCACCTCACCCCGGACAAGCCGCCCAGCGCAGCGGCGCTCCACGCAAAACGCATTCAGACGGAAGCACAGCAGCTCATGGAAAACGAGCGGCTGTGCTTTTCTGTTCTGTCCGATTATGCCCGTGTCCTGCGGGACTGGAAGGTAAGCTGTGCGCCGCAATCTTCGGCGGAAGCGCCGAATGAACGATTTGTAGAAGCCTGCCACAAGCTGGACGAGGCGGAGTATTACTTGGAGATTCTCACTTCCGGCGATTCCCACGAACGTACCGAGGTAATTCAGCAGCAGATGGCAGACAGCAAGCTGGACAGGCTGCGGCAGCGCTTAGAGAAAATTCATAAGGAGGAAACCGAAGATGGATATGACACCGCAGGCGTGGCCTGAGTGGTACGACGGCAGGCACATCAATGAGGTGTTGTTCTGCCAGCAGTTTTTGGACAAGCACCCCATGAAATGCGTGCGCGGGCGGCTGTTCACAGTGGACGGGCTGATCGAGGATGAGGGGCAGATCGGCAACCTGATTCTGGAAGAAATCTCAGGCTGCCTGACTTCCGGCTTGTCCAAGGTTGTGACAAACTTACTTGCCAGCATCAAGCTGCAAGCCTATTCGCCGCCGCTGCCCATTGAGACAGACCGCATCCATGTGGCCAATGGGACGTATTTCATGGACGGCAGCTTTACCGCCAATAAGAGCTACTGCAACAACCGGCTGGCGGTCGCCTACAACCCTGACGCACCCACTCCGAAAAAGTGGCTGCAATTCCTATCAGAGCTGCTGCAACCGGAGGACATTCCAACCTTGCAGGAATTTCTCGGTTACTGCCTGCTGCCTACCACCAAGGGGCAAAAAATGCTCATGCTCATCGGCAAGGGCGGCGAGGGCAAAAGCCGCATCGGTCTGGTCATGCGCTCCCTGCTGGGCGACAGCATGAACACCACCAGCATCCAGAAGGTGGAGAGCAACCGGTTCAGCCGTGCAGACTTGGAAAACAAGCTCCTGATGGTGGATGACGATATGGATATGAGCGCCCTGCCCAAGACCAATTATATCAAATCCATCGTGACCTCTGAGTGCAAGATGGACATGGAGCGCAAAGGCGTCCAGAGCTATCAGAGCCAGCTCTATGTGCGTTTTCTCTGCTTCGGAAACGGTGCGCTCACCGCCCTGCACGACAAGTCCGACGGCTTCTTTCGCCGCCAGATCGTGCTGACCACCAAAGACCGACCCGCAGGCAGAGCGGACGATCCGTTTTTGGTGGACAAGCTGCTGCGTGAAAAGGAGGGGATCTTCCTCTGGTGTCTGGAGGGTCTGCACCGGCTGATTGGAAACAACTATCAGTTCACAGTCAGCACCAAGGCCAGAGAGAATATGGAAACAGTCAAGCGCAGCAGCAACAATGTGATTGAGTTTCTGCAATCTGAGGGCTATATCCGCTTTCGGGCAGACAGCGAGGCCAGCTCCAAGGCGCTGTATGAGGCGTATCAGCGTTGGTGCGAGGACAATGCGCAAAAGCCCATGTCTGCCAACCGTCTCAGTTCCGAGCTTGCACAAAATGAGCGGCTTTACAATGTGGAGGCCACCAACAATGTTCATGTCGGCGGCAAGCGGGTGCGTGGTTTTGTGGGCATTGAAGTGGTCAATCCGCTGCCGTATTGAAAACGAGGAATGGACTTCAAAATTGCCGTACACGCCGTACACTCTGTACGGCTGTTTTTAACTTCATCCGCAAAATACGATTTTGCTTGTGTGTTTCGTGAAGCAATTCACGGCAGTGTGAAAAATTGACTGTTGAATCAACAGCTGGCACGCAAAACCGGCGTACAGAAGCGTACGGAAGCCGTTTTAGCCGTACACGGGCGGCTCAATTTTTCATCCCTGAAATCAATCCTTGTGAAATTCATGAAAATTTTCACCGCAAGCCGAATGCAATGCACCGCCCGGTGATTTACGGAAGTGAGAATCCACTGCACCGGAATGCGGTATATCCCACCGTTCCGCATGACCTCACGCAGAATGATGAAGCCGGTAGGGTGCTGTTGCGAACAGAGCATCACGAATGGAAATCTGAGCGGATTTGCGGCATGGCAGATTTTTCATCTCCCCGCACACCAGCATCACCGATACGAAACTACACTACACGAAATAATGGAGGTAAATATTGAATGAAATCTAATCTGAGAAACGAAATCAAATCGTACATCGTCCGTCAGGGAATGACCATGCAGGAGGTGGTTGATCTGCTGCGGGACGAACACGGCTGGTCTGACAGCGTATCTAACCTGTCCAACAAGCTCCAGCGGGAGTCTTTGCGCTACACGGAGGCTGTCCAGCTTGCCGACGCGCTAGGGTACGAGATCATCTGGCAAAAACGAAGATAAGGAGGTTTTTCCACATGACGGATACGGAAAAGAAGCTGTTGCAGGCGCAGCACCGATTGGAGGAAGCGCAGGCGCGGGATCGTGTCAAGGAGCGCAAAGCCAGAACGCACAGGCTCATTCAGGAGGGTGCAATTCTGGAAAAGATGCTGCCAGAGGTACGGACGATGGAACTGTCTGTACTGGAGGATTACCTGATACAGAAGCTGCCGCAGCACGATTGAATTCCGCTGGGAGGTCTCCGGGAAACCGGGGGCCTTCCTCTTTTTTCTCCCGAAGGGCACGATTGAATTCCGCTGGGAGGTCTCCGGGAAACCGGGGGCCTTCCTCTTTTTTCTCCCGAAGGGCGCACTTACTCACCACCCTAAAGGGCAGTGGTATTTCCTGCGGAAATCGTGCGCTCTGCGAGGCGGATGTGGCTTCTGCGGAAGCCTCCAGACAATGCCGCAGCCCTTGCGGGTGCTGCTGTCATCGTCTGCGCAGGTCGCAGTTGTTTCTACTTTGGAAACAGTCTGCTCCCTGCCCGCACAAACCTGCCACCGGCAGCTTTGTTTGCGGCTATGACCCGAAGCTCAGCTTCGGGTCATTTTCTCTTTTGCGAAAGAGAAACAGAAAAAAGAAAGAACGAGGTGAAGAAGATATGGCGATTTATCATCTGGAAGCAAAGGTGGTCAGCCGGGGCGCAGGCCGCTCCGCCGTGGCCGCTTCCGCTTATCTGAGCTGCTCCCGTCTATATAACGATTACGACGGGATACAGCATGACTACACGAGAAAGCAAGGGCTTGTCTGGCAGCAGGTATTTCTGCCGGAATACGCCCCACAAGAATGGAAAGACCGTGAGCAGCTATGGAACGCCGTGGAGGAAGTCGAGACGGCAAAAGACAGCAGGCTTGCCCGTGAGTTCGTTGTTGCCCTGCCCATCGAGCTAAACCGGGAACAGCAGATCGAACTGCTGCAAGAGTTTATCCGGGAGCAGTTTGTGTCCAATGGAATGTGTGCTGACGCTGCCATCCACGACACCGACGGTCACAATCCCCACGCCCACATTCTCCTGACGGTGCGCCCGCTGGATGAGCAGGGCAAGTGGCAGTACAAAACCGAGAAGGAATACCTCTGCATGAGAAACGGCGAGGAATGCGGCTTTACCGCTGCTGAGTTCCGGACGGCACAGAACGAGGGTTGGGAGAAACAATACCCCTACAAGATCGGCAAAAAGAAGGTGTATATGACGCCATCTGCTGCCGAGGCGCAGGGACTTGTCCGAGCGGACAAGCATCCCAAAAGCACCCGCTACGGCAGGCAGAATCCCCTCGCCGAACGCTGGAACAGCGAAGAACAGCTTGTTGTATGGCGGGCGGCATGGGCGGATGTAACCAACCGCCAGTTGGAGATGTACGGACACGACGAGCGTATCGACCACCGCAGCAACGCCGCACGGGGTCTGGATGAGCAGCCCACCATCCATGAGGGCGTGACGGCACGGGCACTGGAGCGGAAAGGGATCATCGCTGACCGCTGCGAGATTAACCGGCAGATCAAGGCGGACAATGCCCTGCTGCGGGAGCTGAAAGCTGCCGTCAAAAAGCTGGGGCAGGCGGTGAAGAATACCCTCCCGGCCATTGCCGAGGCCATGGAGAATCTGCGTAAAAATCTGCTGCTGTTCTGCTATCAGCTGGGGTATCTCCGCAAGGGCAAGGAACGCCTAAACACTTCGCTAAATACGCTGCGCCCTGCCCTCACACAGTACAATCAGCTGGCAAAGGATATTCGGGATAAGGCGAAAGAGCGCCGCAGCCTGCTTTCCGAGAAAAAGGCTCTTTCCGCTGTCCATGTATTCCGACACCGGGAACTGGCGGCAAAGATTGCGGCACTGACAGAGGATTTGGAGGAACTGCGTTCGGAAAAGAATCTGCTTCTGGCGTCGCTGGCATATACCGAGGACGATGTCGCCGATAAATTTCCCAAAGACATTGCTACCATGAAGCAGAGCCTGAAACGGCTGGAAGAACAGGGGCAGAAATATTCCACCGAGCTGGACGCTGCCCTGAATGAGTATGCCGGGCTTCGGGAGCAGGCCCAGGGCTTCAACCCGGTGCAGTTGTATGAAACAAGGCAGGCCATCCGCCCCGGCAAGGAGCAGGAAGCGGAGAACCGAGCACAGCAGGTTTACGGCGAGAAGTACAACCTGCTGCTGATGTTTGACAGCAAAAAAGCGGTGTCCCGGATGCTGGACGAAGATGCTGAACGGCAGAATGTGCGGAGACTGGTACGGCTGGCGCATAAGGAGCAGCAGACTTTTCAAAAGGAAAAAAGTGCGCAGGAACGGTAACACACTGTTCCCGTTTTTGAAGATATTGCAAGTTGAATTAGCAAAATGGGGTTGACTTGAGAGAAAAATGAGGGTATAATTTTCTTGTTTTAGATATAGCTATAGGTTAGATATATCTAACCATGTGTCGTGTTGATTTATGCGACATTTTATTTACTGCGGCGGTTAGCGATTGCTAACTGTTGTGAAGAGAATCTAGGAGGAAAGATATGAGTACCAAAACCAACAAGCTGAAAACCAAAGACCTGATCGTTGCTGGAGCCTTCGCCGCCCTTTATGTGGTGGTACTGTTTGCGGTGGTGACTGTTATGGGGTTTGTCCCCATCCTTTATCTCATCGCTCCGTTTGTAAACTCGGTCATTTTAGGGTGCATTTACATGATGTATGTTATGAAAGTACCAAAAACCGGAGCAATTCTGATTCTTTCGGTGGCTGTAGGACTTCTCACTTCCACTGGCGGTGTGTGGGTATCTCTGATTTGGTGCCTCGCTCTTGGAATTGTAGCAGAGTTGATTGCCCGCGCAGGAAATCATAAGTCCAAGAAATCCTACATACTCAGCTATGTTGTTTTTGCCTGCTCCAGCATGTCTCCTTTCTGGATGCTGGCTTACGCCAAACCGGCTTTTCTTCAGTCCTGCGAAGCTTATTATGGGGCCGACTATGCCGCAACGCTGGATAAGTTCACCCCGAGCTGGATTATTCTGGTTCTGATTGGAATCGCCATGTTGGGCGGTCTGATTGGTGGACTGATTGGTTCCAAGCTTTTGAAAAAACATTTCCAAAAGGCGGGTGTGGTTTAATGCAGCTGATTGAAGCTGCCCAGCAGCCCATCCTTCGAATCGACGCCCGCACAAAATTTGCGCTGCTCTTCGGGGTGGGAATATCATCATTGATGTTCCCACCCCTGTGGCTGGAGGCAACCACTTTTGTTCTGATGGCGTTGCTTTTGACACTAAATAGGCGAATAAAAACCTCCGCAAAATTTACTGCTGCATTCCTCATTATGCTTCTGTTGGACTGGACACTGTCGTTAAAAGTCAGCGGCGGCTTTGCAGCACTGTTTTTTTCTCTTGTAAGACTGGGAAGACTTATGCTCCCGATTTTTATGGCAGGAATACTGCTGATGAAAACTACTTCTGTAAGCGAGTTTATGCTTTCTTTTGAGCGGATGCATCTGCCAAATAAACTGATCATACCCTTGTCAGTTATGTTCCGCTTCATCCCGACGATTTCCGAGGAGTGGCACAGTATCCGGGACGCCATGCGTTTTCGGGGGATTGGCATTTCTGTGCGTTCTGTGCTGACAAAGCCAATGATGACGCTGGAATATACGATGGTGCCGCTGCTGATGTCAACCGCTACGATTTCTGACGAGCTGGCGGCGGCTTCCCTCTCCCGTGGACTGGACGCTGATACCAAACGTACCTGCATTGAGGATATAAGGCTGCGGACGCAGGATTTCCTGTTGATCCTGTTTTCCTTTGTAATTGCTGCAACGGGAGGGATGGTATGATTGAATTAAAGCAAGTTACCTTCCAATATGATAATGCCCCCGAAAACGCACACAGCATCCGAAATATCAATTTAACTATACAAAACGGAGAGTGCGTTGTCCTTTGCGGACGAAGCGGCTGCGGAAAAACAACGATCACCCGATTGATTAACGGTCTCATTCCACATTACTACGAAGGAGTTTTGTCGGGTTACGTTTCCGTTGATGGAGCAGAAATCAAAAAACAGAAGCTTTCTAAAATTTCACAGCATGTTGGTTCGGTATTTCAAAATCCCCGCAGCCAGTTCTTTAATGTGGATACAACATCGGAGCTGGCGTTCGGATGTGAAAATCAGGGACTACCCAAGGAAGATGTGCTGGAACGAATCGCGGATGCGGCGAACCATTTTTGCTTGAACGGTTTGCTGAACCGGAGTATTTTTGAGCTTTCCGGCGGTGAGAAACAACGGATTGCATGCGCCAGCGTTTATGCGGTTCATCCGGATATTTTTGTTTTGGATGAGCCGTCTTCCAACTTGGACCCCGCTTCCATTCAGCAACTGAAAGATGTTTTGCTGAAGCTGAAAGCGGAAGGAAAAACACTGGTGATTTCCGAACACCGTCTGTATTACCTTCTGGATATTGCCGACCGCTTTATCTGGCTCGATCAGGGCGAAGTTCGCTCCGTATATACCAGAGAAGAGATTCTTGCATTCAGCCCGGCACAGATTTCGGCCATGGGACTGCGGGCGCTGGACTTGAAGCAGGTGGAAAGTGAAGCAGTGCATTTGAAACATCCTGAGCATGAATTTACGTTTCAAAAGCTGGAGTGTAAAGTATCCGGTCACAGCGTGCTGCATATCAAATCCCTACAAATCCCTGCTGGAGAGATTGTTGCGGTGATCGGTCACAACGGGGCTGGAAAATCAACGTTTGCCGGGTGCCTTTGCGGAATCCGGAAACATACTGGCAAGGTTTTTTATGACAGAACAGAACGAAACGCCAAAAAGCGCCTGAAAGAAAGCTATATGGTCATGCAGGATGTAAACCACCAGCTGTTTACGGAGAGTGTGCGGGATGAAGTGACTCTGAATCTTCCGGAGGAACAATCGGAACAGGCAGAAAACATCCTGAAACAGATGGGGATTGCCGAACTTGCGGAATGCCATCCTCTGGCACTGTCCGGAGGGCAGAAACAGCGGGTTGCCATTGCAAGTGCACTGTGTGCGGGAAAGAAAATCCTGATCTACGATGAACCTACCAGCGGGCTGGATTATGAAAGTATGCGCTGCGCATGTACTTTAATCCGGGATACTTCCCGGCAGGCGGAGTTATCTCTTGTGATTACCCATGATCTGGAATTTATCATGGCCTGCTGTACCTGTGTACTGCATATTGACCATGGAACAGTCAAAGCATTTTATCCCCTTGACAGCAGAGGAAAAGCAAGAGTAAAAAAAGAATTTCTATTACAGGAAGAAAGTGAGGAGGAATTATGAGCAAGCAGAAGCCCAAAACGGGGATGGGAAGGATGATGCAGCTGGCAATGACAAAAAAGCCTTTGGTGATTGCCTCTGTCATCTTGTCCTCACTGGCGGCGGTGGCCAGCTTTATCCCTTATATTGCAATTTATTTTATTATCCGGCAGATTTTAGCCGTATATCCGAACCTGAGCGCATTGGGACAGACCAGCCTGTTTTCCTATGGCTGGATGGCACTGGGCGGCGTTGCGGCGAATATTCTTCTGTATTTTGTAGCCCTTATGTGTTCCCATCTGGCGGCTTTCGGCACGCTATATGAGTTAAAGGTGAATTTCCTTTCCCATTTGGCAAAGGTGCCTCTTGGATTTCATGTGATGATCGGAAGCGGTAAACTGCGGAAAATTACGGATGAGAACATTGAAAATGTCGAGAAATTTATTGCGCATCAGCTTCCGGATATTGTAGCCGCATTTGTTTCTCCTGTTGTGATGGCTGTGATTCTGTTGAGTGTGGACTGGCGGCTCGGCCTGGCCTCAATTGTTGGAGTAATTATTGCTTTTATCATTCAGAGTATCGCCTACGGCCGGGAAGGCGCCAGAAAAATGATGGATGAGTACCAGCACTCGTTGGAAAACATGAACAACGCCGCAGTAGAGTACATCCGTGGAATTTCAGTCGTCAAAGCGTTCAAGCAGACTGTTTATTCCTTTCACCGGCTGCACGAGACCATCAAAGAATATACTTCTGTGGTCATTCCATATACGCTGAGCTGGGAAAACATGATGTCCGCTTTTATGACGATTATCAACCATATTTATCTTCTCCTTTTACCGGTAGGGATTTTGATCGGCATGAATACCGGGGATTTTAAGGATTTTGCTTCACGCTTTATTTTTTATCTGGTATTCGTACCGTCCATTGCGGGCATTCTTTCCAAAATCATGTATGTCAACTCCGATGCCATGCGGATTGCCAACGGTGTAGAGGCAATGGATCAGATTCTGGCTGAGCCGGAACTGAAACAGCCGCCGGTTCCTAAAACAACGGATCGCTATGATGTCAAGTTTGAAAATGTGTCATTCTCCTATGAGAAAGACAAAGAAAAACAGGCGATTTCCAATGTGAGCTTCCATGCACGGCAGGGCGAAGTAACAGCGATTGTAGGACCTTCCGGCGGCGGAAAAAGTACGATTGCCCATCTCATTCCACGATTCTTCGATGTGGATCAGGGTACTGTTTCCATTGGCTCGGTGGATATCCGGCAGATGGAAAGCCGATATCTGATGGAACAGGTCAGCTTCGTATTTCAGGATGTCTATCTGTTCAAACAGAGTATCCGTGATAATATCAGGCTTGGGAACCAGAATGCCAGCGATGAACAGATCCAGGCGGCCGCGAAAGCCGCCCAATGCCACGACTTTATCATGGCGCTGCCAAATGGCTATGATACGGTCATCGGAGAACAGGGTATCCATTTAAGCGGCGGCGAGCAGCAGCGGATTGCTATCGCCCGTGCCATTGTAAAGGATGCCCCTGTGATAGTGCTGGACGAGGCAACCGCCTTTGCCGATCCTGAAAATGAGCATTTGATTCAAAAGGCGTTTGAAAAATTGATGCAGGGGAAAACGGTAATCATCATCGCACACCGCCTTTCCACAGTTCGTAACGCCGATCATATCATTGTGATGGATAACGGGCGTGTAGCGGAAGAAGGCAGCCATGACGCCCTCCTGCAAAAAGGCGGACGGTACGCATCTATGTGGAAAACCTACAATGAAACAGCCAGTTGGACAATGGAAAAGGAGGTGCCGGTCAATGGGTAAGAAAAAATCAACCGTTCAGGATGCGCTGATGCTGACAGACAAAGGCTATCGGGACTTAAAAAAAGCGATTGCCGCCTGCACGCTGACAAATTTCTCCATGTTTATTCCAGCTATGGTGATGCTTCAGGTCGTCATGGAACTTCTAAAACCGTTTACCGGCGGGAGCATCTCATGGACAAATATGTGGATTTATTTCGGACTCGGCATCATCGGCGCAGTAATCGTATTTCTCTGCAACAAAAACGACTATAAAAAGACCTATGTAGCCTCTTACATGGAAAGCGAAAATACAAGGATTGCTTTGGCAGAACACATCCGCAAACTGCCTATGAGCGTGTTTAATTCCAAAAACCTTTCGGAGCTTACGACAAATCTCATGGGCGATGTAGCCACTTCCGAACATGTACTGAGTCATGTGTATCCGCAGATTATCTCCAATGTGATCACGATTACGGTTGTCTGCAGTATGTTTGCCTTCTATGACTGGCGTATGGCACTCGCTATTTTTATTTCCGTGCCGGTTGCTTTTCTCATTATTTTTGCGAGCAGACGGATTCAGGAGCGGCTTGGAAAAAAGCATGCGCAGGCAAAACTGGAAGCTTCCGAACAGGTTCAGGAATACATTGAGGGAATCAAGGTGGTGAAAGCCTGCAATCTGGACAGTCAGCAGTTTCAGGCTCTGGAAAAAGCGCTGCGCACCATGAAAAACCTTGCAATTAAATTTGAATTTGGTTCGGGGGTTTTTGTGACAGGCGCGCAGATGCTCGTGCAATCCGGCATCGGGCTTACCGTGTTTGCGGGAACTTCTCTGCTCCTGAACGGCAAAATTGAGCTTGTCCCAATGCTGCTTTGCCTGCTGATCGTCACCCGAATTTACGGGCCGATTATTACAGAACTGACTCTGCTGCCGGAGCTATTCTATCATCAGATTGCCATCCGCAGAATGAGAACCCTGATGAATATTCAGCCGATGGAAGGCGATACTGAAAAACCAGTAAAGGAATATGATATCGAACTGAAAAATATCAGCTTCCGCTATAATCCGCAGGGCGAGGAAACCATAAAAAATGTGAATGTTACGATTCCAGCAGGCGCAATCACGGCTCTGGTTGGCCCCAGCGGAAGCGGCAAGAGCACGCTTTCCCGTCTGATTGCACGCTTTTGGGATGTCAATAAAGGACAGGTGGAAATCGGCGGCATTGACGTGAAAGAGCTTGATCCGGAACACTTGATGGAATACATGTCCTTTGTATTTCAGGATGTGGTACTTTTCAACGACACTGTCTACAATAACATTAAAATAGGAAATATGAGCGCAACCGAAGAACAGGTGCTTGCGGCGGCAAAGGCTGCGCGCTGTGATGAGTTTATTGACAAAATGCCGGATGGTTATCAGACTGTTCTGGGAGAAAACGGAAGTACCCTTTCCGGCGGTGAACGGCAGCGCCTGTCCATTGCAAGAGCTTTACTAAAGGACGCTCCGATCGTACTTTTGGATGAAGCAACAGCCAGCCTTGATCCGGAAAGTGAATCCTGTATTCAGCAGGCGATCGGCCGCTTAATACAGGGGAAAACCGTTCTTGTTATTGCACACAGACTCCGTACCATTGCAAAGGCCGACAAAATCATCGTGCTGGACGATGGCAAAGTCATAGAGCAAGGAACACACAGTGAACTGATGGAGCAAAATGGGCTTTACAAAAGGCTGTATACCATTCAGCAGGAAAGCCTTGGCTGGAGCGTATAAATGTTTGCTATTATGTAAGCCGCCGATATTTTAATATTGAGTAACCTGCAAGCCGACTGCAATAATACAGTCGGCTTGCTTGGCGTTTCGCAGAATCATTAGCAAATTTATTTGTCTTTACAATATGGGTAAAATGCCCTTGACAAATCTCGTCTCAAAAAGTCATTCTTGAAAAGTTCGCAAAGGATAATAAGCTGCCGAATCCCCGTTTCTTCTATGACGATGGATTCTCAGGCGTAACCTTTACAAGACCGGCGTTTATGGAGATGATGGAGCTTGCCGAACAGGGTTTGATCGGAACGATCGTGGTCAAAGACCATTCTCGGCTTGGCAGAAACCGTCTTGTTGTCGGTCAGCTTTTAGAAGAAGATTTTGTCCGTTTGGATATTCGGTATATCGCCATTATGGACAACATCGACACCGCCAAGGGGATCAGCGATCTTGTCCCTATGCAGGATTTATTCAACGAATGGCACGCAAAGAACACCAGCGATAAGGTGCGTAAGGTCATGCAGAGCAAGGGGATGTCAGGCAAGCCGCTTACGACCAATCCGCCTTTCGGGTATATGAAAAATCCCGCTAACAAAGACGAATGGATTGTGGACGAGCCTGCCGCAAAGATTGTCAGGAAAATCTTTGACTTGTGTGTTGCGGGACTCGGGCCGACGCAAATCGCCAAGCGCCTGAAAGCAGCAAAGGTATTAACTCCTACGGAGTATTGGAACAGTATAGGAAGAAAATGCAGTAAACCGCCCGCCATTCCGTATGGCTGGGTTGCAGACACTGTATCCGGTATTCTTGATAAACAGGAATACTGTGGCGATACCGTCAACTTTCGAACTTACCGCAAGTCTTTCAAGATGAAGAAAAAGCTCGATAAACCGAAAGACGAATGGAAAATATTTCAGAATACCCACCCTGCAATCATTGACCGGGAAACCTTTTAACTGGTGCAGGAACTGCGCCGACACCGCCGCAGACCTACCAAAAGCGGGATCGTCAGTATGTTTTCGGGACTGCTCTATTGCGCCGACTGCGGAGAAAAGCTGTATTACAGCGTAACCAACAATTACAAGCGGGAGCAAGCCTACTTCTTCTGTTCTGCTTACCGTAAAAACTCTGAGGTATGTTCTGCCCACTATATCCGTGAGAAAGTTGTGGAGCAGTTTGTGCTTGAGAGTATGCAGAGGGTACTGTGGTATGTGCAGAGCTACGAAAAGCTGTTCGCACAAAGGCAGTTGGAGGAATTTGGCGAGAAGCAAAAGAAAGAGCTTGCTGAAAAGCGCCGGGAGCTTGATAAGGCAAAGCTGCGTGTTCGGGAGATTGACGGAGTTATCCAAAAGCTCTATGAGGACAACGCAACCGGCAAAATCAGCGACGAGCGTTTTGCCACGATGTCGATGTCGCTTGAAAATGAGCAGAGCGAGTTAAAAGACCGTATTCCTGCTTTAGAAAATGAGCTTGAAAATGCCAAAATCAAAACCGAAGGCTTACAGCGGTTCATTGACAAAGCAAAACAGGTTACCCGTCCCAACGCTCTCACGCCCGAACTGGTACACGAATTTATTGAAAAAATCGTGGTATCTGCACCCGAATACAAAGACGACAAGCGCTGTCAGAAAGTTGAAATCTACTACAACGGTGTTGGTATTGTCAGAGAGCCGACAGCCGAAGAAATGGAAGAATACTTTGAGGAACACATCCGCAGAAAGCCTTTCTTAAAGGCAAAAACGGCATAGCCACAGGGCTACACCGTATTCACACAACAATATTTCATTGAGATACAAAAGCCGTTGGGGCACCTTCCTTACGGAGGGTGCCCCAAACGAGGCGCGTTTCTTATGTGCAGGTCTAACCCCGCTGGCGTCCACAAGAGGATTCGAACCTCCGACCCCACGCTTAGGAGGCGTGTGCTCTATCCAACTGAGCTATGTGGACATTTATAAAAAGTTTAATAGTAAGCAGTGTAAAGATTTCTAAAGAAATACCCTACTTGATTTTTTGAACTCTCAGAATATAAATTTCATTGCGTTAGTATTTTACCCCTCTGATAATGGTTTGTCAACCATTATAGAAAAAAAGAATTTATTCGGAGAGAATATTCTATATCAGAACAGCTATAACTAAAAATTTATCACCGTTAGGCTTATATTTTTTTCCTTAGATGTTGACAATACCATATAGTATATTGTATAATAATTTCTGCACTGTTATGGAGGGGTGTCCGAGTGGTTTAAGGAGCTAGTCTTGAAAACCAGTGACTTTTTGCCCCTGGTTAAGTGTGAAAATTCCCGTAGTTTCGCGGTTTCCGGCCTTTCGCCTGCTGTTAAAAGAGCGTTCTGATTAACAGTTCATTAACACTTTTTGAAGTTCTCTGCCATACTTGAAAACTTTCGAGGAGTGTGTTATAATTAGCGGATATGTGGAAGGGTGTCCGAGTGGTCGATGGTGAAGGTCTTGAAAACCTTTGTACGGCAACGTACCGTGGGTTCGAATCCCACCCCTTCCGCCATTTTTTAATAGTTCACCATGGAGAAATACCCAAGTGGTGAAGGGGCTCCCCTGCTAAGGGAGTAGGTCGGGTAACCGGCGCGAGGGTTCGACTCCCTCTTTCTCCGCCAAAGCGTCCATTTTAAATGGACGCTTTTTTGTTTCCCTAAAAAGCGTTTATGCGGCCATAGCCGTTTGTAGCGCATCCATAAAGGCCTTTCGTCCTTCCATGCTCAGGCCGCGGAATATGCCTACCAACTGTTGTTCATCGTTCCCTGCAATTGCTTCGGCCACCTTTTCGCTGGTGCTCTGATCTCCTGAGTCAAGGATTTTAGCCATTGCGTTGGCCAGTTCCTTCTGCGACCTGAAATCCAAGTGTGCATAGAATTTTTCTGTCGTAGCTGATGTACTGTGTCCTAACCATACCGCCACTTGGTACAGAGAAAATCCTTCTTGAACCAACAAACTCGCGCAGGTGTGCCTTAAATCATGGAAACGCAAAGGGCGTATATCCAGTTGACGAATTAAAACCTGAAAATGCTTGGTGACATAATCCGGATATAGTAGGTACCCTGTTGCCAGATTAGTACAGATATGGTCTGTAGGATTAGGGTTATACCTGTTACTCCCTGTACAGGCCTCAAAGCATTCTTTTTGAAGTGCCTTCCACCACAACAACTCTTGTTCCACAAAAGGAATGAGAGGCAGTGTACGCCGGCTCTTATGAGTTTTCATGCGGTTGGAATCCTCGATGCTACGCTTTCCACCTGATTTTACAAGAACAATCTTCCGTTCAACGCTAATTCGCTTGTTCTTGAAGTCTATACTGGACCAACGTAATCCGAGCACTTCACTTCTTCGCAGTCCGTAGTATGTTGCAAGTAGAATTGGGATATACAACGGATCTTCGCGCTCTTTGGCCTTTGCCAAAAGGTTTTTTGCTTCGTCTTCAGAATAATAAGTCGCTATAAATGTGCTGTTTTCTGGTGGTTCTACCTGATCGAGCACATTATAATACAGCTTTCGTTTTCTCACTCCCCATTTCAATGCTTGACTCATCAGACGATGATGGTGTAACGCAGTACAGCTGGATCGACCAAGGCTGCGAAGCCAATCGTAATAATCCTCAAACACATCCGGCGTCAGCTGGGTGAGGCGGTATGGAAACATTTTACCAAAGTATTCCGCAACTCTTCCTTCGATGATATGGTTATAGCCTGTATATGTGTTTTCGTCGATAGGCTTCTTTTTATGGAGTGTTGTCGGTAACCAAGCGCGCATGAAATCCAGAAAGAGCATATCGGAAGTGATTTCTTCCGACGTTTGGTGCTGAAGCACAATAGATGAGCTTGTGAACTCCCTTAACTTAGCATCAAATAACTCTACACTGGTGCGTCGGGCTTGAACTAAGTCAAACATCCTTTGCTCGGTTTGCTTTTTCAGTTCAGCATCTCCTGTCACACCTACCCTTATAAGATGGAGCATGATTGCTTCCCTGGCCGCGTTGATTTTGGCCAGTTCATCATTAAGAAATGCCTTTGCCTTTGTCTTTCCGTTCCTTTGCGCTAGACCGGTTTCAATCCACGGCTGTTTGCGTCGGCCATTCAGATATAAATTGATAACAGCGTGCAACATCCCATCTCTCGGCTGTATACTGCCGGTAATGGGCTTTAAATTGAGATTCATTTGTCCTCCTTTCCCTCAGTTTGCTGCTATCGACATCTTCTATGGTAGCACGATAGAGTGAGTAAAGCAATGAATTTGTAATTATGCTTGGGTATCATAATGCTGCCATATCCCTAATCACCTCCTTGTAAAATATAATCTATCAGGTATCTTTTGGGAATTATATATGCTTTCCCAGGTTTAATGCTTCGGATTTTCTTGGTTTCCAACAACTCATAAACCTTCTTTCGGCCGATACCGAGTATTTTTTGTACGTCCTTCACATACAGGATGTCATCATATTCAGCAAACATATTCGAGTAGATTTCTTCTGACACATCAATTTACCTCCTGTTCGCTTATATAGAAGAAAAGTGATCCGCTATTTCTGCCTGCGGCTTAACAGGTCCACAGATCTCACGTCTCCCCGCAGCCTGCGGAGCCGCCCAATGCCGTGACGCGTTCAAGGCGGGAGTACCATTGTACTTCTGTTACATCATCGCGTTATGCGGGAGCCACCCGCATATATGTGCTCATGAACAGGGCTGCCAACCCCTGTGGATAGCCGCTCGTTAACAGAAGGATGTAGAAAACGGACCTATGAAATTGTCAAGGTGCAGGATAGGGATGCCTTCATACATAAAACACGCAACTTTTTCTGAATTTTTCTTGTCTTCTCTTAAAAAATTTAGGGCCATCCATAAAAACATAGATGGCCCTAAGCATGTCCAACTAAATTTTAAACTTTCTAATGGTTGTAATAATGCGCATGATGATGTACTGCCGGCAGTCTTCGTCAATGTATCCATAGATCATACTATGGCGGTCAATTAGTGGCGCGTAGAGATCCAGGATAACCTCCATTGACGCTTTATCTCCAGCTATCGCTTTAGATAAAATATCCGAAAATTTTCTTTTCAATTTTCATCACCACCTTTTAGCAGAACATCTCGAAGTTTTTTCAGTGCGGCATGCTTTTGATTGTATATGTACTTTGCAGAGCAGTTGAGACGTTGAGCAATTTCCTGAGCGGATAGTCTCTCCACAAAGGCCATCTCAAGAATCCGCTGCCGTAAAACAGGTAATTCAGAAAAAGCCCTTGAAAGACGCTCTTCCTCAAAATCAAATCCTGTCTCAGACAATGGTTCAAACCATTGTAAATCAACCGGAGCTTCTGGAAGTTCGTCCATAGAAATCTCCCGATTCCAATGCCTCTGTCGACGTATATAGTCGATTTTAGCCGAGCGTACAACAGATGTCATGAACGCGGTGAATTGAGCGATCAACTCGTGTTCTGAATCATCAAATATGTAATTTTGTTTTTTCATTTCGTGCCTCCTGACCATGCCATCCCGGCTGCCGGGAGACATGCCAAGATGGCACGCGTTTTTTTGTAGTTGGACCGTAGCGAATTAACGCATGGAGGTGATAAACATGGGAATCACCCCCTTCCGACAGGCACGAAAAAAAGCCATACTGCGGCGACCCGCAATACGGCTTCTTCAGAACCAGATAATGTATATATGAAAATGCAGCTACCTTTTCATAGGCAACTGCATCAATAACTCGGCAATCACTTTTTTTAAGAAGCGGCCCTTAATTCCTTTATAATCAGCGGCTCTCCTTATGAGAGCTTATTCTATCGCTCCCTCTCATAAAACTATACCTTACCTTTCTGTGAATCAAAATATATTTTTAATTGTTCTGCTAAGGCTAACATCATGTTAATTACAAAAGTCTTCTGACTGTCATCAAACTCTTTGGATATACGCAACATCTCTTGGATGAAATATCCGTCTGTATTTTGAATTACACCATAGCTAATCTGATCCAAAGAAACATCTAAGGCGTCGGCTATACGACATATCGCTTCAAAGCTGGGGATACCGTAAGCATTCTCGATCTGACCAATATGGCTGTCGGTATAACCGGTAATATTTGCAAGCTGCTCTTGTGTCATATCGGCTATTTTACGGTATTTTTTTATGTTTTTTCCTAATTGGATATAATCTACTGCCACAAAAATCGCCTCCTTAATCATTTTACCCATACTAAAATTAAAATTTAAGAAAGCATAAACATAGAACAATGATTATAAGTGGTATTTTTGTGCTTTTGACGCAACTTATGCAAACGACAATTAAAGCAGGTTCTCACATGTATTGTGAAAACCTGCTTTGAGATCTAAAACATATCTAACCCATTTAGAAATTTGTCAAGTGCCTTAGCAGCAGCTTCTTCCTGGATTGAAGATGGCATCGGCATCTGTTCCGTTGTCGGCATAGTGTTCATAGATGCAATAACCTTTTGGACCACTTCCTCTATTTTTGCGTTTAGTGTTTCCTCCGAACATCCATAGGGCTCGATAATCTTGACAGGCCTGCCACTGTCAAGTATCTCTGGGTGCGCCTGTATGTATTCTATCATAGCAGTCACAACAAGTTTACTTTTACTGTTTCCCAAACGCTCCAGCAATTCACCAACTTGATGGTGTAAATCCGATGAATCCTTGAACTGTAATCCAAAACGGTAACCATCAGAAGTTCTCACCGCTATTACCTCCAGAAACAGTTCTTAAAAAAGGGGAATTGGTGAATTGACGTTGTTCTTCGGCCATTCTTTTGAGTTTCCGGGAAGCAAGCAGTTCATAACCGATAGCATTGGCCATCGGGTTCTTTTCGCAGCACATATTGCGAATCAAAGGTGATTTTTCCAGGTATTCCTCAAACAGCAAAGCTCCTCCACCGACAAAAATAACAGGGTTTGCGCGTAAATCAATTTGGAGTTCACGAAGCTGATTGATAATTTCATTGGCATGGAGCTGTACTGCGGATTTGATTGAAGCCTGCACTTCAGCCGGAAGACCTGTATCTTTGTTCTGCAGAACCGCATTGATATGGTCATCATCTATCAACATATCAAATTTGGAACTTACTTGCGCAATAATAGGGTTATACATGGTGATTACACCTTCTTCAAGGCTGCGGCAAACACCCATGTCAGGTTGACCTTCACGCATCAGCAACACATCGGTGGTATAACCACCAATATCTACGATATAGACTCTCGGCTTATCAACCAGTTCCTGTGCACGAGATGCAGCCGCAGCAAACGCCTGTGGAAACACAAAAACATTGCCAATGATGATGCTTATGGGGCGGTTGTTATATACAAAATTGACTTTGCCGCGGTTTTGGAAGTAAGCTTTGAATTTTTCCTGCAGAGTACTGTAATGCTCCGGAGGCAATCCAACAGCAAGATCAATTTCCTCCATAGGGGAGGTAATCCCTCTCTGTTCCAGTTCCTTAGCTATGGCAAATAGGGAAAGGATAAAAAATCGGTCATCCTGTGTTTTATCCCTCATATACTTGATTCGTTTGTTTGACAGAGCCCAGACTTTATTGCCATATTCTACGATATCGGTATCGTGGATGGTCACCTTGCTGGGCAGTTCCATAATCCCGGATCCAAAGTTAAAGTGCGAAGTCTTAATCGCATAGTTTCCGTGGTCAATAGCGATGAGAAGTGACATATAAATACCTCCTGCTTTTAGTTTCATAGATATTACACTTGCCAAGCACAGATTTTGCAACGGAAAACGTATTTTCTTATAAAATACGTTTCAAATCAAAAAGTTCATTTGTTGAAGTATTCAATGTTCGTGTTTCCACGAATTATAAGAGTTGAACTAAATTGGTTTTTATGCTAGGATGGGTACAGAGGCCGAAAATATTCGGAATCCAAAGAACGATGAGGAGGACCAGCATGAACGAGCAGGAAAAAATCACTCAGGAATTGAGTGTCTCTCCAGAGGATGAAGCAAATCTTGCTATGGAAAAGGCCGTTGCAGCAATGGATGATTCGCAAGGCTTTTCTGAAAAAAGATTTGACTTCAGCTGTCAGACCGTAACTTTCGAAAAGATATTGAAAGATTACAAGAATGGGAAGCTGAAGATTCCATCCTTCCAACGTCTCTATGTATGGCCGAAATCCATGCGCAGAGATCTGTTGGATACCGTAAAAGTAGGACTGCCTTTTGGTGCGTTGTGTGTAGGCGAAGTAGATGGCATATCCTACTTGGTAGACGGACGGCAGCGCAATACCTCATTGAGCTTGCTCCTGACAGACGAAAAAATGTTACAAAAAGCTGAAATGGAAATCAAGGACATCATGGAGTATAAGATCGTGGTCATTACAGCCCATGATTTAACCTTTCAGGATTTGTTGCTTTGGTTTAAAAAGTTGAACAGTGGCATTCGTCTGGCTCCCATCGTTAAAGCACGCAGCAATTTGAGTGCTCCTCTGACAGAAGCAATTTTGGAGATTTCTCGCAATCCGGCCATCACGGATTGGAAAGAGGAGGAACTTTCAACTGTCTTCCGCAAATCCCATCACCATGAGCTTATTGCTATGACCGCATTGCTGGCGGCTGCCGGTATTGAACTGGGTGATCTTCGCGCAAAGACCCTATGCCAGCGCTTGACAGAAAATGAAGAGGCAGCTCTTGCTGCAAAGGATCATGCAAATGCGTTGGTCAGCAGATTGGAAAGCATTTATCAGGAAGTGGAGCCGAAATACATCAAAAAGGCCTTTATTGCCTCCTGCATTATGCCGTTACTTTATGTAATGGAGGAACATGCTGATATTGAGGACTGGAAATACGCCGCCCTAATCAATCACATTTTCCAAGGCAACAAGCCAATTGATGAATGGTCCGCAACCACCAGAAGTAATGGAAATGACACCTCTAATGTGCTGGCTCGTCGGGATCTTATTTTGCGTCTGTTGAATGACAAATCTGTTGTTCCGGATGAAAAGCCCGCAGAATCCGTGGAAGAGACTGCGGAAGCAGATAGATAATGTTTCATCAGCATCTATCTTCGGCAAAACAAATCAATAACAAAAGGACCATGGAGCAAAACTCCGTGGCCCTTTTGTTTTAGATAGATTGTGCTGCTGTCGTATGGGAGATTAAGCATTCCCAAACATAATCATCCAAACCGTTATAATCCGGATGCCATAGGTAAGTTCCAAATGGGATTTTCAGCTCGTGTAGCATCCATATCAGCTTATAAAAGCCATTTTGGACACCATACTTATACATGAAATCCATATCAAAGGCTGTCATAACATGTTGCAGCCCGTTTTTCTTCAGTTCCTCAAGAGTTTCTTTCAATTGGTTTAGAGAATTTACACCGGGGACGGCAATAACAGTTTGTCCAGTGAGGTAATGCACAATATCGGCCTTTAAGGGCCCCTCAATCAGAAGAACTTGTTTGCGTATGGGGCCGGCAATATGAATCCAGCATGTAGAACGGCAGCCATCCATCAGGGGATGGCCTTTTTTATCTTCTGCACTGGATATCCATCGAAACTTTCCTTTATTCACATTATCCCGTCGTATCTGTAATCCTTGTATCCTACCGAGATAATCCCGTACTGGAATGAGAATGCCTCTCTGCGGTTGTATGAAGGTCCACTGCTGATCTGTTTTATCCCGATAAAAACCGGGAACCCCTGCCAGGTAATGCCCCTCTTTAATCAACTGCTTGGCCAAGGCCTTCCCACCAACAGCAGGCGTGGTCCTGTATGCCTTTTCTACAATAATATCATCTGAGAGGCCGCGTTTACGCAGATTCTCCCAATGGTCAGATGCGAGCGTAAGTTTAGAAAGCAACGCGGTATAAGTAGCACTTCTCGTATCAATGTCAGTTGGAGGACACTCTATAATTTCTGGAACTAATATTTTGGAATGTGGGCGGATATTTTTTCTTGTCGATGATGACGATTTATATTCGTCGGAAATGCCTAACCTTTTTTTCAGTTCCGTATAGGCGTCTTCACGATTGACTCCAGAATAAAAGGAGAACAAGTCAAGTATACCGCCGGAAAAGCCGCATCGTGGGCAACGAAATACATTTCTCACCAAATTGATATTAAGATGCTTTTTGCGGCCGCTATCGCAGCATGGGCATGGAATATAGTATGCACTCCTGCCATTTGGAGGATAAGGTAATCCCAGTAGATGAATAACCTCCGATATTTGAATGTCTGTTTCACGATGAGGCATGCTATCTCCTTTCTGGGGGATGAATTATCATCCCCCTAATTTTTTAATATCATGCACTGCAATCCAGTGACCGTTCGCAAATAAGCTTCGCTGCTGCATTGATTTTAGGATCCTTTTGGTATTTTTGCGCGATCCACATGATTGTGTCGTATTCTTCTGCTCGTACAAGGTCGCCCAAAGACATCCCGGCATACCTCTTGATAGGACACGGCAGCTTCAGTGCCTCTGCCAACTCGTCCTTTGGTTCGTTCGGTTTATCTGGCTCTTCTTTTGCGGGGAACTCCACCGTCGGTGGTGGTGGAGCCACCTCAGCATCTTGGGCGTTGGTATCCTCTATCGGGGTTGGGGTTAGCTCTTCAAATTCGTTAACGGCCAATTGGTCTATTTCATCTCCGGCCGCATGGAACTGTAGGCCAAACCCAGCATTCCTCAGAGCAATACCTAATGCTGCAGTCTGTGCCCATTCTCGTGGTGATACGGTTGGCTTCTCCGGATCATATTTGCGGGCTGCCGTTGCCTGCGCTAAGCAGCATTCCGGTGGATCCATATAGTTGCGGTATATCTTAGCATAGCCGATGCAGTAACCCTTTTGTACAGTAGCATCAACCCAGGTTTTCCCATCGGGATATTTCAGCCAAAACCACGCCAGCTGGGCCATGACCGGCAAACGCAATCGCTTTTCTCCAGTGTTTAAATCGGTATATTCAACAGTTAATGCATCAGGGTCAAAGCCATCAATGTGGTTGATACCCTCGATCTGCTGAATGGCTGCTTTTCTTTTGTCATTTGACGAAACACTCATCTTGCTTCCTCCTTTGTTTTAATTGGGGTATATACATTCCGCATTTGTACCCATACCGGAAGCATGGTGCTAATTACCTTTGAAATCTCATTTCTATATTGTTCCGGTGTGCTTGGTGAAAAGCTGCTGAACCGTTTCCGGTAATCATTCATGACGCGGCACAGGTTTTGACTAATGGTTTCCCGCTGTTTTTGCTCCTTTTCGCTGGCTGCAAGCCTATTACGACGCTCTGATTTCAGGTTTTCAAAGTATCCGTCCACCATCTGATAATGGGTGAACATAGCGCGTAGGTCATTCCCAACCGGTGCCGTCTGTGTGAACATCTGGCAAACCTGTAGAACTTCAATACGATAAAGCAACTCTTGAAATAACCATGCCTGTTCTAAAGAGAGTTTTTCCTTATTCTTGACCATGTCCGCAAAAGTGGCCTGGTACTTTTCCAGTAGTGTCAATTTTGCCATAATTATGCTCCTTTCTGATAGGTTTTGACACGTTCTATAATTCGTTGTGCTAACATCGTCCCTCGCTTTTCAGTGTCTTCCGTTTTAATCGCAATACAGACCGCCTTCCTGCTTCCTACAATACAAACGTGTTTTTTTGCACGGGTAATCGCAGTATAAATTAATGGCCGGACCAACATGTTATAGTGACACATCTGAAGATTTAAAATAATAGATTCATATTCCGAGCCTTGACTCTTGTGAACGGTTGTCGCATATGCACCATCCAAATATTCCAGCTCAGATACCTTCAAATCTACTATTCTCCCATCACCAAAATCCACAGTGATTATGGATTCATCCTGATAGGAAACAATTTTTGAAATGTATCCAATATCGCCGTTGTTGATGTCATCCTTGTTTTTAGTCCACATGACTTTATCTCCCTGGCGGTACACCTTTTTACCAGAGATAACCTCTGGCTTTCCCTTTTCATGCGGATTGATTTTTTCACGCAGCCGTTCATTTAGACTGTCTACGCCAGTAGCGGTTTTATAACGGAAAGGCGTTAAGAGAGCTACGCTATCAATCCCGAATGTTTCCACTTCCCTCAAGTACAGTTCTTCGATGATAGCCGCTGATTTTTCGAGATTTGACGATTCAATCATCGAGAAGTTTTCCGGAGCGTAATCCAGTCCTACATTACCATGTCGAATCTTTTGCGCATTGATGGCAATGTAACCGCCGGACGCTTGCCGGTATACCCGATCAAGCATAGCCGTTGGTATCAGGTTGCAGGAGAGTAGTTCTGAAAGTACGGCACCGGGTCCAACGGAAGGAAGCTGATGTGCATCTCCAATCAGGATAACTTGGCATCTGGGCGGCAAGGCGCTGAACAGATTTTTGGCCAAATAGGTGTCCAACATGGAGACCTCATCGATTAACACCAAGTCGGCATCCAGAGGTTCCGGCTGATTATAGTTGCCGTCTTCTCCAGCAAGAAGCCCCAGCGCTTTGTGAATGGTAGAAGCAGGATGCCCTGTACTTCGTGTCATTAGTCTGGAAGCGCGGCCGGTAGGCGCGCAGCAGATGATTTTTGCACCGGGGTGCTGCTTTTTATAGAGTTCCAAGATGAAACGCTGCAACAGTGTTTTTCCCGTACCTGGTCCGCCAGTTAGAAGCGAGAGATAGGAAGTGAGACAGGTTTTAATGGCCTGCCGTTGCTCCAAGTCCGGTTTTACATTATTGGCAGACGCCAGAAGTGTAATATCAGCGTCTATGTCGCCCTGATAGGGGACGCTGCCATAGGAAAGAAATTTCGCAATGTAGGTGGACAAAGCTTCCTCTGCTTTTGCTGTTTGGTACCGAAACACCTTATCTCCGTACAATACCAGCCCACCCTCCTGTAACAGCTTATATGCTACATTTGCAACAGACTTTATATTGACGTATTGGGCTCCCAGTAGTTCCACACCGCGTTTAACAAAACTGTGCTTTTCCATACACATATTGCCCCGGCTTTCTGCTTCCTGCAAGACATAAAACAGGCCGGCTTCGATTCTTTCCGATGAACCCATGTCTAACCCCATATTTACGGCTATACGGTCCGCAATTAAAAAACCGATACCAGTCATTTCGCATAAGCGATAAGGAGTTTTACGGGCAATTTCTGCCGCCTCTGGACCAAAATGTTGATAGATCTTCACAGCGCGGTTCGGCGTCACTCCATAGGGTGTCAGAAGAGTGATGATATCCCGTGCTCCGCGAGAGATGACATAGGATTCGCAAATCGCTTGTAGCTTTGTTTCGCTGATACCTCTGATTTTTAAAAGCTCTTCAGGAGTTCTATCTAAAACCTCCAATGTCTCGCTACCGAAAGCATCATAAATTTTCTCCGCTGTCTTTGGGCCAATCCCTTTTATAAGGCCAGAGGAAAGGTAAGATATGATTCCTTGACGTGTAGGTGAAATGATTTCCTTATAACTCTCCATCATGAACTGCATGCCATGTGTCGGGTTCTTTTCCCACGTTCCGGTCATGTCAATTTTCAAACCTTCTACGAGTGGAAGGTAATGTCCAACGACCTTTACTTCAGTAATAGGATTTTGCTGCAAGTCAAGTAGCTTTTCGTGGAGCTTATATAATGCGATAGCATAACTCCCATTTTGTACTTCCTCTGCATTCTTGGGGTAAATCAGTTTTTTGAAACTGCATAACACGCTTGTATCTCCTTTCTTTAAGCACTTGGTACCATGACCTTGCGGTTTTCTGCTACAAAAACAGTCTCAGTTTCAATAGAAAAGTTTTTGGCAATATCGATTGCCCTGTGAACGATAGTATCGGCTAGCTGGTCAAATTCCTGCACAAGCTTCACGCGATCTCGTAGTTCCCACATCTCCCAGTCTTCGAAATCTTCATCCATATCGGTACCGCGCCCTGGATAAATGAACGTTTCGACTGGGATATTGGGAAAATCTTTGACTGCACTTTGTTTACAAACGCTGCAAACATGGCCTCCGTCTGCGACAGAGGGAACTCTTTTTTGACCGCATGCCGTGCAATAGGAATGAAATTCACTCTTTTTCGTTCCACCTTGATAAAGGACCAGATAGCCTCCGCTGCGACCGTTCATAGCAGCTTGCCATTGGTAATTATGTACCACTGCAAAATCATGCATTGGGTATCCCAGCAGTTCATAGAATCCTTCGGTATCAATAAGGTCATATAATTTGTCGGCAAGCGTTGCTTCTATGCCCAAACCATAGATTTTTAAATTGTGTGCGTATGAGGTAGAGTGGTTCCAGCTGTTGGCGGTGTTGTATCTCTCATGGCTCTTTAAAAAAGAAACCATCGCTTTTCGTGACCTTTTATCCACACTTTGATAAAACCGTTTCATTATACCCTCCATTTTCCCTCGGTAATTCTTTCAAAATCCATGTTTGGAACAGAAGGGGAATGAAGGTCTGCGGGACTGTTGGCAAGGAGTGTCCATTCCCGTTCCAAATGCACCAGTGACTTACTTGCTCCTGTGCGGGTAACAAGTTTACGAACCGCGATAAAAAGCTCCTCATTGTACACGACCATCGGAATCCTCAGCGTAGCTGCGGCCTGAATTTCACCTTTCATTCCAGAAGTAATACAAGAGCCGCAAATCAATATCACATTGCTTAACTGAAGCAGATAATGGCCAAAATTCAAAGCTAAAGAACGTTCGTAGGGAAGCCTGTCATTTAACAGAAACGGCAAATATGCATGAGATGCTCCGGCATTATAACCAAGTATTTTAACCGCATAATACATATAAAATTTAGCGGCTTGTATGTTCTGATAATACTCTTTTAAAGTGTCAGCCCTGCAAGGGGAACAGATATATGCTTTCTTGCAATTGTGATCCTTTTGTCGGTCCAATATAATCCGTTCCAACTCGTTTTCCCAGGAAGAGGGTAATGTGTCAAAGATACTAACCATATTTTTACTCCTTTCAAAATAACAGCAGAGAGGGGGAACCCCTCTCTGCAAGGTTTTGCGGTTTCCCGCTTAGTTTGGAATTGCTTCAACCTTCAGTTTCCTGCTGGCTGATGTCTTCAGTACCTCATTATAAACATCCGGATATTGCTGTTTTAGCAGCTTGCTATTCGGACGACGAGTGTACCGAGTAGCGAACGTGACAATGAGCTTGTCTTTTGGCGTGATAAGAACACCGTTCTCATGCTCCTTCATCATTTCGGCTATTCGCACTGAATGTGCTTCAATCTCCTTTTCATTATCGTTGATGGCCCTTTGCAGTTCTGCATTGACCTTCTGCAGCTCGGCAATGCGCCTAAGCTGACGTTCATACTTCTGGGTAAATTCTACTGTAGGCATTCCGCGTTTGCTTTGGCCGTAGACTCTGGCTAACCCTTGTAATGCCAATTCAGGATTAAAAACATCTTTCATGGATGGAGGTTTATTGATTTCTAAGCTATGGATAAATTCTTCTGCACGCTCAAAAATCATTTCTTCCTTCACCAAGTCACGGTGAATCCTGGGCGTGGCAAGGTCGTTCTCCGGGTTGTTTCCCCAGATCGCGGCATAATCGCAAACTTCTTCTCCTGTGATGCTCATGTACCATCGCCCTTGCAGGTCGTAATAGATTGGAACAGCATCGTCTGCCCATAGGTCTGATTTGCGATAGCTGGGAAATTTGCATTCCAAGACACCTTTTTTGCGGTCCTTTTTGCCGGCCGGTTCCTCAAAGCGAAAATCGAGGTTCGCCAGTGCATAAGGAATTGTTGGGTGCTGATACAGAATGGTGTCCTCAATTATGGTGTTACCGGTTCGTTTAGCATAAAAATGGGCTGCAATTGGCTCCATGATGTGCCCCATCTCTAATTGGTCCGGGTTAGATGGGTCTGGAGGTTCCATTAACCCTTTTTTGATGTGCCACAATTCCAATGGCGTCATCCACGGGTTGAGACCAAAGATAGTTGAGATATCGCTTCCACCAAGAGTATACTTGATGTCTCCGTTTGGCCCATGCATTCTGCACTCCAACCATCGTTTGCGGTCCATACCTTTCGTGTCACAAAGGGGGATAGGATTTGCCATCAGAAATTCACCGCCTTTGCAAGATCATATTTGGACCAATCTAAAGCTAAGGCACGCGCCATATTCTCTCCAAGAGGAATGAGTTTAGCATCTGAGTATCCTTCGCTCTTCAACAGAAATGGGATTTCCTGCATGGCCATATAAATATCATGTGCTGTAGCTGTTCCTCCGCCATATGACATCTCAAACATAGCAATGGCATCCAACGATGCTTTTTTGGGGAGAGAGAGTTTTTTGCAAACCCGTGTCATTGCGTTCACTGGATACTGCAGTTCGATATCTTCCAGTTTCTGCAGTTTAGCAAGTGTATCGCTGAACAGCGCAAACAACTGATCCAATATCTCTTCAAAATCCTCAATATTGCTTTGCCAGCGATGTTTTACCGCCAGCATCTTGCCGATATAAATAGGGTACTGCTCCCCGGTTAGAATTGCGGATACCTTAGCGGATGCTCTGGCCGTATCAGAGGTTGAGAATCGGATGCCCGGTGTCAGTTTGGTTACCAATGCTTTTTTCCCTTTGGCTTCCAGCATTTTTTCATAAGCGCCGAGCAATTTATCCCGCTGTTTCGGCATGGACCATTCTGCACAGGTAATCGCATGGTCACTGTAACCGCCGCAGAACACATTTTCTGGGAACCTTTCATCTAATTTTTCTTTGAGCTTTTCCATGAGTTCAGGTATCTCCAGAACAGAATAATCGCTTTCATCACCTGAATGCACCGCAGAAATTTTTTCATTGCGGATGAGCAGCAAGGTAGATGATTTCGGATAGAGTTTGAAACAGGAGTTGAGAATCCCAGCTAACTGCTTGCGTTTTAGTTTGGGCAGCGAATTACCATTGATTTTGGCACGATCCAGCAGCCCTTTGTACGCCGTTGAACGAACAGGGTAATAATCTCCATCGACCTTTATGGCAAGACCAAGATTTTCTGCCGTATCCTGTACGGCCTCAGCGCTGACTCCAGATGCGAACAACGACAGGTTGCTGTAAAGTGACGACTCCTTATCCAGAGGGGCCACCTGCAGCTGCGTGACCTTTTTCCTTTCCCAGATGCTGTTCTTCGCTTGTTCCGAATGGAAATCCATCATCGCCATAAACGATGGAAACTGCACATGGAAGTTGTCTCGACACGATTGTAACATTAAATATACTCCTTTCTTGATTTTGGCGGGTTCCCGCCATGATATAAAAAAACGACGTTCCTTTCGAAACGCCGTTTTCCCCGTAAAAAGAGCCGGAAACAAAAAAGTGCCATCTGCATAAAATGCAAATGGCACTCTGTAAACTATGTTAAACTGTGCGCGCAAGTTTTGCGACGGCTCTGATACTTTGTAATTTATTATACCATCGCAAGTTGTTTCCGTCAATGCTGCAATCTTATAGACAGCGACTATGTGGTAGACAACCGAAGAATCAACCGAACCAACTTGTTTCTTGCATAGAGCCGGCATTGTTGAAATATCATTTTATTTTTAAGGTCATCTTTAAACATTTTAGCTGCGAAATCAATCAATGCCTCTTCCGCTAAATGCAACCGTCTTTTTCGGAACGGATTTCGCTTGCTTCCATCCAAAGCAGAAAAATACTCCTCCTTCAACATAGCAAGTTCAAATTTATCGTATGTATCTTCTTTCATCGTCTGTTTCCCCTTTTCTGAAAGATGCCATAAAGCAAAAAGCAGGCGTGAATGCCTGCTTTTTGAATAGAGTCATCTACGGTATAAAGTTGATTTGTATGGCCATGATTTTACCATTGAGCATTTTAACCTGCAGAGGATACAGGCCGCAGCCGCAACCTGATTCACAAACCACACCGACAGCATTTCCGTTCTCATAGTAGATGCCTATGCCGTTCCCGTTCGTGGAAAGACTGCAACAAGCCTTATAGAAGGCATCCGCAAACTCCTGATCCTGCTTAAATTCATTTTCAGAACCGTTTTTACGACGGTAGTACAGATCATCAAAAACTGACATTTGGCCACTGTCAACTCCTAAGAGTCCATACTTTACCCACTGTAATTGGGATAATTCTTGAGAGTCTATTTGTGCGTAGGCTAATTCCAGAGCGTAGACTCGCTCTCCAAAATTGTCGATTTCTTCCCGGAATACAGACACGTTCCAGGTCCCTTCTTTGACGTTGTGAATCTTTTTCAGGCCCCACTTGTCCCTATCATAGCAGGGATCTGATACACAAATATTTTTTCCCAAATAGATTTCCCCAACAGGTACCAAATTGAGAATGATTTCTTGATCTGTAATCGACCAATAGATTGGATTCAGATACTCTTTCTTAACAATCACCTCAACATGCACCTTTTGGCCATAATATGGAATTGTACCTTTCACAACAAAGCAATCCGGATCGACAGGGCAATCATGAAACTCCAACAGAGTAAAAGGCTTCTTTAAATATTGCACAGCCTTTTTTTCCAACGTTTTTTGTAGAGAATTATTGTTATCCATAATGTAACTCCTTTTCTTTCAGATTTTATAGGGCTTTTTTGAGTGCCCAGTATCCCCGACGTGAACTGTGAAACAAGTTTGGGTGCATCTGCAGGGTCTGGCGCACTTTGTCTTTCCAGTACTGTTGTGTCTGGGCTCGGCGGTATTTTTCAACCATTTTGTAGATGGAAGCCAAATCCAATTCGCCTTCGGCATTCTCCATGGCATCGGCCAAAATATCTTTCCATGTGGCGCCGGGCATATCCCGAATATCGCCCTCCCGCATCTGCGTCATCAGCATAGGATAGTACAACGGCATATCCTTTCGAAGCAGTAAAAGGTACTCATGCACGATGGGAATATAGCGGCCGGAATAATGTGTCCGGTCGGAGACGCAGTTGTATTGTGCTTTGATGATAACATTTTCAAGGGTACCGGGTTTTATAAGCTCAAACAGCATACTGAATAGTTTCCCTCGTTTTTTTATGTCACCGACCAAAACAGCCATCCTTCCGCCTTTTTCCAATGCGCAGAACTGCTTCATCATACAATAGTTCATCGCCCGGACAAACGCCTCCCATGTAGGGATGCGGGATAGATCCGATTGTCTGGGGTCATAGCCGTATTTCCTTTTCACTTCGCCAGCAGCGTACATTTTATCGGAATAAATGATTAGGTTGTGGTATGGTGGGTGCCAGAAAATCATTTCAGGCCGTTCTGCAATGTCATGATGCAGGAGGTCAAAACCGCTGTGCAAATCATAGGTATGGCTTTGGATTCCTTTTTTTCGTGCGGCATCTCCTGTTGTATTGCTGCCGCACATATAATCACAGATGCCTTGTATTCCGAAATGGTCGATCAAATCCTCAATCAGCTTAGGGGAACAATTTCCTCTATACCGATTATTTCCGCCTTCGCCGCGGTCAGGATACGAAACGATGCTGTAAAGAGGCCGTTTATTTTGATTTTCCATAAAAACCTCCTCTACCGCTGGTCATACCCATATTGAAGCACCTTGTCCATATCGAACCGCATTACCATCGCAGTGGCAAAGCCTACTGCCATACAGCCAAGGAGCTTTGCGAAACCAAGTTGAACCAAGGAATCTGCCAAACCTTCATTTTCAGAATAGTCTTTTACCAAGGCAATATCCTGCTCATTCATGAAGCTTTCGTCAAAGATGGTGACATCCATCAAGGGTTCGCAGTATTCGTTCGTCCCACAATGGCCATAAATGGACAAGGCTAACCCGCCTTCCTGATATTTCGAAACAATAAAGCGGCAGTTTGTCGCTTTGATATATTTTGTGCTCAGTTCAAATGTTTTCATGTTCAATCCTCCTAAAAATAAGGAAACAGAGCATAAGCCCTGTTTCCTTTCTGATGGTGTGGGAAATCCTGTTTTCTATTCTGCCGTACCGGCAAATACAAACCTCCTTTTACACATTAAGCATAATGTTCTTTTCGGCAGCCCATCTGATAAGGAATTGCCTCTCCTGTGGCGTGATAGAACGCCTATTGTATCCTTGAGCCTGCACAATGCAATTTCCAGACAGCTGCAAAGTAACCAGCGAACGTTCTGGAGTTTTTGCCTTTCGGAGAAATAAAATATGGCAATGTCCCTCTGCAACGTTGCTGATATAGCTTTTTACACAATGATTGAGAGACACGCCTTCTTCAGCCAAGTCTTCCGGACGCGTAGGAATGACAATACAATAATCCCCTTTTTTATAGGCAAGATCTTCTATCTCCTTTACACGCGCCTCAAAGTTTTTGCATTCCTGAATCGCCTTTACCTGATTGATCTTCAAGGTAATAATATCATGTTCCGTTTTGAAATTCTCTGGATACTTTTCTTTGATTTTTCCATAGAATTGTAGCTGCATCATCAGATAGTCTTTATATTCATTCCAAAAACCTGGATAGATGCTCGCATACCCTTGTCCATAAAGGTCGAACAGGATATAGTCTATAAACCGTCGCAAATTCAAATTAAACGTAGGATTCTCTAGTAGAGAGATGAAACCAATAGCATTGAAATTTGCAGGATGATAGGAAGTGGTAAAGGAGCAGTAGTCTATACTTGTTTTTGCAATCCTTTCGGCTAAATAAAGGGCTTCATTATAGCCGTATCGTTTATCCAACTCAAAAATTATCGGAATGCTGTTTTTATATTTGTTCTCGCTGATCCCGGTAATTGGAGGGAATAAAGAAACAACCCTTTCAAAAAGCTTTTTGTTTTGCTGCCAGTAAACTATGTACTGCTCTGGGTTCTCTATACCGACAATGATATTGTGCCTGCACATATCAACTAAGGTGTCGTTTGATATAATCCTGTCGATATAATCCACACTCTCATTATTCAAAGTGGGCATCCATGCGACTTGGTTCAACAACAAATCGTCCTTCAAATTGCGAAGAAATGATCTGAGTAGGGCCGAGGTGATAGGCTCGATAGATTGCTGTTTCGTATCCTTTATATAGAAGATACCTTGACTGATAAGGATTACGAGTTCTCGTTGTGTTTTCAACGTCGTTCGACGCACAATAAAATCCGTATTATTCTGTGCGACTACTTCATATTTGATAGTTGGTTGTTTGGCAGGAATACTGTTCAAGATATAATCCTGAATGGTTGCATCTTTTGTTGTACTGCTCATATAATATGACTCCTTTCTTTGTGTGGAGAAAGGGGCCAAGAATTTTTGACCCCTTGATTCCTTTAACAAAATGCGCTGGCGGCTTTTCCATAATAGGCAACCAGCTTTTTCATGGCTGCCTCCAGCAACTCGTTATATTTTTGGGTTCGGCGCTGTTTTCCGCAAATCTTTTCGGCTACAGCCTTCCTTTCCTCAAAAGAAAGCGTGGTTAGGGCTTCTTTAAACTCAATGAAGTCAAATGGAGAGTTCACCGGAATATCTATTCGGTAATTTTTCCTTTGATCGTCAAGCGAGTGAAACGTAGGGCAGGCCTTTTTAGTACCTGTCATGCCACAAGGTTTATATCTTACCTTCAGATTCTTGATCTCATACTGCAGCTTGCAAACCAAATGGGTTTTAAGAGAGCTGGATCTTTGCGGGTCAAACCCATCTATTGCCTTTATGGCTGCTATGCACAAGTCCTGATAGACATCGTCATAGTCTAATGCCAAAGCCCGGATTAAGGTCTGATTGTTGCGGATAACCCATTTGATGATGGGTTCGTACTCGATTAACAATTCGTTGCGGTTTGTCAACATGATAGTCTCCTTTCATAAATGAAGGTCAGGGAGTTTTTTCCCTGACCTTGTTACTTTTTCCTTCTCCTGAAGGGGGATAAATTTTTACGCACTAAGGTGCCGTTTGATGGCCTGTGTCAGCTTATCCGGCAGCCTTTCCAGATCGGTGATATCCATAAAGCTGTTACCATAAATGCGTTCAATGTTTTTCTTATCATCGCCAATGGCGGCTGTAAGCAACAGGATTTTTTTGCGTTCACACTGCTTTTTGATACTGCGTAAATCGTCTTCTGCAGCTGTACCGTAGTAATTGTCATGATTTGGTTGTCCATCTGAAACCAAAATCAATAATCGAACCTCTTCGGAACGCTTGGCGAGCTGGTTCATGGCAAAGATAAGAGCTGCGCCATCCCGGTTACTATCGCGTGCTGAAATATCCATCAGGCGGTATTTGTCGTTACCGTCGATGTCATCAAATTCTGCATAGGAATATAGACTCACTTCGTTCAGCGCCGTATGGCCGTAAATCATAATAGGAATGTTCAGAGATCGGCAGAAATCATAAAGAATGATTGCTGTGGCACGGGCATAACTCGCCCGGTCACCCCAACTCATGCTGCCAGATTCATCCAAAAGCAGTCCTACCGCTATTTCCGGTGTTTCGTTAGGAAGTTTCTTTTTGAGAAAGATACGTCCATCGTTGCGCGGCAACGCGTGGATATAGAGTTTCCGGCCGGAATACAGATTTACCATTTTACCACCCCGGCGTCTCTCCTGAAGCTGCTGCAAAATAGACTGCTGCAACCTTTTTGAGATTTTTAATAGAGAGGGGGCAACCTTTTTGTACTCCGCCTTTACTTCTTCACTAACATTTGCAATACGCTTGACGATTTTTGGAACCCCTGAGTGAATGTCTCCATATGAAATACCATTTGCCACGACGTTAAGCTCCGCTGTGCGCTCTTTCTCCAACTGCTGATGGACCGATTTCTCAGCCATTTGTTCCACCACTCGTTCAATATCAGCCGCAGCAGAAGCGTAACCGGACCCCATATACTCCGAATCATATTGAAATGTTTCTGCTCCTGAGGGGAGCTCTGCTATTTCCGTTTCCTTCAACGGAATACGGCCGCCTTCTTTAGAGACAACCTCCTTTGCTTTGGTCTCCTCAGGTTCCACATTTGTAGTGTTTTCTGGCCCTAGAGCGTTATTATCATCGCCTTGGCTGCCGGAACCCGTAGAATTTTCGGTATCTACTTCGGCATTCATACTGACTGTTTGGGAAGAATCGTCCCCATCATCTGATGTGGGAGAGTTATTTGCGCTATTCTGCTGGCCTGCGGCTAATCTTGCGGTTGTCTGTCTGCTTTTTATATTGGATGGTTGGATAGAGGAACTGCCATCGGGCTCGTCTACAGGCTTGCTGGTGCCGGTTCCCTTTTGACTGGATCCGGTCAACTGCGACAGGAAATTAGAGTTTCCGTCTTGCTGTTCGGAATCCTGCTGTTCGTCCTTTGTGTTTTGCAGGTAGTCTTTGATATACGGCCAACACCGGATTAAAATGGTATTCACCGCACGCCACCGTGCCCTTGCGTCATGCTCTGTAATAGCGCCGTCTAATTCAGGCAGTAGAGAAAAGACCATTTGAACACGCTCATCTGTCAGTGGTTCTGCGCCATATTTGAGTTCACCCCAAAGCATATAGCTTAAAATCAACTGCATAATGGTGTGCCAGGGATGCCTTTGTCCATCTTTCTCTTCTTGCAGCATTTGCGTCAGGTCTGGGCATTCTTCTTTTTGGATGTCTCTTATGAAACTCAACGCCATACCTAACTTGCCAGAATACCGATACAACATCCTACTTTCCACATATCCATCTTCCAAGCAGTTGAAAATATCGTGAGCCATCATTACTAATGCCTGTTTTTTCTTTTCATCCTGCTGAAGATAATACCATAGGTCTGTCTCGTAATCTTTTTCTGCTGGCGTCGACAGTTTTGGAACTTCCGGATACCAGTTTCCAGCTTGAAACTTTAGGATATAGGTTTGCATCATGACGAAATCTGTAAACAGAATATGCCCTAATTCATGGGTAAGTAGGCCCATGATAAACATATATCGTTCCGTGCGTGATTTGTGTCTTGTGATGATTGGATGGCCGGCGTTGATTAAAACCAGGTCATTATTGGTTACTGCCAACAACTTCAGGTTCTTAGGTTGCCAAACAATTTTTACTCTAATTCTGCGCGAAAAATCATAGCGCTTGGTCTGGGCTGCGACGATATCTTCGAGATGGGCGGTCATTGCAGCGGACACAAAGAGATTATTGTCTCGAATGGTTTCCCGTTTCTGGGAAATCAACTTTTTAATTTGAGCATGATTCACTCTTGACAAGAGTTGAAACCTCCTTTCTTTTTGTAGCTATACGCGAAACATTGTCCCTTTAGGGGAGAAATACGGCTCCAGGCAAGTCGTGATCAGAGCCTGCTGTTCGTCCTTATCAGCCGTTGCTTTTCCAACTACGGTATCCAAGGCGGATGTATAAGCGTTGCCGGTGCAACTGTAACTCACAACCCAGTCAATTAGGCCACGCATTCCTACACTTCCGTCCTGTATGCCATTTTTATGGCAGTAGTCTTCCATATCCCGAACTATGCGTACCATCACGGAAACAAGGTTATAGTCGTCGCATCCGGTTACATTCATGACACGCTGTACCATCACTGTTTCAGACGGCAAAGGGATGTCCTTGATTTTGTTCATGCGGTCTAACACAGATTGATTCAGCGGCCTACACCCTTCATAATCGATATTGGTCGTGACAACTATCACCGCATCCGGGTGTCGCCGAATCCGCTTTTTGTTGGGTAATAAGATGGTTCCGGATTGCTCCAGAAGGTCATTTAATCCTGTTAGCACACTCGGTTGTGTAATGTTGGCCGGCTCCTGAATTTCAATTACATACCCGTTTTTCAATCCTAAAATAAAATCAGTTTCGAAATAATGGTATTGAGGTCCAGAAGAGGGGGCTCTGTATTTTGCCATGGTGAGCTGCTTGGTTTTTTCCATGACCAGTTTAAGTGCTACGCCCATACAATCGTGAACGCTGGCGTCTGCTTTTTCTTGTCCAGTCATTTTAAAGTACGAACCTTCCGGATCAAAATCCATATCCATAGAATCCGGCATGTCCAATAGCTTCATCACATTTTCATAGTTGATACCACCGCCCATTTTCTCGATCTGTTTGAGCTCTGCCTCGGATTCAGGGGTACTTGCCTCTTCAAAGCTGGGATATACCTGTCCGATAAAGTCAAACACGTCTGTATCTGAAGAACAAGTATACTTTACATAAGGGAGGCCAAGGCCGGCTGCAACAGCTTTTGCATCGTAGGTCTTGCCGGTTCCTGCCGGCCCACGAAGCAGAAAATTTCGCATCGGTGCCGCCGAACCTGTTGAATGCTGTGCGTGCTTGCAAATGTCGACAACTTCTTCTGTAATGATGTGCCATTCCGGTATTTGAGGAACCATAGCTTGCTCCATTGATGTCAGCTTACGACTGGGATTTAAAGTGTACTTACCGATGAAATCCTTGTGTAGAATGATAGGAACAGGTTTTTGAGAGTTTGCGTTTGAAGAGCTGGCAAAAATCAGAAACTCCCCAGCGCAAACTGTTTTTGGTTCAAATTTACCTGCATCCAGTTGAGCAGAACGGATTGGCAGGACCACTCCCGATTTTTCCAGTGTTACGGGGAGATGAGCCGGACAAGTGGGATCGGTCACTCTCCGATAGACATTATCACACAATATGCCCATATACTTGGTAGCTGCATCTATGTCAGGATGTCCTTTCGAATAGCATTCTGCATAAGCATCATAGTTTTGCTTAAATTCCGGATCATTTAAAAGAAACGGCATCATGGCAAATACCAGTGCGGCGCCATCTTTTGCCCTCGGATGTACGGCATAGCTCTCGATGAGCTCTGTATTCCGGTCATAACAGCCTGCCAAAAACTGTCCGTTGGAAGAATCATATACGACGATGTGGTACGCATCTGGCCCCATAGAGGATTTGTATTCGGCGATGGATTGTTGATTGCGAAGTCCTACTGCGCCTTGGCCGCTATGCTGACAGTTAGCATAGGCCATAATTGCTTTTATGGTAGTGCAGTTCAATGTCGATTGGGTACTGGCACCGTATTTCGACGAAGCAGCAACAATTTTATTGGTGAGCTTATCAAACGGAGTTGGTAAGCCACGGCTAAAATTAAATAGGGTATTCATTGATTTGCAATTTCCTTTCTGCAGTTCTACTGCTCTAAATTTACTAAGATTCCGTCCTCTTCCACCGCAGCATCGGAAAACCCGTTTTTGATCAGCTGTTGACAAATATCTGGCCAACTTCCCTCCTCAGGTAGCTCTTCAGTAGGGATGAGAAATGTACTTTTGCCTTCTGCGATTGCCTCGTTGCTGCGATTGTTTAGCGTCAGCATGTGCGCATCTACCCATTCAAATGCCAAATACTCATAGTTGACCGTTTCAGGTTCTTTCATCTCCTCTGCTTCTGGAGGCATCTCTTCCAATGTTTCTTTAACCTCCATAACCTTTACCTGCGGCTTTTTGTCGTTCGGTTTGCATTCCTTTGTGAAAGGCCCTGAATTGCCTTCCTTTTCAAAAACTAAACCTTGAAAGACAAGATTGTGTATGATGACTTCCACCTTTCGATATCCACCAGCATTGCTTAAAATAATAAAGACTGGTTCCTCACGTTCAATGTGCAGCATAGCGTTTGGCGTCAGCCATTGCCATTTTGCTTCTGGGAAACGCAGTGCAACCTCTTTACTGATTCGTTGCTGGATAATGGCATACGCTTGCTGATAAAGATTTGTCTCCGTGGGGGCCGGGGATGGGGGTGGGGTGTCCAATGGTTTGACGACGATAATCTTGGGATAATCCCGATGCAAAAGCCTCAGCGCAGCAATAAGCGCCCCTAATATTGCAATAAGGAATAGTACCCATATACGGGTGCAGAACAGAAACAACATCATCAAGCATAGGAATACCAATACTTCATATGCCAGATTTTTCTTAAAGTCATTATTGTTCATACCCCTCTGTTCCTTTCTCATAGAGTTGGACCGGAACATAGATAAGGAGTGTTCGGATAGGAAAATCTGGATCTGTACCGTCTGTAATGATGACGGCTGCAGATTCCTGTTCTTGATACAAGCGGCCCGGCTTTCCCACTCCAAAGAGTGCTTGGCCAAACACGATTTTACCGTGAAATGGCCTTTTATTCTCTTTTTTTAGATTCAATGCGTTGCAGAAACGTTGAGGATCGGTAAAAACCTCAATGCCATACTGGACGTCTGGAAGAATCCCCATAATGATGTATCGCAGCTGTTCTGCTGTTAGTGCATCATGTGTTCGGCAGCGTAGAACCGTACCAAGCTTTTGCCGTTTTTCGCTTTCAGATACTAAAACAAATTTTTGGTTATTCATGCTTTCAACCTCCTTTTGGGGCACAAAAAAACGCACATGATCTACTGTCGAGTTCATGTGCGTTTATATGCCTGTATTCATTTTTGAAATTCCGCTATTGTGCAGTTCCTTATGGAAAAAATGGATTGGCGCCGCCAAAGCCTTCAAACCCTGTGAAGTTATCTGGCATTTCCTGCGAAGTGGTTTGTTCTTGTGCAGTAGAAGAAGACTCTGGTGCCTGAGGGGCGGTATGCTCTGCCTCAATTGCCGCATTGCCGTCGGAGTCATTCTTATCCTTGCCTCCAGTATAGGCATACTCCAGTTCTGTCAGAACAATAACCGGTGCATGTACCCACTGGCCGTTTTCATCCTTCCATTTATCTTCATCATAACGGCCTTCGAGGTGTACAAAGGAGCCCTCACTAAGCTTCATCTTTTTGATGCGCTCACACAGGTCCCCAAATGCTTTGACTCCAAGATTGATCCAGCGATAATTTCCATCTTCTCGCTTGTCATAGACGCGTTTGCCGATACGAAATCGTACAATACTTCCGTCTTCCGAATAGCGGATCGCCGGTTTGTCATTATACCCTTTCGAGATAACGACGTCTGTTGCGATGAATTTTAACATATTTTACTCCTTTCTTGCAGGGTTTACCTGCTATGCTTAATTTATTTCAGCTCCCCAAAGGGAGGAGAAAACAAAAAAAGTGCCAATCAGCGCAATGCGCTAATTGACACTATGCGAACACGGTAACTTTGCCTTTCAAAAGAAAAACACTGTAACTAATAATTAAATTATAGCATAGCCGCTTTTCCTCGTCAATTGGTTCTTGATGATTGCTGCTTTTTGCGTAAAATAACAGAGAGTGCGGCTTCAAGGAAGATATACACTTCATCTGCATTAAACGTGCAAGTGCCATCGGAGTTTTCATGCCGCCGAATCAACTCATCAATCTCTTTTAATTTATGGCGTAACTCTTCCGCTTTTTTCATCGTTCTGACTTCCTTTCTGAATATCAATTGCAAGATAACCCGATAAAAATAATCTTCCATCTCTATCATACACCTGCGTTTGGCTGGAAACATATATTTTCACATGGGACCCCTGCGATATTTTTTTTAATCGTTGCTTAATTATCACCTGAACTAAATGCTCACTGGTTTGTACGAGGATGGCTTTGGCTCTTTTTCGAATCAACGTAGTGGATACCTCTTCGCATATTCCTTCCACGACGACATATTGACCACAGCTTATCCTGTGAAACAGTAACACCGCACTGATGAGAAAAAACAACGAAATGACGATAAAGGGTATGGTACTCATCCAGTCAAACAGAAGAATTAGGACGAATACAAATAATAGCAGAAACACAAGGGCAAATCCAAGACGGATTGAGATCTCCCGTTGTAAAGGCTTTGGCATCGCTGAAAACTGCGCTTTTAGCCTCGTTATTTTTTCTTTCATACATTCACCTCATATAAGAATCAGCCGCCTTTTCTGCAAGAGCCCCAGTACAGCTTCTACTGTTACGTCACGCTTTGCCGCATAGCTCATTTTTATATCAATTGTAGTATCAAACGCGACTTCATCCGAGTAAAGACGCAGGATGAGCGCCTGTACATTCTTTCGGCCTGTCAATTCCGGAGAAAGGGGGACATTATCTTCCAACAGCTTTGTCAGCTCTCCGATGGAAAGATGCAGGCCGGCTCTGGCAATCCATTTCCAAACCTTGCGCTCTATACCGGTAGGTTGGGAACAGCGCAATTTATTGGGCTTGGCCGGGCAGATGACACAGCGTGCCAATAAGTAATAGGCTGCCAGCATACCAGTTTCATCGGACAGCTCCACCAATCCTAAATTCTGGAGCTGCTTTAAATGTATTTCCTGTTGGGTATCCTGACATTCTTTGATATGAAACTGGCCGTCGAGCCAGAGGTGGGCACCCATACCCGAAAGAATATAGTCGGTTCCGCAGTGGGAGATATGTAGTAACTCAGGTGTCGATTTCTTTAGCACCATTCCTTTTGATAGGTACAGCACAATATCACCTCTCTTCTGATTGTCTAATGATATTACACTGCGGGTGCTTCTTTTTTGCAACAGCCTTATAATAACAGCATCATCACCACTGAAAAGATGATAACAAGAACCGCACCACCAGCTACCATACATATCCGTTTAACCAGCTCTGGGTCCATTCGTTCCCTGTCGTGCCCGTTATCCAACGGCTTGACATCATCGTAATATCCATCATATCCATCATCTGTCGATGGCGAATCCGTTACAGGTGGATCGGATTGAGGGGGCGGACTGGCTTTTTTCTTTTTTAGCGGTTGAGACTGCCGGAGTTTACTTGTTTTCGGTTTTGCCTTCAGTTTAGTGGCATTTTGTGATTGAGTACTGGTTGTAGGAGGCGGAAGGGGATCTGTGCCGACAGGAATTTTATCTGATGTACCTATTGCTGGCAAATTTTGAAGGGAGCTCCCACACTCAGAACAAAATAAGGCGCCTCCGATTAAGGGGGCGCCACAGAAAGGACAATATTTCATAATATACACACTCCTTTTTGAGATTTCGGGTTTTAAAACCATTAAGCTTCTCAAACATAGAAGTGGATATTAAAAGTATAACACTAAAACATTTTCATGTCATCGGCAGAATTGTTGCCATTTTCTTCGACAGAAACTTTACCATCAACCTTGCCATTTAGAGATCGAAGCGACTGATAGTTTTGGGCATACCATACCGAACGCCATGCCTGATAATCCACAATGACCGCCAGCATAAGCTCATTGAGATCCTTTGTACTCAAGCTGACGGTGACCTTCTGTTCTGGGTTCCTTCCGTACCGCGGAACAATGAGTTTCTTTTCATTTTCTTCGCCGGGTCCGCTCTCCGCACAAAACAGATAATCAGATTTCTTCCCAACGAACAGCTTTGCAACTCTGGACTGGCTCATACCATCTTTTCGAGGATTTCCATAGTAGGCAAGTTTTGCCGCGGATGTTCCCCCTAAGCTTTGATATAAGGGTTTGTTCATTGCTTCTCCTCCGGATTTTTTGAGTGACATCATATGGGAATGGCAGCCGCCATGCAGAATATAATGTGCCAAATTCAGATACTCTGCTACGTCAATATAGATATTCACATGGTTTGTAGCACGCTCGCCTTCAGGACGATTCATGTCATAGGCCGTGAACTCAAGATGTATTTTCCCAATCGAGAATGTGTCACTCTTGACTTCCATAAAACAATTTTTTGCATCCTTCCGTATAATTTGGGAAAGATTACGTTCCCTCTCTTTACTTACCGCCATTGTTATTCTCCTTTTCTAAACTGTTGACAAACTCTTGAGTGTCAAGCACGAGCTTTTCGATCAAAGCTGTATTCTTTTTGAATTGCGGCATAAAATCTTGGTTGATGTCGTAGTTCAGATAAGCGATATTCAGTATGATATTTTCTATCGGCAACAAATCATTTATGGAAAACTTCTTCTCCAAATCTCGGACGAACTTAGACGCTCTATACAGCATGGTGATATTCCAAGTTAGATAAAATTCATCTTCGATTGGAATGTTGAATTTTTCCAGCCATTGGCGAACGGTATTAGTTCTTGCAATGGATCCGCACTCAATAGGCTGCAGGATGTAACCTATTTTATAATCAGGATTATTCGGATCCTTACTAATGTTATCAACCATCATTGTGCGACCAAGGGGGAATAATGCACAAACTGCCGGCTTGACATCATGGATTTTGCAGCGTTTACCAATTAAAAATGGACAGGTGTGGTTTACGCCTTGTGGCTGCAGTCGTACAATCGGTACACGGGAATCTGGCCCTATGTAATACTCGCAATATTCGTCGACAATTTCTGCCGGACTTTTTCCAAAATATTTTGCAATCTTAAAAAGGTCTTTGGCAGTCAGCAAGATGTCTTCTCTTTGCTTACAGCATTTCCCGCATCCTCTGCACTTAAATTGAAAAGTGTCGTCCAACCCAACCATATATTTGTCGGGATTCTCTACAAGCTCCTCAAGCCATTCTTTTCTATTCATGTTTCTACCTACTTTCTAAAAAAATTGAAGGAGCATTTATTCAATGCTCCTTCGGAATTTGCCTCTTGCAAAGGCTAGATATTGACCATCACCCCATTGTCTTATAGGTTTGTAGACTCATCGGGTAGAAGGCCGTTATTTCTCTGTGCTGTTTCCAAAACAAATTTCAGCATCTCTTTGATCAGGTCTTGATTTTTTTCCGAATCCTTTGATATGTTGGCTGTACGGCTTTCAGCCTTTTTCTGCAGAAAATGCTCCACTATATCCCGTGGCATTGGTATTTTGGATAACAAAGCTTCCTCCAGCCGTTTCAAAGAATCCAGAGCTGATAAGATGCCGCTTTGATCTAAGTCACCACAGCCCAATACATTGCAATCATGCCCGACCGGCACCTTCGTTATAAATACGCTGGCAACAAAATCGCAGGAAAAATCAAATTTTCCCTCTGGGGTTTCGATAGTGACTTTGCAATCGCTGTTCATACAGCTTCCTCCTTTTTATTATAAAGATGATGTATATAAACAGGAACATCGAAGCTCCTGTAAAGCTGGGAACCTACCGCAAAGGGTAGGTGATATATGTAAACACGCAAAGACACTTTCTGTTTTCTTGCGTGGTATTTTAACTCTCCGATAAAAAGTGGGGGAAAACAAAAAACATTCAAAGGAAAATCCTCTGAATGTTTTTTGCTTTAATGCCAGGATGAAATTATAAAATCAGAAACGGGTATGCGCAGCCCATCGTTCAGGTTCTGGGCTTCTGAATTAGAAGCCGTATAAAAACAAAAAGCGCCCAAAGGCATGAAGCCTAAGGACGCTTTGAAAACTCAGAATACTATGATTGAACCAGTCAACCTTGATACTTTCACTGTAATTATATCCCTGATCGTAAAAAAAAGCAATACGCTTAACCCAATCATTTAACAGCGTAACATCGGCCAATCTCGTATCATTGTAAACTGTTTGTAATTAGCAACAGCTGCGTTAAAATCTACATTTCTCACCGTCTGGTCAAAATCCGGCAACTTTGCATTCTCCCGTTAGAACTCACCGATATATTATCTGAGACTGGGGATTTACTTTTCGTATTGTTTTGATGGCATCTACCAGGACCATCAAAGATATTTCTCCTTTCCAAGTTGGCCGCCCTCCATTCTATATTTTATTGTAGTATACAAACGAATTTGATGTCTTGAATTTCCGGCAGGTATGCGCTATACTAAGCACAAAGTATCATTGATTTGTTGTTACAGGTCAAAGTTTCCGAGTTTTCAAAGCGTCCTTAGGCCTCATGCCTTTGGACGCTTTTTTCATTTTTCCTTGCACCGTAGAGCTGGACGAGCTTAACAACTGATTCAGGATTTCATAAGGCACTCAGAGGGTTTATCCTTTGGGTGCCGTTTCCTTTTTTCATCCGTTTAAAACAGTTTTCGGTATCAACGCACAACTTCTGTTCCAACGAGGTTGTGCGTTTTTATATAGATTCACTCCTGCTTTGCGGGAGTTTCCCTGTGTTCCGGGTCATTGCCCGTTTCTATACAAAATTACACCAAGAAGACGAGGAGGATATTATTATGAGTTATTGTGCAGATCTGGTCGATAAAAGTTTCTTCGTGCCTTCGGAATACACCGGCAGGGTGATGAAGAAATTGAACGATTGCGGTTACTTTGTAGAGCTTGACGATGATGGGAACATCGTCGATATTAATTTTTCAGGAAACAAACTGGCCTACGGAGAAAAAGAAATGTTTCAAGCAATCGCACCTTATGTGAAAGATGGAAGTTTCCTTGAAATGTTTGGTGAAGACGGTTCGCGTTGGCGCCAAGTATTTAAAAACGGAACTTGCAAGGAGATCGTGGCTAAAACGGTTTGGCCAAATGAAAAATGACAAACGACGTTTTATAAAAGGGGACACTGCATTTTGTAGTGCCCCCTTCTTCTATCATTGTTAAAAAAAGGAGGGCATTACTTTGCGAAAAGGGCACTACAACCATATTAGTGACTTTAACAATTATCAGCCGACGATTGAAGATATTTATCCTCTTGTCCAAAGCGGGCAATCACATTCAGAGGGTTCTGGAAGAAATAAAACTTATACATACCGTTGTGGAATGATGACGCCTATAGGAGATATTGAAATTTCTCTGTGGAGCAATCTTGCTGAGTCTCTCATTCAAAAACAAGGTGAACGAAAGCTATTGGAGGCTCTGGAAGAATGGCTTTCTAAAAAAATTTATACAGGCATAACTCGTCAAGAAATCCACCGAGAAGCGTTGGAATGCCACATCATTCGGATCTTTGACTGTCCAACGTGGGTTGATTACATTCCATTTAACAGGCAGTACCGTCCTGAACTTTTGAAAAATGCACATATCGTCACTATTGTCAGTGCTTGCTGCGGAATACCAGGAGAAGTTACGCAAGAACAAGTAGAACAGGCCTATGAGGGAAGGGTTTGTTGTCCGCATTGCGGTAGATGGAGTGAATTTGTCATACTACCTGCAATTTCGGAGTGCCAGTCAGAAGAATAACAAATAGATGAGACTTAATGTAGGCCAATATTATAAACGTGGCGATTTTAATGGAGGAATAAGGTTGAAACATTGTAATTTAGGCACCATTCCGAAAAAAGCGCACAAAACCAAGCCCCCTAAAAGCGGGCAAAATTGAAGTCATGCTTAAAGTCTACGCAGTAGGAGGAGCAGTCACCAGATAAC
>ENA-OQKO01000357-OQKO01000357.1-human-gut-metagenome-genome-assembly--contig:-NODE-357-length-46875-cov-5.234513_pt1 | contig 46875 bp, 44 predicted proteins | sample MGYA00242777_ERZ504796 | MGnify/ENA primary metagenome ERZ504796 (study PRJEB26092, sample SAMD00036404) | human gut metagenome | host: Homo sapiens | study: EMG produced TPA metagenomics assembly of... | reverse complement strand
GATTCATTTATACATAAATTAGACGAATATATACATTGGTATAATGAAACTCGAATTAAAATATCGTTGGGTGGAATGAGTCCATTTCAGTATAGACGTAGTTTAGGAATAGCAATTTAGTCCAAGAAAACGTCCGCACCCCCTCTGTATTGATCTCATCGTAGAACATCAATTGTTCTTCGGTCATGAGACAGCCAAGGTATTCTTCTGACGGATAATAAAACATCAGTAAAATTTCTCTTGGTTTCTCATAATATGACTCATAAATTCCAGCAAGAACTTTGCGCAGGATCTCCACAGAAAACGGATTAAAAAAATAACATCTGTCCACTTCAGACGGGACTGTATATTTTTCTGCACTGGTCAGTTCAAACGAAACCTTCCTGCCTGATACAGCATGTTCTCGGTTTGCTTCGGCACTCTCAAAAATTCGCTCATCATACTCAACACCAATAGATCTGCATCGCGTCTGATAAGACAGATAAAAACATACTCGTCCCTTTCCTGTACCATAATCCAGAAGCACATTTTTCTTCGTTATCAAGCCATTGTTTGCCAGCCGCTCCAATACACAATACTGCGTCGGCTCATATGGATATCGATACTGATCCGAACGAGAATCGTCCCGTCCGGTGGTTTTGATCTTCAGCAATTTATCCCATTGTGTTTCATTTTGGTTCATAAAATCATTTCCAATCCTTCCATATATCCGGCTGATATCCGAGCGTAGACTGCTTTCCATTTCTGACCACCGGTGTCTTGATCACCTGCGGATTCTCAAGTACCTTTTCCAGTTTATCCTCATTGGCAATATATTTAATCAATGCAAGCATATCTTTGTCCTTGCATTCCCAGTTAATCATATTTTCAAGACCACCGTTTGCCTGTGCAACAGAAGTAAATTCACCCTTACTCATGCCTTTTTCTTTCATATCAATAAATTGAAATTTAATACCACGTTCTTTAAAAAATCGTTCTGCTTTCTTCGTATCGTTACATTTCTTTGTACCAAAAATCTGTATGTTCATCGTGTTCTCCTTTTCTATTTCGTTGTAAACATATCCAAAAAATTCACTGCTACATGTCCATACCAATTCCTGCTTTTCTCAATTTCTTTATTCCAAAAAACTCAAAATTCGTTCTACATATGCCTGCATCGTCTCGTCATCACTTCCAAATATTTCATGTTTACTTCCAGGCATATACATATATTCACATGAAGTCCGCCCTTTTCGCTGCAGTTTCTTCGCAAATTTTTGTATCGCCCGGACAGAAACAAACGCATCTTTCTCTGCCTGAAATAAAAGTACCGGTGCAGTAAGTTTTTTCCATCCATGATATCTCAGATACCAGCTCATTTTTATTGAAGCAAGAAGCCATCCATAAGAGGCTGCACTTGTCTGGATTTCTCTGGATTGCTTGCGGATCTCGTTATACCTGGTAAATCTTGCTTCTGAAACTGCAGCACTTGTCTCAAGAATTTCACTTCCGTCATAAGGTTTCTGACCGATCACATACCTTGCATTTCTTCCCGCCAGACATTCTACCTGTGCAATTGCAACAGTCACCGACCATGGCACATTTCCGGTAAGCGGCCGTATCATCGGCGAACTGAGTATGATCTTCTGAAAAAGCTCCGTCTCCCATGCAGCTGCGATCGTGCCAATCGCCCCGCCCATAGAATGTGCAAACAAAAACAACGGAAGCTCAGAATACTGCTCTTTTACTACATGACACACCTTCAGAAAATCTCGTACAAAACGTTTCCATGTATCAATATGTACCAGTGATGGATCCTCTGTCAGTCGATAACTCAAACCGTGACCCATATGTTCTGGCATGCACACATGGTATCCAGCCTTCAGAAAATAATATATCATTTCATCATATTTCTGTGCACCCTCCGTAAAACCATGACTTATGATAATAACCCCCTTTGGCCTGTCTGTCTCATAAAATTTCACATGAAGATTACCGTTTTTTTCTCTTCGTTCAGGCTCTTTTGCTCCTGTAATATAACATTCCCTGCAATGTGCATACAAATACGGCTCCACTTCATCTTTCATAATGTCCGCAAAGTTATCTTCCTGTATAATTTTCATTATCTCTGCCCACCAATAATTCCATTAATCTTTTTCTCATTATAAAATACCAGTATAATTCCGCCAATACAACAAAATACTGCTGCGCCAAAAGCAGCCACACGATACCCTGTTCCATCTCCTGCACCAATCGTAGACACAGCTGTAAAAATCAGCATAGAAAGACTCTGTCCAAGTTTGAACGCAAACGTTCTTGCTGCATAAAACATTCCTTCACGATTACTTCCGGTCCTAATCGAATCACTCTGTGCAATGTCAGCCACTACTGCCTGTGGAAGAATTCCGAAAATTGCCATAGGAAGTGCCGCCACAACTGTCAGGATCAGTCCCTGTACGGTTGCCGGAATAAAGATCATTTTTCCCATAAACCCTGTATAAAAATAAGCCAGACTGAATACGGCAAATGCAAAAAGAATCATCTTTTTCTTTCCAAGTTTTGGAGTGAGCTTATTTACAGGTACGTAAAATACCAGTGAAAGTGCAGTCATTCCAACAAAATATAATGTTGTCATTGTCTCTGGAAGTTTCAAAAGACTGGTAACAAAAAACGGCAGGCCCGTCTGAAACATCGTCAGTGCGATCCAGTAAAAAATATCCGAACCCACAAATTTACGGAACTCACCGTTTTTGAATGTAGCAACCAATGAACGAAACGCGGACTCTTTTGCCGGAACTGTATCCACATAATCTTTTTCACGAATGCAGAATACCGGTACCAACATACAGATAAAAGCTACCGTAGCCATCAATGTAAACGTCACACGAATTGCTCCAACTCTGCCAAATGCCGGAATAAATACACCCCAGATCATCGGTGCCAGATAAGCCACTGCTGTTCCTGCGATAAACGTAAATGAAATCACGGTAGAAATATTCAGTCTCTCCTGCTGCGTGTGTCCAAGCTCCGGAATCAGTGCATTATATGGCGTGCAATATGCAGTAATGGAAAGATAATATGCCAGGATCATTACCAATAGAAAAACTGCGTTGATCCAACTGTTTTTATTGACCGGTGACCAGAATACCAATACTGTAGAAAGCACCAGCGGCAAAGATGCCCATTTCAAAAAAGGAATTCTCCGGCCATTCTTTGATGTACATCTGTCAGACCAGGATGCAATCATAGGATCTGTAAATGCATCGAAAATTCTTCCAAACGCTGTAATTCCGCCAATGATCGTAAAAATCCCCAGAACTACCAGTCCCTGTGGAATAAACACCGTCTGTCCCTGACTGATTGCCGTTTTATCCGGCTGATAGAAATACACAAGCCAGTTGGATATGATTCCAGATAACATCGCCCATCCAAACTGTCCTGCTGCAAACTGCCATATTTTTGCTGTTGTTAACTTTTTCATGTTATACCTCCTGATACTATTTTTATCTTGCTACACATTGTAATTCTATCCCTTGATTCCCCCCAACAGCAGCTCCGTGACAATACGGAACTGCCGATTTCCTTCAACCGCCTGGTCTGAAGAGAGAATTTCTCCTCCCACCGCCAGTTTCTGCATCACTGCCAAGAGAGTATGCGTCAATGAAAAATACATCTCGTCTATTGAACAGGTAAAAAACAGACTTTCATCTGCCAGCCCTTTTTCCAGTGCATCTGTCACATACGGTTTCAGTCGTAAGATACCACTCTCATAATCTGTCAGCCGCTCTTCAGAAATCTGATATTTCTTTACAAAAACATCAAACTCCTGTAGAAATTTCAGAAATGCTTTTTCTTCCTGAAATATTCTTTCCAGAACATTCATGATTTTCTGAAGCTGCACATATCCTGTGTCAGTCTGCTCCAGTTCTGTCAGATATTTCTCCGCGACTTTCTGCCAGTAAAATTCAGCCGTCTCTATCACCAGTTCTATTTTCGTAGAAAAATACCGATATACCGTAGCAACACCTACCCCTGAACACTTCGCCACTTCCTCCATAGATGTATCTTCCACACATTTCTCCCAGAACAGTTGCATCGATGCCTGAATGATCTTTTCACGTCTCTGCTGTGCCTGACGTTCTCTCGTTGAAGGTACTTTTTCTGTTGTATCCATTTTTCTCACCACCTTCTTTTGAATGCTGATTTTACTTTAAATATCATTTTTCATTTATGATAGTGATACTATCATTTTTATTTGTGCTATACAATAGTTTTTTATATTATTTTATATTTTTTGTGCATTTTGTATATAGTATAGAGATAAAAAGACACCTGTCAATCAAGACAGATGCCTCTCACACTAATATTCTATTATTTCCAGCTTTTCCACACATCCGGCTGATACCCCAGCGTAGACTGTTTTCCATTTCGAACTACAGGCGTTTTAATCACTTGCGGATTCTCAAGTACTTTTGTTAGTTTATCTTCATCCGCAATATATTTGATCAACGCAAGTGTATCTTTATCCTTGCCATTCCAGTTGACCATATTTTCAAGACCACCATTGACCTGTGCAACGGATGTAAACTCGCCCTTACTCATGCCTTTTTCTTTCATATCAATAAACTGATACTTAATGCCACGTTCCTTGAAGAAATGTTCCGCTTTCTTCGTATCATTACATTTCTTTGTACCAAAAATCTGTATGTTCATAGTCTCCTCCTGTCTTTTTTTAGATACTAATACGGAATTCTGAAATAATCCAAATATGCCTTATAACGATCCTGCGCAGTAAGACACGTATCCATCAAATATCCCTTTTCACGGTTCCATTCCTTCAAACCACGATAATAAAACATTTTTAAAGCATCTTCGATGATAAACGGAACAATATTATGTTTCAGGCATTCCTTAAACATAAGCAATCTTCCAACCCGTCCATTTCCGTCCTGAAACGGATGTATACGCTCAAATTTTACATGGAAGTCTAAAATATCTTCAAAAGTTATTTCATTTTTACGGGCATACTCACCCAATAATACTTTCATCTTTGTAGAAACTTCTTCCGGAGATGCTGTAGCCATACCTCCTACTTCATTTGGAACCCTTTTATAATTTCCCACTGCAAACCAGTCTTTTCTCGAATCACTCGTTCCATTCTTCAAAATCAGATGTATATTTTTGATAAACTTCTCTGTCAAAGTTACCTTTGCATTGTCAATAATCAAGTCTATGCATCTGAAGTGATTTGCTGTTTCAATTATATCATCTACATTGAAAACTTCATTTTCCATACCAATCGTATTTGTCTCAAAAATATACCTGGTTTGATCATGAGTCAGCTTACTTCCTTCCATATGGTTGGAATTATATGTTAACTCAATCTGCGTTTTATGATAAATTCCTCCAGAATACTTTTTCGCTTTCTCTTCCTGTAAAATATCTAATAAAGTACGCGGCGATTTCACTCTCTTATTTGCTCTTTCCGGTTTTTTCGCATTCTCCGGAATGTTCCAGGTCTTTCCTGTAAGAAAAGCATCCGGTACACGTCCCTGGGCACAATAATTCCGCACACTTCGCTCTGAGATATTCCATTTTTTCGCTGTTTCCGCCACTGAAATATACTTCATATGCACACCTCTGATTCATAATTTAGTTGCATATAGTATATCATATTATCGGCAAAAATATTCAAATACATTCAATATATTTCGTGTTTTTGCCGTTTCATTATCTATAATCCTTTGATACATCCAGATAAACCCGCTTACCGTTGATATAATCTGCATAGGCAACTTCCGGATCTTTTCCACGAAACACCGTGCATAAACCACACATATCACAATCTGCAATGCATCTGAAAGTATTTTTTATATATTCTCTGCGTTCTTCTTCTGTAGAATTTTCTATTTCCGGTGGTCTCATAATTACACCTACTTCACGAGCCCTGTGTTGCTTCTGTATTCTTCATTAAGCTCACGCAGTTCTTTTTCTCCATTAATGTACGGTTCATAAAAAGCATCTACCGCTCCGCCGCCCAGATTGTCACAGCCATTACAGAAATCACATACACCACCACACTGATTCAGGCCCTCCTGAACAATACGAATTCTCTCTTCTTTTGTTGTATCCTTAATCAGTATACTTTTTATTTCCATAATCATCATTTCCCTTCACTATTTCAGCTTCATTATAAATAACGTTTAAATGCCCTTTTCATTTTTATACAAGTGTCCATTATGTAATCAAACTGCTCCGGCCATGTCGCTCTGTCATCCAAATCAACCGTTTTTTCAATCAAAATACGACTTGCTTTTCTTTCCGGCAATTCTTTCCATTCTAATTCCATTTCCATATTTTTCTCTATTTCATCTTTATGAGCAAACAAACTCTTAAACAATTCTTTGTCATCATTTATATACAGCTCAACATCAACCGCTTTTCTTTTCTGGATCTGCGACACAGCGATATGGCAGGCAGATGAACCGATGCTGAAATCCATCCAATGATCCGTTGTCGGTTTTCTTTTATTAAAAATCCTTGAAAAATTTGCATCACTAAACGCATAATCATTGAATGCCTGCCAGTATTCCAGTCTTTGTTGCTGGGTTGAATTGGCTGACGCTGTTTTTCTGATTTCCTTTGTCCAGTCATTTGGTCTTTCAACAACTGTAAAAGCTGGTGCTATCTGTGAATCTCCAATCTGAAACAATTTTATTTCACACAAAAAGAATCCAATTTTATCATCTGTATGATTATTCAGCCATTCTACTGCTGCTTTATGTTCCTCACGAGCATGTTTCACCACCCAGATAACCACATCTGCACCTTTTCCTGATGCATATGTAATTAATTTTCCAAGATGGTCATGATCCGTATCCTCTAACTGATTTTCAATTATAATCTTCCTGTCTGTTCCCGTTTCAGAAGCATAAATATCTACATTAAAATCACCAACCGAAGATTCAGTCTCATCCACAGTAATATCCAAACCTACAGCATCTGCCAGCAGATCTACATTCTCAGCTACCCATGGAGTAAAATTCAATGCCTCATGCGGCCATATACTTCTTAAATCTGTAATTTCCTTTAATGTTCCAAGATTCGTCATTGCTCTCTCCTTTTATTAACCTTTAATCTTCTGGTTTTCCTTCGATAGCTTAATCTAAATAATATTTTAATACAGGATTCCAAAATAATCCAGATATCTCTCAGTCATTCATGTATTCATAGTAGTCCGATTCATCTGCAAATAATCTGTACACTCCATCTACCAGCCCCATGTACCCATCTGTAACGAAATATCCTTTCATGAAATTCACCGCAGCCTTTCTGAAATCTTTTATTGTTGCTTCATTTGATATCCCTATTATCTCAGAATGGCTGTGCAAAAATCTGTACTTCCAAAACTTTTTTATTATTTTTTATATATCTTCTCTTCGATACTTCAAAATATATTCCCATTTTGGAATTTATTCCAGAACATAGTTTCCGTTGCAAATCATAACACTTTCGTATATGAATTGTTTACCGTATACGAGAATTAACATTTATCGTGTACAAATTTATAACAAAAGAAAAGAGCCGTTTTCTCGACTCTCTAACCTTAAGACACTTTAGTACATTTTTGTCTCATACTATTTTATTTATCATTTTCTAAAAGTGCTTTCCAATTCTCTTTAAATCCCATTGTTGTTATATCAACATTCTCATATTTATCGAACAATATCTCTATCTTATCTACAAACATATTCCAATGATTATCATTTTTCAAAATATGTTTAAGACATAACAACACTCCAAAAATACGATTATTTCCAATACCAGCTTCTGAATATTCCTTGTACAACATTGGTGTTTTTGATAATTTTGCATTATACAAGCGACCATAATGTGCACATATATTTCGTACATAAGAAATGCTCTCTAACCAACTCTCTAAGTACGTATATCCTATCCCAAACGATTTCGCTATTGCTTTTTTATCTGGGTTTTTCATATTTTTGTAAAACTTAGATAATGTACCAAAACTGAAAACTTCCACCAGCGCATATATTGGCAACATCCCACCTGCATAGTTCATCCGAAAATTCTTAACAAACGGAGCCTTAGAATTTCTTCTTATTTCTTCATGAACATCCTTCAAGAACTCTTGATGATATTTTACATTCACAAAATTATCTGCTTCTAAATAACCTAAAACACCATATTTTTCAGCGAAATAATTCGAAATTCTACATCGCACATTTATTTCTATTTTTTCGATTTCAGGGAATATAATTTGACGAAAATTTGCATTAAAAAGATATAAATCTACCAGTTGTTGAAACGTAATGTTTTCTCTATATCTTCCTTCATTTGTCTTAAGATTTAAACTATAGGCTTTAATCAATCTAAAGTATGAAATGTCATTTAATATTCTTTTCGCATACTCCTCATCTTCGACAATCAACCCAATATTTTTTAAATTCTCTATCTGTTCATCAATTGTCATAGGAGGCTGATGTTGTTTTACTTCTCCCATCCAACATTCTCCTTAAATTAAAAGACCCAACGTGGTCCGCATCGTTGAGAGGCGTGTTGGGTTCTGTTAATTATTATTATATTCATTTTAAGGAAAAAATCAACCGTTAAGTATACTTTTTTAATTTATGATAAAATATCTCCCAATGCATCTTCTGCACTGTCAACACTATGATATCCTGTTTCTTTCGTGTTGCCATTACTGTACTTCATGGTAATGCCGCCTTTGGTATCGCCTGGCTTATGGTAATAATATCCCGAATACACATTACCCGGCTCATCCTCTCCGAAATCCCAGTATGTTCCATAATTATAATAAACTGTCTCCATGAAAGCCTCATTATTAAAGTATTCTGCATATAATATCGTGCCATCATTTTTATCAAAAGATACCTCCAGAGTATCTCCTGGATCTGCATACCTCTGAAGCGCTGCACCTTCTTCGAACGCGATATTATAGCATCTTTCTTTCGGTGTTCCATTATAATCCTCTGCAGTATATGCGACACCATGCTCTTCAATCAGTTTTAGAAGCTCATCCTCTGTTATATCCTTATCGATTTCCAGAAACATCTTTTGCAGATCGTCGTATTCCTTAGTTGACTCTGCTGGTGATTCAGTTGGAACAGTTGAAGCTACAGCACTGAAAAATGTTGTAGATACAACAACACTGACTACAACTCCTGCTAAACTGATTTTTATTATATTCTTTCTCATAGCTTCCTCCCTCGATATCCTCAATACAATTTAAATAGTTCTTATGTTCACAGACCACGCCGTTTTTATCATTTATCAATACTTTTAGTTTCAATTCTATTATTGCTTCCGTTTCCTGATTAACGATTTCCATTACCAGAATAGAGATTTCCTTAAAAAACTGATTTGTGGTTTCCAAAGTCCGGACAGCATGAACACAGAAGCAGGATTATTCACGAATATTTCCAAATTATCTTTCGCTATTACATTCATTTTTGAATTCTTCTATTATTTTTTCAAATTCTTTCATCGACATTTTCTTATACACCTTATTCCAATATTTTTCTTGAAAAAGCATCACTTTATGTACTGATAATTTACAAGCTATTAGAATAAGTCGTCTGTGTTTGCTTTGAATTTCTTTATTTTCATCTTCCCTTAATTTCATTCTAACAAATAAATTTTCATATTTAGAATAAAGCTCTAGTATATACTCTAATGGTACAATCATTATTAAATATACTATTGGAATCATAAAACTAATAAAAGTATTCACGGCATTCAGGTATTTATATTCATGCACTGCAATCTTTATAGTTTCGTATAATATTCCGAACCCCATTATTGCAAGAACAATATCTAACAATTTGTGTACTGCCTTATATTCCATTTTATGTTCGGCAACTATGTTCATCATAACAATTACTGTAATAATTGGTACTATTATCAATTCAATCCATATGTTAAATGTAAATGTATTCATAATAAATTCAAAAATTACTGTAAATTTCAAATTATTTTTTAAAATATTTTCTATATATTTCTCATCAGCATCTTTTGAAACAGCATTCATACAATATATTAATCCCGAAAAAATAAACCATACTATAATATCCTTAATATAAATATTATCCCAAAATGGTAACTGACAAAATATTAAAGTTATTCCCAAAACATAAAGTAAAATAATACTCCATAATATCCTTAACTTCTTGCCAAAAAATATCTTTACAACATTCCAAAGTGCTTCTCTAATCTGTTTATGTGCCATTGCATATACCCAAAATACAAATCCCCAGATTACAGTCGCCCACTCCCTAGTCGATAAGAGTTCCATTCTCCAACTCCCAATATAAGTACTTTCTATTTACTTATTACATCTTTTCTCTAATCTTCTCAATCAAAGTAATATCCGCCGGCAGCCAATCTACATCATTCATCGACTTCTTATTCAGCCATTGCGCCGCCTCATGCTCCTTCAGCACAAGATCACCTTTTACAATTTCACACCAGAAACAATCCATAGAAAGGTGAAATGTCGGATAATCGTATTCTATCGTATCGATTAATTTCCCTACGGAAATTTCTGTATCCAGTTCCTCTCTAATTTCTCTTTTTAATGCATCTTGTGGAGTTTCCCCTTCTTCAATTTTGCCACCTGGAAATTCCCAGCCATCTTTAAATTCGCCATATCCCCTCTGTGTTGCAAAAATAATTGGTTCTCCATTTTCATTTACCGCCTTTATTACGGCAGCCACTACTCGTACTGTTTTCATCTTTATGCCTCACTCACTATATATTCGTAGATGTCTTCTCTTACCGGTACATCCAGCTTGTAATTAATCTCAAAAGCATCGTCTCCAGTCTTTTCCATTTTAATCGGAATCGGTTCACCTTGAGCAAATACTTCTCCCAGAAAATAAAATTCCTTTGCCTCTTTATCGTCCTTATTCTTTCTTACGAATAATAGAATCTTATTTTCTTTATCTGATTCTGTTCTTTTGAAAAAATGATCCGCATCACTGGAATTTACCTTTCTTGGATGCTTTGATAACGCAATCAAATTCTCCCTCGTTACAAATCTATCTTCATATGCTATTGCGTCTTCTGCTTTATCATAATTGATAAACACCGGCAATGTTTTCGTCGTAGCATCATAAAAATATCCACCAATGTTCTGCGCATTCATATTCCGCTGCCAATTAAGCAATCGACATACATCTTCATATGTATATTTCTGATACAGCTGAAAATTTGTATCTTTGTAAGAATCCGAGTAATTCTCCTGATAGTTTTCAATACCATATTGAATCAATTCATCCACCATCTTCAAAAATTCCAAATTCTCATTCAGCATTTTTTCAAACTTGTCTTCCAATACATATCCTTCTGAAGATTTTTTAATCAGAACGCAATCCTTATACTTTTTCCGCTCTTCTTCCTTTGGAAATTCATTAGTAAGATTCCTTACTACCGATTCCTCTGTTTGTAAATTCAATTTTTTATGATATGTCATTTCAAGAATTTTTTCATAATATGTAAAAACTCTTCTACGCTGTTGCAAAAGTTGCTGCAACAATGCTAATTCATAAATACGCTTCATGTTCGTTACTTTTTTTGAAAGAAATTCAATAATACTTGCTTCTTCAGGAGTCAATCTTACTTTATATTCGTCTGAATAATATTTGACCAAAAATGCATAATACGAATCAAATTTCACAAAATATTTATTCACATCAATTGAACCATATTTACGAAAATCTAATATTGATGGTATCCGCCCCAGTCGATATTTTAACTGTTCAAATGACTCTCTTAGTAGCTTCACATCATTCATTCTTGCACTGTCAATTGATTGAAAAATCCTCTTTCTTGAAATCTCATCAAAGTGGAGCGTTGATGCGCCTGGAATAATTCTGGTTCCTTCTGAAACGTATCTTCTAATAGAATCTTTGTTATAACTTCTATCCCCAGACAGCGCAATCGGAATCATATAGTTATTTGTATAATTTCCAATAAAATCAATGATAACAACATACTCTTTGCCTTCTGCTTTACGCAATCCACGTCCCAGTTGCTGTACAAAAACAATTGGTGATTCTGTCGGTCTTAACATCAATACCTGATTAATTTCAGGAATATCTACACCTTCATTAAAAATGTCTATTGTAAAAATATAATCCAGAAATGGCATCTCATCTGTATCATTTTTCACATGATTACAGATATCTTTTTCATGTTTTTCTATCTCATCTGTGGAAACTTCCCTCGTCAGAAGATTAATTGCTTTTTCTCTCTCTTTCTCCGAATTTGCTCCAGTCAATACAGTTGTATAATAACCATATTCATTGAACTTCGTAGAAAGTTCCTGTGCTTCTTTCTTACCGCTACAAAAGATCAAGCCTTTTACTCTTTCACCACTATGTCCAAAATAATTTGCCTGTTCCAGAATATATCGAGCTCTTGTATCTGAAACTAAGTAAGAAAAATTTCTTAAATCCGTCTTATCATCTACGGTCTCGCCATCAATTTCTATATCAGTGATACCAAAATAATGAAATGGACAAAGCAGGTCTTCTTTCAACGCATGCTGTAAACGAATTTCATAGGCAATATTGTGATCAAACAAATTAAATATATCAAATCCGTCCGTTCTTTCCGGGCTGGCTGTCATACCAAGCCAGAAATCTGGTTGAAAATAATTCATAATTTTCTGGTAACTTTCTGATCCAGCACGGTGAACTTCATCAATACAAATCCAGTCAAATTCATCAACTTTATATCTTTCCAAAGTTTCTGTTTTCGCCATCATAGACATCGTTGCAAATAAAATATCTGCATCATATTCTTTTGAATTTCCCGACAACAAAGCCAATTTCTTCGTACTTCCAAACACCTTTTTATAGCTCTTCAATGCCTGTCTTGCAATCAATTCACGATGCACAATAAATAGAGCTTTCTTAGGCTTTTCATTTCGCATGGCAAACGCAGATGCATAAGTTTTTCCTGTACCAGTGGCACTAATTAACAACGCCTTCTTTGCTCCACGTTCAATCAAATCATGCACGCTGCAAATAAATTCTTCCTGCATTTTATTCGGCTTTAATTTGTATGCATCATAATCTATAATCTCTTCCTGTAAAGCAATTTTTTGTTGCTCACGTACCAATCTGTCAATCTGTTTTTTGTGCTTATATTCTTTCCTATATACTTCACTAAATTCTTCATAAGTATAGGAAACATCATCTGTCCAAAGCATTTCAAACTCTTTTACGATTGACTGGGCCATCTCACCCTGTTCCGTACTTACGAGCTGTGTATTCCACTCCATATTCGTTGACAAAGCAGTCTGTGTCATATTAGAACTACCTATAATAATTCTATAGATTCCACTTTCTCTAAACAAATAGCCCTTTGTGTGAAATCCTACGCCAGCTTCATCGACATGATACATTTTTAACTCTACATTATTTAGTGCAGCAAGCCTGTCCAACGCATACGGATCACTAAAATGTAAATAATCCGTAGTCAATATCCGCCCCTTGATGCCTCTTCTTTCTAGTTCCTTAAGAGTTTCCGACAGCTCAACAAAACCACTTCTACTAATGAAGGCTACACTAATTGAAAATTCATCGCAATGCATCAACTGATTTTCAATATGTGTCAGAACCTTAATTCCTCGTTTATGGTCGTTGGTAATGAACTGCGGTCTGTACGCAAGATTGGAATCTATATCACTGTCCACTAAAGCAGTCTGTAACCCATTATTAATTTCACTAATAACGTTTCTCTCCAAAACGTATCCTCCCAGTTATTATCTTTTCTATTAATTCATCATGTGATCTCCTGAACAAACTCTTTGATATCTGATACTACATTATGTTTTATCAAAACTCCTGTCATAATTCCAAATTGATCTGTTCTCAAAATTTCTTTAAGTTCATCACTTATTGAAGCATTCACTGACTTGATGTTTTCGTTTCTATTGGGGCTCATATTATTGATGACATCACACATATTTTGAATTTCTGGATATTCTTCTCTTAATCTTCTATTCAATGCTATGCCTTCTTTTATATTTTTCTGAATATATAGCGATATGTTTATATTTACTTCCAAACAACTAATTATTCTATTTATTTCTTTCAGATCATTCCCCGCCTTAATATCATCTACAGTTCCCTTTAAATCCACAATTCTAAGAGCTTCATTAATTAGATATTCATAAAATATAATCATGCCGTCACCTCCATTCACCCCAAATGCCTCCATAACAACTACTTAATTTTGAAATTATTTCATCTTTTCTTCAAAATAAGAAACTAAATGACATAGTCTGTGTATTACTTTCATTGTTGATCTAACTGCCTTACCAGTAGACCTTCTAAAAATCATATCTGATCTCCTATATCAATTTTATTTATTAAAATAATTATATCATTTAACTATCAGCATCACAATTACAGTTTTTGCGCTATTCTTTCTGTTTAACGAATGAAAAAAGACACCGACCGCAGTCAATGCCCTTTCCCCTCTCACTTTATGCTCTTTTCGTTGCTTCCTTGTAACCTTTTTCTATACTTTTACACGCTCAGGATATGTACGAAGACTAACTCATCTCCTTCATAAAATTACTTTTCAACCTCTCAAAATCTGCGTACCATCTTTCCCCTAAATTGGCATTTAACAAAAGAATCATTTCTTCCATATCAAAAATCTGTATTCTTGTATCCATTTCTTTTAATGCTTTTGTAGCGTAACCCGATGTAAAAATAACTGCTCGGGTTGCTTCTTCACTTAGCATGGTATATCCTAACGCACGCACTGTTTCTTTCTTTAACTCACAAGTTTTGTACAACTTGCATTCTACAAAAACTTTCTCTTTTCTTTCATTCTCATTAATTTCTGCAATGATATCTTTTCCACCGTCTCTCGTTGCCTTCGTCAAATTCACTTTATATCCTAACGCTTCATATAATATGGCAATTAAAATTTCAAACTCTCTCGAAGTTAATGAAAAAATATATGCATTTTTATCAGAAGCACTCTTTATATATTTTTCCTCGATAATATCCATCGCATCCGAAATGCCATATATTCGATCATCTGGCATATATATACACTCGGCATCAAAATACATACCTAAAGCTTTTAATGCTTTCATTGGATTAATATTTAATAACGGAAGCACCCAGGTTAATCCTTCCCAAGCTTCTTGTTTATTTTTTATACGATAAATCCGTTCATTATATTTCAATTGATTCATACATAACTCATATGTTTGTAAATTTTTTTCTTTATTTACTTTGTCCTGTACATATTCTTTGTAGAATTCATATGTGTCAACTGTATCTACTCCTAAAGTATATGGCTGAAGCAGTATTCTCAATAACTCTTTAATTTCCATATCACTTTTCTGCTCAATATCTTTCATCCACTCTCTAAAGGGAACAAAAAACTGTGGATAAACAAACTCTTCATTACGCTTTCTCAATTCAATCCACTCTTCAAGTGAATTGTAATTGTCGGTATATATTTCAGGTCTTTCCATTTTTCACCTCACACCTGACTTTGTCATTTTTCTTAGTCGCAGTTTTGCTCCCCATAGTCGCAACCTCACCGCCTTTAGTCGCAACTTGACTTTCATTATCCTACCCCAAAATCGTATGAGTGCTACTCATCCAGTAGCCCCTCCCAAACCCATCTCCTTCTGCAAACTCTGGTTCTTTTCCTGAATAGAATTTATTGTATTTGAACAGATTTCGCACACCTGAGCCAATCTACTCCACGTATCCAATATTTCTGATAGATGCTTCATAAACATATTTCACAATTTATTATATTTCTCTTTCTTCCCTTTCGCCTTGCTCACGGGATATTTCTCATTATTGACCTTAATCTTCTCCTGCACAATCTCATCGATATCCAGTCCACAGGCATCTGCCATGAGGACGCAGTAATTTAATACATCTGCAAGTTCTTCTTTGATTTTTTCCTGTTTTCCCTCATTGGAAACATCTGTACCGCTCCACTGGAATACTTCGAGGAGTTCTGCGGCCTCCAGGGAAATGGAAATCGCCAGATCTTTTGGATTGTGGAATTGTTTCCAGTCACGGTCATCTCGGAATTTCAAAATCTGTTTTATTGTTTCTTCTGTCATTTTTCTTACTCCTGTTCCGCTGCTTTTTTTAATGCTTCTCTTAACTGGTCATCGCATGCATATATGTACAAGCCATTTACTCCACGTGTCATAAGGACACGAATCTCATGCTTCAGTAATTCTTTTGCAAAGTTCTGCTTTGTACCATCTTCCATGGTTCTGTTCTTGGTTACTTTTCCATTACTGGTTTCACTTGGATCATAAACAATTTTGCCATTTCGATATTTTACAGATTTTCCAAGAATCACTCCTGCATAGTTGAGATCAAATCCCTGAATTGTATAAGTTGAACCAACTTCGGCAATTGTGTGTGCCTGCTCTGCCCATGCCTGTTCTTTTATCTTCTTTTTCTCATCTTTATTAAGATTTTGTTCCAATTCATAATTCCATGGCTTATGCCATCTCTGATTTTCAATCCACACATCTACTTCCCAGTATTTTTTTGATGTATCCTCCGGCTTTTTGCCTTTCTTATAATCCCAGTCATAATTGGCAATAACACGCGACAATCGACTCTTCTCGCTGCTTGCTTTCTTTTTTATTTCCAGGTCTAACGCTTCCGGCGAATCGAATATTTTTATTTCATAATCATGATGTGGGATTTTGTTTATAATCTGTTTCTTCGTAAAGGCATCAATCCATGCAAGTGTCTCATTATCCGCCTGCATGCGTAGCTGCTTTGTCAGCGTAATATAATTCTGCTGCTCGATTGCTTTATTACGGTATCTGTCAATCATCTGTTTTTCCCAGTACTGGTCCATTCTGAGTATCTGATTCTCATCAAATACAATGACAACTACTTTTGCTCTTTTTATGATATCATCCAACTGATTTTTTCCGCTGTATCCCTGATTTCCCTGGGTAAAAAGCAAATGTGCCTCATCAATAAAAACGACATCTACAGAATCCAGATCCTTATGCCTGTTCAAAAAAGTGGAAGCCTTACTTACTACTTCACCATATTTTTCTGTAATCCCCAGCTTCTTTGCAATGTCAGAATACACTTTTACCTGTTCATCATGATTGACTACCATGCAGCATTTGAATTCTGCATTGTCTTTTTCTTCTTCCTGACAGTACAATTCATAAAAAATGTTGCTGTTCAGAACCGTTTTTCCAGTTCCTGCTTCACCATCTATAAATATGATCTGCTTTTCATGCTTTTGTCTGGCAAGATCAATGCATTCCAAAATCTGGATTTTGGCATTCTCCTGCTCGTCTGTTAATTTATGCAATGGCGATGCTTTATAAATCGCAGAGTCTTTCACGATATTTTCATCTGGAAAAAGTTCTTCATCCGACTCATGAAGCTCTGTCCAGATTTTCTGAAAAATCCCCTCAAATTCCTCAGATGGATAATAACTCTTCTGGGGATTTCCTCTTCCATTGTGTACCTGTCGCACTTTATCCACACTCATGAGATAATGCATAAGACGATTTTCAACATCCAGTGTCAGGGATTTATTGAAATGTTCATGTCCGATGATATAAAGCGAAGCGTCTTTTTGCAGCATTCTATGTTGCCAGGTTTCATGTTTGATTCGGTTATGATAATGCTGTCTCGTACGTGCAAAGATATTGTTTGATTCCCCGACATATACATCATACTTATTCGTTTCCGGCCAGTTATGGATGTATACCGTCGGAAAATTCATGATAATATCCTTTGCATCTTCTGCCTCATTTGTTTTGATTTCTTTCTCAAATTCAGCCAGTGCAGTTTCATTGTCTTTTATTTTTCTAATAATTGGTTTTGTGATGTTCATGCTCATTATCGTTTTTTATAACCCATCTTCCCTTACGGTTGTTACCTTCTCGTACTATAATAAGATTCTTTAGATTTGGTTTCAAAAGTTTCTCTGGGTTAATTATATCATTTAACCACTCACACCTCAATTACCGTTTTGTTGTTTATATTGTCAAAAAAAGGCACCGACCTCCGTCAGTGCCTTTCTCATCTTTATGCTCTTTCCATTGCTTCTTTGTAATCTTTTGTATCTGTGAAGATCTCGTTCTTCCACGGATTCTTTTTCTGTACTTTTGCGCGTTTCAGGATGTATGCGAAGACGAATACATTCACTGCAAATGACAGTACGGAAATAATTCCCTGTGCGGTCGGTTCTGCGATAGTCGGCATACTGCTTCCCATTGCTGCTGCGATGCCTCCCTGTCCGTATACGGAAGTGACTGTTGTGAAACGGCTCGCATCCTGGAACAGCGGGAATACCTGTGCGAACATGCACCAGAGAGCCAGTGTGTTTGCACGGTTCTGAATCCAACCGCCTTTATTCCAGAGTGCTGCTGCAAAGGTAGGTGCAAGCAGAAGTGCCAGTCCGCAGTACCAGGAATGTGTCGGCAGGTTCAGATATGTATATTGGAAATTCCAGATATCATATGCAAGGACATATACCCAGATCATGTCCGGCCAAAGCATATCTTTTTTGTCTTTTGAGGAATAGATTCCCCACCATCCTGTCATACAGAAAATATTTAAAATTCCGGCAAGTCCGTTTAATACGTTCCACCAGCCTCCATAAAGCCATACACCTTCGGAGGAAAGCCACCAACCGCCAGCAAGCGAACCGGCACGGACTGCTGATTCAAAGTCTGATGCTACTGCGATCAGGATATTGATTGCAACAATGATAAACGGAAAAGCTTTAAATCCATGAGATTTTCCAAGTTTTCCCCAGTGATACTTCAGTATCATAAATCCGATACAGCCTGCTGTTGCCGCATACAGTTTTGCATAATGGAACCAGCTGTTCATGTGTACATAAGTGTCATTATTCAGTGCCCAATCGGCTCCCATTGCTGCTCCGACATAGATAGCGATAAAGTACACGCTAAGTGCTGCAGGAAGGATCAGGAAACAGGCAATACCGCCCGCTTTGGATCTTCTTGCGATTTCATTCATTACGACAAGTCCGGCAAATACTAGCAGCCATCCAAGAAGCTGCCATCCGGCTGTCTCTCCGTAGATTTGAAAAAACATACTCTTTACTCTCCCTCTTTTGTTTATTCTACTTCTATTTCCTTAATGTTGAACTCATTTCCCTGCAATAAATAGGTATGCTCACTTCCGCAATGTGGACAGGTTTTTCCATGTTTTACCGTTGGATATGTCTGCTTGCAGTCTTCACAATACGTGAGTGCAGGTAATGTTTCCACCACTAATTCAGATTCATCGAACAGAGGCCGCTTTTTTGCAGCCCATGTCCAGCAATTCTGTAAATAGGACTCGATCACTGTCGAGACCTCTCCCAGTTCAAGTGTGACTTTTCGTACATGTGTCACTTTATTTTCAGCGGCCACCTTTTCCAGATGATCCATGATATGAAAAGTTACTCCAAGCTCGTGCATATTTTTGCTCCTTTATCTGAGAGCTGCTGCACAGCTCCTATTTTTTCTTTTTGAATTTCACTTTGATCGACTGTTTCACCATGTTTGGAAGAATGTATTTCAACTTATCTTCCGAAGCACGCATAATGGAAGCTCCCGGAATCTCTCTGTGTAGGTGGATTGCGTCAAACATACATTTCGTTGTACAGACACCACATCCGATGCATTTATTCGGGTCGACAACAGATGCTCCGCAGGACAGACAGCGGGAGGTTTCTTTTTTCACCTGTTCTTCTGTCAGGCTCTGTGACAGATCACGGAAGGTTTTTGCCTGTTCTTTTATATCTGCTTTTGGCGGAATCTGACGACTGGATGAGTCGTAAGTTTCCACTTTAATGTTTTCTTTGTCCAGTTCGATGAAATCACGGCGGTTACGTCCAATCGTCAGTGTACAATGTTCATGCACATATCGATGCAGGGAAACCGCCCCTTCGCGTCCGGCCGCAATCGCATCAATGGCAAATTTCGGTCCAGTGTATACGTCACCACCTACAAAGATATCCGGTTCAGAAGTCTGGTAAGTCAGTTTGTTAGCAAGTGCACCGCCGTTCGGACGGAGTTCCACATGGAGATTATCCAGCATATGTCCCCAATCGATTGCCTGTCCTACTGAGAAAATGACATGGCGGCACGGCACAGTTACTGTATCGTTCTCATCATATTCCGGTGAAAATCTGCCCTGTGCATCAAATACGCGGGTACATTTTTTGAAAACAACACCGCTTACATGACCGTCTTCTTCCAGAACTTCTTTTGGTCCCCAGCCACAATTCAGCTCGATTCCTTCTTCGAGTGCTTCTTCGATTTCCTCGTTGCTTGCCGGCATTTTTTCTCTTGCTTCCAGACAGAACATGGAAATCTTCGCATCGGTACATCTGCTGCTGATTCTTGCTGCGTCAATTGCCACGTTTCCACCGCCTACTACAACCACATCACCTTCCAGTGCAAAGCTCTCTTTTGCACCGGCTTTTCTTAAGAAATCTACCGCAGTATATGCACCTTCAGCATTTTCTCCACTGATTCCCGGTTTTCTTCCCCTCTGACATCCAATTGCAGCATAAAATCCCTTATATCCCTGCTCTCTCAGGTCTTCGATCGTAACGTCTTTTCCAATTTCCACGCCACAGCGGATCTCCACGCCCAGCTGGCTGATCACATCAATTTCTGCAGCCAGGAGATTTTTTTCCAGTTTGTAAGACGGGATTCCATAACGCAGCATACCGCCCGGTTCTGCATTTTTTTCAAAGATCGTCGGTTTGTATCCGGTCAGTGCAAGGAAATATGCACAGGATAATCCTGCCGGGCCAGCTCCGATGATCGCTATTTTTTCTTCAAATCCACCTTTCAAGGATGGAATTGTTTTCTTTGGAATGAAACGTGTTTCTGCATTCAGATCACGTTCTGCAATAAAACGTTTTACTTCATCGATTGCAACAGCTTCGTCGATTGTGCCTCTTGTGCAGGCATCTTCGCAGCGACGGTTACATACATGCCCGCAGACTGCCGGAAGTGGATTATCTTTCTTGATCAGTGCAAGTGCATCCTCATAGCGGCCTTCTTTTGCAAGCTGCAGATATCCCTGTATTCCGATATGAGCCGGACAGGCTGTTTTACACGGTGCTGTACCGGTATCATAGCAGTTGATACGATTGACATCACGGTAATTATGTGTCCACATATGTTCGCCCCATGGCTGGTCACCAGGAAGCGGCATCCGCGGATATGTAATCTCGCATCCTTCTTTATCGCAGAGTTTCTGTCCCAGTTTCACCGCTCCTGCCGGACAGGCTTCCACACATTTTCCACATGCGACACAGTTCTGTTTCTCTACTTTTGCGATATATGCAGAACGAGACATATTTGGTGTATTAAAGAGCTGTGACGTACGAAGCGCATAACAGACATTTACATTACAGTTACAGATAGCAAAAATCTTATCTTTACCATCAATGTTTGTGATCTGATGTACAAAACCGTTTTCTTCTGCCTGTCGGAAAATATCCAGTGCTTCTTCTTTTGAAATATAACGTCCGTCTTTCTGTGTCTCCACAACATAATCTGCCATATCACCAACTGCAACGCACCATCCTTCCGGATCATCGGCGCATCCTTCGTCATGTGTCAGACGGGAACGACGGCAGGAACATGGACTTGCTGCATATTTTCCCTCATATTTACTGAGCCAGTAAGAAATATGTTCCAGATCAACAGATTCATTTTCCATCTCGATTGCTTTTTCTACCGGAATGACATGCATGCCAATACCTGCTCCACCCTCTGGTACAAATGGAGTAATTTTCTCCAGTGGCAAACGGGACATATGTTCAAAAAATGTACCCATTTCCGGGTTGGATTCCAGGATTTTTGCATTCATATTAAAGAATTCCGCACATCCCGGTACATACATCGGCAGGACATACTGCTTCTCATGTGCCGCATTTTCCCAGTTGTATTCGAGAAGTCCTTTGCGTGACATTTCTTCCAGAAGTGCCTCACATTTTTTCTCTTCCAGCCCTGAAATTTTCACGATCTCCGACAATGTTTTTGGCTTTCTTACCCCAAGCTTCAATGCCAGGAGTGCTTCCTCATCAGTAAGCACTCCGGCCAGTCCCCAATACTCCGGATCATTTCTGGTGATCTTTTTAAGACCCAGCTTCTGCGGAATACGGTCTGTGATCTTTTTGCCCAGTTTCGCAATTGGCTCGCGAAATGGTTTACCCGGATCCGGTGTAAATTCCGGGTACACATAATCCGGATAAAGCTCCTTATCGAGTTCTTTTTTCATCTCTCTTTCCTTTCCCTTCTCTTTTCTGTTTTGTTATGATTTCCAGTCAGTAACCTGCTTTTTCAGCCATGTAGTCCATGCTTCTATGCCTTCTCCTGTCTTTGCACTGACCGGGAAAATCTCCGCTTTTGGATTTCTCTGGTGAATGTATTTTTTTACCAGTTCCATATCAAAATCAAAGTATGGAAGTACATCAATCTTATTGATCAGAACTGCATCACATACTTCAAACATTAATGGATATTTCAAAGGTTTGTCATGACCTTCCGGAACAGAAAGAATCATTACATTTTTTGATGCGCCTGTGTCAAACTCGGCCGGACAGACAAGATTTCCTACGTTTTCGAGAATCGCCAGATCTACATCTTCAATGCCCAGACCTTCGATCCCCTGCTCTGTCATTTTTGCATCCAGATGACACATGCCGCCTGTATGCAGCTGAATTGCTTTTGCCCCGGTTTCGGCAATTGCAAGTGCATCCACATCTGAATCAATATCCGCCTCCATGACCCCGATACGAAGGTCATCTTTTAAAGCTGCTATCGTTCTTTTCAGAGTTGTCGTTTTGCCGGAGCCAGGCGATGACATCAGATTCATCAGGAAGACACCTTTTTCTTTCAGTCTGATCCGAAGCTGATCTGCCTGTCTGTCATTGTCCGCAAACACGCTCTCTTTAATTTCCAGAATCCTTACTTTTCCCACCTGCTTTTATTCCTTTCATCAGTATTTCTACCATTTCTTTTTTTGCCTGTTCATAAGTCAGTTCATTTTGATACAGAATATCTGACTCCATAAAACAATATACAGTGCCTTTTACCATTGCCATTACTACCGGAATGGAAACTTCTCGAATCATGCCCTCTTCCATGCCCTTTTCAAGATACTTTTCTGCCTGTTCCCATCCATTGTTTACTGACCTCATCAGATGTCGGTATGGCTTCGGATACTTTTCCGCAAGTTCGTAGATTCGGCTCAGTCCAATGTTGTAATACTTTTCCGGCAGTGCGCACAAAAGCTTCTCCAGTTTCTGCACTACATTCAGACTTACATCCACCTCCAGTTCTTCCTGCATACTGTTTAAATCTGCCGCATAACGGTCCGCTACTGCTACCAGAACTGCCTGTTTGCTTTCAAAAACTGTGTAAATTGTTTTTTTACTGATTCCAAGCCGCTTCGCCAGATCGTTCATTGTAAATTTCAGGCCGTTCTGTTTAAATTCCTCAACCGTTGCATCAATAATTTTATCCCGCATTCAATCCTCCATTTGGAAACCCGGAAACTCTTTTTGGTTTTCTGGTTTCCATTATTTTAACATTTTGACAAAAAAATGTCAATCTTAACAAATAAAAAAGACACAAACTGCAGTCAGTGTCTCTCTCATCTCAACTATTCTCTTTTCTCACACAAACATCTCATACAATCCCAGCATTACCGGCATGGTCACAATCGAAAGGTTTCATTTAATAATAAACTGATCTGCATATTTTGTCTCTTCTTTTCTTGCTGTCTGTTATCAGTCTTTTGTTATTTATTCTCCCTCAAATACTTTCTCACGACTTCAAATCCGCCACTCGGTACACAGAACTTATCTCTGCAGTGCCTGCATTCTTCGTAAGTCTTCTCGAAGTCAAACCACTCCACTGCCTCTACTTCTTCTTTCTGTAAAACCAGTTCCGTGATATTTACCAGCTGGTCATAAATATACACAAATGCTACCTCCTCATCGCGGAACATTTTACCATGAAATTCTTTCGCGAAGGAGATCGGGAAGGTTCCAGCAAAGTGGAGCTGTTCCGGTGTTGCATGAATCCCGAGTTCTTCTTCGAGTTCGCGGAGTGCAGATTCGAGCGGTTCATCACCTGCCTGGATATGTCCGGCTGAAGAAGTGTCGAACATTCCCGGGAAAGAGTCTTTATTCTTCGACCGTTTCTGTAACAACACCTGTATGCGTCCTTCTTTTTTGCGAAGAATCCATATATGTGCTGTCCGGTGTGGGATGCCCTCTGTATGTGCCTGTTCGCGGGTGACAGTCTCACCTGTCGGATTTCCGTCTTTATCTATCACATCAAATATTTCCATTTTTGTTATCCTCGTTTTTAAGTTCTTCTGGTTTCTTATACACTTCAAATTCTTTCCTATATTTCCAAACTGTATTTCTGGAGCTTCCTATCATTCGTTTACTTAACTCATTCCTTTGCTAATTCTCTACTCCGGCTTCTCATCCTCATTTTTCATCTGTGCTCGTGCTTTTCGTGCGATTCCCGAATTGCTGTTCATGATGCTGGCGCGGGTAATTTTGTCATTTCCAAACTTCTGGCGAATCGCATCCATTGTCGCATCGAGTTTCCTGTTTCGTTCCTTCTTTTCGTTATATTCAAATAAAGACAGTTGTTCAAAACTTTCATCTGTCAGGTTCGTCAATGCAACTCCAATCAGTCGAAGCGGTTCCCCCTTCCAGGATTCTGTAAAAAGTTTTTTGGCTTTTTTGTATATCTCATCTGTTGTATCAGTTGCATTCGGAAGTGTTGTTTGATGAGATTTGTTTTTGAAATCCAACGTTCGAAATGTCACGGATACAGAAATGCACTTCTTTCCTTTTCGACGCATTCTGGTTGCCACAACATCGCACTGTTCAAGCAGTATCGGGAGTACCTGATCCACCGAAACAATATCATCATTAAAAGTCGTTTCCACACTAAATCCTTTTGCCTCTTCTGGCTGTGCTTTGACCGGAGAATCATCGATTCCGCAGGCATATCGATACAGCTGATGCCCCGCTTTCTTTCCCAGCAATACCTGTATTTCAGTCTCTCTTGCATGTGCCATATCCCCAATCGTATACATGCCGGCTTCTGTTAATTTCTTCTCAGATGCCTTGCCAAGAAACAATAGATCGCGTACTGGTAACGGCCACATTTTGACTGGTATTTCATTCGGAAACAAGGTATGTACTTTATCTGGCTTTTCAAAATCCGATGCCATTTTGGCCAACAGTTTATTCGTGGAAATTCCTACATTGACGGTAAATCCAAGCTCATTTTTGATCTTATCTTTGATCTCATGAGCTGTCTGAATCGGATCTGGATAAATCAGTGAAGTTCCTGTCATATCCAGAAAAACTTCATCAATAGAAAAAGATTCCATCACAGGCGCATACGATGCACAGATTTCTTTAAACGCCCTGGAACATTTGATATAAAGTTCAAAATCGCTTTTGACAATAACAAGCTCCGGACATTTTCGAATGGCCATTGCCATCGGTTCACCTGTCTGTATTCCATATTTTTTCGCCGGAATAGACTTTGCCACAACGATGCCAGTACGCTTTTTCGGATCACCGCCGATACATGCCGGAATATCTCTCAAATCCTGCAATCCCTGCTTTACTCTTCGTGCTGACTCCCATGAAAGGAACGCACTGTTCACATCTATATGAAAGATTAGTCGCTCCATATCTTCACTCTCATTTCCATTGCTTCATTTATGCCCACTTGCTCTTATTCTTTTTTCTGATATTTTGTCCGCAGCAGCCACTTCTGGTCAATCACTTTTACATCCTCTCCAAACCGGATGTGCAGTGTCACAGAGCCGACTGACTGTTCAATTTTTTCAATGCATCCATCTCCGAATTTCGGATGTTTTACCTGTTCTCCCACTTCATACTGTACGATGCTGGCCTGACTGCTTTTGTGCTCCTGCTGCCGGCGATATGTATCACGGATTGCCACCGTTTTATCATGAATCGGACTTTTCAGTTTCTTCTCGTAGTCGTGTTTCATCAGTGCTTCCCCCGCCTTATAATACGGTGTCGGTGCAGCTCCGACCAATGAACAGCAATATTTCCAGGCACTTCCGTGAAGCCCCGGCTGCCATTGATATTCTCTCGGAATCGTGATGTGATGCTCCATATAATGGGCATATTCATGTTTGTACAGATCCATACGGTCTTCTTTACTGAGAGGATTTTTTACTCCGTATCCAACAAAAAGCAACGAAAAATGGAAATGTTCTTTTTCATGGTGACCGGCTCTTGTATAAGACCCCAGCGCATCTGTCTCAAATCCAAATGTAATTGGAATCTGCGCTCCGCGAAGATGATATTTTTTATCCAGTTCTCTGTATAATGCCCGAATCTGTGCCGTCAGAATCGTTGTTTCTTTCTGCAGCGATGCATATAATTCTGTGTAATCTCTGTCCGCCATGAATCCTCCATTTATCTGTAAATTTCTAGCTCATTTTATATGATCTGAAATAACATTCTTTACTGATTTTTAATCATATACCGAAAGGCTTCATCTGTAAACCTGTTTTCACGACAAAAGCTTTCTCACATCTGTTCCACCCAAAAATTCTATAAAAAAACAAAGCAAAATAGATTCTCACTAGCCGTTTTGTTACCTTACAACTGTCAAAGATGGGAGTATAACACTTTTTTACAATGCAGTTCAATTATTATAACACAATGCAGTTCAATTATTATAACAGCAAAAAACAGAGCATACGGATTTCTCCATATGCTCTGTGATCATCTGACTTTTCTTATTATAGTACAGCCGTTTTATTCTGCTTCTGAGAACTGGTCTTTTCCGACTCCACATAACGGACATTCAAAATCTTCTGGAACGTCTTCTCATTTTGTTCCAGGTGCAATACCGCCTTCCGGATATCCTTCTGCCTCATCATATTCCCATCCACAGACATCACATACATATTTCATGATTAATTCCTCCTCGTGTTTGTATTCATCAATACAAGTAAATTATTTTTAGTTTTTCCACAGTCCGTGTAAGTTGCAATATGCATACACTTCTTCTAGCTTCTCACCATCACTGAGCCAGAAATCTGCAATTGGTTCCTGCTCCGGTGCAAGAATCTTTCTGTAAATGCCCTGGTCAGTGGTTACTGTGATCCACTCAATGAAATGTTTTTCAATCATTGGATGTTTAGTCTCGCCGACTACAACATGAACATGATTGCCTTCCACGGTATATACCGGTACGTGCTTCTCAATAGTTGCATCTGTTACTCCTGCTTTAAGTTCCTGCATAGGCTCTCCACAGCATATTACCGGAACTCCCTTATCATCGATTTTCTCGATGATATTACCACAATGCATACATTTATAATATTTTACCTTCATTGTGATACCTCCTTTGCATTAACGATCTACATTAATAGTTCTCTGCATGGATTTCAAAGTAACTCTGTGGATGATTGCATACCGGACAGACCTCCAGAGCTTTTGTTCCGATAACAATATGACCACAGTTGCGGCACTCCCATACCTTAACTTCGCTCTTCTCAAATACCTGAGCAGTTTCAAGATTCTTAAGAAGCGCACGATATCTGTCTTCGTGGTGCTTTTCGATTTCTCCTACTGCTCTGACTGTTTTTATATATTTCTCCGCATGATCAGGCTTCCTTTTTCTTTTAACCACTGAACTGACTCTCTATAATCGGGAAGTACCTTCTCAACCTCTGCCCAAAATGCTTTGGAGTGGTTCATTTCTTTTCTGTGACATAACTCATGAACCACTACATAGTCGAGTATCTCTGCCGGTGCCAGCATCAAAAGACAGTTAAGATTCAGATTCCCCTTGCTGCTACAGCTTCCCCAACGAGTCTTCTTATTTCGGATTGTTATACGTCCGTAATCAACTCCTACCTGCCTGGCAAAATATTCTACTCTTTGTGGAATGAGCTTAAGCGCCTGCTCTGCAAGAGTTTTAATCTCCTCAGGTGTTATTTTTTTAATATTCAGTGCATCATATTCTGCCTTGTTCTTCTTAATTTTTTCAATATGCTTATGTATCCAGGCTTCGTTCTTCTCAACAATTCTGTCTATCTCTCTTTTTGAAGCATACCGTGGAGCTCTCACTGTTATACTCAAATCCGGATTCACCTGAATTGCCAATGTTTTTCTGTTTGATCTGATTAGTCTGACTTCCATAAAACTGTTAATAACCTCTTTTGTATTTAACTTATGATCTGTAAAAGTTTTTATCGTAAAACAACTGCTGACAATAACATAAAACCAACAATGGACAACATCGTATATACTGAAATTGCAGAAGAATAGAATTCTTTTTTCTCTGTTTCATTGATATATAATGGAAGTACAAAAGGCGGCGGCAATATTATCATAATAACTGCTGAGATCAATGTAAGCTTCTCTGCAAAAATTCCTCCCAACACATGGAACAAAGAAAACACAGCCAATGCCATGATCACCTGCTGAATCAGACGCATAATAATCACTTTGGAAATTTTCTTCCATTCGATCCCTATAAAATGCATACGGTATCCAATCACCACCAGAATCACTGCACTGGTCGGAGCAGCTATAAATTCACATACACCCCCGATAACTGGACCTGCACTGCTATTCTCTATCCATCCGCCTAAACCTGTAATACTGAATATAACACCAGTCACAATACCAATAAGAACCGGTGTTGACAGTATTCCTTTTATCGCTTCGCCTGCCGTCTGATGAGTGCCGCCTACACTTTTAACCATTGCCACATACACCGTAAAAATAGCAAGTACATGTCCAATATCCATCAATGCAAACTGGGTGATCTTATCATTCCCAAGCAGGATTCCAAACAATGCATATCCCAGCATCCCCGCCTCATATCCTGTCATCGTAAATGGAAAATAGACATCTTGTTCTTTTATCAGTTTACACAAAATCCTGCCTACAAAGATTCCACCAACTGTCACTGCAAAAAAGGTGATTGGAAATATCACAGTATCCGCCTCGATACCAGCCCGATAAAACGTATAGAACAATGAAATCGGAAGTGTAAAATTCATCACCAGCGCCTGCAATCCTTCAATCCCATCCAGGCTTATCAGATCTTTCTCTCTGCAGATCATTCCAATTATGAGCATTATGATCACAGGCAAAATTACTTGTAACAAACTCACTTTTGTTTCCCCTCTCTTTCCTGATCTTTCAACATTCCACTGCGACTTTGATCACACCGTCTCTCTTGTTTTCGAACAGTTCATATGCCTCTTCGATTCTGTCTAGTGGATAGGTATGTGTGATCAGCGGTTCTGTATTTATCTTGCCCTCTGCGATCAGTTTCAGAGTTTCTTCGCAATCACATCCATCCACTCCACCGGTTTTAAAGGTGAGATTTTTGCCATACATATCCGGAAGTGGTAAAGTCTGCGCTTTGTCATAAAGCGCAACCACTGTCACGATTGCATTTGGCCGGGCACATTCCCACGCCAGTTTAAATGTTGATTCTGCTCCGGCAACTTCAAGTACTACATCTGCTCCACCATGCTCACTATTAGCTTTAACAAACTCTATACAATCTTCAGGTGAAACAGTAAGAATCTCCGGATAATGCTCATTAATAAACTGAATACGAGTTTCGTCCTTTTCACATATAATGATCTTCGCTGGATTTTTCAGCATGACACTGAGCAAAGTACATATTCCTGTAGGACCGGCTCCAATGATCAGTACAGTATCCTCCTCTGTGATCTCGGAAATACGTGCTGCCCAATAGCCGGTGGCAAGAACATCACCTACCAGTAAAGCCTGTCTGTCAGTGACACCATCCGGAATCTTATTCAAGCCCTGATCTGCAAAAGGCACTCTGACATATTCTGCCTGTCCCCCATCGATACGACAGCCAAGTGCCCAGCCGCCATTCTCGTCTGTACAATTGTTTACATAGCCTTTCTTGCAGAAGAAACATTCTCCGCAAAAGGTTTCTACATTTACAGTCACCCGGTCTCCAGGTTTTACATGAGTCACCTTAGAACCGACTGACTCAACAATACCTACCATCTCATGGCCAACGGTAATTCCCGGGACTGCACGCGGAACACTTCCGTGTTTAATATGCAGGTCACTTGAACAGATGCTCGCAAGTGTTACCTTTACAATAGCATCCCGCTCATGCAGGAGCACCGGTTTTGGTTTTTCCATTAATTTAAAATTCCCTTTTGAAACATATGTATAAGTCAGCATGATTTTCCTCCCCCATTTACCATAATTCAAGCTAGTAAAATATCCGGTATGGAACTCTCGATTCCTGATACCGGATATTTCTGATTCTATTTCGTATACACTTTTTTGCCTCTTGCGATTACCTCAACAAGCTGCAGGTCCTGATCCAGGATACAAAGATCCGCATCATAGCCCTCTTCAATCTTTCCTTTTCCCTTAAGGCGAAGGATTTCCGCCGGATTGGATGTGATCGTAGAAAGTGCAATTTCCAACGGGATATCCGCTTTAAACACACATTCTTTAACTTCTTTCAGAAGGCAGCTGGACTGTCCAACTCCCATCCCAAGAAATTCACCATCTTTACTGTACATAGGAAGACTTCCCTGTCCATCAGAAGAAATCGTCATCCTGTTTGGATTTACACCTGCTTCAAGCATACGCTTCATACCTTTGCACACACGTACCTCATCACAGATTGTCTCCCAGTAATCAATATCTTCATTTCCAGTAAAGTCAACTGCTCCACCCTTTAAAGCATACTCGATTGCCTTACAGAAGAGCATTTCATTGCGATTGACATGCGTTGGAAGAAGCTGTGAAGCTGGTATTTCTGTCTCATCGATAACACGCTCAATAAGATCCATGCATCTTGGGCTGTCACCAAGGTGAACATTTACAATTCCAGCTTTTCCGGAAAGCACACCACCAAGTCTTGTATCCGCAACAACACGCACAAATTCTTCAAATGTCGGCTGTGAAGAGCGATGATCTGAAATGGCAATCTCTCCGGTTCCGATGATTTCCTGAATCATCATAATGTCTTTTGTTATACTGTCAGTCAATGTATGAACCGGTATCTGATAGCTACCTGTATAACAGTAAGCAGACATTCCCTGTTCGTTTAACCCTTTGATTTTTGCAACAAGAGAGCACATATCTCGGCCAATCCCATCTGTACCAAGACAGCCGACAACTGTCGTTACTCCAAATTTAGTAAGTCCCTCCAATGTTGCTTCCGGAGTACGGTTAGCAAAACCACCTTCGCCGCCTCCTCCAAGTACATGAACATGACTGTCAATAAAACCTGGCGTCAGGATCAGGCTGCTGCCATCAACCACTGTTGCATCAGCAAGAATTCCACCTGCTGATATTGTACCTGCATCTACGATCTTTACAATCTTGTCATTGATCGTAAGTACATCTTTTTTCCCAAGATGCTGAGGTGCATATACATCGATATTCTGAATTAACTTCATCATAAATTCACTCTCAATTTAAAAATGCCTGCTTAGAATCCAATACCTACAGCGATCAATACTGTTATAATAGCACCAATCATCAGTACACCAAGGAATTTCCACATAAATTTGATCCAGTTGGACCATTCGATCTTTGCAATAGCCAGAGAACCAATCAGACATCCGGATGTCGGAACGATCAGGTTTGTAAATGCATCACCGAGCTGGAATGCAACTACAGAAGTCTGGCGTGTAACACCTAACAGATCGGAAAGCGGAGCCATGATCGGCATTGTAATTGCAGCCTGTCCTGTTCCGGAAACAACAAAGAAGTTAAATACAGACTGGAACAGATACATAAGTACCGCTGCAACTGCACCTGAAACTCCTGAAAGTGCATTTGCAATATTATACATGATCGTGTTGATAACCGTTGGTGTAGTCGGATCAGAACCACCAAGAACCTGCATGATACCCTGAGCCATAGCAACAACAAGAGCTGCACCGATCAGATCTTTTGCACCATCTTTGAAGGAGCTGGCAATGTCGTTCATTCTCATATCATTCAGCTTAAAGATAACTCCGATCACACCAGAAACGATTCCCATGATAAAGAACTGTGTAGCAATTTCAGGCATGTAATAGCCTTTTGTCATAACGCCCCAGATTACCCAGATTACTGTAGCAACCAGTGTCAGAAGGACTAAAATATGGCCAATACCAAAAGAATGCCCTTCATCGATACCTGTTTTTTCGTTCTGATCACGGAAATACTGATCTGACTCATATGCAACAGATATTTTTGGATTTTTCTTTACTTTGGCTGCATAAAAAATAGTCATTCCACAACCAAGTGCTGTGAAAACAACCCACATCACCATACGGAAGCCTGCACCGGAAAATACATCGATACCAGCGATACCCTGTGCAATACCTACAGAAAATGGATTCATCCAGGATGAACCGAAACCAATCTGAGTTGCAACATATGTGACCAGGACTGCAATAACTGTGTCATATCCAACTGCAACAAACAGCGGACAAAGGATCATGGTAAATGGAAGTGCTTCCTCTCCCATTCCAAAAACAGCACCGCCAAGAGAAAACAGTACAAAGAGTACCGGTATCAGCAGTTTCTCTGCTCCTTTTGCTTTACGGATCAGTCCGATCAGACCAGCTTCGATCGCGCCGGTACGGATCATAATTCCAAATGCGCCACCAACGATCATAAGAAACGCAATGATCTCAATAGCAGAACTATTTACAATTCCATTGTACATGTAGTTAAAAAATCCTGTACCACCATCTCCACTGAAAAGTGCAACTCCTTCTGTTACAACCTTTCCTGCATCATCTCTGAGATACTGGAAACTACCGTCCTTGATTACAGTACGGGTTTTCTCAACACCATTCATCATATACGTAACGTCTTGTGTTTCATAGTATCCCTTCGGCACAAGGAATGTCATAACTGCCGCGATAACAACTACAAAAAAGATGATAATGTAGGTATCCGGCACCTGGAATCCCTTGTTAAATGACTTCAGGCCATCTCCCTTTTTTTTGCTCATACTCGAGTTTCCCTCCATTAAATTTAATATGCATTGATAGTTTACCATAGAATCATGGAAAAGTAACCAAAAATTTAATATACAAGTTATTTATTCTGAGCTTTATCAACAAATTGCCTTATGAAATCATCATATTCACAAGGTTTTCCCCAATAAAATCCCTGGCAATACTCTGGCTTAAGCTTTTTGATCTTTGCCCATTCTTCTTCATTTTCGACACCTTCAATACATATTTTCAATCCCAGTCTGTGAATCATCTCACAGAACTGCTTTAACAGATAGTACTCTTTCTCATCTGCGACAGCATTTGCAGTAAAGGTACGGTCGATTTTAATAATTTCAGGATTAAGCTCACTCAGATAGTGGAAATTGGAATAGCCCGTACCAAAATCATCCAACGCCAGTTTGATTTTCATTCTCTTTAATTCTTTAAGGAAATGCTGCGTATTTATATTATTCTCCAACAAAACGCTTTCTGTCAGTTCAATATTTACTGCCTCTGTTGATAGGCCAGATTTTTCTATTTCATCAACAAGATCCAGAATTACTTCTGACTTTGCTACCTGTACCTGTGATATATTAATATTGACTTTAAACTCTGGGATTACAGTTCTGATCTGTTTGCATTTTTCCATTGCTTCCTTCATCATCCATCGTCCCACTGGAATGATCAGACCGGTTTCTTCCAAAATTAGAATAAATTCTGCTGGTGATACCATTCCAAACTTTTTAGAAGAAAAACGCATCAAAGCCTCTGCACCACTAAGTTTTCCGTTCTCCGCCTTAAATACCGGCTGAAAGAATGCTACAAAACCCTGACACCCAATTCTTATGGATTCTCTCAGTTCCTGAGCAATCTCTCTCTTTCTAAGAAACAGAGCATAGTCTTTTTCATCAAAAGTATAACACCGGTTTCTTCCTCTCTTCTTGGCTTCATTCAGCGCAAAATCTGTCAATTTCATAACTTTTGAATACTCAATATTCTCTGAGCTATGTAATGACAAACTTCCCCCCGAAATTGTAAACAAAACTTCAAAATCATTCTCTTCAATAAATTCATCAATAGAATCCTTTATTTTTGTGAAGAGTTTATCTGCTTCTTTTTTGTCATCCGTTGTCACATCCAGAATCAGGAATTCATCTCCCATCAGTTTATATGCTCTTTGTTTTTCTGAAAGACACCCTGAAATACATGCTGCAGTTTCTCTCAATATAAAATCGCCATATTCCATTCCGGAATTATCATTGATCTCTTTAAAATAATCAATTCCGATTCGCAAAAGAAAACCCTTTTTCCAATTTGGAATCGGCTCATTTATATATTCCCGGAATCCCGCTTCTCCCAGAAGACCACTTATATTGTCGGCTTTCTGTTTTTCTCCGATCTCATTTACACAGCCGATCATATAAATAGGATTCATTTCATCGTCCCGCACCAGATAGCCTTTGCATTTGATCCAGACAGGCCTTCTTTTCAGATCCAGCCAACGATACTCCATGCTGTGACTGCAGCGTTCTGTACTTAACAGATCATTAAATTCATCCTTCAGACTTTCATAATCTGGTCCATAAACAAATTCTCTGTGATATTCCATAACTTTGTGAAAAGCATTCTTCGGGATACAGAATCTTTCCATTGCCTGCGGTGCAATATAATAAAAATCTGTCCGAAAATCCACAATATACGGATAGTTATCTGAGGTTGGACTTATAAGATCGATCATCCTGCAAAGCTCATCCAATGGCATATCCTGATACTTTTTCTCATTGAAGATCACCTCGTCGATCATATCATCAGCAGAATGTTTTTCCATATAAGAAAGAGAATTCTCGAACTCTGTAGTCTTTACAACTTTCTTTCTTCGTTTCTGACGATATAACATTGTATCACTTCGTCTTACAATATCTTTAAAATCAATATCTGTGTCAGGTATGTAGTACGCATATCCGGATGAAATACTTAACGGATAAACAAAATCGCGAGTTTTCTCTTTTAAGATCCGATCAAGTATAGATATACAGCTCGGGATTTGATCTTTTTCCTCACTGTGGTACACATATGCAAACTCATCGCCGCCAATTCGAAAACAGTTTTTTTCATTTTTAAAAGCCTGACGAATACATTGATAACACAGTTTCAGTGCTTCGTCTCCTTTCTCGTGTCCGTACGTGTCATTGATCACTTTCAGATCATCTACATCCAACAACACTACACCTGTCGTCTTAAGTTCAATTTCCTGTTCATCCAGATATTTACTCATATTTTCATAGGCATTTCTGTTCATAGCTTCTGTCAGCATATCCATATTAGCCATTTTCTGCAGATATACCAGTTTCTGTTTTCGGACATACTGGTCATAAAATCTGTACACCTGGATCCAAATTAAAGAAATAATAAATATCAGAGTTCCCAAAGGAAGAAAAATTGATGTCTTTTTAAAATCCCTAATATAATACATGAGCATTTCCATCACGCCAAACGTCATTATAATATATACTGGATATTTAAATTCACGGGCAGCTCTATTCTCAAGTTTTACTGCTTCGTAATGGATTATGATAAAAGTGTAAATTACCGAAAACATCATCAATATATGAGTAACTGACAGCAATTGAAAAATATCTATGATCCCTGCGCACTGGAGTATAACTTCCAGCGCTATATTCACCATAAAGAGGATCGACAGACACATCACACCCTTACGATATTTACTTTTGCAGATATCATGAATCAAAAAAGTGAATGGTATCGGAAAAAGAAGAAATGAGAAGAAATCTATATAATACAAAGTTCTTCCATCCGGAACCAGGAACTGCATAAATCCGCACTGGTCCAATGACCATATCGCGATAAGCAATGAAAAAATCCCCAAATTAAGTAAAATCTCATTTCTCACCTCAAATTTCATCTTGTTCTTTGTTCTCATACAAGATAAAAACAAGATCAGACTGATCATTCCGGCAAACAAAATTCCACAACTGATAAGAAGTGTTCCAAAACTGTCCTTCAGAATTCGTAATACACATTCTCCTCTTGTTCCGTAGGAAATTGTAAGTTCATTTCCATAATATCCTGGATATGTCGGGAGAATCCTTAATTCCAATGTCTTTCCACTGCTGTTCTTCGGAATATCTACTATATGCCAGCAGGACCCCGGCGATTTCATAAACTCAGGGGCATTCTTATCTTCTCCATACTGATAGATTTCTTTTCCATCAAGAAAAATCTCCACACGGGTATGTGTTGTTTTAAATAAGAGTGATTGTTGATCTCTGAACTCATCAGGCAATATCATTCTTTCCGTCTTAATTTCATTTTCAAAGGCTTGTGATGTCTCAAGGTGTACAGTTTCATTAAAACTCAGGTTTTCTCTGGCTGTATCCTTAACATATACCCACCTGCAAAATATGATGGCAAATAAACCAAACGCAATCAATGCAATCCATAATCTTTTTTGTGTTTTCATGGTGTCTTTCATTCTACTGTTCTACTTTCCTTGTCATCCTCGTTCTTCATCTGCGCACGAGCCTTCTTTGCTATACCTGTACTGCTATTCATGATACTCGCGCGAGTAATCTTATCATTACCAAATTTTTTACGGATCTCATCCATCGTCGCATCCAGTTTTCTGCGACGTTCTTTCTTTTCATTATCTTCAAATAAAGACAGCTGCTCAAAGCTTTCATCTGTGAGATTGGTAAGTGCCACTCCAATCAACCGCAAAGGTTCACCTTTCCAGGATTCTGCAAATAACTTTTGAGCATTTTTATATATTTCATCAGTCGTATCTGTAGCGTTTGGAAGAGTCATCTGATGTGATTTATTTCTGAAATCCAGAGTTCGGAAATTCACCGATATAGATGTACATTTTTTCTCTTTTCTCCGCATTCGGGTTGCTACAATATCACATTGTTCAAGAAGAATCGAAAGCACCTGTTCTACTGAAACAATGTCATCATTAAAAGTGGTTTCCACACTAAATCCCTTAGCCTCCTCAGACTGTGCTCTGACCGCTGAATCATCAATTCCACAGGCATACTGATAGAGCTGGTGTCCGGCTTTGTTTCCCAGTAATCTCTGAATTTCCGCTTCACTGGAATGTGCCATATCTCCAATCGTGTGAATTCCGGCTTCTGTTAATTTCTTCTCAGATGCTTTGCCCAGAAATAATAAATCTCTTACTGGAAGCGGCCACATTTTAATCGGAATTTCGTCCGGAAAAAGAGTATGTACTTTATCTGGTTTTTCAAAATCCGAAGCCATTTTTGCCAGTAATTTGTTGGTAGATATTCCGATATTTACTGTAAAGCCAAGTTCATTTCGAATCTTATCCTTAATCTCAAATGCAGTTTTTACAGGATCTGGATATATCAGAGAAGTCCCTGACATATCCAGGAACACCTCATCAATCGAGAAGGATTCCATCACCGGAGCGTAGGACGCACAAATCTCCTTAAATGCTCTGGAGCATTTGATGTATAACTCAAAATCACTTTTCACGATTACAAGATTCGGGCATTTACGAAGTGCCATTGCCACTGGTTCACCTGTCTGTATTCCGAATTTTTTTGCTGGAATTGACTTCGCCACAACGATTCCTGTACGTTTTTTCGGATCACCGCCAATGCAGGCTGGAATGTCTCTGAGATCCGGTAATCCCTCTTTTACTCTGCGTGCAGATTCCCATGAAAGAAATGCACTGTTTACATCTATGTGAAAAATTAATCGATTGATATTTTTATGATATACTGAACTGATTCATCTGTAAATAAGCAAAATACAAAAAAGAGACAGAATATAATTGTATCACTTTTCTGTCTCTTTTCACATTATTATTTCATTACTATTAATTTTTTTACTGAAGATACTGGTTTGAATTCCAGATCACACCTACAAGTCTGGCGATACAAGCCTTCAGATCTTCCATATCCAGAGTACCGGCAGCCAGTTCTCTGTGCATATTGTCATGATCACCAAAGCATCCAGGCATCACCAGATCATTTCCTGCTCTCATACATCCGGATGCTGTACATTTCTCATCAATTTCTGTTGTTGTCCAGTCTGTCATGATCATGCCTTTAAAGCCCCACTCATTTCGGGCAGCATCTGTACAGAGATCATAGTTATTTGCTGCATGAACACCATTAATCAGATTGTAACTCGTCATGATGGACATCGGCTGAGATTCCTTCACTGCAATCTCGAAACCTTTCAGATAAAGTTCGCGGAGTGTTCTCTCTGATACCACACTGTCGGAACCCATACGATTATCTTCCTGGTTGTTACATGCAAAATGTTTGATGGTCGTGCCACATCCGTAATTGGACTGCACACCTTCTGTCATAGCTGCTGCAATCGTTCCTGCCACATACGGATCTTCGGAAAAATATTCAAAGTTTCTTCCGCAAAGCGGATTTCTGTGAATGTTCATACCTGGAGCCAGCCAGAGTGTCACACCAAAATGTTCCATCTCCGTTCCAATCATCGCACCGACTTCACGGATCAGTTTCTCATCCCATGTCTGTGCCAGAAGAGTTCCTACCGGAATTGCTGTGCAGTACTGATAATATCTTTCTCCCGGAAGTTCTCTGGAATCATCGTAGAAAAGTCCACCCTCCAGGCTGAATTCAAACGGCATGGTAACAATGCTACCTTCGTTTACATGATAGTATTTCATCAGACGAAGTCCCGCAGGTCCATCAGCAAGAACAATGCTTGCCAGCCCTTTGTCGATAGCACATCTGTGTGTCTCTCCTGCTGAACCAGGAACAGAGATTCCTGCCGCACCAAGGTTTCCGCCCTGTGCTTTTCCCGGATCTCCAGCTGCCAGATCGATCAGTTCTTCTTCAGACAGCGTATCAACAAAATCCATTGCCTCTTTTTCATATAATGCATTGTTTTTCTTGTACTCTACAACTTCTGTAGTAAAATCTTTCGCATGCAGTTCCACAACTGTCAGATTTTCTTTCTGCGCCTGCTGCTCCGCTGCTCTTTCACGGGCTGTCGTGTTTCCTGCTTCCTGCACCATCTCTTCTAATTCCTGCTTCAGTGGAAACAGATTTTTGACCTGACGGAGCAGCACTTCTTTATCCAGCTTTACACCTCCGCAGAGTTTTGCAGATGCAAGGCTGTTGCCGATCCAGATACCATAGAAACCATTCTCCAGAATCCATGCAGCTCTTTTTTCATCATAAGATGTCAGCTGATCCACAGAAATCTCCAGAGATACTTTTTCGCTTTCACCCGGTTTCAGTTCAGATGTTTTTGCATAAGCAGCCAGACGGTGTGCTTCTTTTTCCAGGATACCGCCCGAAAGTGAAACGTAAATCTGTACTACTTCTTTGCCTGAAACTTCACCAATATTCTTCACTTGTGCAGACACTTTGATCTTACCGTCATTTACACTTTCCAGACTGTAGTCGGATATCTCAAACTCCGTATAGGAAAGCCCATATCCGAATCCATAGCGAACCGGCACATCAAAAGTATCAAAATAGCGGTATCCTACATAGATGCCTTCTTTATAAACTTCTGTCTCAACATTTCCGTTATTGTGGGAAAATGTTTCTGAATTCGGGTAATCCTCATATTTGTAAGCCCATGTGTCCGTCAGCTTTCCGGACGGAGTGACTTTTCCGGAAACCACATCAGCAAATGCATTTCCACCTTCCATTCCCGGCTGTACAATAGTCAGAAGTGCTTTGATATTTTTAAACTCGTCCATAAAAGAAAGGTCTACCTGTGCTCCCGCATTGATCACTACGATCACATCACGATAATATGCACAGATATCAGCCAGCATCTGATGTTCTTCATCTTTCAGATAATAATCACCCTTATCAGCAGTACGGTCTGCCCCTTCACCGGCGATACGGCTGAGTACGTAGATTGCTGTATCTACATTTTCGCCTTCTGCCGGTTTCCGGATCGTATCACCTGCCGGCATGATAAATGGTGTTGTACTGTAAACAGAAAAGAAATCCATTGCATCTGCACCGTTCCCTGTTCTGGAAAGAATGTCATTCTTCCAGTCCTGACGTGCCTGATCATAGATTTTGTCATAGCTGTTGATCCATTCCTCGGTAGTCACCTGAAAACCGACATTTTTCATTCCCTGACAGATAGAGACTTTTTCTCTCTCATTAACATCACCAGAACCGGTACCGCCCTTGATCGTCTTCCCCGCTCCTGCACCATAAATAGCAACTGCACTTCCTGCTTTTAATGGGAGAACATGCTCTTCATTTTTCAGAAGAACAATGCCCTCTGCTGCGGCAAGGCGGGCAAGTTTACGGTGTTCGATTTCCCATGGCTGAATTTCCGGATTCGTTGTTCCGGAAAATGTTCTTTCTTTTAAAGTACGTGTCATGATTATACCTCTCCGATAAAATCTGCAAATGTTTCTTTTATAAGTTCTTCATCGTCCGTGTCAGCATTCAGGATCAGTGGTTTACTTAAATCCAGGCTGAAGATTCCCATAATGGATTTTGCATCTACATAATATTTACCACTCTGCAGATCCATATCACAGTCAAATTTACTGCAAAGTTTATTGAATTTGTCTGCATCCTGCATGGATACGATCTTTACTGTTAATTTTACCATAATCTGACGCTCCTTTTCCAGTTAGTTAAAATATTTTCTCAGAAGATAGGTCGGTGTGCAGCTCCATGCATGACAGTAGCTGTTTACAATGCTGCTTCCATATGGAGACTCTGCCGGATTTTCCGGATTGTAGAGCTCCCAGAAAGTATCCGCACCGTGATTGATCATGCCGCCCCAGTAATATTTCATATAATCCATTGCCTGGTCTTTTTTGCCACACATCAGAAGTGCTTCTACATAATGATGGTTCATGTATGGAGAGACCATTCCTTTTTCCGGTTTCAGCTCATCCAGCTTATCGAGCATTGCACTGCCTTCTTCAATGCTGACTGCACCTGCAAGGATCAGCCATACCTGACTTGCGTAGTTGATCTGTTTTTCTTCGCCACTTACAAACAGGCCTGTTTTCTCATCCAAAAGATATTTTCTAACTGCTGCAGTCTTTTCTTCTGCTTCTTTTTTAAGCTCTTCTGCTTTTTCTGTATCTCCGAGGATTTCTGCAATCTTCTGTACTTTTTTTGCACAGTAGATGTAAACACCCTGCATAGCAGTCTGTTTGTTCAATCCGTCAGTCCAGTCGATGAATCCCCAGAATCCTTCGCCATTTTTCATCAGATGTTTTTCATCAAACTGCTCTCCTGCGATCTCCATCTGACGGTAAGCGCATTTACTTAAATCTTCCAGGGTCTCTCTGTCTCCGGATGCTTCATAATAATCCAGAAGTGTTGCACCAAAGAACATGGAATAGTCCAGAAGAAAGGTATCATCTACGATGAATTTCGGCTCTGTAAACAGGCATGCACTTACCTGACCATTGTCTTTTGTCTGCCCTGCAAACAGGTACAGGCATCGTTTTACGAGATCAATGTTATGGAATGTTTCATAGTTTGCAAGTGCCTGAAGTCTTAAGTCTCCGAGCCACAGACGGCGGTCTCTCTTCGGTCCATCCTCAAATACGGACTGCATGCAGTTGTGCAGGGTACGAAGGCTGACTCTGTCCAGTTTACGGATCATTTCGTCATCACTCTCTACCGGTTTCACATCTTCCATGCGGACTGAAGAAACACTGGTGCAGTATACATCTTCCACTACCATCTGCCATTTCAGAGAGGTGTCGATTGCCTCGATTTCCATATAACGGAATGCGTATCTTCTTGGAAGTTTCAGTTCTGCCGGAAGGACATCGATATGGATAAATTCTTCCTGAATCCATCCACGGCTGATCCATCCGTCATAATCTTTTGAATCCTCGGTCATTTCTTTTGCGATCTCACCGAATTTCAGTCTGAAAAATGCCGGTGAATCCTGCGGACTTCCTACGGAGTTCAGCTTCAGGGTAACATAGCCTACCTGATGATTTCCAAAATCCAGGCATATCTTATCGCCTTTTGCCATATGATAAGCAGAGAGATTTTCAATATCATCTGCTTTCTGAACTTTCGGATAAATATCCTCTGTTTTCACGATGTCTACGATAGCAACCGGGCGAACTACTGTCTTCAGCAGTTCCGGTGCACATGCTTCCGCTTTATTTACGAAAATATCATTGGTCACACGGACCATATTAAGATCAATACTTACCTCTGCCATTATATGTTTACTCTCCTTCCATTAATACTAATTTATTTCTAGCATCACTTTACTTCTTTTTTACATTTCCTCCAATTGTGATTTTTTTTGTAAAACACTGACTTTTTTTTCGACAGATAAAATGCTATACTGAGTTCACCAGACAACAATTCTGTATTTATTATATAGGAAACAATTGTTACAGACTGAATTTTTTGAGGGAAATTATGAAGCTTACCAGAGACAAATTTCGAAATTATCTTCACCATTATGACGAGGATGAAATTTTTTATAAAAACATGTATTTTGAAGAAAAAAATCACCCGGTGACTTTTCATGACTATTGTCTTGGGCTGGACCGTGACCTGATTTCTGACCATCGTCTTTTTGTACCGGAACTGCGCACGGAAGCCTGGTATCCTTATATGGAAGAAAAAGATCTTTTTGGTAATCTGACCGGAAATATCATGTTTGCAAAACACTACCGTTATACACCTCTGTTTGTTCATGAGCATGAATTTTTTGAGATTCTCTGTATCTATGACGGCACCGCTCAGACAACGATCCAGGGAATTTCCCATACTCTGCATACTGGTGATATCTGCATCATCCCGCCACATACGAAACACAGTGTGGGAGTTTTTGATGACAGTATTGCTGTTAATATCCTGATTCGTGGTACAACTTTCCAGTCAACCTTCTTTCAGGCTCTGACTGCAGACAGTGCCCTGGCACAGTTTTTTGCTCATGTGCTTTACCGTAAGACCGAGGGAAATTACCTGATTTTTCACACGGGTAATGACGTCAGAATCTGTGATATGCTTGAAACCATGTATATAGAATATCTCGCCCATGAAAAATACAGCTATACATTTCTTAATTCCATGCTGATCCTGTTCTGGGCGATGCTGCTGCGCTACCATGAGAATGATATCGAATCCATTCTTACGAAAGATACCTCCGGCAATTCCATGACGGAGATTCTGAATTACCTGAACCATCACTATCAGACAGCAACACTCAGTGATACTGCTGCACATTTTGGTTACAGTACCTCACATTTCAGCACACTAATCAAAGAGGGAACCGGTCAGACTTTCCTTCAGATCATCCGAAACATCAAGCTGAATCAGGCATGCCGCGCACTGCGTGAAAGTTCTTTAAGTAACAACGCGATCTGTGAACTTGTCGGATATGACAGTCCGGAACATTTTATGCGTACCTTCAAGAAAACCTACGGTATGACTCCCGGTGAATACCGAAAGAAATATCATGAACAGGAATCCTGATCATTTTGTTTCATAAGTACTTTACTTTCCAAAACAAGAGGCGTATCTTATAACAGGATGAGAAATTTTTGAGTTACTGGGGAGTTCTTTATGTGTGAAAATACGAAGAAAAAGGCCCGTTCCATTGAGATGGTAACGGGTTCTTTGTGGAAAAATATTTTTTTATTCAGCATTCCGCTGATGTGCTCACAGCTTCTGGAAGTTGTTTTTAACCTGAGCGATGTTGCCGTTGTCGGTCGGTTCGCGGATTACAAAGCACTCGGAGCAGTTGGCTCCACCACCCTGCTGGTTACTTTATTTGTCGGATTTCTGATCGGAATGGGCAGCGGTGTAAATGTACGAACTGCCCATGCACTTGGTTCCGGAAATCTCCAGAATACAGAAGATACCATTCATTCAGCACTTATTCTGTGTGCATTGATGGGACTGCTGGTAGGCGCTGTCTGTTTCTTCTTTTCCGGTGGAATGCTGAAACTGCTACACACCAAAGATGATCTGATCGGACAGGCATCTCTTTATCTGAAGATTTATGCGATCGGACTTCCTGCCATGGGTGTGTATAACTTTGGTAACGGTGTCTTAAGTGCACGTGGGGATACAAAACGGCCACTTTATTATCTGGCTGCCGCAGGTGTACTGAACGTTATACTGAACCTGTTTTTCGTCATTGTATTACATATGGCTGCCGCAGGTGTTGCTACTGCCACTGCGATCGCACAGTATGTTTCTGCAATGCTCATCATGGTACATCTGCTCCGCCGAAAAGATGAATGTCATGTTTCACTGAAAAAAATCCGTTTTCACAAAAAAGCATGTATTGACATTCTGGTCATCGGTATCCCGGCCGGTATTCAAAATGCAATCTTCGCGATTGCAAACCTGTTTGTACAGAGTGGAGTCAATTCTTTTGATACCTACATGGTTTCCGGCAGTGCCGCCGCCACCAATGCCGACACGATCATTTACAATGTCATGTATGCGTTTTACATTGCATGTTCCAGCTTCATGGGACAGAATTATGGCGCCGGAAATAAAAAAAGAGTCCTCAGAAGTTACTTTATCAGTCTGTTTTATTCATTCACGATCGGATTGATCCTTGGACTGCTCCTCTTTATCTTCGGACATCAGTTCCTGTCTCTGTTTGCCACGGATGCAGCAGTCGTTGACGCCGGCATGCAGCGAATCAAAATCATGGCATTTTCGTACTGTTTTTCGTCTTTTATGGACTGCACGATCGCGGCTTCGCGCGGAATCGGAAAGACTATCATCCCGACAATCATTATCATCATGGGATCCTGCGTGTTCCGTATCGTATGGATCTACACCGTATTTGCCTGGATTCATACCATCCCAGCACTGTTTCTTCTGTATCTGTTCTCCTGGATCATCACATCCATCGCGGAGATTACTTACTTTATCATCATCTACAGGAAACTCTGATCCTGTAGATGATTTTTTTATTTTATCAACAAATAAGTAAACTTATGTAGATAAAATTTCTTTTCTCCTCTGGTATCATGTTAAATTATTATCATTTTTAAAAATTTCATTGTTTTTTTATTGCTTTTATTGATGAATTATGTATAATTAACTCTATGAGAAGTTGGAACGTTCCACTTCTTAGATGTTAAAGAAGTCAGCATATAGATGGCTCTATTAAAGAAGAGAGGTAAATGTAAGATGGCAAAAATCGATTTAACTAAGTATGGCATCACAGGAACAACTGAAATTGTGTACAATCCTTCTTACGAAGTATTATTCGAGGAAGAGACCAAAGCAGGTCTTGAAGGATTTGAAGTAGGCCAGGAAACAGAACTTGGCGCTGTTAATGTTATGACAGGTATCTACACAGGACGTTCTCCTAAAGATAAATTCATCGTTATGGATGAGAACTCCAAAGATACAGTTTGGTGGACTTCTGATGAATACAAGAACGACAACCATCCTGCAACACAGGAAGCTTGGAACGCTTGTAAAGAAATTGCAAAAAAAGAACTTTCCAATAAGAAACTTTTCGTAGTTGACGCATTCTGCGGTGCTAACGCTGATACTCGTATGGCTATCCGTTTCATCGTTGAAGTTGCTTGGCAGGCACATTTTGTTACAAACATGTTCATCCAGCCAACAGCTGAAGAGCTTGAAACATTTGAGCCAGATTTCGTTGTATACAATGCTTCCAAAGCAAAAGTTGAAAACTACAAAGAACTTGGTCTGAACTCTGAGACAGCTGTAATGTTCAACATTACATCCAAAGAACAGGTTATCATTAACACATGGTACGGTGGAGAAATGAAGAAAGGTATGTTCTCTATGATGAACTACTTCCTTCCACTGAAAGGTATCGCAGCTATGCACTGCTCCGCCAACACAGACCTTAACGGTGAAAACACCGCTATCTTCTTCGGTCTTTCCGGAACAGGTAAAACAACTCTTTCCACAGACCCGAAACGTCTCCTGATCGGTGATGACGAACACGGCTGGGATGACAACGGTGTATTCAACTTCGAAGGCGGATGCTACGCTAAGGTTATCAACCTTGACAAAGATTCTGAACCAGACATCTACAACGCAATCAAACGTAACGCTCTTCTTGAGAACGTAACTGTTGATAAAGATGGAAAAATCGACTTCGCTGATAAGAGCGTAACAGAAAACACTCGTGTTTCCTACCCGATCGATCATATCGAAAAAATCGTTCGCCCGATTTCTTCTGCACCGGCAGCTAAGAACGTAATCTTCCTGTCCGCAGATGCATTCGGCGTACTTCCGCCAGTATCTATCCTGACAGAAGCTCAGACACAGTACTACTTCCTGTCTGGATTTACAGCAAAACTTGCTGGTACAGAGCGTGGAATCACAGAACCTACACCTACATTCTCTGCTTGCTTTGGCCAGGCATTCCTGGAACTGCATCCAACAAAATATGCAGCAGAGCTTGTTAAGAAAATGGAAAAGAGCGGAGCAAAAGCTTACCTCGTTAACACAGGATGGAACGGAACTGGAAAACGTATCTCCATCAAAGATACTCGTGGTATCATTGATGCTATCCTTAACGGAGATATCAACAACGCTCCTACAAAGACAATTCCTTACTTCAACTTCGAAGTTCCTACAGAGCTGAATGGTGTTGACACAGGAATCCTTGATCCTCGTGACACATATGCAGACGCTGCTCAGTGGGAAGAAAAAGCAAAAGATCTTGCTGCAAGATTCATCAAGAACTTTGCTAAATATGAAGGAAACGAAGCTGGTAAAGCACTTGTTGCTGCTGGTCCTCAGTTATAATTTCATAACAGCTAGTA
>ENA-OQKO01000347-OQKO01000347.1-human-gut-metagenome-genome-assembly--contig:-NODE-347-length-47771-cov-5.831605_pt1 | contig 47771 bp, 31 predicted proteins | sample MGYA00242777_ERZ504796 | MGnify/ENA primary metagenome ERZ504796 (study PRJEB26092, sample SAMD00036404) | human gut metagenome | host: Homo sapiens | study: EMG produced TPA metagenomics assembly of... | reverse complement strand
GGGGGGGAGGGGCGGCGCGGGGGCGGGGGGGGGGCACCCCGCGCTACGGGGGGTGGAAAAGTGGGGTGTGGGGGGGCCTGCCCCAGGCGGCGGTGCCCGTTTGCGGCAATGAGAAGCCGTGCCAGATCATTGTAGGGGGCGGCGTCCCCGACGCCCCGCGGGGGTGAGCGGCGGCGGAAGGTGCGCGGGAGGGATGAATCCCTCCCCTACGGGTTACCTTTTAGCTGTAGTTGGCCGGGAGGCTGCGGAGGGGTCAAGACCCCTCCCTACGATGCAAAAGATAAACGGGCGGCAATGGCAAGGCCGCGGGCCGGGCATGCCCGGCCCCTACGGGGGCTGTTTCCGGCCACTTGACGCCATGTGGTATACTGGGTATATCACTGTCAAGAGGTACACTATGCCAAAACAAACGCTCCAACAAAAAATCCGCCGCGCACTGGGCCGGTTCACCGCCAAACGGATCGCCATGATCCTGCTGGGCACGGCCATCCTGTCGTTCGGCATCCATAATATCCACCAGCGCACCGCCATCACCGAGGGCGGCATCATCGGCCTGGTGCTGCTCATCAACCATTGGCTCGGCGTGCCCGCGTCGGTGGCGTCGCCCCTGCTCGACGCGGCCAGCTACGCGCTGGCGTTCAGATTTCTCGGGTGGGACTTTTTGCTCTCGGCAGGACTGGCCAGCGTGAGCCTGGCCGGGTTCTATAGGATCTGGGAATGCCTGCCCCCCATGCTGCCCGACCTGACGCCCTGGCCGCTGGCGGCGGCGCTGCTGGGCGGCGTGTTCGTCGGCGTCGGCGTGGGGCTCATCGTGCGGCAGGGCGGGTCCAGCGGCGGCGACGACGCCCTCGCCCTTGTCATCCATAAGCTGACCGGGTGGCGGCTCTCCCGCGCCTACCTGTTCACCGATCTGACCGTCCTGTTCGCGTCGCTGTCCTACATCCCGTTCCGGCGCATCGCGTTTTCCCTTGTTACGGTCACGGTGTCGTCGCTGCTCATCGACTATATCAAGGAATGGCAGCCGAAAACAAATGTGTAAAAACGCGCGGAACGCTTGTACATAGCGGAAAATTGCGGTATAATAGGCTGTGTATTTTTGCAATGACACCCACGGAGGTCTGCGATATGAAACTTACCCGCAAGCTCGCGGCACTGGCAATGGCCGTGCTGCTGGCAGTCAGCCTGACGGCCTGCTCCCCGAAGCAGGTCGCCCAGGATATGGTCGTGCATCTGGTCCACAAGCTGGGCCTGGTCGAGGAATCCGACGAGGATGACACCGACACCACCACAAAAGCGCCCGCCGGCGGCAGCGTGGAGTTCCCAGCCGAGATGGACACCACCGCGGCCCGCGTTGTGACCTACCCGGTAGAGAACACGCTGTATGTCTCTTTTAACGGCATTGCCAACCGCTCCACCGAGTATTTCGTGGCGGGCGGTGACAGCATGACCGTGACCGGCTACGCCACCACCGAGGCCAGCAACGAGAAATATATGTACTTCAAGATCGCGTTCTGGGAGCTGTCTGACGACAAGACGATGACCAGCTACGTGCCGGACTCGACGATCTACTACTGCGCCGACGGTGCCGATTACCAGTACAACGTGACCGGCCTGACTGCGGGCAAGCAGTACAAAATCACGATCAGCTATGACAACGGCAACAAGTATTATGTCACCGGCGGCCTGAAGGTCGAGGGTCTGGGCAGCACCGAGCTGAACACCTACGGCGACGATACGACGACCGGCTGATAACGGCAGCAATGCCGCCCGTGCCGCTTGCGGCAGGGCGGCTTTTTGGTTTGTATTGCAGGGACCGCACAACACAGAGGGGAATTGGAACATGGATAAAAAACAGCTGCGCAACACGCTGATGCTTATGGCCTGCGCATTCATCTGGGGCACGGCCTTTGTCGCACAGAGCGTCGGCAGCGATTATATGGGCCCGTACACGTTTCTGGCCAGCCGCAGCTGGCTGGCCTGTGCGTTTCTGATGGGCCTGATGGCCGTGCTGCGCAAGATGGGCAAAACGAACCCCGCCGCGGAGCCGGGCTTCTGGCAGAACAAAAAAGTGCTGCTGCGCGGCGGTATTTTCTGCGGTGTGGCGCTGTTTGCGGCGTCCGCCGCGCAGCAGATGGGCATTGGCACGACCAGCACGGCCAAGGCGGGCTTTATGACGGCGCTCTACGTTGTGCTGGTGCCGGTGGCGGGGGTTTTCCTGGGCAGCCGCCCCGGCGTCAAGCTGTGGGGCTGTGTCGCGGCCAGCGTCGTGGGGCTGTATCTGCTCTGTCTGGCCGGGCGCGACACGCTGAGCCTGACCGGCGGCGAGTGGCAGCTTTTGGTCTGCGCGATCCTGTTCACGGCGCAGATCATGCTGGTCAACCATTTCAGCCCGCAGCTCGACGGCATCCAGCTGAGCTTTGTGCAGTTCTTTGTGGTCTCGGTTTTGTCCACGATCTTCGCGTTTGTCTTTGAGGCCCCGTCGCCCGACCAGTTCCGCGCCGCGGCGGTCTCGATTGCCTATTGCGGCATCATGTCCAGCGGCGTGGCCTACACGCTGCAGATCGTCGGCCAGAAGGAGCTGGACCCGACGATTGCCAGTCTGGCGATGTGTCTCGAGAGTGTGTTCAGTGCCCTGGCCGGTTGGCTGATCCTGGGCGAGACGCTCTCTGCCACCGAGCTGTGCGGCTGCGCGCTGATGTTCGGCGCGATTGTGGTGAGTCAGCTGCCGGAGAAAAAGAGAGGCTGACCCGGGAACGGCAGCCTCCCGGGAGGTTGTTCTTTCTTTTGACAGCAAAAGAAAGAACCAAAGAAAACTGCCGCTGTTTCGACGCAGCGGACCCGCGACTTAGGGGCTGCACGCCCCTAAGAACCCCAAAGAGGAGGTCGGAAGTCTCGGCGGCTAAACGGACGCAGTATTACTGTCCGTTCTTAACGCCGCCGAGCCTTCCTCCACTTTTGAGTCGGGAGTTCCCCCGAACCCCCGCAAGGGGGAGAGGGAGGCCCCCTTGTCAAAGGGTGACTCCCCACAGTGTGGGGAGATGTCGCGGAGCGACAGAGGGGTCCGGGCCCGAAGGGCTGTCACCGTTAGGTGACTGGGGGATTCCGACGGGCCTTGCGTCACCGCCCGTCAACGGGAAAGGGGGCGGGCTGCCGCCCTCCCTTGCCCCTCTCGTTCGCAACCCATTTGTGGCACCCCGTAGGGGCCGGGCATGCCCGGCCCGCAGCCTTGCCATTACCGCCCATGTATCTATTGCTCCGTAGGGAGGGGTCTTGACCCCTCCGTAACTTCACGTCAAATCCCGTCAACGTTCCGCCTGTAGGGGAGGGATTCATCCCTCCCGGGTGTTCGCGCCGCCGCTCATTCCGCGGGGCGTCGGGGACGCCGCCCCCTACAACATTCACCGCCGCCCTTCCTCAACAACCATCCTACCCCCACCGCAAGGAGCCACCCATGCAGGATCTGCGCAAAATCTTCCGTTATGCCCGCCCGTACCGGCGCGATCTGTTCGCGGCGGTGGGGCTGATCTTTATTGAATGTATCTTTGAAATGGTCATCCCCGTCCTGATGTCTGCCCTCGTGGATGACGGCGTGCCCACCCATAATATGGCCGTCATCTTCCGGCAGGGCGGGCTGATGATTTTGTGCGCGGTGCTTGCGCTTATCACGGGGCTGCTGTATGCGCGGTACGCGGCGCGGTTCGCAAACGGGTTCGCGGCGGAGCTGCGTATGGCGGAGTATGCCGCCGTGCAGAAATTCGACTTCGCCAACCTTGACCGCTTCTCCGATGCGTCCCTCGTCACCCGCATGACCACCGACGTCACGGTCATGCTCAACGCCGTCAACGCCGGTCTGCGTCCGCTGGTGCGCAGCCCGGTCATGCTCTGCATGGGGCTGGCGATGGCCTGCGTGCTCAGCCCGCGGCTGACGATTGTATTCCTCGTCACAACGCCGATCCTGGCCGCCGTCCTCGCCTGGATCGTCACAAAGGTCGGCCCGCTCTATGGCCGCCAGCAGAGCGCCGTGGATCACCTGAATGGCCGCATCCAAGAGTCCCTGACCGCCATCCGTGCCATCAAGGCGTTCGTCCGCGGCGGCTACGAGAACGCCCAGTTCGACACCGTCAACACAGAATTGAGCGATGCTTCGACGGAAACCTTCCGCTATGCCGTCCTCAACCTGCCTGCGTTCCAGACCGTCATGTATACGGCCATCGTCTGCATCCTTTGGTTCGGCGGCAATTATATCCTCGTCGGCACGATGTCCGTCGGCCAGCTGACGGCGTTTTTGAGCTATGTTTTGCAGGTGCTCAACTCGGTCATGATGTTCTCCGGCGTCTTTCTGCAGATGTCCCGCTCGCTGGCCAGCGCCCGCCGCATCCGTGAGGTCCTGACCGAGACGCCCGACCTTGCAAACGCCGCCGCGCCGGTGGACACCATCCCCGACGGCCAAATCGACTTTGACCACGTCAGCTTCAAATACAACGCCAAGGCGGAGAAAAATGCCCTCTCCGACATCACGCTCCACATCCCGGCAGGTGCGACGGTGGGCATCATCGGCGGCACGGGCGCGGCCAAAACGACGCTCGTCCAGCTGATTCCGCGCCTGTACGACGCCACCGAGGGCACGGTCCAGGTCGGCGGGCGCGACGTCCGCGGCTACGACGTGAACGCCCTGCGGGACGCCGTCGGCATCGTGCTGCAAAAGAACCTGCTGTTCTCCGGCACGATCCGCGACAACCTGAAATGGGGCGATCCCGACGCGACGGACGACGACCTCTGGGCCGCCTGCCGCGCCGCCCATGCGGACGAATTTTTGTCCCGGATGCCCGACGGCCTTGACACCGACCTGGGCCAGGGCGGGTGCAACGTCTCGGGCGGGCAGAAGCAGCGCCTCTGCATCGCGCGGACGCTGCTCAAGCACCCGAAGGTGCTGATTTTTGACGACTCCACCAGCGCCGTGGACACGGCGACGGAGTCGGGCATCCGCCATGCGCTGGCCGGACTGGGCAGCGTGACCAAGCTCATCATTGCCCAGCGCATCACGTCGGTGCAGAGCGCCGACCTCATCGTCATTCTGGACGACGGGCGGCTGCATGCCGTGGGCACGCATGACGAGCTGCTGGCAAAAGATACGATCTATCAGGAAATTTACCATTCCCAGATGAAAGGGGGCGACGCAGATGGCGAAGCCATTCGGCGGTAAGCGCCCGCAGGACCTGCGGCACACGCTGCGCCGCTTCATGGACTATCTGGGCCGCCACAAAATCATGCTCGGCGTCGTCGGCCTGCTGGCGGCGGTCAGTGCGCTGGCCGCGCTGCTGGGCACCTACATGATCCGCCCCATCGTCAACGGCGTGCTGGAAAACGGCAGTGCCGCCTATCTGGCCGGCGTCGTGGCGCTGACCGCGGGCATCTACATCGTCGGTGCACTGTCTACCTTGGGCTACACCCAGCTCATGGTCCGTGCCGCGCAGAAGATTTTGCAGGACATCCGCCGCGACCTGTTCGCACATCTGCAGACGCTGCCGCTGCACTACTTTGACACGAACCGCAAGGGCAATCTGATGAGCCTGTTCACGAACGACGTGGACACGATCTCGGACGCGCTGAACAACAGCTTTGCGGTGGTCATCCAGACCTTTATTCAGGTCGCAGGCACGCTGCTTTTGCTGTTCATCCTCAACTGGCGGCTCTCGCTGCTGGTGGTCGTTGGCTATATTGCCATGTTCTGGTATATCAACTACTCGACACAGCGCAGCCGCGCCTTTTATGCGCGCCAGCAGGCCAGCCTCGGTGAGCTGGACGCCTACATGGAGGAGATGATCGCCGGGCAGAAGGTCGTCAAGGTGTTCAACCACCAGCAGGCCGACATGGCCGCCTTTGCCGCCCGCAACGAGAAGCTGCGCGAGGCCGGCACCGGCGCGCAGAGCTACGCCGCCACGATGATTCCCGCCGTCGTCAGCATCGGCTACCTGAACTACGCGGTCATTGCGGTGGTCGGCGGCCTCATGGTCATGTGGGGCTGGTCCGACCTCGGCAGCCTGGCCAGCTATCTGGTCTTTGTGCGCCAGACGACGCTGCCCATCAACCAGCTGACCCAGCAGGGCAACTTCCTGCTGGCGGCGCTGGCGGGCGCGGAGCGTATCTTCACGGTCATGGAGGAAAAGCCGGAGATCGACGAGGGCACGGTGGAGCTGGTCAGCGTGCGGGAAAACAGCGACGGTACGCTTACCGAGTGCGCCGGGAGCACGGGCCGCTGGGCCTGGTGTGACCGCCGCCGTCCCAGCGTCCCGCTCGAGCCGCTGCACGGCGACGTGCGGTTCCACGACGTCAGCTTTGGCTATACGCCGGACCGGATGATTCTGCAGAACCTCTCGCTCTACGCCAAGCCGGGGCAAAAAATTGCCTTTGTCGGCTCCACGGGCGCGGGCAAGACCACGATTACCAACCTCATCAACCGCTTTTATGAGGTGTCCGGCGGGTCCATCACCTACGACGGCATGGATGTGCGGCTCATCAAGAAAAACGACCTGCGCCGCTCGCTGGGCGTTGTCTTGCAGGACACCCACCTGTTCACCGGCACGGTGGCGGACAACATCCGCTTCGGCAAGCTGGACGCGACGCAGGCGGAAATTGAAAAGGCGGCCAAAATTGCGAATGCCGACTCCTTCATCCGCCGTCTGCCGCAGGGCTACAACACGATGGTGACGAGCGACGGCGCAAACCTGAGCCAGGGACAGCGCCAGCTGCTGGCCATCGCCCGCGCCGCCGTCGCCGACCCGCCGGTGCTGATTCTGGACGAGGCCACGTCGAGCATCGACACCCGCACCGAGGCGTTGATCCAGAAGGGCATGGACGGCCTGATGGAGGGCCGCACGGTGTTTGTCATCGCGCACCGGCTTTCCACGGTGCGCAACGCGGACGCCATCATCGTGCTGGAGCACGGCCATATCATCGAGCGCGGCACCCACGACGAGCTGCTGGCCAAAAAGGGCGAGTATTACCAGCTGTATCACGGGATGTTTGAACTGGCGTAAGCAGCCGCGGGCGGATATGGAATCCGCCCCTACGTTATAACGCGCGTTCCCCTGTAGGGGCGCATTCTGTATGCGCCCGCCATGCCGTGCCCGGAAAAACGGAACCTCCCCCGGAGAGATCCGTGAAAGGTAAAACCTGCGAAAGGAGCATTTACAAATGGAAAAGATCAGAAAAAATTTCGGCTTCGGCTGTATGCGCCTGCCCATGATCGGCGAGGACGTCGATATAGAGCAGACGAAACAGATGGTGGACTGCTTTTTGGAGCAGGGCTTCAATTATTTTGACACGGCCCACGGTTACCTTCAGGGCAAGAGCGAGCTGGCCCTGAAGGAGTGCCTGACCAGCCGTTACCCGCGGGAGGACTATGTCCTGACCGACAAGCTGAGCGGGTCCTATTTTAAAAAGGAAGAGGACATCCGCCCGTTCTTTGAAAGCCAGCTTGCAGCCTGCGGCGTGGACTACTTTGACTTTTATTTAATGCACTCCCAGAGCACGACAAACTACCAGCACTACAGGGACTGCCGCGCCTATGAGACGGCCTTCGCCCTCAAGGCCGAGGGCAAGGTCCGCCATGTGGGCATCTCGTTCCATGACCGCGCCGCCGTGCTGGAGCAGATTCTGACCGACTATCCGGCCATCGAGGTCGTGCAGATCCAGTTCAATTATCTGGACTATGACGACGTGGCCGTCCAGAGCCGCAAGTGCTATGAGGTCTGCCGCAGGCATGGCAAGCCCGTGCTGGTCATGGAGCCGGTCAAGGGCGGCAGCCTTGTCAACCTGCCCGACGACGCAAAAGCCGTGCTGGATGCCCTGCACGGCGGCAGCCCCGCCAGCTATGCCATCCGGTTTGCCGCGGGCTTCCCCGGTATGCTGATGGTGCTGTCCGGCATGAGCAGCATGGAGCAGATGCAGGACAACCTGAGCTACATGAAGGACTTTGCGCCGCTGAACGATGCCGAGCTGGCCGCCGTGAACCGGGTGCAGGAGATCTTCCATAAAAAGGATCTGATCCCCTGCACGTCCTGCCGCTACTGCACCGACGGCTGCCCGAAGCATATCTCCATCCCAGACCTGTTTGCCATCATGAACACGAAGCACACCCACCACGACTGGAACGCGGACTACTACTATGAGGATGTCCACACCGGGCCCGGCTCCCGCGCCTCGGACTGCATCCGCTGCGGCCAGTGCGAGCGCGTCTGCCCCCAGCACCTGCCCATCAGACAGCTGCTGCAGGATGTGGCGAAGGAGTTTGAAAAGGGGTAAAATAACATATCAGAAACAACGCCGCCTTCATTCGGAATTCTCCCGAATGAAGACGGCGTTTGTTAATATGGCAAATGCATGTTGCACAACAGTATCATAAGACTGCAATATATAAACAAAAAAGGTCACTTGCAATCGCAAGTGACCTTGTCTCTATGTTACAAAAAAGATATCCATAAAAATGTTCTGGTGTAAATTGTTTTGTGAAATAGAAGAAGCCGAAAGCTATAAAGAACAAAAAATTACAGATTAAAATTTTACATGGGAAAGCGACCTAAAAGTTTTTTGCGTTTCCTGTTGCGAGTCAATAATTCATTGTGATGCCTTGCACAACAGCATTAAAGTCACCCTCTGGTATTCTTGAAAAATAGTCAGTTTGCAAGCCGGTGTTAAGAACATACATAAAATCGTCAAAACTATATAGCGCAGGAGCGTGATCTAATCGAAGCAAGTTTTTACGAATGCTATCGGTTTTGGCAATTAAGCAAGTGTACTGAAATTTAGTGTCAAATTGCCTTGTATTTCCTCCGGGATGTGCCTCTTGCATATGCTGGGCGGTTGTCAATGCTATTAAATTTTCGTAATACATTGCGAGTTCTGGATACCGGCTTTTGGGGAATATATGATGTATTGCAGAAGCACGATTTCCTATAGAAAATCTATCCTGAACTTCAGGCTCGCCATCAAAATAATTGTCAATGAAGTATTTGAGATTTTTCATTGCACGAGTAACTTGATAGTCATAGGTACTGTTTATAGGAGTGATACCACTATAATCACCGTGGGCTATATTTTTATCTTTACCGGTTAAATCATCATACCAATTTGTTTTATTATAAATAATGTCTTGAAGAGTAATGATATTAGAAGAGATTCTTCCCCGCATAGTACCATGCTTCTGATATTTGAATGCGAGCTGATTCAATACTTTTATAAAAATACGATCTGCTTCTCGTTTTGTATTAATAGGAGTATATTCAAAGCAGAAACTCTCGAAACGAGATTTTACAGTATCATACCATTCAGAGGTTTGTTCATCAAAAAAGGATGCAAAAGGATCCCACAGCCCGCTATCATGTAGTGTTTTTTCAATATATAAGCACATAAAATCCAATGCGTTTCTTTCGCGTAAAGCAACAAACTCTAGTACATCCAAATCTTCTACAAAAAATTCGATTTTTGAACCTTTTCGCGTCTCGGAAAGAACTCCTGCGGCAGAAAGCATTTTGAGAGGTTGCCTAAAAAATTTATTGTATTCATCGAGGGTGGAACGCGTAGTTGGGTCTGGCTTTCCAAACAGTCTCATTACATTTGTAATGGAATAATCTCTATGCCAAATCTGCGGAGATACAAATGGTACGCTTCCACCCTCGTGCAGGTAGTCAACGATGCAATCTGCAACAAAACAAACAGTATCGAATGCACACTTTTGATCAATCCATCGACCGTTTCCAGATTTTCGAATATCATAGCAGTGCCTATTTAAAAAATCTTGCAATAATTTATTCGTCATTTTAACACCCCATAAAAGAAAACACTTTTTGAGTCCACGTTAATCGATTGAGTGGAATAGTTTCGAGCAATCAAATAAAAAGAGCGATATTCTTTACTTGAAAAGAAATTCAGCTGTTGCTGAGTTAAATGTATTGCTTTTTTCGGAACCAAGACTGCTACGGATCCATCTGGAACAGCATAAGAAATATTTGGAATAACGCGGGGCTTATATGTCATATTAGGAGTTAAATATACAGCTGAATTTCCTATATAACTAGATATCGAAAAACTTTTACAAATCGCAGGTGAAATATATGTATCATAGCCATCTATATCTAAAATCGAGCCATTGTCTTGAATATTTCTTGCTTTAATTACGCGAATGTATCCTTGCTTTTTCTCTGTGGTTGTGTTTTTTTTAGTTATTTGACGATCCCTAACAACTGAGAAAATGTTGAATGCCATTTTTTTTGACATATTATCAAATTCGTTGTTACGGTAGATTAAAAAATACGGATATTGAGAGTCTGTAATGTAACTTTGGCTTTGCGTTAACCTTAAATTGTATTTCATATTATAAATATTAGTTATATGTGGCTTTTGCTGCGATTGGAGAACCATGCAAATGGTTTCGATTGATAAGCCAGTAAAACCATATCGCCCAAAGTCAGAAATACTTGATATTTTTAAATTTCTCAAAGCATCTCTTGTTTTGTCAAATTCGCTTGACGATAATACAGTTTTATTTAGAACGAGGGCAGTCCAATCTGAAATAGAAAGACACTTGTTTAAAAACGCGTCTGCCAGGTTAACCTTTCTTTCACCATGAGTAATCTGTGCCTTTGAGTATGGCGGGTTTCCAACAGCCAAATCGTAACGGCTATTTACTTCAAATTTTAAAAAGTCCACAGTGTATATATTGATAGTGAAATTTTTAGGCTTTTTGATTTTCGATAGTATAGCTTTTAAAATGGAAGTGCTATTGGCATCAATATCAACCAAATCAAGGGTGACATGTTTAATTCCGTCATACTTCTTAAATAAGAATGGGATAAAAGCTCCTGCCCCAACAGAGGGCTCCAATATTCTCAACTCATCTTTTGTGAAGTCAGGAAGTTGATTCATCACCTCATTTATTATAAATTTGTTAGTATAGTAGGCAGCGTTTTCTTCTCTTTTCGCATTACACAGTTCTGCAATGCGCTGTAGATCTGATAAGCTTAAAGTTAAAGGGTTTCTTCTTATGAAATGGGAAACAGAGGACTCGCTACTCAAAGAATGGTCGGAAATTATTTTGGCAAGTTCTGAGGGAGTAGTCCTTTTTGTTTGAAGCTCCATTTTTATTCGCTGAGCAATTTGTCGCATAACTTCTGTAGGAACAGCCTCACCTATGCATTGGCGAATATTGACTTCATTTTCTTTGTAGATTTTACGCTTCTGGTCATCCGGAAGAAGATTGAGTTTTTCGACCGAATAGTCAACCCATCTAAACTCGTAGGGTATGGACATCATTTCCATTAACTCTCTGATGGAAAAAACCCGATCCTCATTGGGATGGATTGTGTTTTGGGCAGCTAGAAGATCGTTGCGAGTATGAACACATTGAATGAAGCGATCCCAACGTTGCCGAGTGTATTTGTCTCGGTTCTTTTGAATATTTTCAACAATTTTTCCATTTACGATTCGGTGAGGTCTTTTTTGCGGATCCTTGTTATTGAATGCAGACTCGCCCTCTTTCAAATCATGAATCCAGGGGCGCATTCTCAAATCATACGTTCGGAATGCATGATAAAAATCTGTTGCACAAATTTCCCCCCATTCTAATGATTTGAATTTTCCGTTTCCAATTATATCCCGAAGTGTTCGTTCTGTGCAATGCGAGGGAAACAGTTCATAAGGGGTAAAAAGGTTCTTGTATTCTTTATCTACGCCGATAACAAGGGTTCTAGTGCGAGATGAATTCGAACCGTAGTTCATGAAATTGAGGACTCTTCCTGAGATGATGTATTCTTTACCCAAGGTATCCCGGATATAATTGCCGATAGTAATATCATTCCCGGACTTTGTCGTGCAAATAGTTTTTTGAAATGCTTGAACATTTTCAAAGATGAAAACACGAGGTCGAATTACCTGAATAACTTCGATAGATTCAACGACCAAACTATTCCTTTTTATGTCCTGCTCGTTCTTTTTGTGGTTAATTACTGATATTCCTTGACACGGAGGTGTTGCAACTACAACATCAACCCGATCATTGCCGAGCTTTTTCCATTTTTTAATTTCGGCATATATTTTTTCTTTTGTTTCAATGCATGCAATGTCACCAGAGATATAGCCTGAATCATAATCACATTTGGAATTGAATTTTTGAACGTTTAACCTTCTTTGAATGAACTCATTTGTTGCGATACAATGGTACCCTTCCTGTTTAAAACCATAGCACCCAACACCGGCACAGCTAAATAGGCTAACATATGTAAGGCTTTTGTCCTTTAACAAGGTGACTCCTCCTAACTCAAATCAATAATTCATTCAATACAAAATGACAAAAGCCTGACTCATTTATGACTGATTTCCATTATGTCGTCGACTTCGCAACTTAAAGCGTTGCATATCTTTACTAGCACTTCAACTCGTACATCCTCATTTTTTCCAAGATGAGCCATTGCATTGGTACTAATGTGAGCTTCCTTTATTAGTTGTGTCTTGCTCATGTGGCGATCGATTAGAAGATGCCACAGTTTATCATAAGATGCGCCCATATTCTTCTCCACTAAAATTAGGAATTATATAAATAAGTATAGCAGTTGTGCTTGAAAAATTCAAACTGAAATTGAAATTTTCAAAAGATTGGAATTTTCGCGAAAAAATTAGCGATGAGCGAGTAAACTCGCCCCAAAGCGCCCGACAAAAAAGTCCAACCGCCTTAAAACGGTTGGACATCTCTATAAAACGCACCTTGAAAATCGGTCATCGACTTTGCTGATTTTGTGCGATGCAACAAAGAAAAAAGCCTGTGACATTCTTTATGTCACAGGCTTTTGTCTCTATGTTACGAAAAGGATACCCGGTCGCAAAGGGCCATTATCAAAGGCAACGGTTTAATTAATCGATTTGCTCAAAAAGTTCTTTTAATGTATCAATTTCCGCTTTCAAATTAATTAGAATTTTCTTTTGTTCTTCGGGGTCCAAATTGCAAATATAGTCACAGCACTGCATTTTCAGAAACTCTGGAATGATTTTGGTTCCACCATATTCATCAGTTATTTTATTCTGCTTTCTAAATTGTTCGACATCAACGTCATCTAAAACTAACGCATTTTCAATGCCAACTTTAATACCCTTTGCATTATCATACTTATGGATAGAACTAACAATCACATTTTTTTGAGATTTCGTTTTTACATTTGTATCACTATCTAAAAGAGCAATATTCACAAACGGTAAATTTTGAGCAATCAAAAATTGCACTGCTCTATTAATACTATCTTTTCCGGTATTAACTTCCTGCCTGTTACCATCAATGTATCCGATCCATCTAAATTGAAATGGCAAATTTAGATTGAATACTTCAGCCGTTTTCTCGAAATATTTTTCATCGGTTCGCCCTTCCAAGTACACAGTTGGTGTTCCTGAATCAAAATCATGAATTTCGAATGCATCCTGTATCGCTTCAACCGATGAACACTTGTAATATTCCGGCTTATCGCTAACAACTATATTGCCTGAGGAATCTCTACTGAGAACGATTACTTTGTCATTTTTTCGGTTTTCATTGTGAATAATAAAGGGCGAATGAGTGACAGCAAAAATTTGAGAAGTTTGATGTCCTAATTCATCCGTAAAAATTCCTTTATAATAATCCATTACTTTCATTTGCCACTTTGGGTGCAAACTGATTTCGGGCTCATCAATAAAGACAAATGCTCCGTTCATTGCATTTGCATCTTTCAAGAGAAAACATCCGCGGTACACAATTTGCTTTTCGCCTGAACTCAGTGCATCGATTTGAATGAGTTTTCCGTTCTTTTCAAAAAGAATGGCTTTGTGTCCATCTATATTTTCAACACGGCTGTACTTTAAATCGTCAAACATTCTATCAAATGCTATTGTGAATCGAGGCATTCGTTCATGTATATTGATACTATCAGTGCTTGTATTAGGATGTGTTTTGACCCAATAAGCGATATCAGCATCATCTAACGCTTGAATATCGATAATCAGCTGTTTGATTTCTGTTGGGAGATTGTTTGAAGAACGGCGGCTGCCAGATTCTCTGTCCAAAGTTAAACTGGTAACACTAGTAAGATTGTTTGATTGAAAGTTAATATCCACGTCGGAAAATATACCGTGCAACGGATACTTTTTAAGCGATTCGGGAGTCCCTGAAATCATTTCCTTTCCCGTATCGTCTCGAATCGTGATATATCGGTTCCCTCCGGGATACTCCTTCCAGTAGAATTTCAAATTAAGTGTTTGGCCGCCGAGTTCATATTCAATATTTGCTTCAAAATTCAACTTGTGAGATATCAACCCGTATAGAGCGTTTAGAATCGTACTTTTCCCAACACCATTTTCACCGGCGAAGATGACGGTATCCACGGCATGTCCGTTTGCATCGCAAAAATTCAACGATAAATTTCCAAGAATTGGGTGGTTAAGAAAATCCACTTTTCTGATTTTGTACATAAGGCGGTCCCCCTTTATAGTTCTAATTGAATGGCTTTTCTATAGAATCCGCAATATTGTCTGTCAAATTTGAAGAAAGCATGTTCAAAATCTATTTTAGCTAATTATAAAAGAACTATAAAGAAATGTAAATGGTGCCTATGTTCAAATTTAGATAATCTTTTGTTTCAATGATTGGGTTGCATTATTCCTGCAAAGGGGCTGTCACTGTGTATCCGCCGATGAATTCAATTTTGATTTCGTTGGCGGAAACAACATCTATCCGTTCGATGATTCTTGCGACAATGGCATCAGCGTATTCAGTAATATGGAAGTCGGAGGCGGTCAGTTGGAGATTCGGATTTGCAGCTTTCTGCTGGCTGGCAGTAAGCTGGTCGATTTACTTTTGCAGGTTGTCGATTTCCTCGCTTGCGTGCTTCAACTTTTCGTCGAGAAAGGACGCATCGCATTCAAGGGACAGATCCAGCAGGCGGTCAAATTCCTGCCTGGCATCTGCGAGCTTTTGCTGTAATTCCTCCAGCTCTGTTGTACCGCCTTGCAAATCATGCAGGATACCGTTGATCTGCATGGCGACTTCATCGGTGTAATTGTCGGCCAGATTTTGGATGGCTCTCAGCATGGTCTGATGCAGGGCTTCTTCCTGCACCGATGGTGAATTGTAGCAGAATTTTGTTCCGTAGGTGACACGGTTGACGCAGCGCCAGACGATTTCCTTTCTGCCGTGGATGTTCCAAGTCACACGCTTATAAGGGCTGCCACACTCTCCACAGTACAGCCGTTCGGAAAGGGCGTACTTGCTGTTGTATCTCCCGCGCTTTTGTTTGCGTCGGTTCGCGCAGGACTTGCTGTTGCGGCGGGCGATTTCAGCTTGCACCTCGCGGTACATCTGCTTAGTGACGATGCCCTCGTGATTGTTCTCAATGTAGTATTGTGGCAGCTGGCCGGTGTTTTTCTTCGGACCGCCGGTCAGCACATTGTCGGTAAAGGTCTTTTGTAGCAGGACATCACCGCAGTATTTCTCATTCTGCAAGATGCGTAGGAGCGCCTGCGTTGACCATGTGGTGTTGCCACGCACGGTTTTGTAACCGCCTGCTTCGACCTTGCCCTTTATGGTTTGCAAGCTGTCGCCGTGCAAGTAGCTGGTGTAAATCATCCGAATCAGTTCGGCCTGTTCGGGGATGATCTCCGGCTGACCGTCTGCACCTTTGCGGTAGCCGAGCATCTGCGCATAGGGGAAGGAGAATCTTCCGTGACGAAATCCCATGCGCTTTCCTCTGGAAATATTCTGCGAGATGGATTCGCTCTCAGCTTGTGCAAAGGCACTCAGCACAGTAAGGAGCATTTCGGAATTCATGGTACTGGTGTTGATGTTCTCTTTTTCAAATATGACGGTGACACCGAATTGCTTCAGCATCCGCACATATTGGATGCTGTCTACGGTGTTGCGAGCAAAGCGGGAAATTGACTTTGTAAGGATCAGGTCGATTTTGTGCTTCTTGCAGTCTTGAATCATCTGGTTGAATCCGTCACGCTTTTTGGTGTGGACACCTGAGATACCATCGTCGGCGTAAATCCCGGCAAGCTTCCATTCGGGGGTGGAATTGATTTTGTCAGTGTAGAATTCTTTTTGGATTTCAAAGCTGCCCTGCTGTTCTTCTTCCTCGGTGCTGACGCGGCAGTATGCAGCAACGCGAAGCTTGGTGCGGGATGCCGTGCTTTTGGAAGCTTTCATGTTGGGCTGAATGACGATGATTCTTCTCTCGCGGTTCATGGGATTCTCCTTATACGACCATTCCGTTTATAAGTTTCAACTGAATGGGAGTGGTTCTGTGCAAAACTATTTTGTCTGCAATGGCATGGTACAGCTTCGTGTCAAACGTATCGCAGGGCGGTGCAGCAGCGAGGGCTTCTTTAATGCGCAGCGTCATGGGGTCAGCTTTTCCGGCTGTGCAGCAGAGATATTGCGTATCTGCGCGAGAAAGGACGCTTTGGATAAGTGATGCTGCATCAAATTCCCCGGCGGATAACATTTCATCGATTTCTGCTTGCTGCTTTTCGGCTTCAATGGATACTGTGTTGTGTGACAGCGGCTGGTCATTGATGCTGTCAGGATTATCCTGTAAGCGTTTCATTGTGGTAGCGATGCTTTGCAGGAGAATATCCGGCGCAATTTGGACGGAGAATGCTGCGCAGTGGCGGCAGCGCCATCGATGGCCTTTCGTCTGCCATTCCAGTCTGCTGTTGCAGTCGGGGCAGATAATGTCACCGCGAATATCCTTTAAGGCTTCTGTGTAAGTGGGGGCTTTTCGCTGGCACAGGACTTGCGCTTTTTGAAATAAGGTATATTCGACAATGGGCGGATACCTGTCCTTTCCGCAGTATGCTGGATTTTTTACGATACGGTGGACGGTGTTCTTGTTCCAACCTGTCTCATCACTGTATGGGATGCTGTTGGCTTGCAAGTGTTTCGCGATTTCTTGCAGTGAATTGCCTGCAAGGTAGAGTTGATAAATTTGGCGGACGTATTCGGCTTGCGCGGTATCCGGGGTAATGAGGCCGTTCTGTATGCGGTATCCGTAGGGCAGGTATCTCGGCTTTGCCATTGTCAGAAAATCTCCTTAAACTTCATTCCGTTTTTGAGTTCAAAGGTACAGGATTCGGAATCGACCAGTACGCGATTTACGGCAAATTTGAACTCATACTCATCAAATTCAGTAAGTGGCTTTAGATAGGTATAATGTTCTGCAAGCTGTTTTGTCTGTGCAAGGGTACGAAGTAAGGGATGGTTGGTAGCTGCTTTTGAAATCGCGGCTTTTACATCCGTAAGTTCACGTTCCAGCGGATTGCGCCGTTCCCAATATTGGGCGGCAGTAATGCAGTTCTTTTCGCGCAGACGGGAAAGGTTGTACAGCTTTTTGGCAAGCAGATGAACCTGCTGGTTGAGTTCCTGCCGCCGGCTCTCATTGTCATCGAGAATCTTTTGCGCAGTGTACAAGTCATGTAGGGCAGGGGCGAAAATCTGCGTGTGGTTTACAATTAGTTTGTTGTGCATGGTGAGAAAGGCGTATTGGATGAGTTCCTCTTGGGTTGGCGGCGTGGGACAGTCTGCTGCGCATCGAAGGTGTGTGCGGCAGATCCAAGTCACTTGTGCGGAACGGTTTATTTTGCGGGAAAGCATTGAACCGCACTTTGCGCAGTAAAGCATTTTGGAAAAGGCTGAGTCTTTCCTCGGACATGGGCCTACGCTTTTGAGCTGCAGGAGTGCTTGCGCTTTATCAAAGTCTGCTTGGGATATGATGCCGTTGTGGGTGTCCGGTGCGTAGTAGGAAAGGACTTCACCGTTATTTTCGGTGCGCTTAAAGGGCAAGTCATCGGATGTATAACTCTTTTGATAGAGGGAACATCCGGCGTACTTTTCGTTTTTAAGGATGCGCTCTATGGTGGTATGATGCCAATGCTTATCGGCATCTGGACGAAGCCGGTTTAAATCGTCGGCGATTTTGGTGGTGCTTTCGCCTTGCAGAAATGCATTGAAAATGTCCTTGACGATTTCGATTTGGTTGGGGACGGGAACAAGGTCGTAATTGACCTGTTTGTAGCCGTAGGGGACAGATGATGTATGGTAGGTGCCGGACTCCATTCGTTTGCGGATTCCCCAGCGCAAGTTTTTGGAGATTGACAATGATTCCTCTTGGGCAACAGCACACATCATACCCAGCAGGAGTTCTCCCTCGGTGGAGTCTGTGTCAAAGCGCTCTTTCTCAAATTCTACGACCACGCCAAGGCTTTTCAGTTCGCGCACAGCGGAGAGAAAATCCACAGAGTTTCGTGCCATTCGGGAGGATGACTTTACAAGGATACGGTCAATCAGACCGAGTCGGCAGTCGTCCATAAGGTGGTTGAATCCGGCACGATTTTTAAGGCCGGTGCCGGAAATGCCCTCATCGGCATACACACCAACAAATTCCCAGTTGGGATTTTTCTGAATAAGGTCGGTGTAGTATTCCACCTGCACCGACATGGAGTTTAACTGGTCAGCGGATTTACTGCTGACGCGGGCATAGGCTGCCACGCGCAAGCGCTTCGGCTGTTGCTGGATCGGCTGGATGACTTGAACTTGTGGCATGGCTTTTCCTCCGAGTTTGTCGCTGTGACACTCTTTTTGTCACATACAACATACCCGAAAGGCGGCCAAATAGCTATTCACAAGAACCACTAAACATCTCGACACAAAACGCCGCATTTTCTGGCATAACCAACATTGGCGCGTTGGCAGATTCCGCGCGGTAGCTTTCCTGTAGCGGCAGCGGATGAAAGTGCTGTATAAGCAAGTTCATATTTTAATTCCTGTTCCAGCTTTATGGGGAGCGGATCAATCAGCATGGGGCAATCCCTCCCACGGCAGCTTTTTTCGGGTGTGTTTGGTATGGGCCAGCAGCCTGTTCTCCAGCCCGGTCAGATAAAGTTCATATTTCAGGCTTGTTTTGGTGGTGATAAGCACCGCGCCGTGATTTTGCAAAAAGCGCAGGATGTGGTACAGCGTTGCGGTATCATGACTCAATTGGTCAAGGCTTTGCACCATGACGGCGTTGGCACGGCCTTGCCGCACAGCCTTTAGCATGGCAAACAGCGCCGGTCGCCAAAATTCGGTGCCGCGTTTCAGTTCCATGCTTGTATTTACCAGGATGTAGCCGCGCTTGTCAGCTTCGCGCATAACTTCTTCCAGTTGGTTTTCTAACGCAGTCAAATTCGGCGCAGCGCTGCGGGCATACGCCCAGACTTTGTATTCTTCCATAGCCGCACCTCTTAAAACTGATCCATCAGCGGGAGTCGAACATCGAAGCGCGGCTTGCCAAAGGATGCCCGCGTGAAGCGGTCTCCGGCAAAGCGTTCCAAACCGCAGTTGATGAGTTCCGTGTTCAGGTCACATTCGGTAGTAATAAGGTAAGCGTTCCGTCTGCGGAAGATTTCAATAACCCCGACCAATAAGTAGCTGTTGCGGCTGATCTGCTCCAGGTCGCGTACGATTACGGCTTCGATCAGGTTATTCTCTACCGCGTCCAGCATGGCGCGCAGGCCATTGCGGTCTTTCAGTGTGTTGCCGCCGCAATGGTCGAAAGAGGTGCCGCGCACGAGAAAGCCATGCCCGGCAGCTTCATCGATAAGGTCATACAGCCGATCAAAGGCCATTTGTGGGTTGCTGTTGGCGCACCGCACATAGATCCACGCGGGGTGGTCTTGTCTATAGTTCATCGTAAACCCTCTTTACAAAAAGTAATCCGGGCGCTTCTGCTCCCGGATGAATTGCTGAACATCTTCAATTTTCTCGGTAGTTGGACAGGCTGGCAAAGCGGCCAGCGCGGCGTCATGGTACTTGCCGCCGATGCCCGCGCGCTCGTCCAGAATCGCCACCACGCAGGAGTCCTGCTCGGTACGGATGGCACGACCAAAACCCTGCCGCAGCTTCTTCTGCATTTCGGGGATGATTTCGGCGTTTATGTAGTCGCGCAGATTTGGGTACTGCCGGCGTTCGTAGTCGCTGACCGGGTCAGGAATCGGAAACGGTAGCTTGGCAATAATCAGCAAGGACACCATATCGCCGGGAAAGTCAATGCCCTCCCAGCAGGAACCGGCGGCAAACAGTACACCGTTGCCGGATTGCTTGAACTTCTGGATAATTTTGCCGCCGTTGCGCCATGCCTGATAGGTCGGGTATGTCCACTGACCGTCCGTCAGCGCGCGGACCTCTGCCATTTGGCGGTAGGATGTAAACAGCACCAGCGCGTGACCGTGACAGGCGCCAACCAGCCGAACGATTTCTTCTGCCATTTTGCGGTTGTCCATTTGCATTTTTACGCGAGGCGGAAAGTACAACAGACATTTTTTCTTGTAGTTAAACGGAGAATCTGCGCGGAAATGGCGCAGGGGGGCATATGCTGCCAGCCCCAAAAGCTGTTCCGTATGGCTGAAATCTCCGGCTGCTGCCAGTGTGCCAGAGGTCAGAATTGCTGGTTCGCGGGTGTTCCACAGTGCACTGCGAAGCAACTGCGGTACGCGGCTGCTGGCTGCGCAGAATGTAGGCTGACCATCGGCATCGTAGTCGATGTAAAGGATGCGCGTCGGCACCTTCAAAAGAAAAAGGCGCAGGAGGCTTTCTGCTTCTCCCAGCCTGTTCAGCAGGTATCGCGGCACATCCGGCAATCCGCCGGCATTTTGCAACAGTGCTATACAGTCGATGAGTGCAGCGCGGCGGAACGGCGTAAGCACGAACGGTTCGCTCACTTTTCTTCGCAGCTTGGAAAGCCCCTGCGTGCAGGAGAACGACAGCGCAAGGAACGCCGTCCGCATCTGTCTGGCAAAATCCTTGTAGTTCGCCTGCTGTAATAAAAGGCACAATTCATCCATGTTGTGCTGGGATAGTGTTTCCGTGTACATCTGGCGGGCGGCATCGGGTAATTTGTGCGCCTCGTCCACTACCAGCGCCTGATAGCTGCGCAGGAGCAGTGGTCTATCTTCCTGCCGATGCGATGCGTCAGCCAGCAAATAATTGTGATTGCAAATTTGGATGTCGGGTTTCATGGAATCCCGCAAATATTGCTGGTAGCGACAATCCTCGCGCAGAAAGCAATCGCGCGGGCAGGACTGCGGCACACAGATCCGGCAGCGGTCATACCGGGAAAGTTCTGGGATATGATCAATGTCCAAAATATTTTCTGCAATGTGCAAGCTGTTCTGTTGCCTTTTTCTGCTTGGCTGCACCAGCGATGCTCTTTCGGCAAGGCGGGCATCGCAGACAAAGCGTTCTTTGCCCTTGCGGACAACGGCTGTGATGGGTGCGGTAATGATACCTTCGTCCAGCAAGACAGCGGACAGGTCGGGCAGATACTCAGTAAGGATAGCGTCCTGCAAGGCAACGCTGGAAGTGGAGATAACGATAGGCAGTTTCATCCGTTCGGGACGGTTCATCTGCCAAAGAATACAGCCCACGAGGTAGGCCAGCGTCTTGCCGGTACCCACGCCTGCTTCGCACAGGGAAATTTCCTTATTATATAAGGTATCTAAAACTTCATGGCAAAGCGCGATTTGTTCCTCGCGCACCGCCATGCCGTGCCGGGGTAAAATCTCCCGGAAAATCTGTTCGGCTATGTGGTGGGATTCCGCATAGCCCGTTGGATAGGTTTGCATTTTACACCCCTGTTTTCCATCCCGTTTAAAGCAAAATGATGGGCAGCAGGCGCTTGGGTTCCTGCTGCCCACGATTTGCCCTAAACGGCAAAAGTAGATAGTTAAGAAACTGTGCCACATTTGCCGCCCGCACCCCTGACACCGGGAACACAACAGGCAGGCCACTGGCAATGGCCGTTCACTGACTTTGCCGGAGTCTTACTGCTTACAACTCCGGCTCGGTCACCCCCTCTGACGCGGGAGGCTGCAGGTGTATCATTATAGCCTTTTCCTTGGCAACATATGGTTTTGCCAAACCGCCCATCGGGTCTGCCGGAAAAGGAACGTACCTGTTATGCTGGGTATTCAGTTGTCAAGGTGCTGGGGAACGGACTATATCCGCTAAAGAGAAAAGCGTCGGAGAATGGAGTGTGCCGCCATACGATCTTCTTCTGTTTCTGCCTCATTGTACTTCCTGCGAAGCCACTCAATTTCTATCGGTTTTAAGTATGTTGTATGAGAATTGGGTCTGCGGTCTATAAGAGAAATTCCTCCATGCGGACCGGGCTTCGTGTCAATTTCGTAAAAGTCCATAAGGTAAACAATATCATAATTGATTGTGCGGCGAGAAACGCCGAACCGTTTCGCAAAATCATCGATGCTATATTTTTTATATGTATATAAAAGCTCAATAATTTCATTGCGGCGTATTTCGACGTCAGACACTCCATCACCTCCTCTCATTTCTCTAAACCCCATCTTAAATGTAATTAGTGCAAAAACCTTGCACTAATTATTTGAACTTTTTGTGAATTTTTGAAGTTAAAAAAACACCGCCGATTTCAGTAAAGGAATCAGCGGTGTTTTGCATTAGAAGTTTTTTATTCCGACTATATGCCAATAGAGGAAAAGTTCCTGTCTCAAACAGAGAGATTCAGTGTAAGTTCTTCAATGAAATATCTCTGTACTAGTTTTTCTGCTGTTTGCAATGTATCAGGTACAGCATAAAATTTATAGCAATACCGCACAATTCCCGCCTGACGGCTTAAGCACCGTTCCGGCGGCTGCCGCACCTTGCTCGCCGTATCGGTACTTAGAATTATGCGGTATTGCCTTATATTACTTCACCTATTATTATGTGTATCCTTACCATCTTGCTTTTATAAACTTTTTTCATCTGTTTTGCTTGCGTATCCAGCACAGATTGATTTCTAAGTTGCGGTGTTTTTCTATCCCGATGTTCGCTGCCAAGCGAATAGTCTTACTTCACACCCTTGTCACCAAGGTCTGACAGCTGCCGTGTACGGCATAGCTGCCGCTGCCTGCGGGCAGGAAGTAGCTGTCGCCTTTCTTGACGGTCACGGTTTCATCGCCGCAGGTCAGCTCACCCTCGCCATCTGTGATGAGCAGTGAGACAAAGCTTTTCTCGTCCGCTGTGCCCTCAAACGCGCCATTCCTGGCATCCACGGTGAAATACTCACACTGGGCCAGATGGCTGCCAAAGTCATGTTTGATGGGCGGGATGCGCAGGGTCACGTCCAGCGCTTTTTCAATGTGCAACGCGCGAGGCTTGCCGTCCGCCCCCACACGGCCGTAATCGTACACACGGTAGGTCACGTTGGAGTTCTGCTGTACCTCGGCAATGACAATGCCCTTGCAAATGGCGTGCAGCGTGCCGGCCGGAATAAAGAAGCAGTCACCCTTGTGCACCGGCACGGCGTTCAACACCTCGGTCAGGGTGTTATTCTTGATGCGCTCCTCAAACTCCGCCTTGGAGATTTCATGGTCAAAGCCATAGTACAGGAAGGCACCCGGCTCACAGTCCAGCACATACCACATTTCGGTCTTGCCGTACTGATGCTCGTTTTTCAGCGCGTACTCGTTGGAGGGGTGTACCTGAATGGACAGATTGTTCTTTGCGTCAATGAACTTTGTCAGGATTGGGAACTGTTCAAACTTCTCGCAGTCGGTGCCAAGGCAGCCCGGGTGGGCGGTCACATAGTCCGCCAGCGTTGTGCCGTCCGCCAGATAGCTGGGACCGTCCGGGTGGCAGGAAAGCACCCACGCCTCGGCCAGCGGGTTCAGATCGCTCTTGATGCCAAAGTCACTGCGCAGGCGGCTGCCGCCCCACAGGTAATCCTTGCAGCTGGGAGTCAATTTCAGTATATTCATATGGATCTCCTTTACCTCAAAATTTCATTTTTTACTCAGGCATCTTCTGTTTCCTGTTCTCGCAAAAAATAGCACACAATAAACGCTGACTGTGTCATGCCCAGCCAGAGTACAAACACCGCATTCCAGCCTCGGTTATGCCGCCGATGCCCCGTGCGGTCGCAGCCGCACCAAAATAGGTTATGGCGCTCAGCATAGGGCGCTAAAATTTCCACTTTAAGCAAACCAATTCTCGGCGCCTTTCACAATTTCACATTCGACCTTTTCAGCATCTTCTCTGTTTTCGGCACTGACAGAAATGTAAATTTTCAGTTTCGGCTCCGTGCCGGAGGGACGCACGACAATGGAGCAGTTATCTTCCAGCAGGAACTTTAGCACATCGGACTTGGGCAGCCCGTCCAGACCATAAGCATAATCCAGCAGCTTTACAACCTTCTTACCGCCAAACGCTTTGATATTGCCGCGGAATGCCTGCATAATGCTCTGCATCTTGGCAAAACCGGCGCTGCCGTCGAACTCGTAGCTGTGCAGGGTGTTCAGGCAGTAGCCATAGGTCTTGTACAGCTCGTCCAGCTTATCCAGCAGGCTGATGCCCTTGGTGGCGTAGTAGCTGAACATCTCGCAGATCATGTAAGCACCGTCCACGCCGTCCTTATCGCGGACGTAGGAGCCGGTCAGGTAGCCGTAGCTTTCCTCAAAGCCGAACACATAGCTGTCTGCCCTGCCCTGCTTTTCCAGCTTGCCAATCTGCTCACCGATAAACTTGAATCCCGTCAGCACATTGATTGTCCGCAAACCATAATGGGTGGCAATCTGTTCCCCCATATCCATCGTCACGATGGTCTTAACCATGACCGGGTCGGCGGGCATCTTGCCGTGCTTGACACGCTGGTTGCAAATGTAATCCAGCAACAGCATACCTGTCTGGTTGCCCGTCAGCAACTCGTACTCCCCTGCCTTGTTCTTGACGGCGATGCCCACACGGTCACAGTCGGGGTCGGTGGCAAGCAGTAAATCCGCATTGCACTTTTTGGCATACTCCATGCCCAGTGCCATAGCTTCTTTAATCTCCGGATTCGGGTACGGGCAGGTCGGAAAGTTTCCGTCCGGCCGCTCCTGCTCCTTGACCACCGTGATGTTGGTGTAGCCCATCTCCTTCAGGGTGCGGGTCACAGGCTTCAGACCGGTGCCGTTCAGTGGGCTGTAAACAATAGCCACATTCTTGTTGACTTCTTCGCCAAACAGGACAGACTGATTCTTGACCTCATTTACAAAGGCAGCGTAGACCTCATCCGAAATATACTTGACATTGCCATTTGCAAGACCCGCCTCAAAATCGCTGTACTTTACATCCGCAAAGATATCCAGCTTTTCGATTTCAGCCAGAATTTCGGCAGCTGCCTCGGTCGTAATCTGGCAGCCATCTGCGCCGTAAACCTTGTAGCCGTTGTATTTGCCGGGGTTGTGGGAAGCGGTGACCATGACACCCGCAGAGGTATGCAGATAACGGGTCGCAAAGGACACTGTAGGAACAGGCATCAGAACAGGCCAGATATTGACTTTCACTCCATTTGCTGCAAACACACCAGCGGCAACTTTTGCGAACACGTCGCTCTTGATGCGGCTGTCATAGCCGATTGCCACAGAAGGCTCTGCAAAGTTTTTCTTCAGATAGTCAGCCAAGCCCTGCGATGCTTTTGCGACCGTGTAAATGTTCATGCGGTTGGTGCCTGCACCGATTACGCCGCGCAGACCACCCGTGCCAAAGTCAAGGTCACGGTAGAAGGCATCCTCGATTTTGGCATCGTCCAGCGTTTTCAGTTCGGCGGCAACATCGGCATCTGCCGTTGCATTAGCAAGCCATCGCTCATATTCTTTTTTGATGTCCATCTTAATTTTCCTCATTCCATGCGGCTTTTGGCCAGCAGGGCTGCACCGATGACCCCTGCGCGGTAGCCCAGCGTGCAGGCTGTAATGCGGGTATGTTTTTGGGCAAAATCATGCCCGAACACCATGGGCTCCACGGCGGCACGCAGCGGTCTCAGCAGGTTTTCGCCTTGGTTGGCTACGCCGCCGGACAACCCGATGACCTCCGGGAAAAAGATGTTGATCAGGTTGGCAACGCCTACCGCGAGATAATGAATATAGGTATCCACAACCTGCTGTGCGGCGGTATCCCCCTGCGCAGCGGCATCAAATGCCGTGCGACCGTTCACGTCCTCCGGCCTTGCGGCCAGCACGTTCAGCGCACTTTCCGGATGGGCAAGCCGTGCCTCTTTTGTCATGCGGATCAGTGCAGTTGCACTGGCCAGTGCCTCAAGACATCCATGACGACCGCAGGTACACTGCGGGGCGTCCGGTGTATCCAGAACAACCATGTGTCCGGCTTCGGAGGCTGCACCGGTGTAGCCTGTCAGCAGTTTTCCATCCAGTACAACGCCTGCACCAACGCCGGTTCCCAAAGTAACGACAATGGTACTCTGTGCGCCTTTAGCGCAGCCCGCAAGAGCCTCGCCCAATGCAGCAACATTGGCATCATTACCAACGGAAATCGGCAGACCTATCTTTTGCGCCAGATATTCTTCCATTGCAAAATCATGCCAATCCAGGTTGTTGGAATACAACACAACTCCGCCGTCCACAGTTCCGGGACACCCGACGCCAACGCCTGCAACGTCCTTTCCTTCCGCCAACTGCAGGCACAGCGCTGCAATGTCATCGCAGACAGCCTCCGCCGGGCGCGGCAGGTTTGTGGGGATGCCGGCTTCGCACAGAATTTCGCCCTCGCTGTTCACAAGTGCGGCCTTGATGTTTGTGCCGCCGAGATCAACGCCCAGATACAACATATGCCGTTTCTCCTTCCTTGCTTTACTCTACGGTCAGGTCGGCGCGCAGCAGAATATTCTCAGCATTGTCGCCAAGCTGGAGTTCAAATTTTCCGGGTTCTACCCGCCATACATAATCAGGACCAAGGGTACGCAGCTGCTTTGGTCCGACAGTCAGTTCCACCCGACGGCTTTCACCGGGGGCAAGCGTCAGGCGGCGGAAAGCTGCCAGCTGGCGCTCCGGTTTTACGACCGAGCTGAACATATCCCGCACATACAGCTGCGGCACGGCATCACCGGCACATTTGCCGGTATTGGTAACCGTAACACTAACGGTGACAGAGTCTTGTGGGCCAATCACACTGCGGCTCAGCACCATATCGCGGTAAGCAAACGTTGTGTAGGTCAAACCGTAGCCAAACGGATACAACGGTAGCCAGTCCATCTCCACATAACGCTTTCCGCCGCCGGGTCGCCGGCTGTAATGGCAGGGGATCTGCCCGACACTGCGCGGGAATGTGATGGGAAGCCGTCCACCCGGGGCTGCATCGCCAAACAGTGTTTTTGCAATAGCGGTGCCGCCCTGCTCACCGGGGAACCACGCCTCCAGAATGGCAGGCAGATGATCGTTTTCCCAATTCGCCGTAACGGGTCGTCCGCTTTGCAGCACCAGAACTACAGGCGTTCCTGTTGCATAAACAGCCTGTACCAGCTCAAGCTGCCTGCCGGGCAGGTTCAGGTCGGTGCGGTCAAAGTTCTCCCCGCTGGTTTCTTCGTTGTCGCCCATGCAAAGGATGGCAACATCCGCTTTGCGTGCGGCTTCCACTGCGGCGGAGAAATTTTCCCGCCCGGCGCTGTACCCGAAAATCACACGGGCAGCTCGACCGTCATTAACAAACTCAATACGTATCTTATATTCACGTCCGGCTTCAAAGTGGAAGTCCAGCACCTGGTCAGCACTCTTATCCTTGCCCCAGCCGTCAATGAGCAACTCATTATCCACGTACAGGCGCATGCTGTCCTGCGTGCTCAGACCGATACAACCATCCATAGTTTTCGGCATGATGACCGAACCTGTCCATGCTACGCTGAAGCAGTTGGCATCAAGCTCCGAATGTGGCAGCGCAAAAATCCAGTTGAAGTTGACGGTGCGGTCCGTGCGAACCTGCACCGGTTCGCCCTGCGGTACAGACCCATTATAGTAGCGACCTGTCAGACCGGCGTTGCCGTTTTCATCGCGCAGCATGGAAGGATCAAACGGGTGCAGTGCCTGCCCCAGAAAGTTGCAGCCGCGCTCATACAACACCTCGGTTTCGGGGCTGACTGCAGCGCGGATTCCGTCCAGCACAGAAACCCCGCCTTTACGACCTCGGGTTTCGGTATAGTCGCCGTAAGAAACCGCATCGGCTGCCGGACCGATGACTGCCACACTGCGCAGGTCCTTTCTGAGCGGCAGCAGACCGTCGTTCTTGAGCAGTACGATGGATTTCTCTGCTATTTTTTCCGCGGTAGCCAGATGCTCCGGGCAGCGCAGGATTGTATCGGCGCGTTTTTCGTCCGTATAAGGATTTTCAAACAAACCCAGTGCAAATTTCATACGCAGCACACGCCGGCACGCCGTATCCAGCACAGACATCTTCATAGAGCCGCTTTCAATCAGGTGGGCAATCGCTTTCTGCCAGACATCATGCGGGAAGTCGTAAAGCTGCAAGTCCACGCCGGCTTCCAGCCCAAGGCGGATGGCCTCCTCCGGCGTTTCGGCAATAAAGTGCCAGTCATACAGGCGGGAAACCGCCGTCAGGTCGCTGCGGACAAACCCCGGCATACCAAACTGCCCGCGCAGGACATCCGTTAAAAGCTCATGGTCCATGGATACCGGAATACTGTCGATGGAGTTGTAGCTGCACATAGCGTCGCACGCTTTGCCGTCCGCAAAAGCCGCTTCAAAGACAGGCAGACAGTCGCTGAATACATCGTGCCGACCCATGGTGCAGGGGGCGCAGTTCAGTCCCCCCACAGGGTTGCCGTAGCCGACGTAGTGCTTGGGTTCGGCAGCCACGGTGTCCGGTGTCGTCAGGTCTGTCCCCTGCATACCCAATACGGTTTCGCGTGCAAACTCAGCACAAAGGTATGTGTCCTCACCATAGGATTCTTCCGCGCGACCATACCGTGGATCACGAATCAGATCCATGACGGGGCTGTATGTTTCGTGAATCCCGCAAGCCCGGGACTCTGCCGCAATGGCGTGTCCCATCTCGCGCCCGAGTTCAGGCTCAAAGCTTGCCGCCAGACCAATTTGCTGCGGAAAACTGGTTGCGTTGTTTGTCATCAGCCCGTGCAGAGCTTCCTCGCTAAAAAGATATGGGATGCCAAGACGTGTGTTTTCCATGGCATACCGCTGTACGATATTGGCTTGGGCAGCAGTCATACCGCGCAGCTGCACACTGCCGACACTATTGCGCTGCATCAGTGCATCAAACCGCTGCATATCCACGGCTGTAACCTTGCCGTTTTCGTCCTGCGTTGTAAAATCGCCGGAATAATACTGATCTGTCTGCAGGATCTTTTCTTCCAGAGTCATCCGGCTCATCAGGTCATTGATGCGCTCTTCTGTCGGAAGATTCGGATTCTGGTATGGATACATCTTTTTCTCCTTTTATGTTACAGAGGGTAATTTTTGCCCGTTTATAATCAGATTGGCAAAGCCGCCGACACCTGCCACAAAAAACAGCAGCGAAATGGAGTTGTCCCCCATAGACTTCTCCAACAGGGGCTGGATGGCTGTTCCCACTGCGGCCGATGTGCACGTAGCAATGCTGCTCATAGCAGCTGTTACGCCAAAGTAAGCGGTTTTGCCGCTTTCAGGGCTCAATGCAAACTGCAGGTTCGTGCTTGCCAGTGCTGCGCCCCCTGCGCAGCCCGCCGCAACGACAATCAGAACAGGGGCAACCAAATGCGCAAAGGAAGGACGCACAAAGGACCAGCCCAGCGTGCAGGAAAGGTTCAGGAATGCCGTAAGCCAGATGACGCGGTTCCACGCAGTGCGGTCGGCCAGCCGCCCCCACACCCAGCTGCCCGCCATACCCACAACAGCGGACACGACACCCACCGATGTGATGAAGGTGTGGCTGAGCCCCAGCACCCGCAGCTCATACACGGAAAGGAACGGAGAAGCAAAGCCGCCAGTCAGCCCGCCGATGATGCAGTAAAAAAGCAATGGACGGTAAGCAGGGTCGCGCACTGGGCGCAGAATATCCGCCGGGCGCATTTTGGAGGTGAATTTTACCGGGTTCTCTCTTACCGAAGCAAGCAGAACGGCATCCACCACAGTAAGCGACAGGCTGACAATGCCCATGATAAGAAAGCCGGTATAGCCCTGCCCCTGTTCCAGATAATAATCCAGTACGCGACCAAGTGCAAGTGTTGCCGCGCTGGAAACGCAGGTTCCGATAATGCTCTTGACGGCGTAGAACTGACCGCGCCCGCCTTGGGGGGCGATGCCCAAAACCATGTGTTCCAGCCCCGGCGTAACAAGCCCCGCAGAGAAAAAGCCGATGGTATAAAGCACCAGCACCACAGCGCGGGCATGACCGGGGTCCGGCAGAGCCAGCGGTACCAGCAGAATGCTGCTGATGGAAAGCCTGAACACCACGCACATAAGCCATATAGCCAGTTTGCGGTGGTGCATCCGTTCAAACACAAAGGGCGAGAAAAACTGCAGTACGCACCCGAAAGACGGTATCATGGCCGCTGCGGCGCATAAGGATACGGACGCCCCAAGGCTGCTCAAATACCCGGCCAGAAAGTTGCCGGTGGCAACGGCATAAATCACGCCGGCCACTGCGCCTTCGGCAATAATCCGGTAGCGACCCATTTCCAGTTCATTTTCGGTCGGTGTATGCGCAGGAAAAAACAGCTGATAAAGCCAGCCCATGGCTTACCTCCCGGCAGGCGCCTCCACGGTTCCGTAAGCGCGTCCGCGGAGAAGATCCGCGTAACGGCAGATTAGGTTTGTCAGAACCGACAGGCTGCTTTCTTTGCTGACCTGACGCCACTGCGCACGGTAGCGCTGCAGCCAGTGTTCCAGCGCAGCTGCCATGGCATCTGCTTCGGGGCCGTGCGGGCAGCCTGCATTGAGCCATGCGCCAATACGGTTCCACAGCACAATGATGTCTGCCGTCTGGCAGAGTACCTGTACAATCTGCTTTTTGCCGGCAGGAAGGTTTACCGCGGCTGCAAGGATATCTGCCTTTGCCTTTTCTACGGCGCGGTTGGCATCGTCAATCCTTGTAAAGTCCACCTCGGAAAGGATCTCGGCGCGGGTTTTCTCATCACATTCTATCCAGTTGACGGTATTCCGCCAGTCAAAAACTTCATAATCCTGCAGCTTTGCCATCAGACCGGCAAACTGCCCGGTGGTATCGCCGTAATACAGGCGGGAAACCGCTTCGTTCAGCTCGTCAAATTCCACAGGCTCTGCATTCCAACCGAACGCTGCGCCGTACAGGATGCCCGGAATCGTCAGGCGCGGGTCATTGACATGACCATAATCGCCCCAGTCCGTGTTCAAAAGGCCGATGGCGTTGTACTTGTGTGCATGGTGGCACATGGTACGGATATTCAGGTAAGAATTGTACATCAGAGGCATCCAACGGTTCCAGCCACAGACGCCGGGGCAGGCGTACTGCGTAATCCCGCTGGCGGCAATATCCCGGATCTCATTTTCCCGCTGATGCGGCAGATAGCCCCAGTTCAGGCAGATGGTTTCCTTGGGCAGCTCGGCACAGCTTTCCGGGAAGCGCCACATGATGTCCCCCCAGAACTGCGGTGTTACCCCCTGCGCAACAAGATATTCGCACAGCGCCTTCACATGGCTGAGATACAGGCTGCGCTCGCTCTGCTCCTCGGCGAGTGCCTTGCTGCGCCCCTTGCCCAAATCGAACGTTTCGTCATCACAGATATTGAATTTGCTGCTGCGGAAAAGCGGGCGGTATTCGTCAATCAGCCCTTTTACAAACCCCAGCGCATCGGGATTGGATACGTTCAGGGTATGGTGATTCCCTGCATAGGTATAACTGAACGGAATCTTTTCCGAGTCAGGCAGCTCGCAGAGGTCGCAACAGGTTTTTGTGCTGAGAATACGGTACATATGCCCGAAGGTAGACAAGGAAGGAACGAGTTCAATGTGCCGGGCTGCGCAGTAATCATCCAGCTCCATGATCTCCTGCGCGGTCAGCGGCGTATCCTCACGCCATGCTTCGCTCAGGTCACGGAAAAGATAGGTGTGCTCAATATAAAGCTGCCATTGGTTGATCTTGTAGCGGCAGAGAATATCTGCCACCTGTTTCAGGTAGTCCAGCTTCGGGACACGTCCGCGGGAGCAGTCCTGATAATAGCCTCTGTTGGCAAGATCGGGCCAGTCCTCAATTTCCAGTGCGGGCAGTACGGCTCCGTGCTGTTCAATATACTGGCACAGTGTCTGCACACCGTTGCAGAGTGCTTCATCGCTGCCGGCTTTCAGCGTGATGCATTCCGGCATAATGCTCAGCGTGTAACGGTTTTGCGGCAGGGCGGTATCCACCGTAAGTACGGCGTCACCTGCCCGGGGCTTACCGCGGGTGAACGGCACTTCCAGCCCGGCGTACTCCCGCAGGCAGCCCTGCAGCATCTGTGCATAAAGCAACGCGGCGGGTTCGGTCTGCCACAGGGTGATTCGGCTCTGATTGTCCAGCATATGAACCCCTGCAGGGTGTTCGATCTTATGTGGATTCGGAATAAACTCCATCATCATTTCCTCCAAAAAAAGGCACGGGCGGCGGGCGCATTGCCAACCGCCCGTGCAGAATGTTCGGACTTTGTTATTTAACGGATACGAATTGTCTTGATTTCATACGGCTTTACCGTAAAGGTAATCTTGCCGTCTTTGACTTCAACCGGCTCGCCGTCGGGCTGTTCCAGACAGTTGCAGCTTTCTGCCGCATGGAAGGGAAGGTTCCAGTCCAGGGTGACATTTGTCAGGCTGTTCTCGCACTCATACATACGCACAATGGCACCATCGCCATCCTCGGCGCGTTTGATGGTTTCCAGCACCACATTGGGTGCATCCAGTCCGGCAAGGCTGAAGCTTTCGCCCGGCTTTCCGCCCTGCACAGCCAACGCGGGCTGGTTCAGGAAGAACGCCTGCGGCACCGTGCCGGCTGCCTGCCATTTTTCGGCGTGCGGATAAATGGCGTATGTGAAATGGTGAACTTCCTGATCCGTGGTAGGATTCGGCTCAATGCCGGACTTAATCAGGGTCAGCCCAATCACAGAATCCTTGACGGAATGACCGTACTTGCAGTCGTTCAGCATACTGACGCCGTAATGTCCTTCGCTCAGGTCCATCCACTTCTGACCGCAGCTTTCAAAGCGTGCGCGATCCCAGCTGGTGTTGGCGTGCGTCTTGCGGGTCAGGTTGCCGTACTGGATTTCAAACGTAGCTTCGTCAGTATGGACATTTACCGGGAAGTGAACCTTCAGCAGGCTCTGGTGTTCGTGCCAGTCCACGGTTGTAACAAACTCAATCCGGCGCTGCTTTGCATAGAAATGGATATCCTGCACCAGGGTGGAGTTGCTGTAATTGCGTTCGATGTGCAGTGTGGCGCGCACGGGACCGTTCTCCGTCCATGTGAAGTCCTGCAGGTCGGTGACATCCCAGAACTTTTCGGTATAGAAAATATCGATATCCCAGTTGTCATAATAGATGGGCTTATCCTCATATACGCGGAAGAGGTTGCCTGCCTGACCGGGCTTGAGCACTTCGCGGCGGTTCTCTTTGTCAAAGATGCCGGTCATCTGACCGTGTTCATCAAAGGTGACAGTATAGAACGGGGTGTCAATCTTATGTCCATCGGTCGCAATTTCAAAAGGCGCAGCCGAAACCTGTGCCGGTACGACCGCAAACGTTTTGCTGCCCTTGGCAGGCAGGTTGTTCAGGAACGCCACGGCACCATCGGCTGTTTTTTGTACGGGATAGATATTGCCGGCTTCGTCCTGCAAAGCCTCTGCCTTGCAATCACCCAGTTCAACCACATCGCTGCGGACAAAGCCGGTAGTGTTGTACACGGTAACGCCTTCCCCGGCGGGGGTCAGTGCATCCAGGCGCTCCTCGCGCAGTGCCGTGATTTCGGCTTCCATCTCGGCATACTCTTTTTTGGTGACTTCGTATACTTCGTGGATGGAGGAACCGGGCAGAATATCATGGAACTGATTGATGAGGATTCCATGCCACAGCTTGTCGATTTCTGCCTCTGGGTATGCGACCTTGGCTTGTGCCAGCAGGCTGAGCAGTTCCAAGTCCATCATGTGCAGCTCAATCTTACGGTTGGAACGCTTGTTGCGCGCCATGGAGGTGTATGTGCCGCGGTGATACTCAAAGTAGAGTTCACCTTCCCATGTGGGCAGGCGGCGGTTGTCCTTCACACGCTCAGCCAGCTCATCAAAGTAGGTGCGTGCAAATGCCTGACGCACTTTGGGCAGTCCCTCGATGCCCTTTTCCATACGGGTGGAGGTTTCCAGCATGGCGCGGGTCGGACCGCCGCCGCCGTCACCGTAACCGTAGGAAATCAGGATATCATTGTTGATGTCCTTCTGCTGGTAGCGGTGCCAGCCGCCGATCAGCGCATCGGGATGCAGGATGCCGTTGTAAGTCGTGAAGAAGTCATTCTCGCTCTGACCGACCCCCAGCGTTGTGACAAGGTGGGTCAGGATTTCGGTGCCGTCAATGCCCCGCCACTTGAAGGTGTCGTAAGGCATTTTGTTGAACTGGTTCCACGCCAGTTTTGTGGTCATGAAATAATCAATGCCGCACTTTGCCATAATCTGCGGCAGTGCGCCCGAATAGCCGAATACGTCCGGCAGCCAGAGGATGCGGTTGTCCACACCGAACTCTTCCTTGAAGAAACGCTTGCCGTACAGGAACTGACGCACCAGGCTTTCGCCGCTGGTCAGGTTGCAGTCCGCCTCAACCCACATACCGCCTTCGGGTTCCCAGCGTCCCTCCGCCACGCGCTGTTTGATCTGCTCATACAGCTCGGGGTAGCGCTGCTTCAGGAAGTAATACAGCTGCGGCTGGCTGGACATAAACTTGTAGTTGGGGTATTCGTCCATCAGTTTCAGCACAGTTGCAAAACTGCGGCACACTTTTTCCCGGGTCTGTGCAACAGTCCACCACCATGCCACGTCAATGTGCGTGTGACCAATGCAGCTTGCAATGACTTCCTCATGACCGGCAAGGTCGGTATAAAGTGCTTTTGCCAGATACCGGCGGGCAGCAGCAATGCTTTGATAGAAGCTCTCGTTATAAGGTGTGCGCAGGTCGATCAGATTGACAGCCTCGTTCAGCACGTTTTCCAGATCGCGGCGGGCTTTGCCGTCCTCTTCCAACCGGGGAAAAGCCTCCAGCGGCACAACCATATCGTAGTAAAGACCCTCAATTTCGGGGTCGATTTCCCGCAGGTCTACAATCAGGTTGAATTCGGTATGCAGGGTTCCGGTGTAGGACTGCAATTCCAGACGGTACTTTTGACCGCCCTTGGCGCAGCGGTCCAGCAGGATGTCGCGGTGGTTCATATCCACGCCCTGTGTCACTTTACCGTCCACAAACAGCAGGAACTGCGGGTTTTTGGCATCGTCCCACTCATCAATCTGGGTGCAGACGTGCATCCACAGCGGTTTGCCGTCCATTTCCTGCGGTACGGTCACATCCGCGCGGAACCAGTAATGCTTGTCCGGTCCGTACCAGTGCATGGTGCGGCTGTCAAAGGGTTCAAACGGTGCAGGGTCTGCATCGGCATCCTCCGGGCGCAGGAAGTTGCCCGGCTTTATGAGCCAGTCGCTCGTTTCAAACTTCTGTTTTACAGAAAGCTTTTTCAGCTCATTGCAGATACCTGTGACGCGCTTGTCAAGAAAATCAATGGTGCGCATAGGTCTTTCCTTTCCCTCATAACGAGGCTTCCAGCAATTCAAAGCTGGCTGTTTTTTGCATTTTTGTTTGCGTTAGTGGAACGTATCTACACCGAAATCGTGGTATCAGCAAAATGTTATCCTGTGGCATCTCTTTGCCCCTTTAACATCAGAAAGAGTTCTTCTTGATATAGTCCAATACACGATCCACCGTGGTGAACGCCAGACCGGTCACGGTATCGGCACAGCCGTAGTACATCGCAATACGACCGGTCGCGGCATCCGTCAAGGTGGCGCAGGGGAAGGTCACGTTCGGCACGTCGCCTACACACTCATACAGCTCATGAGGAGCCAGCAGGTAATCCTTGCCGCGGTATTTTACCTTCCACGGCTCGTCAATATCCAGCAGCGCAGCACCAATGCGGTACACATAGCCGTTGCAGGTGTTGATGACACCGTGGTAAATCAGCAGCCAGCCTTCATCGGTTTCAATGGGGATGGGACCGGGACCGATCTTCATGCTCTGCCATGCGGATTCATCGCCCTTGACAGCGCCCATCATGAAGCGGTGGCGTCCCCAGTATACCATATCCTCGCTCTGGCTGACAAAGATATCGCCGAAGGGGGTATGCCCGGTGTCGCTCGGGCGGCTCATCATCATATAGCGGCCCTGAATCTTACGCGGGAAAAGTACACCGTTACGGTTGTAAGGCAAGAACGCATTCTCCATCTGATGGAACGTCTTGAAATCATCCGTCCATGCAATGCCGATGGTGGGTCCGTGGTAGCCGTTGCACCAGGTCACATAGTATTTGCCGTCCATATAGCATACACGGGGGTCATAGCGGTATTCACGGGTTGTGACTTCCGGGTCATCCCCTACCAGATGAATCGGGGTATCCTCAATATCCCAGTGCAGACCGTCCTTGCTGAAGCCTGCGAAAATATCCATGCTGATGGACAGGCTGTCGCAGCGGAATACGCCGGCAAAGCCATCCTTGAAAGGCACAACGGCGCTGTTGAACACGCTGTTGGAACGGGCGTTGCCGTCACGACCGATGATGGGGTTTGCATCATAGCGCCAGAAAGGGGTGCGGGTGTTTGCAGGCGGTTCCTGCCACGGAATATTGGGCAGTGCGCTGCCGATGATTTTAGCCATACTTGATTCTCCTTGTGTACTTAAAATAAATCGGGAGCGGGAACTCAGCGTCCCGCTCCCGAAGTTTTTCCTGCCTGCAGGGATAGTATTTGGACTTTTAAAGATTACTTATTGGTAGCCATGAAAGCGTCAACCTGGCTCTGTGCCTCAGCAACGATCTTGTCAAAGCCGGCAGCGCGCAGTTCTTTCATCATCTGGGGAACCATGACTTCGGGATCAGCAGTACCGGTCAGCAGCTCGCCCTTGTAACGCTCTGCAATCTGGATGCAGTTTGCCAGTTCATCAGCGATGGAGGTGGTGTCGAGAGTGAAACCAAGCAGGACAGAAGGCTCAGCCTTTTCGTTCAGCTCTTTAACTTCGTCGAACTGGTTGAAATCGAAATCGTCGGTCGGGGTGATAGCGAAGAAGCTGCCCTGGGTGTAACCGGCCATAGACCAATCCGCGTTGTTCTTATGGACGAAGGTTTTGCTGTCATCGGTGTAATCCCAGTTGTCGCCCTGAACGCCGTAGTAGAACAGGTCACGGACGTAGGTGTCGGTGTTTACCAGCTGCAGGAATTGCAGTGCTTTTTCGGGGTTGGCGCAGTTAGCGGAGATGCAGTTCAGAGAGCCGCGGACAGTTTCATTGGAAACGATGGTCGGACCCCACTTCTGGGCAACGCACTCAACGCCGAGCTGCGGACCCCAGGAAGTGATTGCCGCACCGGACCAGCCCTGTGCAATGGAGCAAGCCTTGTAGTTTGCATCTTCGGGACGGGTTGCAGCGTCAGAGTTGATGATACCTTCGTTGTACCACTCATGGAAGGTTTTCAAAATCTGCTTCATGTCATCCTGCTCAACAGTAGCAACAACCTTACCCTCGCTGTCATCATAGCGCACACCCAGGGGATACAGACCGGCGCCAAGCTGGTCATACATATAGGACTGGTAGCCGCCGCCGTTTTTGTTCAGAGGGAAGGAAGCCTCGCCGTCAGTGTCCTTGATAGCCTTCAGGGGCGCAGTCAGTTCATCCAGGTCGGTGATGCCCAGCTCCTTGGTATAGTCATAGCCGGCAGCATCGACCTTTGCCTTATCCCAGACAAGGTACTCACTCTGAGAAGAATCCTTGTAGGTAGGCACACCATAAACACGTCCGCCCACTTCGCAGGCTTTCCAATAATCTTCCGGAACGGAAGCGTACAGTTCAGGAGCCGCTTCCTTGACCATATCGGTGATATCCAGGAAAGCACCGGTATTGACGTCGTTGTTATAGGTGTTGACGTTGGTGAACAGGATGTCGTATTCACCGCTGGTGTTCACAATAACATTGCGGCGGGTGTCCCAGTCGCCCCAGGAGATAACCTCCATGTCGATGTTGACGCCGATCTTATCTTCCAGATACGGGTTAATCTGTGCCAGCCATGCATCGTAGTTAGAAGGCATGCCAGAACCAACGGCCACCCATTTCAGGGTGACGACGTCCTTGGAGGGAGCAGCCGTAGGAGCAGCCGTAGAGGTGCTGCTGCCATCGGTGCCGGTGGAGGCAGAAGAGGAACTGCCGCCGCAGGCTGCCATGCTGAGGGCCATGGAACCGGCCATGCCCAGCGCAAGCACTTTGTTGAACTTTTTCATCTGTTTTTCTCCTTTGCTTGTGTAAAGTTGTGTATCTTCATTCCCCTTATAGGGGAACAGAACCAAATGTGGTGGGAAAATTGAATGGGTTTATTTGTTAGCATCGATGTTCTTATACAGTGTTTTTCTTTTTCAGAGTCTTTCTCTTAGCCCTTAACCGCACCAACCGTCAGACCGGAAATAAAGTACTTCTGGAAGAACGGATACGCGCACGCAATGGGAATGACGATAATGATTGCGATTGCCATACGAACGGATTCGGACGGCATCGAGTTACGGTACTGCTGCAGACTCAGACCTGCGCTGGGGTTATTGGCGATGTACTCCAGGTTCTTCATCATGTTGTTCAGCAGTGCCTGCAAGGATACCAGCTTGGAATCCGAAATATACAGGGCGGACTGGAACCAGTCATTCCAGTAGCCAAACGTCAGGAACAGTGCAATGGTGGCAAAAACAGGCTTGGAGATGGGCACCACGATACGCCAGAAAATTTTCATCTGGGATGCGCCGTCAATCTTTGCCGACTCAATGATGGAATCCGGTACCGTTGTTCGGAAGAAGGTCTTGCAGATAATAACATTGAAGCTGCTCATCGCCAGCGGCAGAATCAGACACCAGATGGTGTTGTTCAAACGCAGCATATTGGCAACAACCACATAGTTTGCAACCATGCCGCCATTGAAAATCATCGGGATGAACACCATCCAAGTGAAGAAGCCTTTGAGTTTATAGTTCGGGCGGGAAAGCACATAGCCAATCATTGTGGTCAGCAGCACACCCAGCACCGTACCCATAACCGTGACCACCACGGAAATTATGAGTGAATTAAAAATCGTTCCGCGTTCATTCCAAAGGAACGTGTACGCCGCCGTGGAATATGTATCCGGGAAAAGCCTGTACCCGTACTTTGTGATAGAATCCGTGGAGGAAACGGAAATCATAAAGACGTAGAACACCGGAAACAGACAGACGAAGGAAAGCAGTACAAACAGAATGTTAAAGCAGGCATTCGTTGTCGGCTTAATCTGGTTTAAGCGGAACTTCGCACGAGCTTCCTCTTTTTCCAGCTTTTTTTCTTCGGCCTTTATCTTATGCTTTTCTGCCAGAGTCATTTGAGTGTTCTCCCTTCATCAAATAATCGCGCTTTCTTCATCAATCTTGGAAACGATGAAGTTGGCAACCAGAACGGTCGCGCAGCAGCATGCAGCCTGGAACAAACCTGCGGCAGCAGTTCTGCCGATTGTCACATTGCTCTGCAAAGCCTGGTAGACATAGGTGTCAAATGTGCTGGCAACGTTGTACAGTGAGTTGGGAACACCCTGTGTAACCTGATAGAACAAGCCGAAATCGGAATAGAAGATGTGGCCGACATTCAGAATGAACATCATAACGATGATGGGTTTCAGTGCCGGCAGTGTAATATATTTGGTCTGCTGCCACTTGGTCGCGCCGTCCAGCGTTGCCGCCTCGTACAGCGTACTGTCAATGCCGGTAATACTTGCAAGGTAGACAACCATATTATAGCCCATGGATTTCCAGACCTGCATGAAAGTCAAAATCAGCGGCCACCATTTTGGCTGAGAATACCACATGATTTTATCGCCGCCGAAAAACTGTATGATAGTGTTCATCAAGCCCTTGTCGGGGTTCAGGAAGGCGTAGACAAAGTAGCTGACAACAACCCACGAAAGGAAGTACGGGAAGAACATCATGGTCTGGTATGCTTTAGAAGCGATTCGGCTGTAAATCTGGTTAATCAGCACAGCCAATGTAACCGGAATTACAATGTTCAATACGATAAATAAGATGTTATATAACAGCGTATTGCGCAGCAGCATGGTAAAGGTGTTGCTGGTAAGAAAGAATTTGAAGTTATCAAATCCTGCCCAGTCACTGTGAAATAAGCTGTAAAGGAAACCCCTTCCCGGAGTGATCTTGAAATTCTTGAACGCAATAATCAGACCGAACATAGGCAGGTAGCAAAAGACCGCATACCAGATGGCTGCCGGAAGCCCCAGCAGTGTCAGCTCCGTGTCATCACTCGTCCAACGTTTGCGGCGTGGCTTCGTTGAAGTTGAAACTGCCGGCTTATCCTTTTTCATAGAATGTGCCCCTTTCTTTTGGCGAGCCAAGTGTTAACAGCCGCCAGCATTTCGTGCTAACTAAGCGTTAACTCCATAGTCAGCATTCGTTGCCATTTGTTAGTCAAATATTAACATTTACTTTTGTACCTGTCAATCGTCATTTTGCACAAATCGCGCACCGTTTCATCGTATTCGTGCATATCAACGGTTTTCGCATTGTTTTTTTGTGCAAGATAGCCAACATTTTCAACATCAAACATTAGCAAAAGTTAACTTTTCGCGTTGCTTTTCTCTTATGATTGTGCTATACTTACTATAAACTCAAAAAGCGGAGGATTTCTTTCATGAGCAAACCAACCATGCAGGATATTGCTGATGCTCTTTCTGTTTCCAGAATCACCGTATGGAAAGCGCTAAGCAACCGTCCCGGCGTTTCGGATTCTATGCGTGCCCAAATCCATCAAAAAGCCACCGAGATGGGCTATTTCCACACTCCCTCTCAGGATACCACTGCGACCGTCTCTGCTCAACTGCCTCCCCACACACGCACCGTAGCGGTAGCCGTGTGCCGACCGGAGTCCTCTCTTTTCTGGATGCAGATTATCCATCAGATTGCCAAAGATCTTTCCGAGCATAATGTCAACCTCATGTACACATATCTTCCCACAAATTACAAAGCGGGCTATGTGTTGCCGGAGCCTTTGACAAACGGTACAGTAGATGGTGTCATTGTACTGAACACGTACTCTGCGCCCTTGCTGCGGCTGTTATCCTCTTTACCTATACCAAAGGTTTTTCTGGACACGGTTCCTTCTGTCCCCTATAACCAGTTACATGGGGATCTGCTCATTATTGAGGGTCGCGACCTTATCCGGCAGATTACAAGCAATCTGCTCCGTCATGGATGCCGAAAGCTCAGTTTCATAGGCGATGTAGAATATGCCCAGACAAACAAAGAACGCTACGAGGGATTTCTGGATGCGCTGCATGAGCATGGGATCATTCCAAACCCCAGTCTTTACCTTACCGGGTCATTGGGTCTTCGTACCCATTATGAGGAAATCAGTCACTTTCTGGACTTTTTGCCAACCATGCCGGACGGTATCGTCTGTGCCAGCGACTATATTGCTCATTTCATCCAGCGTTATCTTGAAGAAAAAGGGATAGACCCTGAAGGACGTATCGTACTGACGGGCTTTGACAACAACAGCGAATATTTGAACGTTGCCGACCGTATTACAACAGTCGATGTAAAGCCGAAAACCATCGGTTCTCGCTTGGCCGCCAAGATTCTTTTTGTGATAGAACACCCGAAAGCGGCGCCCGAAGTCAGTTACGTTTCTTCCGAAGTGCTTTACCGCGGCGTGCTGGCATCCGATCCAAAAGCTTCAAATCCTGACGAGTCTATTCTATAAAGCAATCAGCTACATGGTTTTTTCACCAAATAAATAGCAGGACATCCGCGGTTTTGAGGTGATCCCAAAAAGTCAGGGCCATATTTTGAAGTAAAAATTGTTCAAGTAGCCGAAAGGGCTTGTTGTCTGTGAATTGCAGGCGGCAAGCCCTTTCGTTTTGCTCTGATTCTGCGGTTGTTGTAGTAATCCAGATATTCGACGAGTTCCTGTTTGAAGTGCTCCATGGACTGAAATTTTTCCAGATATATAAGCAGATTGATATATGCCTACCGGCTGGCAGCTCTTGTCAGCCCCTGCATAGTCCGCAGAGAAGTATCCTGTGTAATATATAAAGTAATCTTCTTGTTTGCGCAAAGCTCTTCCAACGGGTGCAGAAATAATGCCGCGCTTGCCATAATCTGTCCCCCCATGCAGAGCGTGTCCGGACAGAATGCTTCGATCTGCGGCTGCAATGCATCGCACAGCTGTTCACCAAAGCACCGGAAACAGGCTTTGGCCCGTTCGTCCCCGGCGGCGATGCGTTCAGCAAGCGCACGACCATCCAGCGGCACACCCAGCATCTCGCCGGACAGCTTTTCCAGCCCCCGCCGGGAAATATAGTCGTCTACGCAGCTGTCCCGAAACGGTGCATTATAAAAATATCCGTTTGGCGGCACACCGGGTGTCCCTTCCTCAGCCAGAAATCCGTTCACCCCAAATGCACTGCCGCAGCCGGTTCCCACTGCCACAAACAGCGCTCGCCCGGCTTGCGTCGCCTGACCAAAGGTCATTTCCCCCAACGCAAAGGCCGCCGCATCATTGATGAATTGAATTTTTTGCTCCGGCAAGCCGCTGATTTCGGAGAATGCTCGGCGCAGATTGCAGCCGTACAGTGCATCGTATTTGTCCAGTCCTTGTAAAAGGCAGATGCCGTTTTTATAGTCAAACGGTCCCGGAAACGCAAGATCAATTTCAATGGGAACAGCATTTTCCGGGCAGATACTGCTAAAAATCCAACCAAAGTTTTCAAGCAACGTTTGCCTGTCCGCGCCGGCCATTGCCGGGAAATGGCGGACAGGTGCCAGAAAATTTCCTCTTTTATCCAGAGGCGCAGCCTTGATTTCCGTACCGCCCACATCCAGACACAGATATACTTACCGCGATGCACTATCCAAAGCTGCGGCGCAGCCGTTCCGCATGGTGCCTTACTTTGATCCGGGTGTCTGGGGCGGTGACTGGATGAAAACGCATTTTGACCTGCCCGAAAACGGCAGCAACTATGCATGGAGCTTTGACGGTGTTCCGGAAGAAAACAGCCTGCTGTTGGATTTCGGTTCCTGTGTTGTGGAAACTCCGGCGCTCAACCTTGTCTATATGCACCCGCGTGAGCTTCTGGGCGACCGCGTTCATGCACGCTTCGGCAAGGAATTCCCCATCCGTTTTGATATGCTGGACACCATGCACGGTCAAAACCTTTCCCTTCAGGTTCACCCCCTGACCGAATATATCCAGAGCCATTTCCATATGCACTATACGCAGGACGAAAGCTACTATCTTCTGGATGCTGCCGGCGAAGCCCCTTGCGTCTATCTGGGCATTAAAGCCGGTACAAAGCCGGAAGAAATGATCGACGCCCTGCAGACGGCCCAGAACGGCGGCAAGCCTTTCCCGGCAGAAAAATTTGTCAACAAGATTCCCGTCAAGAAGCATGACCATGTGCTGATTCCGGCCGGCACTGTGCATTGTTCCGGTGCAGATACCATGGTGCTGGAAATCAGCGCTACACCCTATATTTTCACATTCAAGCTGTGGGACTGGGGTCGTGTTGACCTTGACGGCAAACCGCGCCCCATCCACCTTGAACATGGTGCAGCCAACATCCAATGGTACCGTAATACCGAATGGGTTCACAGAAACCTTGTCAACGCAGTGGCAGGAGTTTATACCGGCGAAAACGGAACGGTTGTGCGCACCGGTCTGCATGAACTGGAGTTTCTGGACACATTCCGCTTTACAACATCTTCTACCCTGCCGGTACATCGCAACGGCAGTGTGCATATGCTGAACCTGGTTGATGGTACGCGGGCGGTTCTGCGCAGCAAAAGCGATGCGTTCCCTCCTCTGGAGCTGCACTATGCCGAAACCTGTATTGTTCCTCAGGCAGCCGGCGATTATGAAATTTCCAGCCCGGACGGCAGCGAGGTCAAGGTCATTCTTGCCTGTGTTCGCAACTGAGTTATCCTATATGCTGCTGGCTGCCAATCAGGACAGCGGCTGCATCACCTGCTTCCGCCGGGATGAAAAGACGGGACGTCTGAAACCGGAAAAAGCGGGAATCTCCTGCCCTGTACCGGTATGCATTGTGGCACATCCGGTGTAGAATCGCCGGCATTTTATCAATCTCAAAAGTCTGTGGCTTTCCCCCGAAAACCGCAAATCAAATATTAGGAGGTATTTATCATGGCACATTCCATCAAGACGGTCTATGTTGTCCATCATTCCCACACGGACATAGGCTACACGGATCTGCAGGAACGCGTTATTGCAATTCAGGTCAACTATATCAAAACCGTGCTGTCCATGATGCGTCAGCCGGAATATGCTGACTTCCGCTGGAACTGCGAAACGCTGTACTGCGTAGAGGAGTTCTGGAAACAGGCCAGCGAGGAGGATCGCGCCGACTTTGCCCGTTTTGTCAAGGAAGGCAAAATCGGTATTTCGGCCAACTATCTGAACTTCAACGATCTTGTCAATGCGGATGTATTCGGCAAGCGTCTGGCCAAATGGCAGGACAAGCTGCAACCGTTTGGCACAAAAATTCACACAGCCATGGCAGCCGATGTCAATGGATTCTCCATGGGCTACCGTGACGCCATGATTGAAAACGGTGTGGAGTTCTTCTTCACGAATGTTCACTGCCACCACGGTATGTATCCGCTGTACCAGAACCAGAATGCTTTCTTCTGGGAAAACGCTTCCGGACAGCGGTTGCTGGTCTGGAACGGCGAACATTATAATCTGGGCAATGTGCTGGGGCTTCAGCCCAACCACGCTGTCAACTGGATGATGCGCAACCGTCTGGGTGAAGACGCCGACGCCGGCACTTCCTTCTCGGATCAGCTGCATACAAATCTTGACAAGTATCTGACCGAATGTGAAACCGAGGGTTATCCATACGATTTCATTGTAACCGCAGTGTCCGGCGTTTTCAGCGATAACGCGCCGCCGTCTGCCGAGATTATGGAAACCATCCGTGCTTATAATGAAAAGTACGGTCAGGAAGTACGCGTTGAGATGGTTTCGCTGCAGGAACTGTACGCTGCCATCGCGCCGAAACTTACGGATGCACCTGTTTACCGCGGTGGCTGGACGGACTGGTGGGCCAATGGTGTCGGCAGTACCCCTTATGCGGTCAAGCACTACAAGGATGCCGACCACCGTTGGCAGCTTGCAAACCGTCTGGACCCGGATGCAGAAGCACATTATCCGGCGCTGGCAGAAACCGTGCAGGACAACTTGATGCTGTATGCAGAGCATACATGGGGACATTCTTCCACCATCACTAACCCATATGACACGATGGTGCTGAACCTGGATATGCGTAAGAACAGCTACGCATCCAAGGCGCATGAAGCCGCCTCCCTTATGCTTTGCTCCATTGCCGAGAAGAAAGGCGATATGCTCCGCTACTACAACACCACCGGTGCTGTGCGTGCGGTAGGCGTCAGCCACACGAGCCAACCCCAGCTGATCGAGTTTTATATTGAAACTCTTGCACTTGAAGATGTTGAGGTGCGTGATTTGGCAGGAAACCTGTACACCTGCCAGGTATCCCCTCACCCGCGCGGACGCAAAATCAGCTTTATTGATACGCTGTCTTACGGCGAAGAAAAAGAATACATCTACACTGCCCGTCACAAAGCTCCGGAAACGCTGAATACACGTCACTGCTATATGGGCGCTGAAGAAGTACGGGATATTGTGAATGACTACGACCCGGTGACGTACCGCCTGCCGTATGAAGTGGAAAACAAATTCTTCCGCATCTGCTATAAGCCGGGCGATGGCATCACTTCGTTTGTGGATAAGCGCACCGGAACCGAAATGGCCGGCACTGCCATTCCATTCTTTACGCCGATTTACCAGCGTACGCCTCTGCATCAGGAGGTGCCGTTCTCTTCTTACGAGGAGCGCCGCGCACTGGGTCGCAATATTCGCGGCAAACACGCAGAAACGCACATCGGAAAACTGATGGAAATCACCTGCATGGAACATGGTCCTGTGTTCACCCAGTTGCGTCTGCATTACAGCCTTGCCGGTACAGTAAAAGCTGATGTTCTACTGAAACTGTATGAAGCGATTCCCCGCATTGACTTTACCCTGGAACTTGGCAAGACAATTTCGGACGAAGTGGAGAGTGTTTTCCTGTCGCTTGATCTGAACCGTCCCGGCAACGGAACCGTGCTTCGCAAGGGTGCGCGTGAGGCTTTCCGCCCCGGCATTGACCAGCTGCCCGGCACCTGCATGGAATTCTATATGTCGGATGACGGCGCGGCACGCCTTTCCCCCGAAGGCGGCGTGTTGATTGCAGCCAGAGATGTTCCCATGTTCTATACCGGCGAGATGCAGCATCACCCCATCCGCCTGTGCGACGGCGCAGCAGAAAACAATGCCCGCCCGCTGTATTCCTGGGTCATGAACAACAACCGGGAAACAAACTTCAAGATGGATTTGTCCGGATTCTGCCAGTATTACTATTCGCTCTGGCTGACCGATATTTCCGACCCCGAACAGGCCATGGACGAGCTGCATGAACAACTGTTTGATCCCTATGTCCTGATCGTGCGCTGAGCAGACCGTGACCGGCTGCAAATTGTAAATCTGTTCTCAATATTGCATCCCGAAATAACTCATTGCGTCCTTCCTAATTTTATTTATGTGTATCTCGAAATGCAAATGTGAGCCTGTTGCCCTTCCTGTATGCCCGACATAGCCAATGACCTGCCCGGCCTGCACCTGCTGACCGGTAGTTACACAGATGGACGAACAGTGTGCATACAAAGTTTCCAGCCCTCCGCCGTGATCGATTTGGATGTAATAGCCGTAGCTGCCGCCCCAACTGTCAAGACCGTTGGCAACAGTGACCACGCCATCTGCGGCGGCGAGGATTGGCGTGCCCTCGGCGCAGACAATGTCGGTGCCGGTGTGGGAGCTGACTTCGCCAGTGATGGGATCAACACGATAGCCGAACTGTGAGGTAATCGTACCCGCGACTGGCAGCGGCCATTGCAGGGTGCCTGTTGGCGTGCGGGTACTGTCCGGGTTCATAAGTTCTCCACCGCCCTGTGCAAAACCGCCGAGCAATTCTGCCCACAGTTCCTCATACTGTGGGTCTTGCAGGAGTTGCAGATAGGTGTTCTGGCGGGTGGTGAAATGATAATCTGCCGCCATCTCGTCGGGTGTTTTGTGGGTCAGTTCGATTACGAGGACAGTTTCGGTGATTTCTGTGGTAGTCGGGTTGCCGTCCTCATCGGTAGTTTCTATTGTGGTAGTCTCCGGGTGGGTGGAACAATCCACCGCATTCATCGCCCACATAGTTTCCCGCAGTTTATCTACCTGCTCCTCTGTCAGTGCCGCAACGGGTGCGCCTTGTTCATTTCCTGAAACATACGAAGAAAAGACCGCCAGGACATCCTGCCAGCGGATGTAGTATACATCATCGTTGGCCGTAATGTCTTGGCGGTCATGTTGTACAGTATCAGAGATTTCTTCCAGCCTGTCGCGGTATTCTGCTGTCAGTGTTTCCACTGCCTGTTGCACGGTAATTGTGTCGGCGTTGGGCGCATTGGCGGCAAAAAAGATGCCATAGGCCGAGCCGGACACAAAGGCCACAAGGCTGATGACAATAATAATGCTGAGTGCCACGCTAATCC
>ENA-OQKO01000327-OQKO01000327.1-human-gut-metagenome-genome-assembly--contig:-NODE-327-length-50644-cov-10.284736_pt1 | contig 50644 bp, 51 predicted proteins | sample MGYA00242777_ERZ504796 | MGnify/ENA primary metagenome ERZ504796 (study PRJEB26092, sample SAMD00036404) | human gut metagenome | host: Homo sapiens | study: EMG produced TPA metagenomics assembly of... | reverse complement strand
TTCTCCATAAGTCAAATAAGTAAAGTATCTTAGGCGGGCATTTGAAAGGAAAATCACTATATGTCCGTAAATCGTACTTCTTTAGGAAAACGAATCAGCTTCTACCGTTCAAAATCGAATCTGACGCAAGAAGTTCTTGCCGCAAAAGTCAACTGCAGTCGTGAATACATTGTCCAAATCGAAAATGGCACAAAGGTTCCAAGCCTTTCTGTTCTTGTCAAAATTGCCAACACGTTATCCGTTTCCGCGGATGAGCTTTTGCTCGACTGTCTTGAATATTCATCTTCCTCTGCAAACTCTGAAATTCATCGCTTGCTGTTGGACTGTAATGAAACTGAACAGACTGTCATTATCCGCATGGCAAAGGAGTTAAAGGCCATTCTTGTCAGCCTTGGAGTTTAACATTATTTCGCAGTAAAAAGCACAAAATAAAACGGCCCTCATAAGCTGCAGACGCACCCTCGAATTCTCCTGGGTGCTGTCTGTGGTTTACGCGAGCCTTCGATTTTTTGCTTCTGAAATTCTGTATTTACCTTAAATCAAGAAATCGCTGCACTTACTTTTCCTCATAACTGTTCAATGCATCCTCAAATGTAAAGCGAATTTTCACGCGTTCATCGTTGAAAACCTCAATGCGGTCAATAAAGGTTTCCACCACATTCTGTGATAAGTGCATCACATCGCCTGCTTCTTCTGCTGCACTTACGACAGTCTGCAAATTATCAGCATCTTTCCTTACTGGCAGGAAAATTTGGTCTTTCTCGGTACGCAGCATTTGAATCTGCTCCATCTTATCATCTTCCTGCACTCTGTAGGCATCTCTCTGCCGGATGAATTCTTCCTTGCTTATATTTCCGTTGGCATACTGCTCATACAGTGCAACGCGCTGTTTTACAATCTCTGCCTTTTCTGCACTCATTTTTTCTTCCTGCCGTTCCAGTGCGGAAAAGCAAATCAACGCTTTGCGTTCCCGTTCGTGCAGGATTTCCAGTATATGCTCCGCCTGTTTTATCTGCGCTGTCAGTGCGTTTCGGACAATCTCTTCCAGCAATTTCTCAGAGATCGGGATTCGCTTGCAGGGACTGTCCACCGCTGTGGCTGAGAATCTGCAGTTAAACGAGGGGCCAAGCTTCTTGAGAACACGATATTTCATCAATTTCTGGCAATAGCCACAGTAGACCTTTCCCTTCAGCGGATACTGGCGTGTTGTGTAGTTCCCTGCCTGATGATGTCCATGCTGCAGCATAATGACCTTTTGCGCCTGTGCAAATTCTTCTGGGGTCACAATAGCGGCATGGCTGTCCTCGATTCGTACCTGCTGTTCCAAGGGAGCGCGCAGGACCCGATGTTTGCACGGAACAGGCATAATGAATTTCGCGCCCACGTAGGTTCCCTTATACTTCTCATTTTTCAATATATGGTAAACCATTCCGCTTGTCCAGTGGCTGCGCTGCAAGTCCCATGCTTTCTGCTCGCTGTACACATGGTTTTCCGACACATGATACACTGCCGGGGTTGGAATCTGCTTTTCATTCAGGATTTTTGCGATAGTCCCCGTCCTGTTTCCCTGCAATGCCAGTTCAAAAATCAGGCGCACATACTGGCTGGCTACCGGGTCTAGGATCAGCTTATGGCAGTCATTCAGGTCCGGCAGGAATCCAAACGGGCGGTATCCTCCAAGATACATTCCTTTTTTCTGCATCACATGGTCGGCTGCCGCGATTTTAGCAGAAAGGTCTCGGCTGTAGGATGCGTTGATGATGTTCTTGATGGCTACTTCCAGTCCGCGCACATCGTTCCCGGCCTGCATTCCACTGTCATAACCATCGTTGACAGAGATAAAGCGTACGCCCAACAGTGGGAAGATGCGCTCCATATAATCGCCTGCTTCGATGTAGTCACGGGCAAACCGGGAAAAGTCCTTTACGATGATCGTTTTCACCGTTCCGTCCTGCACGTCCTCAATCAACTGCTGGAACGCAGGGCGGCTTGTAGAGGTGCCGGAATAGCCATCGTCCACGTACTCCTGACGCGGCTCTGCAGCCAGTTCGGGGCGTGCCATGATGTACCCTTCTACCAGTCCACGCTGGCCCTGAATGCTGTTGCTCTCAGCCTTATCAGCACCCACATCCTCGTCCGCAAGAGAAAGCCGGTAATAGGTTCCGATCATCTGCTGCTCACCGCCTTTCAAACGTGTAGATCAATTCTGCCTTTACGATTTCTGCTGCACGATTTTCCAGATTTCTCATACGGCGTACCCACTCCATCTGATTTTCTTCTTTCAGTTTTTCCGATACGCCCTCCCGCTGGCTCAGCTGCTCGATCAAAACCTCATATCGTTCCACTGCCTGCTCTTCCACATTTGCTAAAACAGTATCCAGCTTTCCGCTCAGCAGCAAGCTCTGGTAATAGGCGGGTTTTCGCAGTTTCAGGTACGCCTTGTGCAGCATCCCCCAGCGGCCAATCGGACGGGTCCGTGGCAGTTTCAAGGCTGGCAGATAATAATCACCCACCAAAACATATTCCATTCCTGTCCGGGCATCATAGATTTTTTCTTTCATTGTCTGTCCTCCTTTTTCGTTAGAACGCAAATTCCGTGTAAGTATTTTTCTTGTGATCCACTTCAATTTTCTTTACATACTGCTGCAGATTATCTGCCGTTAAAAGAACCTCTGTGTTGCCTGCGATTTGCTTTTTCTGCTGCAATTCTTCTTGAACAACGACCAGTTCTTTCTCGTTTTCAGCTTTTGTCTGTCTGAATGCCTCAATTTCATTCTCTGCATCCTGCTTCAATTTCAAGAACTTTTCTTTTGAAATTTTTCCAAGGACATACTGCTCATAGCCGCTGCGCTTCTGTGATTCCAGTCGAACGATATTGCCTGACGCCTGTTCAATTTCACGTTTTGTAGCTATTTCTTTTGATTGGAGTTTGCTTTTTCCAGAGCTTTTCCGTACCAACTTCTGCAAATCACGGTGTTCTTCCATCCGTTGGTGCAACTCCTTGTTAATGCCGTTCCAGAGGTCTTTCTCTGAGATGGAAACATGGCAAAATTTACAGTAAAAATACAGCGAACCATCCCTTTGCCAATGGCAAACCAGCTTTTCTCCGCACTCTTTGCAAAATATCCGGCCTTTGAAGATGTTCGGATTGTTCTTTCTGCGCTGTTTGCACCATGTTTTCCGTTCCTCCCTGACCGCTTGCTCAGCTTCCCGCAACGCGGAAACTTCATCAAACAGTTCCCAGCTGATAATCGCCGGATGGTTGTCCGGCACCATCCGCCAGCTTTCCCGTGGATTTTGCCCGATTTTCCGATTCGTTTCATCGTAGGCGATGCGGTTATAGACCATTGTTCCTGTGTAGATTGGATTTTCCAGCACCTTTGTCACGAAAACGGTCTGCCATGCTGGGTCCTTTACCCGCAAGGTGTTTTTCAGGTATCCCAGCTGACAGCGGCGTGTAAAAGGTGTCTGGATTCCCTGTGCAGACAGCTTCTTTGCAATCTCGCGCTCTTTCATACCGGATTTCTTCCAGAGAAAAATCCGAACTACCACATCGCTGACTTCCTCATCCAGAACCAAATGATTCTTCTGATCCTTTTTGTAGCCGAATGGAACCGGGGTATAGATTTCTCCCCGCGCTTCCTTGGAGCGAAAGCACGACTGGATCTTCTGGGACAGGTCTTTCGAGTACATCTCATTGATCATGCTCTTGATCGGCACCAGCATCCCATCCCGGTTCTGGCTGTTCAGGCTGTCATAGTTATCGTTGATGGCGATAAATCTTACGCCGAACAGCGGAAACACCTGTTCCAGATACTGACCTGTTTCCACGAAATTGCGGCCCAAACGCGAGAAGTCTTTCACCAGAACACAGTTGATGGTCCCCTGCTCCAGTTCCCGAAACAGCCTTTGGAACGCAGGCCGTTTAAAGTTTGAGCCGGAGTAGCCATCGTCCACAAACTCATCCACAATACACAGTTCCGGGTGGTCTATGGCATAGGCTTCCAGTAGTGTGCGCTGGTTTGCAATACTGTCGCTCTCTGTCTTATCGCCATCCTCACGAGACAAGCGCAAGTACAAGGCTGTACGGTATCGGGTTGTATTTTGCTGTGTTCTCTTCTGCAAATTCATATCAGGGTATAACAAAAGCCTTCCACCTCCTTAACGAATCGGCAATACTGTTCGTCAGAGAAGCGAAAGGCTCCACATTTTTTATGTAGAACAAGCCTACCGAGCAAGCTTTACTCAGCTGGCACATTCCTATTTTCTTACCCACAAACAGCTTACCAGAATCATCACCCTTTGTCCAGTGCTTTATCGCATTAAAGTGTGAAATTTTCTGTGTGATTTTTCAGCAGCTTGCCGAAAGTTTCTCTGCCTTTTCAGCTGGCAGACTGAAAGCACCTGCCAATACGTTCCGGCAGTGTGCTGCTCCCTCTTGGTGCAAAATTCAGCTTTACAATAATTCCGTTGTCCAGATAGCAGTAAGGATTTCGGACCTTATCCAGCAGATTTTTCAGCCTTTCCTCCTGCGGCAGTCCGTGTTCCACTACATCCTGCGGCAGTTCCTGCAGTTCATGCTGTTCTATCGTGCGGATGTCCCGGTTCTTCATCTGGTGGACCTGCTCCAGCCAATTCATTGTGCCGTTTTCTTTCAATCGCGCACCTCCCTTTCAGGCCAAAAATGTTTTCAGCAAGTTCAATTTTGCCTGTCCTATATCCTTTCTCATGCTGGGGCCTGTGCAGGCAATCGGTGTACACAGTTCCAGCAGACGGTCATAGATACGGGCGTGAGCGGTATCCTGCGGGTTCTTCAACTCCGTCAGGGTCAGGTTCGTGGTGACGATCAATGGTTTTCGGCTGCGGTAACGACTGTCGATGATGTTGTAAATCTGCTCCAGCGCATATTCCGTGCCCCGCTCCATGCCGAAATCGTCAATGATAAGCAACGGATAGCGGCAGAGCCTGTCCACGACTTCATTTCGCCCGGAAAAAGCGTTATTCAGTTCATTCATGATTCGGGCAAAATTCGTCATGCAGACGGCCACTTCCTGTTCCATCAGGGCATTGGCAATGCAACCCGCCATAAAACTCTTGCCTGTACCAACACCGCCCCAGAGCAGCAGCCCCACATTCTTTTCCCGCATTTCCGGCCAGTGGGCCACATACCGCTGTGCCAGATGCATCTGTGGATTTTGCCCGTGATCGTTTGCAAATGTCCAGTGCTGCATCGCCCAGTCGGTAAAGCCCTGCAGCTTCAGACGCTGCACTTTCTCGTAATGCAGCCTTGCACGTTCTTCTTTCTCTTGCTTTTCCCTTGTAGCCTGCCTGCACCGGCATTCAGCCGGATGGCGGTCACGCCCAAACAGTTTTTTGCCATTCGGAAAGAACGCTTCCTTGGGAGTTTTGCAGCTGCCGCAGTACAGCAGCCCATCTTCTGCAACATAGTCCTGCGGTTCCACAGAGATCGTCATAAGCCTGTCCATCGCTGTCTGGATCGTTTCCGTCATAAACTTTCCTCCTTGTTGTAGGTATAGTCCGGGATGCCTGCTTCCGGCTTCTGTTGTTTTTTCTTCCGTGCTGACCAGCTACGCAGGGTCGCTGCATGGTCTGCGTACTTCCTGCCTGTAGACTGCATATAGATTGAAAGGTCATCAATCAGGGAATCCAACTCTGCAATTTCCATTTCCAGTTCCGAATAATCTTCCAGAAAAACATTCCGATATCGCCCATACGCTTCTTTGGTTCTACTCAGTTGGTTCAATCTTAGGTTGTTCTTATTTATTTGGTTAGGTGTGCAGTTTTGCGCAACCGTATTGCTCACTTTTGAGCAATCAGGCTGCTCATTTTGGGCCATCTCGATTGCGCATTTCTGCGCAGTCCGGGGAACGCCGAGAAATATCTGGTTTGGCTTGGAAAAGCCATTGGACCGCCGTTCGATCAGCCGTGCGGCTTCCAGTTCCCGCAGGGCACGGGTGACACTGGAAATGCTGCTCTGAAGATCTTCCGCCAGCCCTGCCAACGGATAGAGCACATATGCCCGGCCCTGCACATCCACCCAGCCGTTCTTCTGCGAAAGGGTCATGCGGTCCAGCAGCAAAACATACGTCAATCGTGCCGTATGGGAAAGGCTCATCTGCAGCAGAAATTTCGGATAAGGGAAATAAGCGGGTAGTGGGGTTTGTGCCTTGATGTACTCTTTACTCAAACTTCCTCCTAATCGTTTTCAAAAGTCCCTGCCGAATGGGAAAGTCCTGCACGGGCTTACGCATCCGGCAGGGTTCCGGGGTGCGGGGTGGAAGACCCTGCTGATTACAGGCTCATATCATAGCTGCGCTTCTTGCGTTTCGGTTGACGCTCACGCTGTTCCTGTCGAGCCTGCTCCTGCCTTGCCTTTTCGCGGACTTTGGCCTCCCACTCGCGTTTCCATGCAAGGTCGGATTTCATCTCATTGGTTTTTCGGAAGATGCTGTACACATTATCCGATGCAATTTCCAGACGCTTGGATTCTTCCCGCAAGGGAGCATATGCCTTTTTCCTCTCCGCGATCTCTTTGGTCAGTTCTTCTTTCCGTTTTTTCAAAGATTTCAGCGATGGCAGCTTTCCATCATTTTCTTCCCGAAAGTATTTCACGGATTCCGCATAGGCATCCAATTCCTTGGAATGCTCTGCGCGGAATTTTTTCTTGAAAATTGCTTTCGTAAATTGCTGTTGGACCTCTTTTGTAGAAAGGTACTGTCCCGCATAATGAATCTGCTCATTGGTTTTGTACAGTTCATCCTCTGCCTGTGACAGCCGTTCATACGCAGCCTGCGCATTAGCCCGTGCTGTCTTACACAGATCGTTCAGTTCTGTCAGGTCGTTGATGTTATTCTCCTGTACCCATACCAGCGTTTCAGCCATTTTCTGCAAATTGCTGATTTTGACCTTTAGTGCATAGGCCAGATTTTCCTGTGCCCTAACATTCTCCTGCAGGTCCACAACGAGCCGCAGCCTAGTTCTGGTCGTAAAGATCAGTATGGGTTCTTCCTTGTACCGCAGATTCTTCTCGGCGTTCTGAACAAAGAATCCTTCCAGACATTCTCTTTTGCAGCTTTCTCCCAGAGAACGCTCCGATATGAACTTGTTCCGTTCCGGCGGCAGATAGCTGTAACGTCCACGTTGTGTTTTGACGAAAACGTCATATTCATCCTGCAGGATGTCTTGAAAATCTTCATACGAGATTGCTTTCTCACAAGCAGCGGCAACGGCATCCCGGATAAGCTGCTTCTGTGTTTGAAACTTTGTCGGATTGGGCGTAAATCTTTCCGTTTCGATTTTCTGTTTTTTCTCATCCAGCCGCCGCTGTGCCCAATACTCCGCTTCGGTCACACCCGTTCTAGATGGTGACAGTAAATCGACCTGATGCAGAAATTCGCGGCGGCACAAATCCATGAGGGATTTCTGTAGGTGTTTCAGGTACTCGTTCGTCACATGGTGCTTGTACCCTGCCTTGCAGTCGATGGGTCGCTCCATGAAGGGCTGCTTAGGCACATCCAGTTTTCGCAAACTGTTGATTACGATATGGACATGAATATTGCCGCTGCCATTATGACCGTCCATGTGCGTACAGACCAATGCCTGATGCCCCGGAAAATTTGCTTTTGCGTATTCCAGTCCAAGCTCCTGTGCCCGTTTACCCGTCAAGCAATTTTCTGTGCTGTCTCGTGGATCAAAGCTGATGATGTAATGGTGGCTTTTGATTTCATTCTTATTTTTGTTCTTCTGATATTCACGGTTCAACTGTCGGCAGGCCGCATCGAAAGAATAGGGTTCACAGTTCAGGCCGTCCAGATAAAACGCATCCCGCATAATACGATTTCCGTTTTGGTCAAGGATCGGAGTTTTCCGAAGTTCGTCATGCTTGAAAATCAGATATTCCAGCGCAGCACCATAGTTGGAGCTCTTACTTACGATGTGCTTTAAGATTGCCATAGTTCTTTCCTGCCATTTCTGCGACCTGCTCCCGCATTTCAAAAATGCAGGAAATCGCATGGTTGATGTTTTCACACATGACATGTGATGGAAGACCCCCACTGTTGAAGAACGCCGCGATCTGGTTCAGGTTGTTCCCGATGGCGGCAAACTCCCGTGTAATGGCTTCGATCTCGTCCGGGTGGACATAGAACACATACGAGGTATTCACGCGACCTTTCATCAGCATCTGCGCTGCAAATTCAGAGAGCGTCATTCCGGCATCTTCTGCCTGCTGGTGTAAAATTTCATGTACTGCTTCTGTAACTCGTGCGGAGATTACTTTTGTCTTTACGATAGGTTTCACTTTTTTCTTCGTTCTTGGCATGGGGTCTCCTTTCCAAAATCAAAAATTTGATTTTCCCGGCAGTGCATCCGCACTCCGGCTGTGACCTGCTGTGGCAGGCCACCAACAGGCAAAATCATGTGATTTTGCACGATGTGAGGGTATGGGGAGCGCAATCCCCATCAAGATGCCGCCGTGGAGAAACTGCCCGTAGGAACGGTTTCGTATACAAAGGCGAATCTTGCTCTTAACCACTGTCCACTCTGTCCCAGCCCATTCCTGCCCGATTTTCTCCGGCGTATTTTCCGGTAAGACGCGCAGAATGCACATTCAGTACCAGAGGTATCCTGCTGGGGTGGCTCATGCGATTTTCAAGGTGCGATGTGACTTTGTAAGGAATCGGGGAATTTCATCAGTGATACCGTAGTGAATTGGCTTACTTTTGAAAACACTTCCTATACCCTATACAAACTTTAAGGGGTGTTTTTAAACCGGGTCTTTTGAAAGTTCAAAGAAAATTCATTTTTCCAACGTTCCCCTCTACCTATAACATTCTAAAATGGGTGTTTGGCATACAGATTTTCAAATTTTGTCGAACTGCCTAATTTTAGAATATAGATTTTGTTCAATTCCCACTTATAGAACCAGAGGAAAGCTGTTTTCCGAAAGATTTTGAAAGCCCCTATACTAATAGGAATCCACAGGGTCGTTTTGGAATACAGTTTTGAAAATTTTACAAATTTGGACAAAAAGAAAAACGGCAAAGCAGATAAAATCCACTTTACCGTTTTGTGTCGATAGCGCGATCCGCATAAATTACTGTCTTGGGCTTTTCCGATAATTTGCCTTATGAGAAGATTGGAAAAAACAAGTCTATCCGCATCCACTGGATGCAGACTTGTCTTATTGCTCATCCTTTATTAAAAAGCCAGCTTCTTTCAGCTTTCGGATAACTTCTTCGCAGTTCTTTTTTCCAAGGTTACGCACACGCATAAGATCTTGGTATGATTTTGAAGCAGGATCATCAGTTGTACGGATACCTGCGCGTTTCAAACAATTAGAACTCGCTCTCCGGGAAAGTGCATCTTTTCTTAAGGTTTTGGGATGTATTTGGGGCTGGGCAGCTTAACAGACATTTTATCCCTGACGGCGTAAAACGTGATACAGGCCAGTAATGAAATACTTGTAGCCACTCCGATACAACTTCATCTAAAGAACGACCAGCTCTGTGTTAGAGTTTCTCCTACAAAAGTTTGTGATCCGTTAAAGCTCCGCTTCTGTGCGCTAGTTCGGATGATGGGCCGGTACAATCTATTGGCAAGAGAATGAATGTCGTTGCGGTTTATATTATACTTGATTGCTGCCCGGTTCACGCCGCCCTTCTCTATGTAGTTCAAAAGTGATTGACGGAACTGCATGGTTTGTGTTACGGTATTCATGGCGAATGCACCGCCCTTTCTGTGCTGTTTTTGTGTAGCAACTTAACTGTACAACAGGTCGACGTGTTCATCTTTCTTTTTATTCAACTTTGTAACACATCTATTGTAATTCTACAAAGACATACGCTCTGTCTTTAGAAATACCATTGACTTTTTTTGACATTCATGATAGTATTTTTACAGATAAAGACATTTTCATGTACGATTATGTTAATTCATTAGGAAGGAGATAAAAGCATGGAATACGTTAAGCCCGCTGTTATTAATCCCGCGACCGTAAATTCGGCAAAGTGCGGCGATGGCCCGTGTGGCAGACCCTGCAGTGTGAACAGAGCCTAAAATAAAGCCATAAAGTCTATCAGAGGGTGCAGAGCAATCGTGCTGTGCCCTCTTTTTATATCTATGAAACGCCTTGAGATTTCCATCTGAATTCAGAGCCACGGAGGTAGACAGTATGTACTACAAAATCAGGAATGATGTGTTGTTCCGAAAATATCAGGGGCATGGCTATATAACAGACAATTCAGAATACGGCTATCGTATGCTCAATGATGCCCGTATACATCCGGGTGAAAAATATGTCTCTGCCAGTGGAGATGTATGCTCTAAGTGACTTCTTAATCATGGTTTTTGTCATGGTTAGTGAAGCAGTCACTTAGAGCATTTTCATTTCAGGAGGTACAGCCATGAGAAACGAGAAAATCACCCCTCTGTATGAGCGTTTGAGCCGCGATGATGAGTTACAAGGCGAGAGCAATTCCATATCAAACCAGAAAAAGATGTTAGAGGACTATGCCTGCCGGAATGGGCTGCCGAACCCCACCCACTTCACCGATGACGGCGTATCGGGAACCCGTTTTGACCGCCCCGGCTTTTTGGCAATGATGGAGGAAGTCGAGGCCGGACGGGTGGAGGCCATTGTTATCAAAGATTATTGTGCGATAATAGGACTAAATCAGAAAGACCTTGAAAACCAAGGCATTCTGGCTTAGTCCCTTCTTTTTTTGACCGAAAACAAAGGACTTTCACAATAATCAAGCAAGCCGGAGTGTGCCGCTGCACACTTCCGGCAGAAGGAGGATATAGTGGGTGCTATCAAAGTCTTCTTGAAGGAGGTTCTGCTTCCAATCGCGCTTGCGTTCTGCCTCGCGTCATTTCTCAAGCCGATCTATATGCCTGACGGCGTATGTGACTACTTCCTTATGTGGATCTGCGTCGGCTTGCCATTTGGCATCCGGAGGATGTGCCTCTGGCTCGTTCCCAGCGGCTACGGTATTTCCGGCTCAGTCGGCATCTTCGCATTGAACTTAATCATAGGCGGTCTTATCGGAGGACTTGCCTTTTTCATCGGGCTGCTGCTCGGTGTCATTCATACCATCCGAGAAATCATCTGAACTACATCGTAAACGAAGAGGGTTTGTTTCTTCTCCAATTTGGAGTAAGAAGCAAACCCTCTTTTTTTGTTGCCCAAAAGCCGGAATATTTGCTGGCGATGCGGCGAAGGAAAGGAGTTTTTAAGCATGAAACGCATGACAGCCGGTGATCTGCAAGCACTGGAATTGCTGATGCAGACCATACCCGGCTTTGAGCATTTTGACAGCGGCGCGGATGGCATTCTCCCTGAGTGCCGAAGCTGCCGCTTTCACCGTCCTCACTGGAAATATCAGTCCTGCGTGTTTGCAGAGTGTCCCTACTGCTGCAATCCCGTTTCTACACTCAAAAATCAAAGTGGCACATCTGATGCCGGAAAGGAAACCTGTCATGGATAACAAAATCGAAGTCTTCAAGAATGAACAGTTCGGTGAGGTGAGGACGATCCTCGACGGAGAAACACTTCTGTTCTGCGGCTCAGATGTTGCAAGAGCATTGGGATATGCCAGACCCGGCAAGGCAATTATTGACCATTGCAAGGGTGTCCTAAAACGGGACACCCTTACGAGCGGCGGTACGCAGTCCCTTTCCTACATTACGGAGGGTGATGTTTACAGGCTAATTGTCCATAGCAAACTCCCCTCGGCGGAAAGATTTGAACACTGGCTGTTCGATGAGGTTGTTCCCATGATCCGCAAGACCGGCTGCTACATGACGGAATCCCTGCTGGACCGCATTCAGAAGGAACCGGCGGTCATCATAGAGCTTGCGCAGACCTTGCTCAAGGAAACGAATCGCGCCAATGCCCTTGAAGCGGAGCTGGGCATCGCAAGACCGAAAGCCGATTACTTTGACGTCTTCGTCAATCCAGATGACTGCACCAACATTCGCACCACGGCGAAGGAACTGAAAATCCCGGAGCGCAAGTTCGTCAAATTCCTGCTTAACGAAGGGTATCTGTTCCGCTCTCCCTCCGGTCAGCTTCTTCCCTACAACAAGAAGAGCAACGAAGGACTCTTCATCGTCCGGGATTTCGTGACCTTCCGCTATACCGGCTCTCAGACCTACTTCACCCCGAAGGGCAAGAACGTCATCCGCATCCGCTACTTTGGAATCTGCGGCGTTGAAGTATCTACGGAAATGGCAGGGTGATCATGTGTCAGTCTATCGCGTCAATAAAACCCGTGACTTCACGGTCATGGGCAATACCCACCTGAGAGATAAGAACCTCTCCCTCAAAGCAGTCGGTCTTCTCTCAAAGATGCTGTCCTTCAACGACGGCTGGCAGTTCTCCACCCGTGGTCTTGCAGCACTCTGCAAGGAAGGTCCCGACGCCATACTTTCGGCACTCAAGGAGCTTGAGGAAAACGGCTACCTTGTCCGTCACCGTGGCAGAGATGATAAGGGCAGAATGGTCAGCACGGAGTTCGACATCTATGAGATGCCGCAAGCCGGTTTGCCACACAGGGATAATCCACACAGGGAAAATCCCGATGTGGAGAATCCAGACGTGGAGAATCCCCATAGGGAAAATCCCGCACAAAGAAATACTATCCAAGTAATTACACAAGAAAGAAATACTCTCTCAAAGAACTATCAATCCATCAATCTTGATGTGATGGACAGGATGGATGAGCGAAGCGAGTATGAAGAGATTATCAAAGAGAATCTTGACTACAACATTCTCTGTCAGGATCCGAAGTTCGATAAAGACCGCTTCCGGGAGATCATGGACATCATGCTGGATGCCGTCTGCTCTACCGCTCCGACCATCCGTATCAATGGCGAGGATATGCCGCAGCAAGTGGTTAAGTCCCGCTTTCTCAAGCTGAATAGCAGCCACATAGAGTACGTTCTGGAAGCAATGAACAAGAACCCGTCAGACATCCGTAATATCCGGGCGTACCTGTTGACCGCTCTGTATAACGCCTCTCTGACGATAGACAATTACTACTCCGCGCTCGTCAATCATGATTTCTACGGGCAGGACAGATCGGCAGGGTCAAAGAAGCCGAAGACCTACGATTATAGCCTTTGCGAAGACACTCTTTAATGAATACCATCGTGAGCAATGCTCGGAAAGGAGGACAGTGTAAATGAAAATCATCTGTCGCCGGATTGTGCCGCCTTAGCTGAGGCAGCATTCCCTCAATCATTTCAAGCCTGCAAATAAAAAGTCAATAGTAAATTGATTATTTCAGGCAAAAAGTTTTATGTAGGATTTTGAACATCGAAATAAGACCACCGATATTCGCTGGTCTAAAATAAAGGTAAGTATGAAATGGTTATTTCGGAAGCGATGAAAGATATTCTTTTACCCGTCCATAGTAGATGCGAAGAAACTTATTCGCACCGGCAGTCATGTAGACATAGTAAGGTTTGCCTTGTGATCGTTTCTTATCCATAAACAGATATACGGGGTCATCCTGCGGTTTGGTTTTGATAAGAGCATCCATTACCTGAAATAAGGTTTTACGAAGAGTGCCAGAACCTCTTTTGGAAGCAGGAACACTTTTCTGTTCGTAAGAACCGGATTCATTTACGCCGGGGTCAACACCAGCGAAGGCGGTGATAGCCCCTTTGTGAGTGAAGCGGGAAACATCACCAATCTCAGCCATAAGCTGGGGACCAAGTGATTTACCGACACCTTTCATAGCCATTACAACAGGGTATTCAGGCAGTTTGGAAGCAGCGTCATTCATCATGGTACGAAGCTGTTCTACGGTCCGAGAAGCCATATTTAATTGCTCTACAGCCTGTTTGATAATTAGTTTTGTCAAATCGTCTTTTGGAAGTACAGAAACGATCTCCTTAGATGCTTCATAGATTTCAACAGCTTTTGACTGGCTGAAGTTGTACTTTCTACGTTTGCACCACTTTTGATAGTGGTTGATAAATGCGTTAAGAGACAGTTTGCGAACACAATCCACATGCCAATAGGTGGTTGCAAAATCAACCCACTTCTGGCTTCCGTCCTCACGGGCGGGACTGTCAAAATAGGTATTTGCACCGGGATAAGTCTGGTCAAGAACGCCGATAAGGTTGTTCTTCATGGCGGTTTTGTGTTTCATGTAAAAATCAAACTGGCGGTTCATGGTTTTAAGCTGATTACGAATTTCGTCCATGAGACTATACTGTCTGAGTTCTGTCCAACTGTCAAGAGTATAGCGAGCAATTTTTACAGCATCTGCTTTGTCAGACTTCACTTTGCGGAGGGAATTATCTCCAAAGTCTTTGATAAGTTTGGGATTTACGGCAGATACAAAAAGGTCAGCCTGTGAGAGTTCACGGACAAGGGGTTCGTAATAACGCCCCGTATGTTCCATTACAATGCGTGACTCACCATCAATGGCTTTGATATGCTCGATAAGAGAGCGAATACCGCTGACTGTATGCTTGACTTCAAATGGTGTGGAAACAATTTCACCAAAAGGACGAAGGATGGCAACCATACTTTTACCTTTAGAAACATCAATACCAACTGCGTTCATGTTCATAAATTTGTCACTCCTTAAGATTTATAGTGCAAAAGATAAATACCAACTTTACTCATTGCCTATTCAATCTACTGTGGTGTGACACGAACGCACTGAAAGTGGTTCAACCTGCATAAAACGAACGCTGCGAATGAGGAGCTGGTTATCAGTCTTAAAAACGGACGTGTAAGTCCAAGAAAGGAAGCCGATATACCGATTGCCCCATCATTATACAGCTTAAGCAATAAGATGGCTAACAACCTAACTGGTTGTTAAGTATATTAACCAATTTATATTGTAGTAGGAAAGGAGGTATCACTGCAATGCAGGATGAAGTCAACACCAAAGTTGTTGCAATCATGATCAAGGGCGGCAAAATCTCAGCCGAGGTGCTGAAAAAGGCACTGGACAAGTTCGTGCAGGAGATTGAGAAGGCGCAGAAGCAGATGCAGCAGCCAAAAACCTATCGCGGCAAGCAGTCCATCAAGCATCTGATGAGCCAGAACGCCGCCATCTCCAACATCGAAGTGACGGACGGCAACATCAAGTCCTTTGAGCGAACAGCCAGTAAATACGGTCTGGACTTTGCGCTCAAGAAGGACGTTTCCGTTGAGCCGCCCAGCTATCTTGTCTTCTTCAAGGGACGAGATGTTGATGTTATGACCGCCGCGTTCAAGGAGTTCTCCGCAAAAACCGTCAAGCAGAAGGAACAGCCGTCCATCCGGCACAAGCTGGATCAGGAGAAAGCCCAGAGCAAGGCACAGCACAAAGAGAAAGTCAAGGTCAAGACCAAGGATCGGGGTGTGGAGCTGTGAACAAACCCGATATGAAGAAGCTCATTCTTCTGAACCTTCCGTATGTCTTCGCCTTCTACTTTGCGGATAAGATTGCCGCCGTATTTCGTCTCGCTCCCGGCACAGAGTTCATCGACAAGCTGACAAACGGCTTTGCCGTGTTCGGCACAGCCTTTGCAAATCCGCTTCCCAGCTTTCATCCCGTTGATCTGCTCATCGGTCTGTCGGCTGGCGTGTTGCTCAAGCTGGCAGTTTACGTCAAGGGTAAGAACCGCAAGAAGTTCCGGCAGGGCGAAGAGTACGGCTCTGCACGATGGGGTAAGCCGGAGGACATCAAGCCGTACATGGACCCGGAGTTTTCCAACAATGTCATTCTGACGCAGACGGAGTTCCTGACCATGAACAGCCGTCCAAAGCAGCCGAAATACGCCCGCAACAAGAACATCCTTGTCATCGGCGGTTCCGGCTCAGGCAAGACGCGCTTTTTTGTAAAGCCAAATCTGATGCAGATGCACAGTTCATACGTTGTCACCGACCCGAAGGGTACAGTGCTGGTGGAATGCGGCAAAATGCTCGAAAAGGGCGGCTACGTCATCAAATCGCTGAACACCATCAACTTCCGGAAATCCATGCACTACAACCCTTTCAGCTACATCCGCAGCGAGAAGGACATCCTCAAGCTGGTCAATACGATCATCGTCAACACGAAGGGAGACGGCGATAAGTCCGGCGAAGATTTTTGGGTAAAGGCGGAAAAGCTCTACTACACAGCTCTCATCGGCTACATCTGGTACGAGGCACCCGACCACGAGAAAAACTTTACTACCCTGCTCGAAATGATCAATGCCTCGGAAGCCAGAGAGGACGATGAGACATTCAAGAACCCTGTGGATGTCATGTTCGACGAGCTGGAAGCCCGCGACCCTGACCACTTTGCGGTCAAGCAATACCGCAAATACAAGCTGGCGGCGGGCAAAACTGCCAAGTCGATTTTGATTTCCTGCGGTGCAAGGCTTGCGCCCTTCGACATTGCAGAGCTGCGGGAACTGATGAGCTACGATGAGATGGAACTGGACACCATCGGAGACCGGAAGACGGCGCTGTTCGTCATTATTTCCGATACCGATGACACCTTCAATTTCGTCGTGGCGATCATGTATTCTCAGCTCTTCAACCTTCTCTGCGACAAAGCAGATGACGTTTACAACGGACGGCTTCCCGTCCATGTTCGCTGTCTGCTGGACGAGTTTGCGAACATCGGTCAAATCCCGAAGTTTGATAAGCTCATCGCAACCATCCGAAGCCGGGAAATCTCGGCGTCAATCATCTTGCAGTCCCAGTCTCAGCTCAAGACCATCTACAAGGACGCGGCTGACACCATCACAGGCAACTGTGACTGCACACTTTTCCTCGGCGGCAAGGAGAAATCCACGCTCAAGGAAATCAGCGAGGTGCTGGGCAAGGAGACAATCGACCTTTACAACACCTCAGAAACCCGTTCCAGCAACAACTCCTACGGCTTGAATTACCAGAAAACCGGCAAGGAACTGATGTCTCAAGATGAGATCGCCGTCATGGACGGAGCCAAGTGTATTTTGCAGCTTCGAGGCGTGAGACCTTTTCTCAGTAACAAATACGACATTACGAAGCATCCAAAGTACCGGCAGCTCTCCGACTACGACAAGCGGAACGCCTTCGACATCGAGAAGTACCGGCAGCACAAGCTGGTAGTCAAGCCCGATGACACATTCGACCTCTATGATATGGGCGAGGTCGAAGCGGATTAAAGCCCCGTCGCTGCACTGCGCAGTGGGTAAAGCCTGATGGCTCCCAAAGCAGAACAGCGACGGGGCTTCTTTTTTTATGCCCATTTTCAAAAATACACAACCAATCTTTTTCAAATCAAGGAGGAAAATCTATGGCTTTCATCAATCAGGCTGTCACGGTTCTTCAGACGCTCGTTATCGCCCTCGGCGCAGGTCTCGCAGTGTGGGGTGTTGTCAACCTCATGGAAGGCTACGGCAACGACAACCCCGGCGCCAAGTCTCAGGGCATCAAGCAGCTCATGGCTGGCGGCGGTGTGGTGCTGATCGGCACGACCCTCATCCCCCTGCTCTCCGGTTTGTTCGGCTAATCCGCGGCAAGCCCAGCTTAACCGAAGGGTGGTGAAATATTGGGCAGCATTTTAGAAAAGATCGAACAGGCTCTCAAGGATATGCTGATCGGATGGATCGAGAGCAACCTGACCAATATGTTCACCGATGTCAACGAGAAGGTAGGAACGATTGCCGCCGAGGTCGGGCAAACTCCGTCCGGCTGGAACGGCGGCGTGTACCAGATGATCCGGGGACTATCCGAAAACGTGATAGTCCCCATCGCTGGTATCATCATCACCTTCGTTTTGTGCTACGAGCTGATTTCCATGATCACCGAGAAAAACAACCTTCACGACATGGACACTTGGATGTTCTTCAAGTGGTTTTTCAAGGCGGCTGTGGCGATCTATCTCGTGACGCACACCTTTGACATCGTGATGGCAGTATTCGACATCGGGCAGAACGTAGTTTCCGGTGCAGCCGGTGTCATTCACGGCAACACCAGCATTGATATTGATTCGACGATTGCGCAGATGCGTACCGGCATGGAGAACATGGGCGTCGGAGAACTGCTCGGTCTGTCAATAGAAACGCTTCTGATCAGCTTGTGCCTCAAAATCATGGCGATCCTCATTACGGTCATTCTCTACGGGCGCATGATTGAGATTTACTGCACCGTGAGTATTGCGCCTATTCCCATCGCAACCATGAGCAACCGCGAATGGGGCAGCATCGGCACGAATTATCTGAAAGGCTTGTTTGCTCTGGCATTTCAGGGCTTTCTCATCATGGTCTGCGTCGGCATCTATGCGGTGCTGATCAACGGCATGATCATCGCAGACAACATTCATTCGGCTCTGTTCTCTGTGGCAGCGTATACGGTCATTCTATGCTTCTCGCTGTTCAAGACCGGAAGCCTCGCAAAATCCATTTTCCATGCGCACTAAGGAGGTCGGCAGCATGAAGAAGTACAGCATCATCTACGCCGATCCCCCTTGGGCGTATCGGACTTACTCCAAGAAGGGACAGGGACGGTCGGCAGAAAGCCACTACCCGACAATGTGCATTGAAGACATCAAGGCACTTCCGGTCGGTGAGCTTGCCGCGAAGGACTGCGCCCTGTTCCTCTGGATCACGTTCCCGTGCCTCTGTGAAGCACTCGAAGTGCTGACGGCATGGGGATTTTCCTATAAGACCGTGGCTTTTGTATGGGTGAAGCAAAACCGTAAGAACGACGATCTCTTTACCGGCATGGGCTACTGGACAAGGGCGAATGCCGAAATCTGCATCCTTGCTACGAAGGGACATCCGAAGCGTGTTGACGCCGGTGTGCGTCAGGTCATCCTCAGCCACATTGAAGAGCATTCCAAAAAGCCGGATGAAGCGCGGGAGCGCATTGTTCGGCTCATGGGAGACCTTCCCCGCGTAGAGCTTTTTGCCCGTCAGTCTCCCGAAGGCTGGGATGTTTGGGGCAACGAGGTCGAATGCACGGCGCATCTTCCTATGGAGGAAACACCATGCTGCGGCTAAGACCCATCTCTCTTCGTGACGCCAACGAGTACGTCCGGCAGCATCACCGGCATCATAAGCCGGTTGCCGGTCACAAGTTTTCCATCGGCTGTGAAGCAGACGGTGAGCTGGTCGGCGTAATCATCGCTGGGCGTCCCGTCAGCCGGTATCTGGATGACGGCTTCACATTGGAGGTTACAAGGCTATGCACCAACGGGGCGAAGAACGCTTGCAGCTTTCTCTACGGCGCGGCGGCAAGAGCTGCTGCGGCTATGGGCTATAAGCGCATCATCACCTACACGCTGGAAAGCGAAAACGGTGCAAGCCTTCGGGCTTCCGGCTGGATTTGTCAAGGCAAAGCGGGTGGGCTTCGCTGGACAGGCAAGCGTCAGCCGAAGGAGGATCAATATCCCGCACAAATGAAGCTGCGCTACGAAAAGCAGCTTAGAAAGGAGGAAACAGTCAATGGCATTTGTTCCGGTCCCGAAGGATCTTAACCGCGTCAAAACGAAGGTCATGTTCAACCTGACCAAGCGGCAGCTCATTTGTTTTTCCATCGCTGCGGCAGTCGGCGTCCCGATCTTCTTTCTGGCAAAGGCGCATCTCGACTTGTCTACGGCGGCAATGCTGATGGTGGTGATCATGCTTCCGTTCATCTTCTTCGCGCTTTACGAGAAGGACGGTCAGCCCGCCGAAAAGTATCTGTACCACATCGTACAGTCCATGTTCATCCGGGACAAGGTGCGTCCCTATCGCACGAACAATCTCTACGCTGAGATTCAGCAGAAAATCAAAGAACAGGAGGAATTGCAGCTTGAACAACAGCACAGCAAAGGCAAAGCCTAAGATGACCGTCAAAAACGGTGTCGTTTACGGCAATGCCCTTTCCGCTCAGGAAAAGAAGCGGATCGTCATGCAGAAGAAAAAGGACAGGAAGGCAAAGAAAGTCCGCAAGTCCGCCCAGCAGACCATCCCCTATTTGGAGATGTGCCGTGACGGTATCTGTAAGGTGAACAGCCGCCTCTACACGAAGTCCATCGCCTTTGAGGACATCAACTACCAGCTTGCGCAGAACGAGGACAAAACTGCCATCTTTGAGAACTGGTGCGACTTTCTGAACTACTTCGACAGCTCGATCTTCGTCCAGCTCTCCTTCATCAATCAGAAGGCAAGCCTGAATGAGTTTCGCAAGCGCATCAACATTCCGGCACAGGAGGACGCCTTCAATGACATTCGCTCCGAATATTCCGGAATGCTGCAAAGCCAGCTCACCAAGGGCAACAACGGACTGGTCAAGAGGAAGTACATCACCTTCGGCATTGAGGCGGACTCTCTCCGCACGGCAAAGCCGAAGCTCGAACGCATTGAAACCGACATCCTCAACAACTTCAAAACCCTCGGTGTGAGAACCGAACCGCTGTCCGGCTACGAGCGGCTGAAAGTGCTTCATGATGTGTTCAACATGGACACCAATGAGCCGTTCCGCTTTTCCTTTGACATGGTTGCTCGGACAGGACTCAGCACGAAGGACTTCATCGCGCCCACTTCCTTTGACTTCCGTGAAGGTAAGTGCTTCAAGATGGGCAGAACCATCGGCGCAGTGAGCTTCCTGCAAATCCTCGCGCCGGAACTCAATGACCGTATGCTTGCCGACTTCCTTGAGATGGACAGCAACATCACGGTCAATTTTCATATCCGGACGATTGACCAGGCGAAGGCAATCAAGAGCATCAAGATGAAGATCACCGACCTCGACAAGATGAAGATCGAAGAGCAGAAAAAGGCAGTCCGCTCCGGCTACGATATGGACATTATCCCGTCCGATCTCGCCACCTTCGGCGGTGAGGCAAAGCGTCTGTTGCAGGATCTCCAGACCCGCAACGAGAGACTGTTCCTTGTGACCATCCTCATCATGAACACGGCAACCAATCGCCAGAAGCTCGAAAATGCGGTGTTCCAGACCGCCGCCATCGCCCAGAAGTACAACTGTGCGCTCAAGCGTCTTGACTTCCAGCAGGAGGAAGGGCTGATGTCCTCTCTGCCTATCGGCGTCAATCAGGTGGAGATTGAGCGCGGGCTGACTACTTCCAGCACGGCGGTTTTCGTGCCGTTCACCACGCAGGAGCTTTTTCAGGGCGGCGAAGCTCTCTACTACGGGCTGAACGCACTGTCCAACAACATGATCATGGTTGACCGCAAGCATCTCAAGAACCCCAACGGACTGATCTTGGGTACGCCCGGTTCCGGTAAGTCCTTCTCCGCAAAGCGTGAAATGACGAACGCCTTCCTCATCACGGAGGATGACATCATCGTCTGCGACCCCGAAGCCGAGTATTTTCCCCTCGTGCAGAAGCTCGGTGGTCAGGTCATCCGCATTTCGCCGGTCAGCACGGATTACATCAATCCGCTGGACATCAACACGAACTACTCCGAAGAGGAAAACCCGCTGACGCTGAAATCCGACTTCATCCTCTCCATGTGCGAGCTGATTGTCGGCGGCAAGGACGGCTTGCAGCCGGTTGAGAAGACCATCATTGACCGCAGTGTTCGCATGGTCTATCAGGAGTTTCTTGCAGACCCCAAGCCGGAGAAAATGCCGATCCTCGAAGACCTCTACAACATTCTGAGAAATCAGAAGGAGCCGGAGGCACAGCGCATCGCAACCGCCCTCGAAATCTATGTTCACGGCTCTCTGAACGTCTTCAATCACAGAACGAATGTGGATGTCAACAACCGCTTTGTCTGCTATGACATCCGCGAACTCGGCAAGCAGCTCAAGAAGCTCGGTATGCTGATTGTGCAGGATCAGGTTTGGAACAGAGTTACCATCAACCGCGCCCAGCACAAGGCAACTCGCTACTACATGGACGAGTTCCATCTGCTCTTGAAAGAGGAACAGACCGCCGCGTACAGCGTGGAAATCTGGAAGCGTTTCAGAAAATGGGGCGGCATTCCGACCGGAATCACGCAGAACGTCAAGGATCTTCTTGCCTCCCGCGAGGTGGAGAACATTTTTGAAAACTCGGATTTTGTCTACCTTCTGAATCAGGCATCCGGCGACCGGCAGATTCTCTCGAAGGCGCTGAACATCTCGCCCAGCCAGCAGAACTACATCACCAACTCCAACGCCGGTGAGGGGCTGATCTTCTACGGCTCGACCATCGTTCCCTTCAAGGACGATTTCCCGAAGGACACCCAGCTTTACCGCATCATGACCACCAAACCCGAAGAAACCGTACAGAACTGATAGGAGGATTTTTGAATATGAACAACAAGATGATTACCATTCCCTACGTGGACGCTATCGAATACGGAGAGAATACCTCTGCGCTGTTTAAGGCTCTGTGGGAGCTAACCGATCTGATCCGACTGGAAAGCGATCTCAAGAAGCATCACCGCGCCTACCTCCATGTGAGGGAGGACATCGACGAAAAGGTCAAGGAGGCACGTCAGATTATGACCAAGGTATCTGTGGATATGATCGGTTTCTATTTCAAGGTTGATGTTCCCGAAAGCAGCAACAGCGACGAGAATACCCCGTTCGCTGACGCGGCGGATGATGAAGCCGTATCTATCCCCAAGGACAAGTATGAGCTGATGATCGACGATCTGCTCACGATGTCCGAAATCATTCAGTGCGTCGCAGATATGCGCACGCAGGATGTGAAGGCAATCCGCGAGTTTGGCAAGTTCGTCCCCGCCTTCGCTGCCTTCGAGAAGAACCGCCTGAGCCTCTATCGTGAGGCAGCGAAGGAAGCAGAGGAAATCTTCGACCGTTGGGCGGACGAGATTGACAATCTCGACGAGGACTTCATGGAAGACGAGGACTACGAGCCGGACGAGTATTACTCCGACTGATATGCGCTCAAATCCGAAGAAAGGAGCTGGTTTTTATAGAGCTTGACATCATTCATACCGGCGATTGCCTTGAAATCCTGAAAACCCTGCCCGATGACAGCGTTCATTGCTGTGTGACGTCCCCTCCGTATTACGCGCTCCGCGATTACGGCATGGAGGCTCAGATCGGCAGAGAGACAACGCCGAAGGAATATATCTCGCGCCTGACGGAAGTGTTTACCGAAGTCAGGCGCGTTTTGCGTCCGGATGGAACGCTCTGGCTGAACATCGCGGACACCTACGCTGGAAAGGGCAATCAGGGTGATTTCATTGACCCGAAGAACCCCAACGGTAGAAACGGTCAGGCTGTGGCTCTCAACAACAAGGTTGAGGGCTGCAAGCCAAAGGACATGATCGGCATTCCGTGGATGCTGGCTTTTGCCCTCCGTGATACCGGCTGGTATCTGCGCAACGACATCATCTGGATGAAGGATAACCCCATGCCGGAGAGCGTGAAAGACCGCCTATCGCGCTGCTACGAACACATCTTCCTGTTCTCCAAGTCGAAGAAGTATTTCTTTGACTACAAGGCGATCTCCGAGCCGATTGCCCCCGCAACGGCAGAACGCCTCAAGCGCGGCATGAAGGGCGGCAACAAATACGGCAAACCCGTTCCCGGTCAGCCTCAGCCGCAATCCATCAACCGCCCCCGTGAGCATGGCGCGATCAAGGATTGTGACATCAATCCGCTCCGCAACAAGCGCGATGTCTGGAAGATCAACACCGTCCCCTTCAAGGGCGGTCACTATGCCGCCTACCCTCCAAAGCTGGTTGAGACCTGTCTGCTTGCCGGTTGTCCCGAAGGCGGTATTGTGCTTGACCCGTTCATGGGAAGCGGCACAACCGGTATGGTTGCCTCACAGATGGGGCGTCATTTCGTCGGCATCGAGCTGAACCCTGAATACACCGAGCTTGCCTACAAGCGGATTGGAGGTGAAATCTGATGCCCAAGGAACCGGAACTTAAAGCCCGTGACAAGGTAGTCGTGCGGATGACACGGGAGGGCGCGGTCGAGGAAAACCTGACGGCTGGCACCGAGCAGCGTGTGTCAAAGCGGCTGGAAGATGCAGAGCTGGTGAAGCCCGGTGAGACAGTCGAGCCTTCCGAAGCTCTTTCCCCAGAGGAACAGAAAAAGGTGCAGATGCGCCGTCAGCAGCGTCAGTTTCAGACGGAACACGCCGAGGATAATGACACACAGCCGCCCTCGGAAACGTCCGTCACAGAAGAGAAAAGGGCAGAAAATCCACCCCAGAATGCACCCGAACCGCTGCCCTCGGAAACGCCGTTCAAGCCCCCTGTTTTGGAGCAGCACGGCGTTTCTTCGCATACCGGCACGGTGATTGCTGAAACGGTTGTCACCCACAAGCTGCGCAAGACCTCGGCGGTTGAAACAGTTGACGCGGATGCCGTTCTCTCCCAAGCGGCGGAGACTTCCTCCGCAAAGCCGGTCTCGGACGATGCCGTCCCGCCCACGAAGCGGATGCAGAAGCTCGAAAGGAAGTCCGAGAAGGCGCATGAGCGTCTGGATGCCGCCCGTGAGAAGCTGCCCACGCACAAGGTTCTCAAGAAAGAGCGTGTCTTCGATGAAGAGACCGGCAAGGGCAAAACCCGCCTTCATTTTGAGGATGAGCTGAAAAAGCCCAAGAGCAAAGGCAAGCTGCAATTTGAGGCAGATAAAACCGTCCGCAAGGTCGGTGACACCCTTGCTTCCGGCATTCACGGCAAAATCCATGAGGTCGAACAGGAAAACACGGCGGTTGAGGCGGCGCATAAAACGGAGATCGCCGCTGAGACTGCCGCTCGGCATTTCAGTCATCATCGGGAAAAGAGCATCAACAAACCTTATGAGAAGGTCTCTAAGCTGGAACATAAGGCGGATGCTGCGGATGCGAAGCTCCAATATGAGAGAAATCAGCAGGAGCATCCTGAGATGAAGAAGCAGAACATGAACAAGCACTACCAGAAGCAGAACATCAAGAAGGAATATGCCGCCGCTCGAAATGCCGGTTCTCAGACTGCCGGGACTGCCACAAAAAGCACCGGCAAGAAGCTCGGTGAGAAGGCGTCCGACAAGATCAAGGAGTTCTTTGAGAAGAACAAGAAGGTCTTCATCTGGATCGGCGTCGGAATTGCCCTTCTCGTTTTGCTCGGTGCTGGAATCAGCTCGTGTTCGATGCTCACCTCTACCGGTTCGTCGGTTATCGCTTCCTCCTATCTCAGCGAGGATGATGCGATGCTGGGCGCAGAAGCGCAGTATTGCCAAATGGAGCAGGAGCTGCAACGCTATCTCGACACCTACGAAAGCACTCACAACTATGATGAATACCACTTCGATCTGGATGATATTGAGCATGACCCCTATGTGCTGATCTCCATTCTCTCGGCTCTCCATGAGGGCGAGTTCACGCTGGATGAGGTGCAGGGTACGCTCCAAATGCTGTTTGAAAAGCAGTATATCCTCACCGAAGAGGTCATCATCGAAACCAGATACCGCACGGAAACCGACACATGGACGGACGCAGACGGCAACACGCACACGGAAACCTATCGCGTCCCGTATGACTACTACATCTGCAACGTGAGGCTCGAAAACTTCAATCTCTCCCATGTCCCGGTCTACATCATGTCTCAGGAACAGCTTTCCATGTATGCGACGTATATGTCGGTGCTGGGCAACCGCGAGGATCTGTTCGGTGACTCTCCCTATGTGGACAAGTACATCACCAATCCGCCCGCTGACTACGATGTCAACCCGGAATACCTGAACGACGAGAAGTTTGCAGCGCTGATTACCGAGGCGGAAAAGTATCTCGGTTATCCGTATGTGTGGGGCGGCTCCAATCCCGACACGTCCTTTGACTGCTCCGGCTTCGTCAGCTATGTTCTCACGAACAGCGGTCTTGTGAATACCGGACGGCTGGGCGCACAGGGGCTTTACAATGTCTGTGCGCCGGTCTCAAAGGCGAATGCACAGCCCGGTGATCTTATCTTTTTCGTCGGGACGTATGACACCCCCGGCGTGTCTCACGTCGGCATCTACGTTGGTGATGGGGTCATGATCCACTGCGGCGACCCCATTCAGTACACATCCATCAACTCTTCCTATTGGCAGCAGCATTTCTACGCCTTCGGAAGACCCGCCTATTAAAAGAAAGGAGTTTTGCATGAATCCCAAGTATCAGAAGGTCCTCTCTGACATCGAGAAGGCTGAAAAGAAGAAGTCCGAAATCGAAGGACAGCTCAAGGAGCTGTACGACAAGAAGACAGAGCTGGAAAACCTTGAAATCATCAATACTGTGCGCTCTATGGTGATGGACAAGGATCAGATCATGGCGTTCCTGTCTTCCATGAAGGGCGGCACCAAGCCCGCTGAAAATACGGAGGTAATCGACAATGCGTAAGAAGTTTCGTTTTCTGACCGTCCTTGCGGTCTGCGTCATGGTTCTGTCTTGCTTCTCGGTGACGGCGTTTGCCTATGCCGATGACACCGATCAGAACCTTCCGGTCACAGAGGCAACCCAGCCGGAACAGCAGCCCGCAGTCACTCCCGCCCCTGAAAAGCCGAAGGGTGAGCCGATTGACGATGAGGGCAACGCCTACACCCGCGACTTGCTCTATGACAGGGCAACCAACAAGCAGTTCATCACAGTCCAGACGAAGAACGGCAACACCTTTTTCATTGTCATCGACTACGATGCGCCCATCAACGAGGATGAGGAACAGTATCAGACGTACTTCCTGAACATGGTCGATGAGAGCGACCTGCTTGCGCTGCTGGACGAAGATACTGCGTCTGCTCTGACTACCTGTAACTGCAAGGAAAAATGCGCTGCCGGTCAGGTCAACACCGACTGCCCGGTCTGCAAGACCAACATGAGCGAATGCACCGGCACAGCCCCCGCTACACCTGAGCCGGATAAGGATGCAGAAACCGATGCTCCCGCCCCTAAACCCGAAAAGAAATCCAACATCGGCGTGATCCTCGTCATCTTCGTTCTTGCCGGTGCTGCGGGTGCAGCTTATTACTACATCAAGTTCGTCAGGGGCAGAAAGCCCAAGGATGAAGATATGGACTTCTTCGACGACGAAGGCTACGAGGAAGAGCCGTACATCAACGAGGATGATGAGCCGCAGATTGCGGAGGATGTCGAAACGGATGGTGATGAAGATTGATCTTAGTCATTGCTGAAAAGCCCAGCGTTGCCCAGTCCATCGCAAAGGTGCTGGGCGCGACGTCCCGCAAGGACGGCTACATGGAGAGCGGCAATTACATCGTTTCGTGGTGCTTCGGTCATCTGGTGGAGCTGGCAGACGCCAGCTCCTACGATGAGCGGTATGCCAAGTGGCGGTATGACGATCTGCCCATTGTCCCGGAAAGCTGGATGTTCGACGTCACAAAGGACAAAGCCCAGCAGTTCAAGGTGCTGTCCGCTCTTATGAAGGACAAGCGCGTCACCGAGCTGGTCTGCGCAACCGATGCAGGACGCGAGGGTGAGCTGATCTTCCGGCTGGTCTACAACAAAGCCGGATGCACCAAGCCCTTCAAGCGTCTGTGGATCAGCTCATTGGAGGACTCCGCCATCCGCGAAGGCTTCAACCATCTCCGGGACGGCAAGGAATATGACCGTCTCTATGAAGCGGCACTCAGCCGCTCGAAGGCGGACTGGATTGTCGGTATCAACGGCACCCGCCTGTTCACCACGCTCTATCACAAGAAGCTGGTGGTCGGGCGCGTCCAGACGCCGACCCTTGCAATGCTGGTGGAGCGTGACGGGAAAATCTCCACGTTCCAGAAGGAAAAGTATTTCAACGTCCACGTCGGCAAGGGCGATCTGACCGCCGATCTGGAAAAGGTCAAAACCGAAGAGGAAGCAAAAAGAATTGCGGCGGCTTGCGAGAAAAAGCAAGCCGTCGTTTCTTCTCTCAAGCGGGAAACGAAAACCGTCAATCCTCCGAAGCTCTATGATCTGACCACCTTGCAGCGCGAGGCAAACCGATATTACGGCTTCACTGCCCAGCAGACGCTTGATCTCGTTCAGACGCTCTACGAAAAGAAGCTCCTGACCTATCCGCGCACGGACAGCCAGTTCATCACGGATGATATGGAGGACACCGCCCGTCAGGTCATTTCTATCGTCTGCCGCCAACTTCCGCTCTTCTCTGGCGTTTCGATTACGCCGGACATTGCCCGCGTAACCAACAACAGCAAGGTCACGGATCACCATGCCATTCTCCCGACCGTCCAGCTTGAAAAGCAGGAGGTTTCCGCGCTTCCGCAATCGGAGCAGAAAATCCTCAATCTTGTCGGGATGCGCCTTCTGTGTTCGACCGGCGAGAAGCACACCTACGCAGAAACGCAGATCACGCTCTCATGCGAGGGTTATGCGTTCAAAGCCAAGGGCAAGACCGTCGTTCAAAACGGATGGAAAGCCATTGAAGAACTGTTCAAGGCTTCCCTCAAGACGAAGGAAAAGGACGATCCCATGAAGTCCCTGCCCGAAGTCCATGAGGGCGATGTTTTGGATGGTGTGTCTGCCAGCGTCACCGAACACTTCACGACACCTCCGAAGCAGTACACGGAAGATACCCTCCTGTCTGCGATGGAGACCGCCGGAAACGATCAGTTCGACGATGACACCGAGAAGAAAGGTCTCGGAACACCTGCGACCCGTGCCGGTATCATTGAAAAGCTGGTGAAATCCGGCTTTGCAGAGCGTAAAGGCAAATCCCTCATTCCCACGAAGGACGGCTGCAACCTTGTCTGCGTCCTGCCGGAACAGATCACTTCTCCCGCAATGACGGCGGAATGGGAAAACACGCTCATGGAGATTGAACGCGGCAAGGCAGATGCGGACGCTTTCCTAAGCGGCATTGTCCGGATGACCGGCGATCTCGTGAAAGCCTATCCGTTTCTCTCCGATGCCGAAGCCCAGCGTTTCGGCACGGGCAAGGAGGAAATCGGCAAATGCCCCCGCTGCGGCTCTCCGGTCTATGTCGGCAAGGGCAATTTCTACTGCTCGAACAAGGCTTGCTCCTTCTGCCTGTGGGAAGACAATAAGTTCTTTTCCGGCAAGAAAAAGAAGCTGACCAAGAGGATTGCAAAGGAGCTGCTGGACAAGGGCTGGTGCCGAGTGACTGGGCTTTACACGCCGAAGAAGCCTCAGCTCTACGATGCGGTGATCCGGCTGGATGACAGCGGCGGCAAGTATGTCAGCTTCAAGATGGAGTTCGACCGATGATCCGCCCGAAGTATGTTGCCTCTTGCAGTGGAGGTAAGGACAGCGTAGCGACGCTCCTGCTGGCTGCACAGCACAATGAGCCGCTGGACGAAGCGGTTTTCAGTGAGGTCATGTTCGACAAAAACACAAGCGGCGAAGTCCCGGAACACCGGGACTTCATTTATGACCGGCTCAAGCCCTTCTGCGAAAAGGAGCTGGGCATCAAGTTCACCATTCTCCATGCGGACAAGACATACGATGAGGTGTTCCATCATGTCATCACCCGCGGACCGCACAAGGGCGAGGTTCGCGGTTTTGCGTGGGCCGGGATGTGCGCGGTCAATCGGGACTGCAAAATCCCGCCCGTCCGAAAGTACAATGCCGCGCTTTCTCCGGACACCGTGAGCTATGTCGGCATAGCAGAAGATGAACCCAAACGCCTTGCGCGTCTGGACGGCGTGAAGAAGGTCAGTCTGCTTGCCAAGTACGGCATGACCGAGGTTGACGCCTACAAGCTCTGTCAGGAACACGGGCTGCTTTCCCCAATCTACACTCACTGCCGGAGAAACGGCTGCTGGTTCTGTCCCAACGCAAGCGACGAAGAGCTGTTGCACATGATTACAAAACACCCGGAGCTGTTTGACCGGCTGATTGAATGGGAGAAGGAGGATAACATCTTTCATCGTCGGCTGACACGCAGAGAAACCCCGTCTGAGGTAAAGGCTCGTTTATTGAGCAAATCCCAGACGGGGTTTTCTTCTCCCCGAAGCAAATACGAAATGGAGATTTGAGATGGCTGAAAACAGAAATGCACAGCAAGTCCGCGAAATTACGGACAAGCTGGAACAGGGCATCAAGGAGCTGTTTGAATCCGAGCGGTTCAAGGAATATCTCCGCACGATGTCCAAGTTCTACAACTATTCCTTCAACAACACGCTGCTCATTGCAATGCAGAAGCCGGAAGCAACCTACGTTGCCGGTTATACCTCGTGGCAGCGTAACTTTGACCGTCAGGTCATGAAGGGTGAAAAGGGTATCAAGATTCTTGCACCCGCGCCGTACAAGGCGCAGGAAGAGCGCGAGAAGATTGATCCTTTGACGCAGAAGCCGGTGATCGGCGCAGACGGAAAGGCTGTCACGGAAACGGTCGAGGTTCTGCGTCCTGCCTTCAAGGTGGTGAGTGTCTTTGATGTTTCCCAGACGGATGGCAAGGAGCTTCCGGACATCATTGTCGATGAGCTGAAAGGCACCGTCGAGAACTACGAGGCGTTCTTCGATGCGCTCAAGCAGGAGTCTCCCGTCCCAATTTCCTTTGAGGATATTCCGGGCGGCGCAAAGGGATTCTTCTCTCCGATTGAAAGCCGTATTGCCATTCAGGAGTGCATGAGCGAAATCCAGACGGTCAAAACCGCCATTCATGAGATCGCTCACGCCAAGCTCCATGCCTTCAAGCCTGACGAGAAAGCCGCTCCCGAAGATAAGAAAGATCGTCACACCAAAGAGGTTGAGGCAGAAAGCGTAGCCTACACGGTTTGTCAGCGTTACGGCATTGAAACCTCGGACTACTCCTTTGGCTACATCGCCGGTTGGTCATCCGGCAAGGAAACCAAAGAGCTGAAAAGCTCTCTGGACACTATCCGCAAGACGGCGGCTGAGATGATCGAGGGCATTGACGCCAAGCTCAAGGTACTGCTGGCAGAGAAAGCGCAGTCCGCAGAGAAAGATACCGAAGCGCCCGCAGAGCCGATGCCGGAAGCACCCATTTACCGTGAGACGGCAAATTACGCCTATGAAGCCGGTGAGATGGAAGCATATCGCGCCTCCCTTGCGGCAAACGAGGAATGCCGCAGGGCGATTGAAGCGGCGATCAGCTCTAACTACGGTGATAACCGTCTGGATGCGGATGCTGCCGTGAAAAGCGTCCTTGAGCAGTTCTCTCCGGAGCGCGTCCGATATGTCCTTGCAAACACCATTCAGCAGAAAGACTTCGACGGGCGCATTCCCCAGCCCCTCAAGGAGTGGGCAAAGAGTGTTGAGGTCTGCCCGGAGAATGCCTCCCGCTTCCTTGTGGATAAACCCAATCCCGGACTGACGGCACTTTTCGTGGATGCGTTCCGTCAGCAGACCGAACCTAAGAAGGAAGTCGCTTCTGAGAAAACAGGGGAAAGAGACCCGGAGGTTGTTGCGTGGGAGAACGATGAGATTACCTCTATTGAGGTAAAAACCGTGGAGGTCAAGTCCCCCTTTGCGCCCTTACCGGAAGAAGCAGCAAAAACACCGAAGGCACACCGCCTGACTGCCGAAGAGAAGGAGATCAAAGCCGCCGTCATGGACACGCTCAAGGGGCAGATCGCCTATAACAACGACGGGATGCGGGCGTCCTATCGCGCCTCTAACCACTCCTTCAATCTGCTGGCACGGAACGGCGTCAGGATCGATGGCAACACGGTCACGCAGAACGGTGAGCCGCTGTTCAAAATCCATCGCCGTTATGCGGCGCGGAAAACGCAGGGCTGTTACCGTGAGCTGATGCCGACGCTGGAATACGTCAAGCAGGAGCAGAAGCAGGAAAAGCCCTCCATCCGCGATCAGCTCAAAGCTGCCGCGAAAACGCAGCCGGAGAAGAAGTCCCCGGTCAAATCCAAAACACACGACATGGAGTTGTGAGAAAGGAGACGCATGAAGAAATACACAGACGTTGACATCATCGCGGAGCTTCAGAAGCTCGTGGATAGTCATGTGGACAGCTACAAGGAAGACTTCGACATCGACAAGCGCATCATCCGCCGCGCCGCCGAAAGCCAGAATCCCGAAGACAAAACGCTGATGTGGTTCTGCCGTCCGCATGGAACGCACTGCCTCAACGAAAATCAGGTCTTCATTCAGGGAACGCGGGATCACAATACCTTCCGTTTCTATGCGGAGCAGACCTACGACGAGTGCATTGCCCGTGTCATTGTCCCGAAAGCTGTCAAGCGCGGCAAGGTGTTCGGGGATGTCTTTGAGATCAACTACCGAGAACAGGCGGCAAACGTAGCGCAGAACTCTGTTGCGCCGGATCATGACCGGCTGACCTTTGTGGATGGCTTTGTGCTGGAAGCCCCCTGCCGCAGCAGCTTCGATGCAGCAATGGCTCTGGTTAGTGAGCATGGCGGCGTACAAGCCCACCGGACGCTCCCGAAGGACGCGGAGGCTCTGACAGAAGTGTTGACCAAGCAGAAAAGCCGCCGTGACAGACTGCCGGAGGCAGAAAGGACAGAGACGCTTGCCCCTCTGCCCGTTGCAGAACTCCGCAAGTACGAGGCAGTCAAAAAGGCGCATCCCGACGCGCTGGTTTGCTTTGCCCAGAACGGCTATTTTGAGCTGTATGGCAAGGACGCGGAAAAAGCCGCGCCCTTGCTCGGCACGAAGCTCCTTGAGAAGAAGGTGCGCGGCAAGCCCTCCATGCCGGTGACCGGCTTCCGTGAAGCTGCATGGGTAGCAGCATCAAAGAAGCTCTGGCAGTCCGGTGCGGATGTCTTTCTCAGCAAGGACGGCGAGACCTTCAAGGAACTCAAAGCCGCAGATTACATTCCTGTCGGCGCGACGCTGAATGTGGACGGCATCAAGTGCAGAATCGACGCGGTTGATTTTGCCGCTGATGAAGTGCGGCTGACCAACATCGAGGACAAGAACCGCCCCATCCGCTTTTCGGAAAGCATCCAGTATGTCCGCTCGTATGTGGAAGATGCCGGTATTGCCGTCTATGACACCGTTCCGAAGAAGTCCGCTGCCCGTGAATCCATCCGTGACAAGCTGAAATCTGCGCAGAAAGCCCAGCCGTCCCACACACCGAAGCCGCAGAAAAACAAAGGAAAGGATATGGAACTCTGATATGAAGAATTTTACCGTGGAAGAAATCAACCTGATGTGCTGCTTCAATACGTCCAGCCGCAAGCGGCTGATCGACGATATGAAGAGCGTCACCCTGAACGACATGGACGGCGAGATCGCAGAGCTGATGTATAAGACCATCCGGAAGCTCGAAGCCATGACTGACGCAGAGTTTGAGGAACTGTATATCATGCCGGACGGCATGATGGATGACTGAAAGGAGGATGCCTATGCCCGTATTAGACGGTAATTTTGAAGCCTTCGTCACAAACCTTGGCAAGTACAACGAGGGTATGCTGGTCGGTGAGTGGGTGAAGCTGCCCACCACCGAAGAAGAGATGCAGAAGGTTTTTGAGCGTATCGGGATCGGCAAGCAGGATGAGTTCGGTCAGCCCTATGAAGAGTGGTTTATTACCGACTACGAATGCCCGATCTACGGTGTCCAGAAGATGCTTGGCGAGTATGAAAGCCTTGATAAGCTCAACTACCTTGCCGCTTTGATTGACGAGCTTTCCCTGAGCGATCAGGAAAAGCTCGTTGCCATTATGGAGGCTGGCTGCGATGAGGTCAGCGACATCGACGACCTCATCAACCTGACGTTCAATCTGGACTGCTACGACATCATGCCCGGTATCAACGACGAATATGACCTCGGCTATTACTATGCCAACGAAGCCGGTATCTACTCCGAAAAGGATCTCGGTCCTCTGGCAGACTACATCGACTATGAACGCTATGGTCACGACATCGCTTATGATGAACAGGGACGCTTCACCGATGAAGGCTATGTCCGCGTCGCAAGCGAACGCTGGGACAGACAGTTTAACGGTGAGCTGGACGATATTCCCGACGAATACCGGATCACCGGCTCAGGGGAAGACGCCGAGCGTGACAGCACCATCGCCGTTCTCGTCGTTGAGCCGGGAAAGGAGCCTTATGTAAAGGAGATTGACTCCGGGCTGGAGTCCTTGCAGCATGAGGTCGGCGGCTGCATCGAGGCAATTTATCCCTACGAAGACCCGGTTGCCTTAGTCTGCAACGAGGAAGGCAAGCTGGAAGGTCTGCCCCTGAACCGCGCTCTGCGTGATGAGGACGGTGACATCTACGATGTTGTTGCCGGAACATTCATGGTGGTCGGCTTGACGGATGACAGCTTCGGCTCTCTGACCGTAGAGCAGATGCAGAAGTTCGCTGACCACTTCAAAGTGCCGGAGCAGTTTGTCAAGCTGGGCGATAAGATTGTGGCGATCCCCATGATCTCGAAGGAGCAGCAGAAGCAGGAAAGTATCGAGCAGAAGGACTTCGAGATGAACGCCGACACCTCCGGGCTGACGGTTGCCGGTCACATCGGGACGTGGCACACCATTGACCAGCACGAAGTCGGCGGTCACAGCTTTTACCTGATGGAGCATGACACCTACGGCGATGAGGCGGCTTGCATCATCGTCGATGAGCGCGGCAAGCTCGTCCTTGATGATGTCTACAACGGCTTTGACGATGACACGCTCCGCCTTCTCGACCTTGAGGTCAAGGAAGTGCCGGAAATGCCCGATCCCGCGCTCTCCGTTCAGGATATGAAGGACTACGGCTACGCATGGGCTGGCGTTCTTCCCGCCGGTCAGGAAGCGGCTGAGAAGGCTTTGGAGAAGGGCTGTGAGGTTTACCGGCTCTATTCGGATAACACCGAAGGCTTGTGCGTGGATGCCAAGGAGATTGCCGATCATGCGACAAAGGGCGGAATGCTCGGTATCAGCAAGGAAAGCTGGATGGCAGCTCTTGAGAAGGAAAACTACCTCAAGGCAGCGGAGATGTCGATGGAGGATGACTACGGCATGATTGACGGGATCATCAACAACGGTCCGAAGGAGGACAAGACCGCAGAGGTCAAAGCCCCCGAAAGGGGCGAGAAGTCCTCCATCATGGACAGGCTCAAGTCTGCAAAGGCTGAAAAGCAGAAGGAATGCTGCCCTCCCCAAAAGCACAAAGGAGAGATTGAGCTGTGAGCAGAAGTCAGAAATGGCGGCAGGAGTGGTCGTTCTTCATCGGGGACAGCGGACGCCGGAAGTATAACCGCTTCTGCGTCCGCTGCGTCCATAGCTGCAAGCAGAGCTTCCGTGCGGATCTCATCGCCTGTCCGCACTTCTCCCGCAAGGCATCGCAGTGTAGACAGTTAGGGGTTGAAAAAGCCTGTGATTGCAAGCCTCAGAGCGGCGCAAATTGACCAACCTAAGTGATTGTATTCCCCGCGCAGTTTTTTCATTAGCGCAGAAATAAGTGTCGATTTCGGCACTTGTTTGAATGCCCGGAAAACGAACCAAGAGCCTCTGTCGATGCCCGGTTTGGGTGTCGGCAGAGGCTCTTTTTTTATGACATATTCAAAATAGCGGACAGCAGCTCTTGAACCTGTTGCCGGTATTCCGGCTTAATATCCGAAATACGTCTGGCAAGCGCAAGGGCTTCCGCTTCTGGCGCGTCAGTCCCAAAAATAATTCGGTCTGCGCTGACGCCGAGCAAACGGCAAAGACGCTGCAAGGCTTCAAGAGAAATACCGGAAGCACCACGCTCAATAGCGCTCAGGTGATTCGGCGTCATGCCAAGCATTTCTGAGAGCGTGTCCTGCGTATAGCCCGCCTGTTCTCTTGCCACTTGAATATTGCCGCCGATTTCAATATTGATGTCCTTCTTCTCTCGCATAGCCTCACCACCTTTGCATTTAGTGTACCTAACGGCGGTGTCATTATCCACGGTACTCCGTCGTTGATTTTACTAACGACAATGCGTTGACTGTCCGTGATGAGGGTGATAGAATGGAGTTACCTACCAAAAGAGTGAAAGAAGGGGTGTCATGTCGCGCATTATTGAGTTTAGAAAGTCTGCTCAAAAATCTGAAAAGCAATCCGTTCAAGGCAAGACTTGTGCGTTTACCGGTCATAGACCGCAGAGTCTTCCGTTCGGATTTGATGAATCCGATAAGCGTTGTACTTCTTTGAAATCTGTTATGCGGGATCAGATTGTAGCACTCATCGAGAACGAGGGCGTCACGCATTTTATTACCGGCATGGCTCTTGGCGTCGATATGTACGCTGCGGAAATTGTACTCGATTTGAAATCAAAATACCCTCACATTACTCTGGAAAGCGCAATCCCTTGTGAGACACAAGCGATCAAATGGTCTGTGGCTTCACGGGAACGGTATTATAATATCGCGGCAAAGTGTGACAAGGAGACCATGCTGCAACGGGAGTACACGCCGGACTGCATGGACAAGAGAAATCGGTACATGGTCGATCACGCCGATTATATTCTCGCAGTATGGAATGGATGCCCCAGCGGTACCGGGAATACCGTGAGATATGCCCACAAAATGAGCAAGTCCATCATCGTCATCAATCCGGCTTCCCTTGAAGTCACGCAGGAATAAGGCAAAAATCCCCCTTCTGAATCAAGCGTTGTGAAAACCGTGAAGTATTTCCCGATAGTGAATACACATTGCACTGCTCAGTGATTATTGGAAACGTGTACGGCGTATGCTGCCCAGTGAACATCTCCACGGAACACATCGAATTTTCGCGGCTTCGTAAAACGGAAAGTGTCACCTTATGAACGGTCCCTTGCCGAGAGAAAAATAAATCGCTGGAAACGGGAACGCCCCCGGCACTGTGCGTCTGGCACAGTGTCGGGGGCGTTTTTTCGTGTCTTAGTTATGAGCCAGTTCATTTAGGAGCAGCTTTCGATAGTCCACATCCAAGACGCAGCGATGGAAGTCCATCAAACGGTGTTCGTCGAACAGCTTTTCACAGAGCTTGGTCAGCGGATGATTCATCAGCTTTGCAGAAATGCCAGTCTCGTTGAAAAACCTTGCCCATGTGAAGACCTCTTCTAAATCCTCCTGCCCAAGCGTGGCAGGAATGATGGCGTTGCAGAGACGTACAATGGGGCTATCCGCAAATCGTTCTGCCACTTCCTCCGGCGAGCATTCATAGCGGTCACAGTCAAAGGAAAGCGCATCCTCAATTTTAAGATAATTTTCGATTTCATCCCGCGTCAAGGTTATGGTGTAGTCTCCCATACCAGACGGCACATCAATATTCTCCATGACATCAAGTTCGTAACGAGAGCCGCCGATGATTGCCTCAAAGGAGAAAGACTGACCGATTACTGCTGGGTTTTTGTCTATCTTGTCCTCGTTCAGAAATGACAGCGGATTGTACTCTGTCAGTTCCCAGTCGATTTTTCCTCTCTCTGTTTGTTCGGCAATCTGCTGGATCAAATGTCGTTCTTCTTCGTGCAGATTTTCATTGTACATCATGATACACCTCCGTTTTCTGATTCTCGTTTTTTGGGGGCTGCTCTATGTTTCCGAAGAGACTGCCGTTTGTATCATCATTCCTTGGCTGAGGGCAGACTTTCGTAAAACCTTTTTAGCTCATCCAGACTGCTTGTACGATTCTTGATAGGCAGGGAGTCCCATGTGATGTCATGATAGCGTTCCGGCGGCTCGTCCCGCAGTCTTCGGTCGATGATGCAAACAATGCCTGTGTCTGTGAAATTACGGATCAATCGCCCGATACCCTGCTTGAGTTTGATAATCATTTCGGGAACGCGAACATCCATCAGAGCATCCTTAGCAACGGAACACTTATACTCGATAATCGGATCGGGGACAGGAAACGGAAGTCGGAAAATGATAACATTGGAAAGGCTTTTTCCTTCAATGCTGATGCCTTCCCAGTATGCGCCCGTCCCCAGAAGCACGGAGTTCGTATCTTCCTTAAACTCATTCAGCACCTTGTCCTGCGACGATCCCGGTTGCTGCATCAGGATTTTATACGGAAGGTTCTTCTGGCTGAGAATGGAATAGACCTCCTCCATATCGGTTTTCGCCGTAAACAGCACGAGTGCCTTTCCGTTGGAAATGCTCAGGATCTCAAGCAGTCGCTCCACGCCCTTTTCAATGAAGGCTTCATGTTCTCTGGTCGGGTGCGGGAGATCGTCGCAATAGTAGATCATGGCGTGTTCATCGTATGGATATGGGGAAGGCTTTGGCTCGGATAAGCAGCCGCGATCACCAGCGGGAAAGCCGGTATTGCTGATAAAGTAAGAATACTGTTCTTCCAGAGACCCGCTCGTGGCGTTCGTCAGCGTGGCAGAGGTCAAGATGGTTCTTTCATCACCATTGAAGTATAGGCGGCTCACAATTTCTTTTGTGTTTTTAGGGCAATAGACGAGTTCCGTGTTGCTGCCGTGCTGCTCGATCCAGATCAGCATATCATCTATCTGGTCAAGAAGCTCTGAAAGGGACTCGCTGACGGCATCCAGATCATCAGAAGCAGCAAAGGAACGGTTGTTTCCGAAATCCATGCTGGAATAAATCTGAATGCTGGACGAAAGGTTGTGTATGGCGGCGTTCATTTCCGTAAGCAGCTCAAACGCACTGCCGTTTTGGTCGAAGAAAAAGCGGTCAGCGTAGCGCATATCCTGCTCTGCATTGTCGATCTGCTTTTGGACTTGCACTTTCAGGCAGTTATAGAAGGCAATGATGGTGCTCTCTGCCTCTCGCTTTTCACCGAACACACTGCTTTGGTCAGAGGGTCGCAGTTCATAGAATGCGCTTTTAATCATTCCAAAGAGCATACCCTGACCGAAACGCTCCGTCGTGGCACTCCGCACCTTATCATCCAAGTTGTGCGCTTCATCCACGACAATCAGATCAGCGGCGGGGTTAATCAGTCCGTCCTGCCCGCGTCGTAGTTTCATGAGATGCTGGGTAAGAAAGTCCTGATTGCACAGAACAACGCCATCCGTAAACTTCAATGCTGCACGGACCTTGTAATATTTGCACTTCTTTTCACAGGAGCCGCAATTCTTCATGCTGAACCGCTGCACGTTTACCTTGTCCCAGACGCCTTGCGGCAAAACCTCCGGGAAATCCTTGCGTTCCTCATACCCCTGCTGGATTCCTTCTTTAAGCGCGTCCGGTGGAGCTGCTTTCGGATCGCACATATACTCATCTGCGCGTTTGTTGCAGAGATAGTGAGTCTGTCCTTTTGCCAGAATCACATCTCTGTTCAGCCCAAGAAGGGGCATGACCGCGTGGACATCACGCCAGAGCTGTTCTTGAAGCGCGATGGTCGAGGTTGCGATGATAACCGGCTTGTTCATGCGTTTGCTGTACAGCAGCACCGGCACAAGATAGCCAAAGGATTTGCCAATGCCCACGCCAGCTTCAATCGCAAAATGTTGATCATTTATGAGGGCGTCCACAATCTCAAAGGACATATCCTGCTGCCCCTCACGCGTTTCCAATCCATGCTGCGGGGCTTCATCCCAAAAGAAGGTGCTGACTTGCTCACTCATGGAGTACAGCTCTGCTTTTCTGCGCTTTTTCCGTTCCTCCGATGTATTGAATCCAAAATAGAATCTGTTGTCCATCCACATTCCTCCCGGAATAGAAACCAAGGTTATCCGCGTTTCAGTTCAATGCTGACGTTTCCGTTCTCGTCGATGGTCAGCGTCATGTGCCTGATGTGCTTCTCATAGAACTGCCGCCGCTCTGCGGGAGACATTTCTATCCGCGTGTTTCGCAGAGCCGCATCAAACATATCGTTGACGTTCAGGTGAACGGAGTTGTCAATCCAGCGGTACATCTCCTTGAACAGTGCGTTTTTCTTGATGTCCTCGCTGTTGCCGGAGTAGAAGTCATCCAGATAGCAGTAGAATATCCCAGATTCTGCAAGTGCTGCCTTCATATCCGGTCCGCATTTTTCCCGCTCAATCATGACAAGGAATCTGGCGTCCGGTAAGGAAGAGATCAGCCCCCAGTAGTCGGAATCGCTTGAGACGATGACGAAGGAATCCACTTGCTTCTGGTAGTGTTCCTGACAGGCTCTTGCGGTGAGCTTGATGTCTACCAGTGATTTGTTCTGCTTGATCCGCTCAATCATGATATGTTCAACGGGGATGCGGGTGTAGTTTTCAAGAATCCGCCATGCCGTAGCGGTATGTACGTCATCAAAGAGAATGATCGCCGTAATTTTCTGCATGACCTCATAATCAAGATTTTTGAGCGTGGCGCACAGCTTGTACGGGTCGGAGTTTTCGCAGTCCACTACCAATACGGTTTTCTCACTGTCATCTATGAAGTCGTAGATATTGTTTTTTACAAAAGCCCCTGCATCGGAGACTTTACTGTATTCCGTGAAGGCGTCGCAATGCCATTGATAAAGCAGGGTAGCAAACTTTTTATCATTATAGAGGACATTACCCTCGTCCATCGGTACCCAGTTGATATACATTTGATAGGGGTAGTAGGAGAGACTTGCGTAATAGATGTCCGCAGCATCTTTCGTTCCGTCCTCTGTCAAGCCGTTTGGCATGATGAACAGCTCTTTTATGTACGCCCAGTTAATCCAGATTGGAAAGAGGCTTTTGCAGTTGTTAATGCGGTCTGAAATCAGCCGGTTGATCTCGATAATGTGGTGGCAGAGCTTTGTACTCGCCTTTTTGATAAAGTTGATTCCGTCATTTGAAAGCTGTTGCATACTGGAAGCCGGGATGATCTCTGGCATTGAAAGCAGCCCTCGATACTCCATTCGCATGATGTCATTTATTTTCCGGTAGTTGCGCTCAATGGCGGTGCGGATGATACATAGATTACGAATGATGCGGGCATTTTTATCCTGTTCAAGCCGGTTGTATATCTCTATCTTTGGCGGCTCGTGTTCATTTTGAAAAATACGGAGCGGGACGCCGATCAGGTAGGCAACCTTCGATACAATCTCGTAGGTGCTGCCTTTGTAGGCAATCTGTTCTCCGGCATATTCGATACCATTCAACATGACTGAATTGCCCATAAATTGCTCCTTTCCTGCGGAGAGTTGAGCGATTTTTATTCAACAAAAAGAGCTGTACGAAAAACCGGACTCAGTTTTTGTCCGTTCGCACAGCCTCACATATATCTCCGATGTCACAGTTCAAGTAATCACAAATGCGCAGCAAAATAGAGAGGGACACTTCTTCCCCCTTATTCAGTTTTGTCCATGTTCCGGCAGACAGCCCTACTTCATGTCGTAGAGAAGCCTTCTTTATGTCGCGTTCCAGAAGAAGCATCCATAGTTTCTTATAGCTTATGCGCACGGCAACCATCCTTTCACTTGCTTGCATTCAACATCGCTTATAATATTATACTGGATTTCATTCTCGAAAGCAATCCGTTGATGCAGAAATTAAAGAAAAAGTTTCAATTTCTCGAACCTTCTCTCAAGGATGCAGGGCACCTCCGATCAACAGGAGATGCCCTGCTTTTGACGAGATTATTCGCGCTGTGTGCTGCGCAGATGATCACGGTCATGGTCAGCAGAGGAAGCGAGAAATGTATCAACATTAGACTTGATCGTCTCTATTTGCTTTACTTCTTTTTTGAGCTTCGCACGTTCATCATAGAGCCGCTGTTGCTCTTCAAGAAGTCGCTGCTGTTCCGCTTGCAGTGTCTTCAAGCTCGGCAGTTTTTCATCGCCCTGCATGGCAAGCAGCGTACTCCGCGCCGCCTCAAAGATCACAAGTTCGGCTTCGTGCTTTGCCTTGAAGCTCGGCTTGTCTTTCGCCTTCTGGAAGGCGTCATATACGGGTTTTAGGCGCTGGTAGTTGGAGATGTTTTTGATAAGCGGTTGGACTTCCCGTAGTCGCGCTTCGACGCCTTTCAGTTCCTTGCCGGTGCGGTCATAGGAGCTGTGAACGTCCTCGACCTTCTTTTCAAGATCGGCGTATTGGAGCAAGCTGTTTTCCGTGAGATAGTTAAGCGTCCGCGCCGCTTCCTTGAGGATTGTGAGCTTGGCTTTATACTCATAACCCCTGCTGTCGATGAGCCTGATCCGCTCCTGAATATCTCCGATGAGAGAGATGCCCTTCGGCGTGGTCTGTCTCTGACTTCTTCGGGGCGTCCGTCCGGCAATCCGCTCTTTGATGCGTTCCTCGGTATAGTTCTCTCCGATGGTTTTAGACCGGGTAAACCGCTCCTGACCTTTAGCGCGGAAGGAGATGTATTTGCCGGTCTTGATTTCATAACCAGCTTCCTGCATGAGCCGCAAAAAATCATCGTAATCCTTCGCTGTAATGACAATCCGGTCGATGGTCTGCTTGAGTTTCTGCTTCCAGCTCGTGCCGCGTTTGGCTTCGGTGTACTCCTTGTAGCCCATGCCCTTGTTCTGAGAGGGAGGGATAACAGAGAGACCGTTTTCCTTACAGAGCCGGTCGCTGACCTCGCGCATATCATAGTAAATCCGCTTGTAGCTCTTATATGCGTGGTAGTCCACGAAGTCAACCGCATTGAAAATCAGATGGTTATGAACATGGTCTTTGTCAATGTGAGTGGTCAGCACATACTCATATTTTCCTCCGAGGATTTCATCTGCAAACTGCTTGCCGATCTCGTGGGCAAGCTCCGGTGTGACCTCTCCGATTTCAAAGGACTGGATCACATGACGGGCTATGATCCTGACCGGATTCATCCCTTTTTGCTCGGCTATTTTCCGCGTCCATTCAAATTCCCGCGCTGCGGTCTCGCTGGCACAGCCGTAGGACGAGACCAGCAGCTTCTCGTCTGTCTTTTCGGGATTCAGAATGTACGCGATTGCCTTGCTCAAAGTTCCTCGGATTGCTTTGATTTTAGTAACTGCCATACCGCGTCCATCTTTTCTTTCAGCTCGTCAATATCGTCCTGATAGAATCGTCCCGTCGAGTTGATCCTGCGGCAGACGGTATTGATGTTCACGCCGATCTTGTTGATTTCGGCGGCGAGCTTTTTCTGCTCCGTGTAGTCTACAACGATGATGTAACCGTCGATCAGCATCTTCCTTGCATACGCACCGAAGTTCTCCGTGCCGATCATTTCCATCTTCTTTGCAATCGTTCGTTCTTCCTGTGGTGTCAGCCAAATCTTCTTCTGAATGTCTCGCGTTCTTCGTACCATGCTGCGCCCTCCGTCGTAAAGATTAGAAGGGTTTGGGACTATCCCAACAAGCAAAAATCTGATGTTAAGGGCAGGGTCTCCTTAACTGATTTTTCTCCGGTGGGTACTCACCGGATTTGCTTGCTAATCTCCCAAAATCGTATTTCCCGAAGATTCCTCCGTGAAATGTCCCTTCACTTTACAACGGACACAATAAGTGCGTTTGTTGAGTACCGGATTTCAAAAAAGTCAAAAAATCATTGGATTTCCCATGTGAAAGCCACGTTGTCCGACACGTCAATATCGTCCGGCTCGATCTCTGGCGCGGAGCATTTACTCATCGCCATAAGAGGCTGAATGCAGTCTTCGACCTCATAGCTTGTTCTGGAATACACATTGAGTTCGCCCCAGTTGTAGTCGATATTGAGTAGCTGCCCAAGCGTACTGCCTGATGCTTTGCAAAGAATCTCCGCCTTCGCTCTGGCATTCTCCGTCGCGCTGATCAGCAGCTTTTCGCTGACCGCTGATGGGTTTCTTACAGTGAATGCAATACTGAGTTCCGGCTTTGCACCGCAATCCGCAATCGCAGAAATGACCTTCGCAAGCTGTTTGCTGTCAAAGTCAAATGCAAGTTTCAAGCGATAGCTGCAAGCATATCCGACAAACTCTCGCTTGTAATTTCCTTGCCGATCCTTGACGTTCTCGTACCTTGTCTGGACATCAAAGCTCGTGGTTTTCAAGTCTTCTTTGCGATACCCAACGCAGACTGCGGCACCTTGCAGTCTTTCGATTCTCTCGGCAGCTTCCGACATTGCACGGTCATAGGTTTTAGATAAGGTTTCAATGTTCAAGGAGAGGATGATGTAATCCGGTCTTGCGGAGACATTGCCTGTCCCTTTTACGGTGATTGTTCTCATTGCTTTCTCCCGTCCTTTCTGGAATTAAAGTCCTCATCAATACGCTTTTTCCAATTCGTTCCCAGTGGTACGCTGCATCGGACAGCAGAAACCGCTTCGCTCAGAACTTCATAGTTGAGCTGCGTTCCCTCATGGTCAGAGTGGTAGTTGACCGCTCGATCTGCACCAATTCCGAAATGCCTTGCCGTTTCAACTGCGTCGATGTTTGCACCGAGGAACAAAAACTCCCAGCCATACTTTTCCTTCTGACGCTCAATCATTTTCTTGACCTTATCGCTATCATAACGGCGGCTTGCATTCTCCATGCCATCCGTTGTGATGACGAACAGCGTGTGTTCAGGCACATCCTCAATTCTTGCGTACTTATGGACATTTCCAATGTGATGAATTGCTCCGCCGATAGCATCCAGAAGGGCGGTGCAGCCGCGAACGGAATAGTCACTGTCGGTCATCGGCTCGACCTTTTGAACTGGTACACGGTCATGAATAACCTCGCTCACGTTGTCAAAGAGGACGGTAGAGATCAATGCCTCACCATTCTCTTTTTTCTGCTTTTCAATCATGGAGTTGAAGCCTCCGATGGTGTCTGCTTCCAGCCCGCTCATCGAGCCGCTGCGATCAAGGATGAATACAATCTCCGTTAAGTTTTTTCTCATGTTCAGTACCTCCGTATATAAAAATATGACTGCTTGGCGTCTCACCTTACAGTCATATTGTACTTCGGTATTCACTTCATTTGGTCGCATGGCAAGCGACATTATTCCAGCGATGAAAACAGTTCTCCGCCAATACTTAGAATGTCATCCATCGGAATCTTCGTGCCGTCCTGCATGGTGATTCGCCGCTCGAAATCATCAACCTTTTTGACCGCGCTGGTAGCTGTTATGTATTTGCCGCCAGCCTTCCGCTCATCAGGCTGGAAGTAGGTAATGGTGACTTCCGGTGCATCATCAAGGGCGTCCATGAGAAGCTGATACTTCATGTCCAATGCAGTCAATGCTTCCTCGTCAAGCTCGATCTTATCATCGGTTAGACGCCCGGTTTCTTTGATGGCAGCATCGTAGCCGGTGAGTGCTGCGAAGGGAGCGAACTGCGCCGCACGATCTGACATTGGCATCTGTGGTCGCGTCTTGGAGACGTGGTGAGGACGCCCCATAATCTCATCATATTTGCTTTTCATGTGCATCCCACATCTCCTTTTACAGTCAAATAATAGTTACAGCGTTGCCTTTTTCCACTTCCTGATCTTCGTTCTAAATGTTCCAAAGGGAGCAACGGTATTGACGTGAATAAACTTGTAAACCTCCCATACCGCTGTTTTGGTAGCATCATCTGCCCACTTTCTCATGTGCGGTTGAAATAACTCTTCTTCACTCATAGAATCAATCATTGTCTGGATAGAAGTAACGTTTCCTTTTAACTGATCCTTCAATTCCACTAAGGATGAATGAGAGTATGTATCTGTGAACCATTGGTATAGATCGCCCAGCTGATTCCACCTAAACAGTTCTGATGGTGTTTTCACTTCAACTCCGCGCTTCTCGTCATTTTCCCATTTTAGAAGCAGCGTTGTCCAACCGATCTGATAAGCAAGATTCTCAGCCGGTGTTCTGTCCACCTCGGCTACTCTTATATCTTTTAGGGCTTCCGGAATAGAATCAAATTCAGCAATGTATTTTTCAAAGCCTTTGCTGATTTCGGCTTTTAATTCCTCTTTATCCTTGTATGTTCTCAAAATATTTTCTCCTTGAAATTGAATTGCTGTTCACGCCTTATGCCCGCCGATCTGAGCATTTCGATCCTTTGCGGTTGCGCCTTCTTCAAGATTCATCGCCTTGAGGATCGCGTTCTTTCCGTACTTCTTCTTGATGGCGAGAGCAGCCTTCTGAATTTTTCGCTCCCGTTCCAAGGCAGCGTCTTCGGCTTTCCGCTTTTCCTCTTCGGCGGCATAGTCAGTGAAGAGGTCAAGCTGGACAGCACCGTCATTTTTCTTCGGTGCGTCCGCTTCCGGCAGGACGTGATTTGCCACAACATACATACGGCGGACAAGCAGATTCTTGTCCACGATCCGGTCAAACAGCTTTGACACAGCACACATTATTTTGCGGGTAGAGGATGTGTGACCGTCGAGGTTAATAGAGCCGTGCGCCTGTTTGGGAATCTCTCGACCGTAGGGGTCTTTCTCCACCGCGCCGTGATACCTTGCCCGCCGCGCCGGGTCGGTCAGGTTCTCAATATCGTAGCCAACGGTGAGAACCATTTGATCGGTGACAAGCCCCTTGTCCACCAAGTCCAGCACAAGCAAGTCCGTCATTTCCCGGACAACCAGCTTCGCCTTCTGCGGCTCATAGGGACAGTGCAATACCTGACCGGAACTGAGGCTGTTGGAGCTGGGACGGTATGCCTTGATCGCTTCAATGGTCGTAGGCTCCCAGCCCCACGCATGGTCGATGAGCAATTCCGCGTTCTTTCCGAACAGCTTGTAAAGCAAGTCCTCGTTCCGCTCGGAACAGAGGGCAACATCGCCCATGGTGAACATTCCATTCTGTTCAAGTTTCTTGGCAATGCCTCGACCTACGCGCCAGAAGTCCGTGAGGGGCTGATGCGTCCAAAGCTCACGCCGGAACTTCATCTCATCCAGCTCCGCAATGCGGACGCCGTTCTTGTCGGCGGGGATGTGCTTCGCCACAATGTCCATTGCCACTTTGCAGAGGAAAAGATTCGTACCGATCCCGGCGGTTGCTGTGATGCCGGTTGTCTCAAGTACGTCGAGGATGATCTTCATGGCGAGGTCATGTGCCGAGAGCTTGTAGGTATTCAGGTAGTCCGTCACGTCCATGAACACCTCGTCGATGGAGTAGACTACGATGTCCTCCGGCGCAATGTACTTGAGATAGACCTGATAGATGCGGGTGCTGTACTCCATGTAGTACGCCATCCGAGGCGGCGCGATGATGAAGTCAATCGCCAGAGACGGGTTTGCTTGCAGCTCCGAGAAGAAGTGCGATGTGCCGTCCAGTCTGTGTCCCGGTGCGTCGTGCTGCCGTCCGACATTCGCTTCCTTCACCCGCTGCTTGACTTCAAACAGCCGCCCGCGTCCGGAGATGCCGTAGCTCTTGAGGGAGGGCGTGACGGCAAGGCAGATGGTCTTGTCCGTCCGGCTTTCGTCCGCGACAACAAGGTTTGTGTCCAGAGGATCTAAGCCGCGCTCCCTGCACTCCACGGAGGCATAGAAGGATTTCAGGTCGATTGCGATGTAAGTGCGTTGCTTCATCTTCTTTGCCTCCGCTTTCTTCTTAGATTAGCTCTAATGACATTTCATTAGAGTTTTTAATGTTGAATACGACACGCCATTCAATATCACCCTCCACCGGCTCAAAGTGTAGAGAGGAACAAGCCGCATGGAGTTTTTCTTTTGAGCTGCCTCCACACACGATTGCGATTGGACCGTCCGCTCCGCCGATAATGCCGATACAAGCAATATCGTTTTGTGCCTCTGGTGCATAGCGGTCAGAGCATGAGGCAATTTCTAAAGGCTTGTCTCCCTCAGCGCAATCACAGATCGAAATATCATTGTCCGGTTCAGGAGAAAGCGTATAGCTCATAGCAGTAAAATGCGTGGGATAGAACCACCGGTCGGAACCAACGAACTTTTCAGAAATTGTTTGCTGCTCCATTTCCTGAACGGTCAATGTATATTTTGTTCCGCTGACCGGATGGGAAAAAGAAAACGAATCGCCGGGAGCGTGTGTCTTGAAATGCGGTCCCGGGACACGGCGTGACTGCTGTTCCATTGTAAGGGAGAGGGCTTTTATTTCAGGACGGCGTTTGCTTGTCCATGGAAAAGCTGCCCGAAAAATCATCCATCCATAGGATGTATCCAAACCATAGTGTTCTAATGCCCACTTTGCTTCCGCTTCATTGATCATCCTGTCCGGCAAACATGGATTAAAGACCACCGAACAGCCGTGGGAGGTCAGCATTGTTTTCCCGTTCAATTCCAAACGAGGAATAAAGTCAAGGCAAAGTGGATTGTCTAAATCTATCTGCATTTGCTGCTCCTGTGTGAAGTATTCGCAGGAGTCGTTTTCGGGGTGTAAATCCCATTTAGTCATGAACTTACGAATGTCTTCATCTGGGGTGCGCATACAAAAGTCCATGACGAGTCCCTTACTGCAAGAATACGCCGCAGGAATAACCCAATGATGCCCAGCCCAGTCAAATTGCTTATTCAACCGGATTTCCGTTCCGGCACGGCCTTTTCCCGAATGTCCCCAGAAGTTTCCCTCAAAGTAGACCTTCCACTCAGGCATGGTCAGTTCTGCTTCCGGGTTCATATCAACATCATAATAGTCCTCGGTGTACTTGATCTTGCTGTAATCAAAAGATGCTTGCAGTTTTTTGATGTATGCCCACGGCTGTTCCATAGGCGTCAATTTCATTTTCTCGGCAAGCTCTAATAGCGTTCTTTGCTGATCCTGCGTTGGAGGGTTATCCCGCAAAAAGGCTTCAAATTGGGACTTATCCAACATCCACGCCTGTTCCAACGCTGCCGAATCACTGCAAGCAAGGAGCAGCCTCAAAAAGTCTTCAAAATTGTTTGCCAACGGATGAACATAATCAGGAGCCGAGTTCATGGGACTAACGGAAAAAACCACGCCGCCAAAGCCTCGAACAAAGCAGAAGTGGATGCCATCCACACCCGCCCAGCCAAAAATAGATGCACCTTTGGGCGTGCAAAAGTAGGGGTTATTATCTTCACGACGCTCCACCCCTACGGGCGAAAGGTCAATACCACTCCGCAAAAATTTCTGAAATACTTTATCCATAAGCCTTATGCTCCTATCAAGCTCTGGTCAAAGGCAAACAGAGCCTCGTTGATCTCAAAGACGTTATAGTTCCCATGCTCCACGAAATACTCCACGATGATGTCAAACTTGTTGGAGTGGGAGAGTGCAAAACCAGCCTTCATGAGCATATCCTTCATTTCCGCAAGGGGCAGCTCAAGGGCAATGGAAAACGCAATGACTGTGGGCTTGGAAGGCTTGTAGGACTTGTCCGAGCGGATCTTCGAGAAGAGTTTCCGGTCAATGTTCGCCTTCTTGTAGCACTGTGCGTCCGTCATGCCGCGTTCGTCAATCTTCCGCAGCAGCATCTCGGAAAAGCTCTCATCGATCTGTTCCAGTGCATCGTCGAGAGTTGCCGCCTTTTTAGGAGCAGCCGCCACAGAGACAGGAGGGATGAGCTGTTCGATTGCATCTTCATCGCAGACGGATGACTCGCAAGGCATCGGCTCTTCCATCCGGAAGGCACTCATTCTGCGCAGCCGCTCAGAACGAGGATCGGTATGCTCATCCACATAGCGGTCGTCTATGTACGCTGCAATGTCGGCAAACAGCTTGCCGCTGATCTGATAGGCTTTGCGGTCGAAAATGACGATGTACACCGTCATTTCGTTTTCAAGGAGGAAACTGCTAATGGTGTCAATCGCCACTTTGAGAGCCTGATCCTTCGGATAGCCAAAGATGCCAGAGGAAATCAGCGGGAACGCAACCGATTCACATCCGTATTCCTTCGCCAGCATGAGCGATGTCCGATAGCAGGAGATCAGCAGTTCGCGCTCACCATGCCGCCCGTCATACCAGCGCGGACCGACTGCGTGAATGATATATTTGCAGGGCAGACGATAGCCCTTCGTGATTTTTGCGCTCCCGGTTTCGCAGCCGTGGAGCGTTTCACATTCTGCCAGCAGCTCCGGTCCTGCGGCACGATGAATGCAGCCGTCCACACCGCCGCCACCCAGCAGCGACTCGTTGGCAGCGTTGACGATGGCGTCCACCTTCATTTTTGTGATGTCATTTCTGACGATTTGAAGCGGCATGATCAAGCCCTCCCATTCGGTTACTTCGCGCCGGTCAGCAGTTTGTCCAGCGGGATTCTTTCCGGGTATTTTCCTTCGGTCAGAATGTCATATAAATACCTGTTATCCAGAATCATATCATCCCGGATAAGCTGCCAGTTTGCCTTTTTCCTGAAAAACACCTTGAAGATCAGGAAATTCATGATCGCCCCAATTACCGGCGTGGTCATGCCGAAAGCCTCGGTGTGAGAGAAATGGCATCCTGTTTTGGTTCTTTTCCCTTCAAAGGTGATGAACGCCGTTTTCTTGTCGCTCCGGAATACAATGCGGAAGTGGTTCTCATCCTGTTCGCATTCCGTAATTGTGCCGGTCACATCGTAGTCCAGCCCCATGACGATCTCGCGGAAGCGGATCTTGCTTCCTGCGTTATAGTTTCCGTTATAGAGATTGCATTCGATGTGGTAGGGACTCCATTTCACAAACTCTTCCTCAAAGTTAGCAGTCCATGCCTTTAATTTTTCATAGGAAGCCGGAATCTCTATCTGCTCTGTAAGAACAATCATTGTCAGTTTCTCCTATTCTGTCAAAGCGGCATCGGTGTCCGGGCGATCAGAATGATCGCCAGAATTGCCCCTACAAATGCCGCAGCCCCTATGACAGCCAATACCTTTTTGCTGAGTTTCTTCTTCGCTGCCTTGCAGATCAGCGCGGCGCAAGCTATGCAGATAGCCGCCGCCAAAAGCGCAATGCCCAGCGTTTCCCATAGCCAAGAAAGTTCATGTAGGATTTTCATGCGTTCATCATCTCCTGTTCGTTAAACTGGAATTTGTAATTACATTCCATACATATTGGCATTTTTTACAATTACTTTATCGCCTTTTTCTAATTGTTCCTTGGAAATTCCTCGTAACCCAAGTCCAACATGCTCTGTTTTATATCCACAACCATT
>ENA-OQKO01000324-OQKO01000324.1-human-gut-metagenome-genome-assembly--contig:-NODE-324-length-51006-cov-6.488492_pt1 | contig 51006 bp, 30 predicted proteins | sample MGYA00242777_ERZ504796 | MGnify/ENA primary metagenome ERZ504796 (study PRJEB26092, sample SAMD00036404) | human gut metagenome | host: Homo sapiens | study: EMG produced TPA metagenomics assembly of... | reverse complement strand
TCGTCAATCTTTCTGTTGCTGAAAGGCTTCAGATAGGTTTCCGTCACCGTGATGGAGGAGTGCCCCATGGCTTCTGATATGATTCCGGGATGTATCTCGCAGTGGTAAGCCATGGTGGCCCAAGTATGTCTCGCGGCATAACTACTGAGTGCCGACTGCATTCCCAGACACTGCCTGAGCACTGCCAAACGCTGGTTGAATGCCCTGAGTGCCGACTGGTATTCCCGGTATGCGGCTTCCGTACCTTCCTCGCTCTGCAGGATGGGAAACAGATAGGGGGAGTCGGGGTTCCTGTCCGCCACCATCCTGACCATCTGCATGGCTTCGGGTGTGAGTGACACGGTTAGTGCCCGTCCCGTCTTCCTGCGCCTATAAGACAAAGTGTTTCCTTGTAAATCCCTCTTATGCAAATAGGCGAGGTCCACAAAAGGAATCCCTCTTAGCATAAACATCAGTACAAAGAAAATTTTTGTTTTCTGTCGGGTGTTGGGAGAATTATCGGTCTGCAGGCTCATCTCCGTCTCCCGCACCAAAGAGCCTATGTCAAAAGCTTCGAGCGCCTTTTTCCTATCTGCCCGTGTGCCGGTATACACATGCTCAAACAGCCTGGGTACATATCGCACCAGCTTTCTGTCCACCGCCTGGTTGTAAACCGAACGTATTGCTTTAATATAGGTGGATACCGTATTCCAACTACAATTCCTCTGCCTGAGGAAGTTTTCGAATCTCTTCAGTACGGTCGGGCTCAGTTTGCACATGGACATCGGTTGCCATTTGGTGAATGCCGAGAATGCATTCACCGTTGACTGGTAGATGTGTGCCGTCCCCCACCTGCCGCTTTCCCGGAGTTCCCCGATGACTGAGGAGAACATCTCTTGTAAGGTAATTTCATTTCTGCTCATTTCTAAATTATTTATAAATGGTTTGCCCTGCAATTACAAATAAATTGAATGAATATAAGATTCAAGAAAGAAACCATTAAAGCTTGTTCCTTTGCAACCAAAGTTGGAAGAACTGATCATATACCTGGTAAATACCTTTATCATACGTAATAAAGTCTTTTTCTAGCAGTCCTTTTACAGCTGAAGAGACAGAACTTGCAGATTGCAACTTGTATTTACGTACAAAGCCACCACTTGAGATAGCCTTAGCTTTTCCCTCTGCTGCTATTGCCATAAATACAATACGCTGCTTTTCGGGCATCTGATATAATAAGGCATCATAGGTATCGGCAGAAAAGTCTAGAAGGTCGTTAATGGCAGTATCTATCATTGAGGGAATACATATTTCTCCAGTTCCGGTCATGGAAAATAAAATGTTCATAACCTTCTGCATATACGAAGTTATACCATTGAAGCGTTCATATAACTCTGTTACTACCAATGTATCTAAGAGTTTGCTTGCCCGCTCAAAGTGCTTAAGGCAGAACTCCGCGTATTTATCAACAGAAATGGGAGGCAGGTTTATCAATGTAACTGATTGATAGAATGGACGTGTCGGAGAAGTAAACATTGCCCCCATCAGATGCCTATGGGACCCGGAGAAGACAAAGTGGGCATTGGAACAGCGTTGTATATGTGTCCGTAATGCCGCTTCTATGTTGGGATCGTCTGCATATTTGGTTATTTGCTGGAATTCATCGATGGCGATTAGGCATGGTTTTCCGGCATTGTTCAGATAGGAGAATATCTCATCCAATGTTGCAGAGGGATTGGTTATAGCTCCCAGACCGATTCCCCACGTAGGCTGCCCATTCATGTCGAATGTTATTTCGGAGCGAAGAGAGGCCAGGACATTCAGGAAGGTACTCCATACGGATTTACCTTTTGGACGTAATTCATCCAGTACAGCCTTGCCGAAAACATTCACAAAATCGCGTACAGAGCTTGTGGCATAGATGTCGATGATAAAAGTGTGATAATGCTCCTTGATTTCCGGCTGTCCAAAACAATGCCGCAACAAGTCTGTTTTGCCTAATCTGCGTGGGGAAATCAAGGCTATGTTATTCTCATTCGTCAAAAGTGAGACGATTTTAGCCGTTTCTTTCTCTCTGTCACAGAAATATTCTGGTGACACATAGCCGTTCGTAACAAATGGATTTTTCATATGATTATTGAGTTTACACGCAAATATATAGAAAATATCACAATAATCATTAGATGATAATCATAAAATGATTATTAATAGAAGTGTGTGGTTAACTATCATATGAAATGGCTATTCTTTTCCTCATCCAAAGAATAGAGGAATAGCAATAGCCATTTTCTGTTTTAATCTTGATATTCAATTTCTTCACCAAGAACTTGACGTATCATATTATGTTCATTGCGATAGAGTTTACCATTACGCAGATAATAATAGTTAAAGTAACCGGCAAACTCAATAGTGGCATACTTTAGTGTGTCTCCTTGATTATAGGCTCTCCATGTACCCTCGTAAGAGCTGGAATCATCATATTGAATCAAGGTGGTGGAGTCGGATCGAAGGTTGAATTGGATACCGGTTTCAGTGATGAATTTGCCTGGAAAAGGATGTGTAGCTGCTGACTTCTTACATGAAGAAAAGCAGATGAGTGAAACTGACACGGTCAAAATGAATAGTATTTTCTTCATATCTGATATTTATAAATGAAAGATTGAAAAAAAGGACGTCCTGCAAGAGGACGTCCCTTTTATTAAATTATATCAAGAATCTCTTCTTAATTATTTGGCACTCGGTGTACCGGCAGCCTTCTTAACGATGACTTTCAGGTTATCCTTGCTCAATACACCCCACTTGTAGTTGACATTTACTGTCAAGAACATGTTGTAGTCAACGTTAACCGGAGTACCATGGTTGTTGAAGTATGCCAAGTGAGTCGGGTCAGCTTTAGCTTCTGTAGCAGTAGACTTAGCTTTTGTCTCATCCCAGTTCATCATCTTCAATGAAGCATTGGTCGGCAACTTACCGTCAGTAGTACCCTCCTTATGCTCATAAGTGCTGGTTGCAGCATTCCAAGCCAAGCTGGTAGTGGTCTTATCAGTCAAGAACTTAACTTCACGCACAGCATAGTAGTCATACAAAGCATGTGCATAAACTTCATCACCAGTGGCCTTGTCAGCTACAGCAGCTACCGGCTTATTATTCCAGTCAGTGAATGTGAAGTTCTTGGCAACGCTCAAGAAGCTACCGTCAATTTCAGCATCAACGAAGTTTTCGCTGATAGAACCGTCAATAGTCAACGGGTTGATGAAGTGTACCTCAAATTCTTGAACTGGAATAACATTGAAGTCATTGTATGCAACAACTAGCTGTACAGGAACTTCCTTGCCAATCAACTTGAGGGCGGCATCAGTACCGTTCAAGTCATCTTTTTCGTGGAGACGGATGATACTGGAGCATTCATTTACGCTATTACCTAATTTTTCATCATAATTCCAAGGCAAGTTCTTTTTGTTTTCTGTAGCATCAGCACCCATCAGGTTATTGATAGTGGCAGCCAAATCGTTAGATTGTATATAATCATTAATTCCTGCATCCGTTCTACCGATGTTGCTGTTGTCACCTACAACTTCGTCTTTTGCTGTACCTTTAGTCTTATACCACAATTGAGTTTGGTCATTGCTTGTGACAAAGTCTTTCAAATGCGGATAAGTAGTCAGGTCTTTCATACGTGTTTCGTCAAAGATAAACTTAACCTCTGCACACTCACGAATATACTGGATGAATTGGGCCAAGTTGGCTGGTTTTTCTTTGGTCGGTTTATATACAAAGCCATTAACCAAGTGAGCTTCGATGTGGCTATAGTCTTTAAGCTCACAACCGTCTGGAGTACCCGGATATACATGCGGGTCTTTCTGTGTTCCACCGTCATTTGCAGTAGTGTAAACAATCGGATTCACATTGAAGACACCTTCGCCCTTACCATTCTTCCAGAAAGTACCTTGGTATGCAAACTTCTGTGCAGGAACAACAATTGTCTGCTTGATGTCATCATTCAAACCAGTTCCGTCAACGTACTTAACATCAATTTCAAATGTAGAAGCATAAGTCTTGTTTGCAGCATTGTAAGCCAATGTACCAACAGTCTTCGGATTCATAGCCCAAACCAAGTTGAAAGAAGTATTGTCCTCAGCATCCTGCAAGAAACCGAATACAAGTTCTTTGTTATTATTGATGAGTTCACCGCCGTCTTTACCAACTTTATTTGCTCCTTCTTCCCAGTCATTCAAAGCATCTGTAGACTCTGCCAATGTGCTGAGGTCAATCTTCTTACCATCTTTTCTAAGTTCAAGGATTTCGATGTCCTTGTAGATGCTATGGAACTGAGTTTTACTCATACTCTGTCCACCATCGAACTTAACCATATGATAGATCTTCTCGTTCATTTCCTTAGAGAACAGCTGCTGGAACATGTCATGACAAGTTACAGTGTCGTTCGGGAATGTGATAGCAGCAATAGTCTGATCCTTTTCACCAGTCCAACAGATCTTAATGTAGCGAACTGCAATCATGTTACCGTTATTCTTATCCCACAACCCTGCGCGAATGATAGGCTCACGACCGATAGAAGTTTTGGAATATTCGTTGTCTCCCAACTCTACGTCATAAACTTCAGACTTCAAAGTATAACCATCAGACAAGATACGGCCGAATTCCTGCTCGTCTGTCTTGCGGTCACCCTGTAGATATTTGGCTTTTGCCAAAGCAAAACGGAACTCCAGACCATAGTCGGAGTAGTTGCTCAATTCCTTGTGGCTACCATGTTCGTTTTCTGCATAAGTATAGCATACTGTTACCAGTGTTCTCAAATCAAGCGGTTCGTCATATGCTTGTTTAACATCAACCAATACATCATTACCTGATTTGTACAAGCAGATAGAGTCATGATAGTGTACATACTTACCATCTTGTGTTTCATCAGCAAAGTTACCAATGATAGCTTTGTTAAAGTCAATCTTCTTGTTAGCCAGATAAGGGAATACTGTAGATTCTTCGATACGGCTGTATTCAGAACTTACATATACTTCTTCACCAGCCTTCTTTTCGTCATCAGTCAGGTTCTTGTCAGCAATAGGAGCTTTCAAGGAAGCCATCCAGAATGTCTCAAGCTTATCTGCTCCATGTGCTTCACCTGATGTACCGATATTTTCGTTCAGATATTCTTTATTCTTCTTATATTGTACAGTCAAAACACCGCCATCAACAGTATAATCAACAACTTCGAGAGGGGCATTCTCCAGAATTTCCGGAGTAGACTTAGTTACATTTTGAGATTTGATACCTTCGAACAACGGAAGTTTAATATCATCTTTCAACACACCGATGCTTGGACTCATCTTATAGCTTACCTCATTCTTTTCTGTAGAAATATTAAGAGTTTTGGCATTAGCTACAGCTTTATGGTCTACCATAGGCGTACGGGGATGATTTCCCGGTACCACATCATTCTGATGATCTGTTACAGCGGCATAAACCTGCGGAGTATACTGCAATGACAGTAATTCAATAGAAGGGATACCATTGATGTGTGTAGTCGGAATCAGTGTGAGGCTTGTCAAACGATGACCAATCAAGGTCATCACTTCTACGCTCAATTTTTCAACCTTAGTTGCGAGTTCCTTCAAATCTGCATCGGAGATGAAATCTTTCTGTAATTCTGCCTTCAGATCTGCAATCTTTTTGTCTACAGCATCCAGAGAAGCCAACTTGTCGATTTGCTTCTGTAGAGCTGCATCAGCATCCTCCAAAGCTTTCTTCAAGGCTGCAATGTCTTCAGAAGAAGCCCCACCTTGTCCTGCTTTGTCCAGTGCTTCTTGTGCTGCTGTTTTAGCATTAGAAGCTTCAGTTTTGGCTTCAGCGATAGAAGTCTCCAAAGTACTTACTTTAGAGTTCAATTCATCAAGTGAAGCTTTCTTGTCCAATTGTCCCTGCAAGTCCTTGATGTCGTCATCATAGTCCTTACAAGACGTGAAAGTTCCTGCAGTACCAGCCATTAAGACACTGAACAAGAATATACTTATGTTTATAATTGAAAACTTTAAATTTATAAATTTTAAAAAATAAAGAGTGAATAATCTCGCATATTTGGTATTACTTTCTCTTATTTTTTTTGTTAAAATTTTCCGTTACTTCGCAGGTAACGGAGGAATTTTCCGTGCAAACATAATCGTTTTTCTATAAATGAGCAAATAATAATGCTGTTTTTTTATAATTAATCGAAAAATCTGCATTTAAGCGCACTTTTTTGTTAATGGAATTGTTGTTGCCCCAGCTATTAGCGTATTTGTACGTGTGTTCTGTATTACAGAGGAGTTACCCTTATACATATTATAAATAAGAAATGTATAATTAAAATTGAAGATGAAAGAGATTACCTTACAAGAAATGCTGTCAACTATTATTGGAGAGCTTCGGAAAAATGGAAGATGGGGAACAGCCCATATTTACCAATCCACATTGAATGTGTTTTCCGTATTCAACAACTATCAGAATTTGCATCTGCGCAAACTGAATTCAGTGGTTTTAAAACGTTTTGAAATGTACCTGCGCCAACGGGATTGTAGTTGGAATACCGTTTCCACCTATATGAAAGTCATCCGTTCGGCTTATAACCGAGCTGTAGATTTACGATATGTCCGTTATATTCCCAGGTTGTTTGAACATGTGTATACGGGAACTAAAGCGGACAAGAAAAGAGCATTGGAAGCTTCGGATATAGGAGCTTTAGTTTGCGAGACAGAGATGGATTTGTCCAAAAGGATTCCCTCCTCGAGACTTCAAAAAGCAAAAATGCTATTCGTGTTTATGTTTATGATGCGTGGTCTTCCGTTTGTCGATTTGGCTTTTTTGCGTAAGAAAGACTTGCAAGGTAACGTATTATCCTATCGTAGAAGAAAAACTGGTCACACCTTGCGGGTACTTCTGTCCCCTGAAGCCTTGCAGTTGGTACGCATGGTGTCCAATAAGGACGAAAACTCACCTTATTTATTTCCAATATTACATAGCAAGGAGGGTACCGAAGCGGCTTATAAAGAGTATCAATCAGCTCTGAGACGTTTTAACTATCAGTTATCAACTTTAAAAACACATTTAAACATGAGTTCACATCTTAGCTCGTATTCGGCAAGACACACATGGGCTACAATGGCATATTATTGCGAGATTCACCCTGGAATTATTTCCGAAGCGATGGGACACTCATCGATAAATGTTACTGAAACCTATCTCAAACCCTTCAACGACAAGAAGATTGATGAGGCAAATGAGAAGGTAATTTCTTTTGTGAAAAGCAATGGAATGTCGGCATAGTTTTTTTGCTTTTTATTGATAGAATAGTCTAAATATGTACTTATTTATTCCTCCCGCAAGAGACTTCTCTTGAAGGGAAGGATCGCCTTGTTTGTTTCTCAGCCACCTTTTCTTATGTCAAAGTACTACAAAATAAGACTTTATATTTTCCCCTGCCTTGCAAACCTTTTGAGTCTCTTTCACCTCAATCTTATTTCTTAGTCCTATTATAAGAATTCCACCTATAAGCCCCTCCTTATCTTTATTCATTTAAAATATTATAAACAATTATAGATGTATCGAAACTGTATTAAACATCTTTTTATATAATTGATTAAATATAGATTCCCGTTACCTGCGAAGTAACGGAAAATTTTAACAAAAAAAATAAGAGAAAGTAATACCAAATATGCGAGATTATTCACTTTTTATTTTTTTAAATTTATAAATTTAAAGTTTTCAATTATGAACAAAAAGTTTCTAAGTGTGATCCTGTTCAGTGCCTTAATGGCTGGTACTGCAGGAACGTTCACGTCTTGTAAGGACTATGATGACGACATCGAAAGCTTGGATAATCGCGTATCAGCCGTAGAAAAGCTGGTAAGTGACCTTCAAGCTAAGATTGACGCTGGATCGGTCATTACCGGCGTTGACAAAACAGAAGATGGCATTGTCATCAAATTAAGCAATGGCGATTCTTATCCTATCAAGAATGGAACAAACGGCACAAACGCTCCCGTCTGGAGTATTGTAAAAGACGCTAACGGTGACTATTGGTGGGCTAAAGACAATGTACAAACAGAGTTCCCCGCACGTGGTGAAAAAGGTGAACCGGGTGACGGTGTTGCCGGTCAAGACGCTAAAACCATCTATTACTATCCAGGTACTGAAGAGACTGGTAAGTTGCATGGCCAAGCAGAAGCTGGCTACTGGGTGAAAGTAACAGAAGAGAAGGGTAAAGATCCTTTATATGAAGTACAAACTACGAAATGGTTACCGGAAGGAACACTTTCAGCAGTTTGGAATACAAAAGATGAGACTCTGACCCTTGGTAACATGAAGGATGAGAACGGCAAATTGGTTGAAAAGACTATTTCTCTGACTACTAAGTTGAAAGCATTGGTATTCATTCCTGATTTGTATGAAGACGGAGTAGAAGCTACTAAATACAAATATGCCAACGGTGATTTCATCGAAGCTGAAAAGAACGCAATAGAAAGTAAAGATGATCACAAAGTAGCTTATGTAATCAAGAAAGGTACAAGTGCTACCAATTGGATTACTTTGAAAGATGCCACTAAGAAAACTTATTGGATGCCTTCAACCAGCGCAATGTACTATCACTTGAACCCGCTGAATGCCAAGCTGAAAGATATTGAGTGGAAATTCTTGGCAGCTACTCCGGAATATGTAGCTACCAAAGCTACTCCTGCTGTGGTAACCCCTATCTTCCAAAACGCTGGTAAGACCATTGACGGCGAAAAAATGTATGCTACATACAAACTCTCTGTAGAGGATTTGAAGAAGGGCAATTTGAGCACTCCCGGTGAAAACAACTATATTTCTATCGCAGCTCTGGAAGCAACATTGGTTAATGGCGAAAAAGAAGGTGAAGAAAAGTCTACAGTTACTTCTGACTATGCAGCCATCATGCCGATGATTCAAGGCTTTAAAGCCATTGCGTATACCGATGACAGCAAAATCGTAACAAAAAACACTTGTAAGCCTGAACTGTATAAGACAGCTAAGGAAGCTATCGAAAACGTATATACTGTTCCTGCACAATACAATGGTGGTTCTATTGAATTGGCAGATTTACTGTGTATCCATCATGTAGAAAACTTTGGAGAAGAAATTACTGCAACCACTCACAAAAGCATGAGTCTTGCTGAAGCTGCCCAACTATATAATTTGACTCTCAAGTTTGAACCCGTTCACTATATCAGCGGTGACAACGATACAGAAGAAAATGCTTACTCTAAACTGGAAGAAGACGGTACTTTCACTCCTTGTTATGTAAACGACAAAGAAGAAAGTGTGGTTATTCCTGAAGGAAGTACAGAAAAGATTGGTAGAAGTGCTATCGGTCGTCGTCCGGCAGTATTGGTTAAATTGGTTGATGCTGCAAATAATGTAGTATTAGCAGGTTACATCAAGTTGGAAATTACTGAAAAAGCCGCTACTCCTGATGCAATTGTTATTGACAAGAGCACTCCGCAGTTGCCGTACTTGTGTGGTGACCAAGCTGTATCCATCACTTGGAAAGACATGTCCGGTAAGATTCTTGAAGAACTGGGTATGACTAAGGAAGAATTCACAAAGGGTTATACATTTGTAAAAGACGAAACTTATGTAGCAGACGGTAAGGGTGGCTTCATTCAAGTAACAGCTGCTAATAAATTTGCAGCAGACAATACTTACGGTGTAGTTACTGAAACTCCTGACGGTAACACTAGTACAAATGCTATCCTGAACTGGACCAGCAATAAGACTCAAAGAGACCAACTCATCAAGGATTACAAAGATCGCGCCTTGACACTTTATGGCAAATACAAACCTGTAGCAGGTGGAACAACTTACGCTATTTACGTAGGTATCAAGATTTCCATAGCAGAATTGCCGACTACTGCAAGTTATGGTAACAAACGTGATGCGTTCTGGTATCCTGCTGAAACAGCTTTGGCTGACAGAGATACTGTGCGTACCAATGTTCCTGCTCCGGATGCAGCAAACAATGTAGCAAACTATGTGAAGAATCTTGATGACTACTTCTATCACTACGTAACAGAAGCTGGAAAAGAAGTTGAAAAATCAGGCATCGAATTCATTGTATCAGAAGCTTCCAAGCCGGTTTATGGTGAAATCTGGAACAACAAAGACAAAGGTATGGAAATCAAGTACAGCTACTTGTTCTCTGCTAAGAACGATGGTCTGACTATAGGTGGAAAGAAGTTGTTTGTAAGTACAGTTGAAGCTGACAAGAGCAAGAGCAGCACTAAGTTATACTGGGGTGAAAAGAGAGCAACCGCTTCTCTCATCGCAACTCTTGATAAGACAGCCAAGACAATTACTTATGCAAACAACGATGAAGCAAAAGTATTCTTGAACCTTTTCGGTCATAACGAAAACAAGCCTAACCAACAGTTTGCCATCATCGAGGTATCCGCTGTTTATGGTGACTGCGAAATTGAACTGGCTCCCGCTTACAACTTCAACGCTCGCTTCTTGCGTCCGCTGGATATTGAAAGCAACGACAAAGCCAAGTTCTTGGATGCAGAGGCTAACGGTTCTTCCGTATTACTTGGTAACTTGTTCAAGGCTAACGACTGGCGCGACAAACCGGTTATCGTATACAATGATAAAGACAAAGTATATGAAGCTGCTAAAGAAAACAACGTTAACTTGTACGAATACTACGATATCAGCGCAATAACTTTGGATATTGACAATGCAACTTGTGACGTTAATGTTATCGGTGAACAAAAGCCTATCAACAAGGACGTTATCAAGCTGACAATCCTTGATAAAGTAGGTGGTACTGCAATTTCTAACCCGATTGACATCAAAACTACCAACATCAGCAAGTTGAACTCTGTAGTATTGAACTACAAGAACAATATGGGTAACACTAAAGACTTCACCATCATGGTTCCTGTAAAGGTCACATACACATGGGGTACAGTAAGTGCTAAAGTTGCCATTGCTGTTGATGGTACTATCGCCAACAGATAATCTTGTAAAGAACTCATCGCATCCTAAAATGCGGTAATATAATAAAGGTGCGTCATAATAAGGTGACGCACCTTTTTCTTTAACAATGCATGATTAATAAATATATCAACAATGAAGAATAAACAAATCCTTTTTATGCTTCTTCTTTCAGCAAGCTTTCTACTTGGAGCATGCTCAACCAAAGGACACAAAGAGAAGATGAAGACACAGAAAGAGGCGGAAGACGAGTTTGTAGCCACTTTGACTGCTGCAGACTCAAGCGCTGTTCTTACATTATGTACACAGTGTATGGATCTTCTAAAAGCTAAAGAGACTGACAAGGCTCTTGATATGCTTTACTCCATTGATGACGCTGGTATAGCCAAACCCTTAACGATACAACAACGGGAAGCACTGATCAAACGTTTCCAGCATTTCCCGGTAATACGTTATCGATTGGATTACCTCAGCTTCTCTACACAAGGAAATAATGACGTGAAGTACAAAATAGAATTTACGCCACGTTCAGATTCTGACACTCCAGGTAGTAGTATGGGGTTCATGTTCAACCCCATAAAAGCAAATGGGGAATGGGTACTCGCCATCAAAGACGGCAGACAGCCTAGTCGCGAAGCCGCTACCCCACTCCACGATGATGCACCTGCCCCAGTAGATGTAATTGTAGAAAAGTAATCAAAAACGCAAGAAAGGCCTTCCTTTTTGTAGGAGAGCCTTTCTTATATATATTCCACAAATCGTTTTACTACATTTAGAAAAGATACGCCGCAGACACCTGCCAAGTCTTATTCTTGGCACCGATGGCATCACCCGCATTCTTCCATGTAAATGAGTCGCCCATCGGGAGCTGATAGGTCACGCCAACCTGAAGATGCTTCAGCAGCTTCACACCGGCACCCAGATTAAGTGCCACTTGAGCCTTCTTACGGTCTACGTAGTCTTTCTTCTTAAAATCGAAGAAGAAACCGGGACCGGCTGCCACATAAATACCCAACAAACTACCCAAGCCAATGGTATATTTCAAATTTACGGGCACTTCCAGTCCTGTTTGCTTCACCTCGTCCTTGCCGCGCTGAGAGAACAGCAAAGCCCCGTCGATACCCAAGCCTACAATAGGAATGGTAAACTCAGCCATCGGACCAATAAAGAAACCGGTAGAATTATCCTTGTTTCCCTTATATCCGCCATCCCAATCTATTTTCGTCATATTCACACCACCCTTAACACCCCACTTCAATAGTTGGGCTTGGGCAGGCATAGCCATAAGCATACAGCATACAGCTATCATGAAAGCACTAAAAATCTTTTTCATAATCAATTGTGTTTAATATTACGGGACAAATATATGCAAATTCTTCCTAAAGAAACAACATATGTCAGCATTTGTTCATTTACGAGAACAATGAATCACAAAACACATTACCTTTGCAACATAAATCAAGGAAAATGTCACGCTGACAAAATAAAAACTATGATAGAAATCAGAAAGACACTACCCACAGAACTGGAAGTCCTTATGGACATCTTTGAGCAGGCCAAGCGCATCATGCGGAAAGATGGCAACATGCACCAATGGACGGGCAACTATCCCTCCCGCGAACTCGTCATGGCAGACATCGAACAAGGCAACAGTTACGTATGCACCGACGATACCGGAGAAATCATCGGGACTTTCGCCTTTATCCGTGGAAACGACCCTACATATGCACATATCCACGAAGGAGAATGGCTGGAAAACACACAGTCTTACGGAGTCATCCACCGGCTGGCAAGCACAGAGCACAGCAAAGGAGTGGCCAATGCCTGCCTGCAATGGTGCTACGAACAAATCCCCAACCTACGTGCAGATACCCACCGGGACAACCGCATCCTGCAATACATACTGAAGAAACATGGTTTCCAGTATTGCGGCATCATTTTTCTGGCCAATGGGGACGAACGGCTGGCATTCCAGAAAACAGAACGATAGCTTACGCAAACTTCACCTTCAAGTCGTCCACTCCCATTCCCGTAAAATAATCCTCGATAAAGTCCCAACGCTGTTCATCCGTCAGTTTATCCGTTCCAAAGAAGAAGGAGAATAAATCTATCTGTTCCTGGAATACCTGCTCGTTGGTGTCCAGAATCAGATTGCGGTAATCATCGCCAAGCGCAAGTTCCTGCAGAGTTTCGGGGTCATTGAAACGGACAAATACGCAAGGCGTACCGCCACCCTCCACACTGAACGAAAGGCAGTCGAGCATAGAAAGCAGATTAAGCAGCATGTTCAAGTCCGAGAAAGGAGTGCAATAAAAAAGCAGGCGGTCTCCCTTACTGCCCACTATGCGTTGGCTGAACAGTTTTTGATAGCGCGACAAAAGCAAATCAAAGCCTTTGGTCACCGTAAAAGAGAGTTCATTGGAATCCTTCTTTTTCACGCTGCTGATATAGCTTACACTGCGGCCTTCCTCCGTGCGACTCTCCAGCAGGGAACCGATAAAGCGTTTGGCAGAGCGCACGTCCATGCCATGCTCGGCAAAGACAGCCCGCAGTTCTTCTTCATCAAAACGTCCTTTCGACTTTATCAATGCCGTTTTCAGCATCGTTGTCAAGCTCTTGAACAAGGCATCCATCCGTTCACGGATGACGGAGGCATCTTCCTTCAACAACACCTCATGCTTGCCTACAGACACGGCACGGGCTCCCTCCCACAACGTTCCATTATTCAGTTTCTGTTTGAACTCCTTGTAGCCAAGCTCCGGGAAACGCTCTTCCCAAAGCGCTTCCAGACGTGCGACGTAAACCCCGTCCTCCCCTTCTACCTTTGTCAGATAGCTCTGGAATTCACGGGCAAAGACATCACCCGTCTTGTCCTGGACATATCCTTCAGTCAACAGATTCTTGGGGCTGATTTCAAGCAGATGCCTTCCATAACGCTGCATCAAATCGTCTTCCAGCCAAAGCAAGGCGGTCTTGATGAGCTGTCCCAACTCTGCTTCATACTCCAACTTGTTCTTTGTACGCGGCAGTTTCACCACAAACTCGAAATCAGACAAAGACACCATGATTTCCGGTTTTTCCCCTTTCATGCGGTACACTTCCATGAGCTTTCTCAGAATAAGCACCAGCTGTTCCTGGGCAATGTTCCCCGTCTGATGCAGACGCTTCATATAATAGAAGTCACGCTCATGGTAGTCGGTAGCGGCAATACCCTGTATCTCCGTATCACGCGCGGCACGCCCTATCTCCTGAATATAGTCGACAAACGTACTGGATGGCGCCACATGATATACACGGTCTATATCACTGATATCTACTCCCATACCAAAGGCTTTCGTAGCCACAATCAGTTTCTTGGTTCCTTCCTTGAACTCCTGCACAATGGCAGCTTTCTGTTCCTTGTCCTTCTTGCCATAATAGGAGGCGACCAGACGCCAGTCTGCCGGCTTCACCCACGTCTTCAAGCGCATGTCGATGCCACCCGCAAAAGGATAATAGAGCAGTGTCTTGTGACCGTCTAGGAAGTTTTCGACCCGCGCAGCAACTACGCGCTGCTTTGCCTTGTCGTATGTCTCCCCGTCCTCCATCTCCATCTGACGGATGTCAAAGCCAATATTCCGGCGCTTCACCGTACCTACATAAAGCACACAAGGCTCCATCTGCAAAGAACAGATAGTCTCGAATATCATGTCATTACCACCTTTCGGGTTCCAGACAGCTGTAGCAGTCAATGCAAACAACGGGAAACTATAACCGAGAGTCTGTTTCAGCGTATTCAAGTAACGTCCCAAGAACCAATAGTCCACACGGAACTCCTTGCCCCATGTCGTTACCGTATGTGCCTCATCGACCACTACCAGACCGATGCGGCGTTCGCCTACAAAATGCTTGATGTCGTAAGAGAGAAGCAATTCCGGCGAGAGATAGAACAAATCAATCTCCCCCTCACGCACCTGCCGATAAACCTCCATCTTCTGTTCCGGCGATAAATCGGACGAGGCATATGCCACACGCATATACCCCAGTTCTTGCAGACTTTCCACCTGGTCTACAATCAACGCCTTCAAAGGGGAGACCACGATGGTAAGCAGATTATATTCTTTCCCCAGATAGATAGCAGGAAGCTGGAACAACATGGATTTTCCGGAACCGGTAGGGGCAGTCAACAATATATTGTCTATCTTCGTTTCACCTTTCCAAGCCTCTTCAGCCTCCAGTATAACGTTCTCTATCAGCTGTCCCTGCGAAATGCAAAGCTTTTCCTTTCCCTTGAACAAATCATCGTAAATCTCAAGATTACGAAACTGTTCGTAGCCGTAAGTCTCCTTTAAAATCGTGTTCACGGCTTCGCGGCAGTTTTCAGGCAGATGCCTTTCCTTCAAATCCGGCAACCGACGTGTTGTTGCTTCTTGTACATCCATTATTATTGTAGGGGGGTATTAAAAGAAAAGAAGTAATTCTTCAACCATAGTTATCGGTCTTGGAATTACTTCTCCCTATGTTTCAAAATATTACCAGACATACCGGTAAGTTTTTTCTTTTAAAGCGTATCAATATTCCTCCTCGTTGAAGAAAAAGTCCTCTTTACTGGGATAATCGGGCCAAATATCTTCTATGCTTTCATAAATCTCGCCTTCATCTTCCATTTCCTGCAGATTCTCAATCACTTCAAGCGGAGCACCCGAACGCATGGCATAATCTATCAATTCATCCTTAGTTGCCGGCCAAGGAGCATCTTCCAGTTTAGATGCTAATTCCAATGTCCAATACATAGTCTCTAGTATTAAAATTGTGAATATTAAGTCCTATTTCTATTTTTCGGCAAAAGTATAACAATTTATTTCACTTGCAACTATTATTCCAAAATATTTCACCTTTTTTGTCGTCTTGATTCATTTTACGGGAAAGGACGAACAAATAATCAGACAAGCGGTTCACGTAAGCCAGTAATTCCGAAGCGATTTCCACCTGCTCGGCCAAAGCAAGAATCCGACGCTCTGCACGGCGGCAAACCGTACGACAAACGTGACAAACTGCCGCACCGCGACTTCCACCGGGAAGAATAAAAGCCGAAAGAGGGGGCAAAAGAGTATCCAAACGGTCTATCTCCCGCTCCACCATTTCCACTTGCTCCGGGCCGATGATACTGGCTTCTTTCAGCTCCATTTTCTCCCGGTCTGTGGCCAGATGAGAGCCTACGGCAAAAAGTCTGTCTTGTACTTGCTGCAGAAAATCCTTATCCTTCCCGTTAGGCAGGTACGTGATGAGAAGACCCAGATTGGAATTCAGTTCATCCACCGTACCATACGCCTCAAGGCGGATATGGGTTTTGGGTACACGGGTTCCACCTACAAGAGAGGTGGTTCCTTTATCTCCGGTTTTAGTGTATATCTTCATAAGGAATTAATGTTTAGGGGTTAGGGATTAATGTTTAGCAGCCAGTAAGTGGAGCTAAGCACTAATCACTAACCGCTAATCACTATTGAAACGCCTAAAGATAATCAAAAGTTGACAATATAGTCTTGTTTTATCTTTGTTTTATCGAAGAATATGATACCAAGGTCATAAAGGTCGAACGTAATACCCGCCCGCCCGTCCTGCTTCATACGTTTCCAGAGGGCAAACATCTGCGGAGTGTAACGGATACCCTCAATTACAAAAACAGACTTTCCCCTGGTACGGGCGGAACAGATGCGGAAGACTTCCTCTACAAAACCGGGACGACGATAATCGTGCAAATAAAGGAAATCAACGGGAACGCCACTCTCCAGAAAGAGCTCGGAAAGGTCGGAAGCCGAGGTATAATCCGCCCCCTCCTTCCCCGCTTTCAGATAGAGGGCAGAAGCGGCAAGCGTACCGGCATCTACAATGGTCTCCGGCTGGGTATAGTTTACCAGACGGAACAGAAGACGTTTTACTTTCTTCGATTCGTACTTCCAACGTCTATCTTTCTCCAGCTCCAGTTGCTTCTGTGCCTTGGCCAGCTCTTCATATTTATAATAAGCCGTACTTTCGTAAATTACATGCGTAATTAGGTTAAAGGCAAAAGGAGAATGTACACCGTAGCCGCAACGGTGCCGAAAACGGTACAGCCAGATAAAAGGCCGTTTTAGAGTAAGCAAAATATGATTCATTATTTTAATGTGCTAATGTACCTTCGAAAGTCACCCCTTCACCCGAAGAATAATTCTCCGTAACAGTCAGGAGTACCTTGTTATCCTCAAAGCGGAGCGTAAGCCCAAGGGCGCTTATCCAGCTGACATAATGTACTTTCAGTTGCAAAGCATCAGGTGACGCCCACGCATAACTGCCTGCTACCTGGAAAGGGCCTTCTATACCCTTAAAACGCCCCTTTGCAGCAACCGAATACGGAGGATAGCCATCAATTGCCGCTTTCGACCATTGCTTATAGCCAAACGGAAGACTGTATGTCTTTCCGTCTTTCTCCACCACAGTCATCACCACTTCTTGCTGCTTAAATTGCAGCTCGATGGATTGCCATCCGTATTTGTTCTCTCCGAGCAGGATGCGCTTGCCTGCGTATTTCTGTGAAAGGGAGGAAGCAGCCTTTCCTTGCACTAACGGCAGTTGATAAGAACGCTGTTTCTTCTGCAGGCGCTTGTAGTCCTTACCGGGCACTAATGCCTGGTCACCTGTCTCCGGCAACAAGCGGTTCCAGACCAAACGACGCTGCCGACGACCGTCTATCAATGTACATTCGGTAATGACCACTACCATATCCTTATCCGGAACAATCAGAATGTATTGTCCCAAAGCCCCGTCAGCACGTACAGCACCCGGATATTCGCAAAGCCACATCTGATAGCCATAATCTCCTATCTGTCTGGTCATCATCTGCTCCACCCAGGAAGCCGGAAGCAACTGCCTGCCTTCCCAAACACCCCGGTTCAGCAGCAGCAATCCGAATTTTGCCAATGACTCGCTCTGGATATGCAGCCCCCAGCCACCGGTATTGATGCCTTCGGGGCTTAGTTCCCACGCAACGTCCGTGATATGCATTGGGATGAAAAGCTTCTGCTTCAGATAATCCAGCAAGGTCATGCCCGTCACCTTCTGCACAATGGCAGAAAGCATATAGGTACTAATCGAATCATATTCAAACTTCTTGCCCGGAGTTTTCACCGGTTTGGCAAGGAAGGTACGTATCCAGTCGGGAGTGAGATTGCGCATATTCCAGTCGGGAGTGACACCCGATGTCATGGTAAGCAGGTCGCGGACAGTCATGTCTGCCAGATTAGCGGAAACCGAATCCGGAAGAAGCTCCGGGAAGAAAGCACCGACACGGTCTGTCAAGCGCAAGCGGTTGTCTGCAATGGCCAGCCCTACGGCAGCCCCGACAAAGGTCTTGGAGCAGGAATACATGGTATGGCGATATTCCGGTGCGAACGGAGCCGGATAGATTTCTCCGATGACCTTGCCGTGACGCACCACCACCACGCTGTGGATGTCTGTTTTCGGCAATGCCATCAGTGAATCAAACAAGGCAGTGACAGCCTTGGAAGGGACTCCTTCTACCTCGGGTGTGGAACGTGGCAACTCATTGATTTGTGCATGAACTGCCAACGCTCCCAGCAAGCCGAGAAACAAGAAGAAAAAACGTACTCTATTTTTCATAATTATCTAAGATATTTGTTCTACATGCACTGCAAATGTACAGTATTCGGACGCGAAAGACAAATAACTTGATAATTTTGTCGGAGGGGAACGTTCCTATAAGAAATGTATGGTCACCGCCTCTCCCTTGTTCAAATCCAACGGAAATACCGGTTCTTTGTAAGTATGCGTACGTCCTCCTATCTTCACTTGGGCACGGACGGCGCCTGTGGGCATCTTTAGGATGAATTTACCCGGAACAAGAGCGGTAACAACAGCCCTCGTTGCCCGTCCATCCTTCCAGTCCAGGTCTATGGAAGCACCGCCACGTACGCGCATTCCACGGAAGTTGCCGGTAGTCCAGCTATCCGGCAGGGCAGGAAGCAGATGGATAAAGCCTTCATGACTTTGCAGCAGCATTTCGCCGACTCCCGCCGCGCCACCGTAGTTGCCATCAATCTGAAAAGGAGGATGCGAACAGAACAAATTAGGGAAAGTGCCGCTACCATGACCTCCCGTCGCAGTATCGACAGCAGGATGCAGCAAACTCTTGAAGAGTTTCCAAGCACGGTTTCCGTCGCCCAAACGAGCCCAGAAGTTTATCTTCCAAGCACGGCTCCAACCGGTACCCTCATCTCCACGACGGTTCAAGGTCATCCGGCAGGCTTCGGCAAGCTCAGGGGTGGACTCCGGCGAAATCAGGTTTCCCGGATGCAAGCCGTAGAGATGGGAAACGTGGCGGTGTTGCACATCCACTTCCTTATAGTCTTCCAGCCATTCCTGCAAGTATCCTTCCTTACTGATTTGCATGGGCGGAAACTTCTTCAGGTCTGCCTCAAGCTTCGCCACATAGTCCGCATCACAATCCAGCAGGCGGGCGGCGGTAATGACATTGGTATAAAGCTCGGTAAGCAGTTGCACATCCATAGTGGGACCCATACAAATGCTGACGGGAGTCACGCTGTCACCCGGCACATAGAAGCTGTTTTCCGGAGAAGAAGTGGGAGCAGTTACCAGCCAGCCATGCGAAGGCTCCTGCACGGTGGTGGAACTAAAGAACCGGGCGGCACCTTTCAAGACGGGATAGATACGACGCAGATAATTCTTGTCCTGCGTATACAGATAGTGTTCCCACAAATGGGCACACAACCAAGCGCCACCGGTATTGGTAGCTCCCCAGGAGGGGTGTTCACCGGGAGCGGTATAATTCCATACGTTGGTCATCATGTGGAGTACCCAGCCATCTGCCTCATCGCCATAGAAAGTATGCGCACTTGCTTCTCCCGAAGGGACAAGGCGCTCCATCAACGTTGTCAACGGTTGATAGAGTTCGGAAAGACCGGCTTGTTCCAAAGGCCAGTGGTTCATCTGGATATTGATGTTCGTATGATAGTCCCCGTTCCAAGGAGTCGATACTCCATTTGCCCAGAGTCCTTGCAGATTGGGCGGCAGACTGCCGGGGCGTGTACTGCTGATGAGCAGATAGCGTCCGTAGTTATAGTACAAAGCAGCCAATGCCGGCGACTCCTGCTGTGTGAAGCGGAGGATGCGCTCGTTCGTCGGGAGCGTATCATCCGGCGTGGCAGGAAGCGTCAAGGAAACACGGTCGTAGAGGAAACGGTGGGCAGTGACATGGTTGGATAATGAAGAATGGAAAATGGAACATGGAGAATTAGCGGGGGTGGTGAAAGGACGGAGCAAGCTGTCGCAGACTTCCGCATAGCGTTCGCCCGGGAAGTCTGTACCGGCAGCGGCATAGGAGGTAGTGGCAGAAAGTATCAACCAGGCTTCCTGCCCGTTCTTCAAGCAGATACCATTTCCCGGGCTGACAGATGATTCACCACCGTTCTGCACGAGTTGCATCGCCACACAGTATTTCATACCGTCCAAACCGGGTTTACCGCTTTCCAACATGCCGTCCATCAAAAGGGTGTTCCCTTGGACAGTCACCAGGCTATGTTCTGCACGGCTCAAACGGGCAGAGAAGTTCAGAGTCCCTTCATGTCCGGCAACCAGATGAATCAGCATGACATCACGGTCACGGGAAACAAAATACTCACGGCGGTAATCGACATCTTCCAGCCTGAAAGCCGTGTATGCCACCGCATCGCGTAAGTTGAGCCAACGGCGATAGTTGTTTAATGGAGAATTGAGAATGGATAATGAAGAATTGTAGGTAAAATCTATATCCAAATCACCCAATACCTGATAGGTTCCATATCTCCCGTCAGTCTCCTGCTTCTTCGGAACAAAACTGCTGTACATCAGTTCCTGTGCCTCTCGGTTCTTTCCCTCAAACAACAGTTGCCGAATGGCAGGCAGACTCTTCGAGGCATCCGGATTGCTATAATCCGCCTCCATTCCGCTCCATAATGAAATTTCATTCAGCACAATGTGCTCACGGAGAATGCCTCCGTCGGGCATCATGCCCAAGCGTCCGTTACCCAAAGGAAGAGTCTCCTCCCAGATAGCGGCGGGCGATGTATAGTATAGCTGATGATTACAACTGTCGGCAGGCGCATCGGCTGCACGAAGCAGCAACGAGGCTGCAAGCAGAAATAGAGTGGCAAGTGTCTTCATATTGTTTTTTGATTCTGATTTCAGGCTGCAAACTTACCGCATACATTTTGCAGCATTACTGCATACACTTTGCAGCATTGCTGCATACCTTTTGCAGTGACGCTGCAAAGCAATTGCAGTAGCGCTGCAAAAGGTATGCAGTACCACTGCAAAATAGTTGCACTGATTTTGCAGTGGTTACGCACTGATTATAAGTTTATTGCATTTCGAACGAAACTACACCACGGACGTCGGCAGACGAAGCGCAAACGTATGCCTTGAACTTACCCGATTCGTACTTCCAAGCTGCGGAAGCCTCATCGTAGAACTTCAAATCATCCGGAGTAAGGGTGAAAGTCACACTCTTCTCCTCGCCCGGTGCCAGAGCGACTTTTGCAAAATGTTTCAGCTCCTTTACAGGACGAAGCACACTGCATTTATCATCGCCTACATAAAGCTGTACAATCTCTTTTCCGGCAATGCTACCCGTATTCTTCACGGCAACTGTCACCGTCAGCGTACCGTCGGCAGCCATGGTCTTGGCAGAAGCCACCGGTTTGCCATATGTAAAAGTAGTATAGCTCAAGCCATGACCGAAGGGGAAGAGTGCCGGAATCTTCTTGGTGTCATGCCAACGATAGCCCACCAGAATATCTTCCTTGTACTCCTGCTTAATGCTGTCGCCCGGATAACTGAGTTCATCGAAAGCATGTGCACCGCAATCCGTCAACTTGGCAGGGAAAGAGAAGGGCAACTTTCCGCTTGGATTTACCGCACCACTCAAGATGTCAGCCAGAGACTTGCCACCCATGGAGCCTAAATACCAACCTTGCACAATGGCAGGGACCCGGGATACCCACGGCATTTCCACCGCATTGCCGCTGAGAAGTACCAAAACGAGATTCTTGTTTACACCCAGCAAAGCTTCAATCAGTTCATCCTGCCCGAAAGGCAAGCCGTATTCCAGACGGTCGCCGCCTTCACAATCCTGGAAGTGGTTCTTGTTCAATCCGCCTACCAATACCACCAAGTCTGCCTTTTTCGCCATTTCCACAGCTTCTGCACGGAGTGAGTCTACCACATTCTGCGGAATTTCATCTGCACGGCCGTACATCGGACGACCGGCGGCATAGCCTTTCGCATAGGCTACCTTATCGCCATAAGCGGCACGCAAGCCATCCAGCGGAGATACCATATCCTTCACTTTCAGTTCGGAAGAGCCTCCTCCCTGATTCAGCAAGCGTACAGCATTATCGCCCACCACCAGGATATTCTGATACTTGGCTGCATCAATCGGCAGCAACGGAGCACCTTTCTTTACCACCGGAACATTCTTCAAGAGCACAATGCCCTCATTGCCTATCTCGCGGGCAGCGGCATAATGCTCTTCCGTAGCTACCGAACCATAGGGTTTCTGACGGTTCATCGCCGTACGGAATATCAGACGAAGAATACGGGAAGCCTTGTCGTCTATTGTAGACATCGGCACTTTGCCATCTTTCAACATCTGGAGGTAAGGGTTGGCAAGGTAATAATCGTTATAGGTAAATACACTCTCGGACGTCAGACCGTTGGTGTAAGAACCCATTTCAATATCCAGACCGTTGACGACAGCTTCATAGGTGTCGTGGGCACCGCCCCAGTCGGTAATGACACAGCCATCGAACTTCCAGTCATCTTTCAGAATCTTGTTCAGTGTGAAATCGTTATGGCAGGCGTGCTGGCCGCGAATCTTATTGTAAGCGCCCATAATGCTCCAGGCACCTCCTTCTTCTACCGCAGCCTTGAATGCAGGCAGATAGATTTCATGCAAAGCACGGTCGCTAAGATTCACATCAATATGTCCGCGCCACAGTTCCTGGTTGTTCAGCGCATAGTGCTTGACACAAGCTGCCACTCCGTTCTTCTGCAACTCCTGGATGTAAGGTACGCACATCACACTGGCCAGATAAGGGTCCTCGCCCATATATTCAAAATTACGCCCGTTCATCGGAGTGCGGTAGATGTTGACGCCGGGGCCCAGCAACACATCCTTTTCACGATAGCGCGCTTCCTCACCGATGGCCTTGCCATACTTGGCAGACATGTCCGGATTCCAGGTAGCGGCCAGACAAGTCAAGGCCGGGAAAGCGGTAATGCTGTCATTGGTCCAGTTGGCATATCCCCAGTCATTCCAGTTGATTTCGGCACGGACACCGTGAGGGCCGTCGCTCATCCAAAGCTCGGGAATGCCGAGTCGCGGAACACCCGCACTGCTGAATTTACTCTGCGCATGGCAAAGGGCTACCTTCTCTTCCAGCGTCATCCGACTAAGGGCATCCTTTACACGTGCTTCAATAGGTTGTGCATCGTCCATATAGACCGGTATCTGTGCAGACACAGTGCTGATAGAACATGCCAATAATAAGGTTGTAAGGAATTTCTTTTTCATATTGTTCTTATTTTGATTCATTAATAATTAGTCTATTCCGGTAAAAAGACATATTCCTTACCAGCTTCTGTAGGAATATCATATAACCACGTCTGAGGAATAGAGCCCAATTTTAAATCAGCTCCGGATGAAACAAGTGGTTCCGGAATCGCTGGCACTTTATAAAATGGGTTCACATTAGCACCTTCAGCTTCCAATAAAGGCTTACCATCTTTTCTCTTCAATGACGTAACAGTACGGATTCTTAAATTATCCCCTAACTCAGACCTTACCTTCAGATATTTTACTCTACTATTTTCCCACTCAATGTCTACAATAAAACCACCTCGGGCAACAAGTCCTTTAACTTTCCCCTTGTTCCATTTCTCTGGAAGTGCGGGAAGTATGTACACACACCCATCATGACTCTGCAACAGCATTTCTGCAATACCGGCCGTACAACCAAAGTTCCCATCTATCTGGAAAGGAGGATGTGCATCAAACAAATTAGGATAGGTTCCTCCGCTCTGTTTGTACTCGGTCTCTTTACTGTCTGTCAATTGCAATTGGTCTGTAATCAATTTATAGGCTCTGTTACCATCCAGAAGTCGTGCCCAAAGACAAACCTTCCATCCCATAGACCATCCCGTAGCAGGGTCACCACGATAATTCAACGAATTACGGGCCGCTTCAAACAACTCGGGCGTACGATACGGTGAAATCAGATTACTCGGAAATAGTCCGTACAAATGAGATACATGTCGGTGATGATCATCCATTCTATCCCAGTCAAACATCCATTCCTGCAACTGGTTATACCGGCCTATCTGCATAGGAGGCAATTGAGAGCGCACCTGAATCAACGTGTCGGCAAATGCTTTATCAATGCCTAATATATCTGTTGCCTCCATCAAGTTGGTGAATAGCTCGTACACCATTTGATTATCCATTGTGGTACCGGCACAATTGGTCAGTTCATATCCTTCCGTGGCGAATGAATTCTCCGGAGAATTGGAAGGTGAGATAACCAGCCAATGATGCGTTGGCTCTTCCACCAGAAAATCCAAGAAAAAGGACGCTGCGCCTTTCATGACCGGATACACTTCACGCAAGAACTCCTTATTGCCGGAATAAAGGTAATGTTCCCAAAGATGGCGGCAAATCCATGCACCACCCGTAGGCCAGATTCCTGGTCCGGAATAATCTACCGGTCCCGTAGTACGCCAAATATCCGTATTATGGTGAAGTACCCAACCACGGGCACCATACATAACTTCGGCCGTTTTACTTCCAGTCTCTGCAATTTCCTTCACCATACTGATGAACGGCTCATGCAATTCCGTAAGGTTGGCGACTTCTGCCGGCCAGTAATTCATCTCGACATTGATATTGGTAGTGTATTTACTATCCCAAGGCGGCAGCATCATATCATTCCAAATTCCCTGCAGATTAGCAGGCTGCCCACCAGGCTGGGAACTGGATATCAACAAATATCTACCGAACTGGAAATACAGTTCCACCAACTGCGGATCATCAGCCTTCGAGAACTCCAGAATACGAGCGGTTGTCGGCTTATAAACAGAATCAGTCTTTCCAAGATTCAATTCCACCCGGTTAAAATAATGTTGATAGGCTGCTATATGCGCCAACTTCAGTTTATCATAATCTTTTCCCAAAGCTGCATTCAGATATTCATTTGCACGATTATCCGGATCTGCACTCAAATCATGATAATTCACAAAGTTAGTTCCCATAGATATATAAAGAGTAGCTGCATTAGCCTCTTTTACAGCCAATAGCGTGTCAGCCTCAACTCCAGCATGTCCCTTATCCAGAACAATCTTGACACGAGCAGTAAAATCAACCTTTCCTTCCAAACCTTCCATATCACCACTTGTACCCCTCAGTACCAAATCACCATCTTCAATGGACATGGTTGTCCTTTGGGGAGAAGCCAGTCTGGTGCGGAAGTTGATCTTTCCTTTCTCTGAGGCCGTCAATCTGACAACTATAACCTGGTCTGGGAAAGAGGAAAACGTTTCGCGAACGAATTCTACCCCATCAACTGTATAGCGGGTCGTAGTTATGGCTTTCGTTATATCCAACTCCCTATAGTAAGAAGTATACTTATCGTGACCGGGAAAATCCAAGAACAAATCTCCTACCGGCTGATAAGCCATACCATGGTTTGTTTTAGTAATGACCTTCACGCCAACCAAATCTTGCGCCTCTTTATAACGCCCCTCAAAAATCAGTTTCCGAATTAAGGGGAGTACGGCAAATGCCTCCGGATTAGCATTGCTATTCGGTTGTCCAGCCCATACAGTTTCTTCATTCAATTGCAAATGTTCTTGAGAAGGACCACCAAAGACCATAGCTCCTAATCGGCCATTGCCAATAGGAAGCGCCTCTACCCACTTCACTGCAGGGGTATCATACCATAACTTCAAATGATTTTCAGTCTCTTCCTTACAAGAAACGCAAAGAACAGCACACAACAAAAGAAGTCTATAAACAGTTCCGTACATAAACTCTTATCACTTTACTTTAATCGTTGTCGTCGCTTTTTTCAGTCCATCAGCCGTAGCCGTCACCTTGACACCACCCGGCTCACCGTTATTTTGTACTACAACCAGGCACTTTCCGTAGAAAGCCTTGCGGTGGTTATTCTTGAACTTCTCCATAGAGATGGGGCTTCCGTTGTCCACTCCGGCAATGAAACCGGCACCTTCTACGGCAAAGGTCACATCGTTTTCGGCATTCGGACACAAATTTCCATCTTTGTCCAAAATCTCAACCGCAATGAAACTCAAATCTTTACCATCTGCCTGAATGGTACTGCGGTCGGGGCTGAGACGAATCTGTGCTGGTTTGCCCGCTGTCCGGATTTCCTGTTCGGCCACAGTCTTCCCTTCCTTACGGGAAACAGCCTTTACCGTACCCGGCTCATACTTCACGCGCCACATGACGTGGAAATCATCTTTTCCCTTGCTGCGCACACCCTGCGACTTTCCATTCACGAAAAGCTCCACTTCGTCGGCATTATTATAATATGCCCACAAATCGATGTCTTGTCCCTCCGTCCAATTCCAATGCGGGAAAAGATGCAACACCGCCTTATCCGGACGCCACTCGGACTGATACATGTAGTAGACATCCTTCGGGAAGCCGGTCAAGTCGATAATGCCAAAGTAAGAGCTGCGTGCCGGCCAACCGTAAGGAGTAGGCTCACCGATATAATCGAAGCCCGTCCAGACGTATTGTCCGCTGATAAAGTCGTTGTTCTTCACATGACGCATAGTACCTTCGTGACGGTTGCCCCAAGGAACATGACAGTTGTCGTAGGAGGAGCAAGAGAACGAGGCATCATAGAAAGGCTTGTCCCAACGTTCGGGCCAGATGAACATCGAATCACTCGGCATCCGGTAGTAACCGCGTGTCATCAGGCCGGAAACACTTTCCGTCACGATGAACGGCTTGCCGGGGAAGTTCTCGGGAACACCTGCAAACCAGTCGTCATGGTAGTTGAAGCCGATAATATCGAGCGCACCGGAACGGAACAAATGATTGTTCGGGTTCGGCTCGTTGCAACCTGCCGTCACGGGACGTGTGGCATCGAGCTCCCTCACCATATCTGCCAGTTTCTTTGTCAGCAATGAGTTGACGGACATTTCTCCGTCCTTTGCCAGCATATCCGCACTATGACCGAAGTTCAAGACCAGGTTGGCCTCTTCCAGGCTCAAGGTGTCGGCTTTGGCATCCGTCCACTGCTCCAGCACTTCGTTGCCGATACTCCACATGAAGATGGAAGGATGATTGCGGTCACGCAGGATAAGGTCAGTCAAATCACGTTCGTGCCATTCGTTGAAATAGCGTGAATAGTCGTGGCGGGTCTTTTTCTTGCGCCACATGTCGAAAGTCTCGTCCATCACGATGAAGCCCATACGGTCGCAAAAGTCGAGCAGCTCCGGTGCAGGAGGGTTATGGGAACAACGGATTCCGTTGCAACCCATTTCTTTCAGAATCTCCAACTGGCGTTCGATGGCGCGCGTATTCACCGCAGCTCCCAGGCAACCCAGGTCATGATGCATGCAGACACCGTTTATCTTCACTTGTTCACCATTCAGGATAAATCCTTTTTGTGCATCGAAGCGGAAAGTACGGATGCCGGTAGGAGTATAATAACGGTCGAGTACCTCGCCGGTCTCTTTATTCTTGAGGATGCTTTCTACCTCATACATATAAGGTGCATCAATACTCCAGAGATTAGGATTCTTCAATTCTATTTCCTGCTCCATTTCTGCCGGAGCGACAGGCATCAGCTGAGCTTCCGACACAGCCTCACCTACCACATGACCGTCGGCATCCACTAACCGGGTTTGCAGGACGACATCAATCAGAGGAATAATTTCCGAATCGAACACAACATATGTACCGTCGGCCTGCTGCACGGAATCTTCCGTCTGCGTCTCTACATCGTACTGTAAACTGGTACGTATCTTCAACCGGGCACTGTTCTTCGACACTTCTTCTGCCGTCACGTAGGTACCCCACTGTGCCACATGCACCGGATTCAGTTTCGTCAACCACACATTACGGTAGATACCGCAACCGGAATACCAACGTGAATTGGGTTGTTCGGCATTGTCCACTCTTACAGCAATCACATTCTTCTCCCCCCATTTAATATAAGGAGTCAAATCATAACTAAACGAGATGTATCCATAGGGGCGTGTTCCCAGTTCATGCCCATTAATATAAACGGTGGAGTTCATATAGACACCATCGAAATCTATGCGATAGCGCTTGCCCTCATCGACCTTATCGGCAATAAAAGTCTTACGATACCAACCTATACCACCAGGCAGAGCACCTCCCCCTGTTCCTGACGGATTGTCCCGACTGAACTCTCCTTCAACAGCCCAATCGTGGGGCAAGTTCAGTTTCCGCCAGTCTGCGTCATTATAATCTGAACGGGATGCCGCTGTATCGTCTCCCAAGCGAAAGGCCCAGTCGGCAGTAAAATCCAAGCTACGGTCATCGCCAGCTACCTCTTTAGGAGCATTGCAACCAACCAGCAGGGACAGCCCGATGGCCAAAGACAATATGATTTTATTCATGGTAATAAATATCTAAAAGATTATCGAGTGCCTATTCCTCTCTTACAGCTATTCAGAAGCAGGGAAGTTTCTGGCACCGGGGAACAACGAGACCGGCACCCGGAAGATTTCTCTCCCTGGCACCGTCGTCTATCATTCTGATTATAATTTTATAGTTTGCGCTTTTCCGGCATACTTCACTGTTGTGCCTTTCGCCTTTAAATCGAACGGTTGCGGCTGATCTTTGCTTACCTTCACTACATTGAAAGTACGTTCCTTCAGCATACCAGGGAAGTCACCCGTACGGTCACCGATAACCAGTGTACCTTCAGCATCGTTATAAGCAAAAGGTATAGTGACATATTGTCCCTTCTCGTAATTATAGTTCACACCTTCATCTTCATAGAGTGTAAATGCACCGTCCTTACCCGTATAGACATAGAGTGTGATTTCCGAAGCCGGTTTTTCATCACTGTATTGCATATCCGGACCATAAGGTACAATGGCACCTTCGCAAACGTAGAGCGGAATACGTTCATAAGGAGCATCCACTGTCAGCTTCTGGCCACCGTCCACATACTTGCCGGAGTAGAAGTCATACCAACCGCAGCTTGCCGGGAAATAAACCTCGCGGTTGCGTGCACCGTATTCGTAAACCGGAGCCACCATCAGGGCAGAACCGAACATGAACTGGTCACCTATATTGTTGACGTTTGCATCAGCTGTGAAGTCCATTACGAGCGGACGCATGATGGTATAATCATTGAAATAAGTCATACCTGCCAAAGAATAGATATACGGCATCATGTTGTAACGCAACTTCGTATAATAAACGATGGAGTTGTAGCACGGATGTCCTGCCGGAGCGATATTCCAAACCTCACGGTACGGATACTGGCCGTGTGCACGGAACAACGGGCAGAAAGCGCCGAACTGATACCAACGGGTATTCAACTCTCTCCATTCCTTATAATCAGCATTTTCACGTCCAGTCTTGTTGAATTCCATCTGACCAGCCACATAACGGTTCTCTACACAGAATCCGCCGATGTCCATAGTCCAATAAGGGATACCGCTGACAGCAAAGTTCAGGCCGGCAGAGATTTGTGCTTTCATATCTTCCCAACGGGTAGCGATGTCACCACTCCAGGTGGCAGTAGAATAGCGTTGCAATCCTGCAAAGCCGGAACGTGTTAACAAGAAGACGCGTTTATCCGGTTCCACGCCGCGCTGTCCGTCATAGATAGCTTCGGCATTCATCAGCGCGTATGCATTGAAGAACTTGGCAGAGGGGCCGAGTGCTGTCGGACCGCAAAGGTCCTTGCGGTATTGCAAATCCGTACAGTCGCGTATGTTCGGTTCGCTGGCATCCATCCACCAGGCATCTATGCCGAGAGGATAGTAATGGTCTTGCATCTGCTTCCAGAAGAGCTTGCGTGCATCGGCATCGTATGCGTCATAGAAAGAGCCCAGATAGCCGGGACCTACCCAGTCTTTAATACTGTCTTTAATAGCCTGCTGGTATATCCAGCCTTTTTCGTCAAATTCCTTGAAGTGTTCGGTCGTAGCATAGAACTTGGGCCATACGGAAATCATCAAACGTCCATTCATGGCGTGGATGGAGTCGACCATTCCTTTCGGATCGGGGAAACGTTCGGGGTCGAACTCATGGCTTCCCCAAGAATCCTGCTTCCAGTGCAGCCAGTCGATTACGATATTGTCGATAGGAATCTGACGTTCACGGAATTCCTTCAAGGTGGAGAGAACCTCCTCACGCGTATTGTACTTCTCACGGCTCTGCCAGTAACCCATCGCCCATTTCGGCATAATCTGGGATTTACCTGTCAATGTACGGTAGCCGCTAATCACATCGTCCATATCATCACCATAAACGAAATAGTAGTCTATTTCATTCTGCATTTCACCCCACCAGGAGAGTTTGTTCTGTTCTTCATCAGCCACCGGACTCAATGCCCGCAGACCGCAGTAAGAAATTCCGGCGTCAGGCTTCCATTCTATCTTCAACGGAACGCGCTTGCCCGCTTCCAGATTGACAGCAAACTTATAGCTATTAGGATTCCAAGCCGTACGCCAACGTTCGGGAACCACCAACTCATTATCAATATATACTTTCATGTAGCCTGCATAGTAAAGGATGAAGCGGAACAAGCCGCTTTCTGCCGGTTCTATTTCTCCCTCATAAACTACGTCGGACCCTCCGAACGGGAACTCCTCAGGCAAATTAATCACCTTACTCAGATGTGCGGCACGGTCCAGATGTTCAAAATAAAGAGAATCCTCACGACGTACAAGGGTTTCCACGTCTTTCTTGCCCGGAATATATGTACCGGTCAAAGCACCTTCCTTGCCCTCTTTATCATAAAGTTTGAAGACATCACCCAGCTGTGAGTAATCGCGCGGGTCACCGAAACGGCAGAGCGAATAGCTGTCCCAAAGCACACCGTAGTTCTTATTAGACACAATGAAGGGTACAGACACCTTTGTATTATACTGGAACAGTTCCTCATTCTTACCTTTATAGTTGAACTCATCCGCCTGGTGCTGGCCCAAGCCATAGAAAGCCTCATCATTGCCTGCCGACTGGAATACTTGACGTACTGTATATCCTTTCGTACCTTCCACTTCCACCGGAGTAAAGGTCCGCCCGTCAGAGTCTTCAGCCAGAATCTGCTTGCCGTCAGCATCCGTGAAGCGTACCTCACCCGTTGTCTTGGACACAATGGCACATAATTCCGATGTCTTGACAGTCACTTCATCGCCCTGCTCTTCGACCTTAAAGTCGGTCTTATTCTGTTGAGGGATCACAATGAGACTCTGCTCCTTTGAAAATTCCTTCTCAGGAGTAGCCGATACATGAATGAGCTTCTCGCCCATTACTTCTAATCTTACTTTACGCACATCCGTCGGTTGCTGCTGCTTGACTTCCACAACAACACCGTTCTCGGTCTTTTGGAATCCGCCTCCGGAACATGCGGCGAGCATCCATCCGGCAAGCAAATAAACTGAAGTGTTTTTCAATTTCATATTACTGTTTTTAAAGTGAATTTTCTCCGATGTAAAAATAGAAAGTTTCCTTCAAAAACGGGTCCCCCCGATGTTGAAACACAAGGGCGCTTTTGATTACCCTAAAAGACAATATGTTTCCGTAAGGGGTATCTTTTGTTATTTACCCTCTCTTTCCTGATAAACAGAGGGCAAAACACCGAATTCATCCTTGAAATATTTGCTGAAATACTTGGGGTTGTTAAAGCCCAACTGATACGCTATCTCCGATACATTTTGCTGACTCTCGCGCAGCATCTGCGCCGCTCTTTTCAGACGGATGACACGGATAAATTCAATGGGTGTCTTACCGGTTATCTGCAAGAGTTTCTTGTAAAGATGTACCCGGCTCATACCCAACTCATGGCTCAGCTCCTCTACGGACAAATCACTACGTGCAATATTCGCTTCCACATATTTGATAGCATTTTCCACCAGCTTTTCATCCAACGAAGTAATGGCTATTTCACTTGGTTCGGGGTCAATCTTTGTACGCAGCCTATTCTTACCGCTAAGGTCTATCAGCTTTCGCATACGCAATATCAGCACTTCCATATTAAACGGCTTCGTCACATAATCATCCGCACCGATAGTCAAGCCCTCTACTTTATTCTCTACCGACTGTTTGGCAGTCAGCAACACAAAAGGTATATTCTCCGTATGCTTGTCCGTCTTTACCCTGCGGCAAAGTTCGTTGCCATCCATTACGGGCATCATCAAGTCACTGACAATAAGGTCGGGCTTCAGCTCCGGGATGACATTCCATGCTTCTTGTCCGTTGGCAGCTACTTGAATGGAGAAATAAAGACTCAAGCTGTCTTTCATGAAGGCAACAAAATCTTCGTTATCATCCACAATAAGCACCAAGGGCTTCTTCTTTTCTCCGGCCGATTCTTCCTTTTCCCGATTTGTCCCCCCAATCACTTCCAGCGCAACCGCATCTTCTTCGGCCGCTTCTTCCGACAAAGGCGTAGCAACATTCACCACCGAATGCTTGATAGGAATATCCACTACAAATACGCTGCCCGAACCCACATTGTCGAACACACGCACAGCACCACCATGGAGCGTCACAAAGTCACGCACCAAGCTTAGCCCGATACCGCTTCCGGTGGAATGATTATCCTCCCCTTCGTGCTCCGCTTGATAGAACCGTTCGAATATCCTTTCCTTGTCTTCATCCTTGACTCCTATCCCCGTATCGGATACTTTGATTTCCAGAGTTTCCGGAGAGCCCTTCAGCACTTCCAACGAAACATCCACCCTCCCGCCATTAGGAGTAAACTTAAAGGCATTGGACAGAAGGTTCATCACAATCTTGCCCACCTTGTCTTCGTCAAAGGACATATTCAGCCATTCCACCGCCGAAAAGAAAGTAAGGTGCACATGTTTTTTTTCCGAAAGCATCAGAAAAGAGCTACAGATATTACGTACATACGCCACAATGTCTCCTTCGGAAAGAGTAAGGTGCAAACCCGCCATCTCATTCTTACGGAAATCAAGCAGCTGGTTCACCAAATTCAGCAGACGCAATGCATTGCGGTGAATCATACCCAGTTTGTCTTGCCATTTTTCATCTGCCGTCTCCTTCATCATACTCTCCAACGGCGAGATAATCAGCGTCAACGGAGTGCGCAATTCATGGCTGACATTCGTGAAGAAACGGAATTTCATCTGGTTAACTTCCTCGTTCTTTTTGGCATCCCGCTCCATCTGGCGTATCTTGAATTTGTTACGCTCCCTACGCTGCACCGTATAGAAAGCCAGAAACAAACTACCGAGCAATAACAGCACATAACAAGTGTATGCCCATGGAGTCATCCAAAAAGGCGGAAGAATCACTATCTTCAAGCAAGCCTCTTCAGTACCTGCATATCCGTCGCTATTCGTAGCCTTTACTTTCAGCTCATACGTACCGGGAGCCAGATTCGTATAGGTCACACGGTGCATATCGGACATGCTCGTCAACCAGTCCTCATTGAATCCCTCCAACTTATAAAGATACCTCGTCTTTTCCGGTAACACATAATTGTCCGAAGCGAAAAACACCGTAAATACGTTCTGCTTATAAGTCAGCACCACTTCCTTCGTTTCATTCAGCGCCTCCTTCAATATCACATGGCCTGCATACTCTTCGTTCACCTTTACATCCTCATTGAACAGTTGAAATCCGGTAAACATTACTTTAGGTAGTGTACGGTTGTACTTTATGTTATCAGGTCTGAAACGGTTCAGTCCATACAGTCCTCCTACTACGATTTCACCCGTATGCAGGCGTTTAAGAGAACGCTGATTAAAATCACAAGTCTGCAACCCGTCCTTATCGTTATAAGTATAACAACGAAAAGAAATCTGTCCCGTCTTATTGTCCGACAGCAGAACCACATTTATCAGCTCCCCTCCCGTACTGACCCACATTCCTTTATTATCATCTTCCGTGATACCTAATATCAGTAGTTTCGAGAAATCGGATTTTATGGGGACTTCATGTATTTCATCCCGTTGCGGATCGTATACATTAAGTCCCTCGCGTGTAGCCAGCCAAAGCAGTCCTCTACTGTCTTCATACACCTGATTGATGACCAAATTTGAGAGAGTGGTCTTACCGGACTTTGTACCGGTAAAGTTCGCAATTTTCCTGGTGGACAAATCCATGACAGCTATGCCTGCTGCAGTTCCAATATATAATGTATTGTTGCGCCCTACACAAAGGGATGAGATATAATCCGACACCAGATTGGAATTCCCAGTAGAATAGGTTGTAAAAATTCCCGTTTTAGGGTCCAGGCATTGCAATCCCTGCCCCAAAGTCCCCACCCAGATATTCCGGTCAGCGTCTTCGGCCAGTGCCCATACATTGTCATAAGCCAGTGAGTTCTTGTCATCCTTGTTGGCACGGTAATGGATAAAGCGATTACCGTCATAACAATTCAGTCCGCCCCAAAAAGTTCCTGCCCACAACCGGCCGTCACGACCCTGAAGAAGACAGACAATCACATCGCTTGAAATGGAACGGGGATCTGCCGTATGCGAAAAGGTTTTCCGTTCATCCGTCACCATATTCCAGCGCACCAGTCCACGGTCATTGGTCCCCAACCACACAATATCCCCTTGTCCGTCCTCCACACAATTAATGTCACCCAAATCGACAATGCCAAACTTGAAGCTACTTTCATTGTAAAATGAAACACCTTTCTTATAAGTGCCCACCCACATGGTACCAACATTATCTTCATAGAGAACAGTCACCGTATTGTTGGAAATCGTACGCTCATTATTAGGGTCATTCATCAATCGCACGCTCTCTCCATCCAGACCTATCACTTCAATTCCATCCTGGTCTCTACCAATCCAAATGTTTCCATACTTATCCTGCGAAATGGCCCGTACCATGTTAGAGCGATCGCTCCTGACAGAACGCACCTCCCAGCTTTTCTTCGGCAGATGGTAAACCCACATTCCTTCAACGCTATACATCCAGACACGTTCATGACTGTCAACGAACAAAGTGAAAGTTTCTGATTGATTTTTCCCCCATTGACTGGCAATACCGTCGAAAGTCCATTTTACATTCAACTTCTCCCTATCCAGACAAGCCAGAACTCCATTGCCGAAAGCCAACAAGATTCCCTCACTACATTCCGTCATGTCTGTTATGTTCATCTCTGTCAACAAGGTATCAGTACCAGCCACCATCACCGCATTCTCTTGTCCCGGCTTATAACAGTAAATACCTTTACCCGCCACATAAATCCAGAAAATCTTTTCGCTATCAATATACACAGTGGAAGGATTCCCACTTATCCCAATATGCCACATCCAGCCCTCCACATTGCGGTCGAAAATATCGGATACAGAGTTATAAATGGCATATCCCGCTCCTGTACGTACCCACAAATTTCCAGTAGCATCTTCCTGAATGTCCTCAATATAACTATCCGGCAGCGAATTGCCGTCATCCTTCAGGCTGCGGTATATCCTGGTATCATAGCCGTCATAACGGTTCAGCCCGGAAGCTGTGCCAAACCACATGAATCCATGTGAATCTTTATAAATGGCATTAACCTGGTTATTGGAAAGCCCGTCTTTTACTTCCAAATGTTTAAACATGTAGTTGTGCGAAGCGGCAGTGAAGCAAGCTACCCAAACCCATAAGACAAGTAATAGCAATCTTTTCATTCTATCGGAGATAAGGAACACATATTTTATTGCAAATGAAGCAAAAAGCCGAAAAAAAAACAAGAAAAGCCCGTCTTTTTTTATCATTTTATCCCCCTCATTTGTTTCATGGGCAGAAAAAAGAAGGAGAAGTACATTCCTCACGGACAGACTTCTCCATAACCAATCAAAAAAAAACTATATTAACAATTTTGTAACCTAATAAAAACTATCTATATGAAACTTAGAAAACTGTTCTATATTCTATCAAAATGGATACTTACCCTCTTTAGCACCTCTCATAATGCCATCATAGGTATATTTATCACCTATCGTTCCATCAGCACGCTTAATCATAGCAAACGTACCACCATCCCAAAAAAACGGAACCATACCATGATTTTTCGCTTCACGAGTTACTACCTCATTAAATTGTTCGCGAGATTTATTATGAGCCTCTTGATTTTCTCCAAGTCCGGTACGCACCATTGCACCATACTCGCCAAGGATAACGGGAATTCCTTTGTCCACAAACTGAGATTTCATTTTAGCAAATAATTCACTCATCTCAGTCATATCACCAGAAGTAGCATTACGGTTGGAACCTTCGACTTTATAGTCTCCCCAAAAGTAGGCCATCCTCCCCCAATCTTCATCCTTCTCCAAACCACAGAATGTCCAAGGGGTATAGTAATGTACCTCGACCATTAGACGGTCCTTCACCACATCAGTAGGCATGTCGCCAAAGAGATTGTCGGTCTTGCCGATATCTGTAGACGGTCCTTGTACAATAAGATTGCGCACAGCATTGTTACCTCCCGTAGTACGCACAGCATCAATAAAAGTCTGCTCATAAGATTTCAATACAGCCATTTGGGCAGTATTTTCCACATTGGGTTCGTTACATCCGGCAAAAAGCAAATGCTCATCATAGACATTTAATTTATTCGCTATCTGAGTCCATAAAGCTTTTTGCTTCTTGTTATTAGCTTCCTGCTTGTCGGCAGTACAATTGTTTTCAAGCCAACCGCCATCCCAGTGGATATTTACAATGGCATACATATCATTGGATACACAATAGCCTACCACTTCATAAACACGGTTCAGCCATTCATCTTTTACCTTGTATGTCCCTCCGTCTTCTATATACTGATCCCAGGAACAAGGTATGCGTACCGCATTGAAACCAAGCTCTTTCACACTCTTGATAAGTTCCGCCGTAACCTTCGGGTTTCCCCATGCAGTTTCACCTCCAATAGCTTCCAGCGTATTTCCGAGATTCCAGCCTGCATACATCTTTGCCGCCAATGTCATTGCATCACTTTCCATACCCTCATCAGGCAGTTGACCGGCCATTTGACTGACAACAACCGTCTCTGTCAAAGTTCCTAAAGTCAAAGTGATAAGTCCCGAACGAGCAGTTCCATAATTAACTGAAACGATAAAACTCTTAACAGCTTCTGACATTGCAGCACGTGTACTGACCTCTTTTATCCAATCACTATCGACCGCCACTTGTACATCACCGTTTGTTATCAGTGTCACAATATAATTGCCTCCTTCAGCCGGTACCTTTTCCGGGAAAGTAGTCGACTCAACTACCAGTCCATCCGCAGCCGTCTGTTTCACAATAAAATGGCCAACCTCACTACCTCCGGACTTCACCATCACATTTGCTTCCCGGTCACTTGGTTCCGTATTGGCTTCAGTTGTAACCGCATATTTAAGGATAGTGCTCGATGTGGAGTTCTCGGCAGTGACTTTACACCAATCCGGCGCACTGCTGGTTACTTCCAGCGCAACATTCGATTTGATGTTCAATGTACTTGTTCCTCCGACCTTGGAGAAAGTCATTCCATTCATCAGAATTTTTTCAGGAATAGTAATTTCCGGAGTCACTGTTTCGTCATCACTGGAGCACGCACTCACAAAAGAAGAGAGGAAAAGTGCCAATAGCACCAAGCTAATCTGGAATCTTTTAATAATATTCTTCATGTTGTTTTTAGGTATTAAATAATGGTTAAAAGTAATAGCAAAAGTAGCGGAAAAAGTGAGAAATAGCCAAACAGCATGTTATGCCAAACAGTATGATTTGTTACCGAATAGGGTCAGAAAGTAATCAATAGCTGACATCAGGCGTAGCCTGTTTGTCCATCCTGGAATTCACAAGACAAGCAGGGATATCAAAATCCGGTTATTCCGGGCTACCATCCCGACTCAAGCGTTTGCCGCGTAGGCGATGACTTCTACTTGGTCAACAGTAGGGAGGTATCTATGCGCCAACCATCCGCTACAACAACGGAACATTCTACATGATTACCACCAATGTATCGGACAAAGGCAACTTCATCGTCCATACCACCGCCCCGCTTGGTGAATGGTCTGATCCTATCTGGCTGAAACAAGGTGGCATTGACCCCTCCCTCTATTTCGAAGACGGTAAATGTTATCTGGTCAGCAACCCCGACATAGGTATCTTTCTATGCGAAATCAACCCGATGACCGGCGAACAGCTCAGTAAATCCAAGCACATCTGGAACGGTACGGGAGGACGCCATCCGGAGGGTCCGCATATCTATAAGAAAGACGGCTGGTACTATCTGCTGATTTCTGAAGGCGGTACGGAATATGGACATAAGGTGACGATTGCCCGCAGCCGCACGATAGACGGCCCATACGAAAGCCCCCCACCAACCCGATTCTGACACACATTAACAAAAACGCCTAGAACAGCCCCATTCAAGGCACCGGGCATGCTGACCTTGTTCAGGCTCCCGACGGAAGCTGGTGGATGGTCTACTTGGCATTCCGCCCGCAAACGGGTTCCCACCATCTATTAGGACGCGAAACCTTCCTCGCTCCCGTGCGCTGGGCCACCAACGCCTGGCCTGTAGTGAATGGAGACGGGACCATTGCCCTGCAAATGTATGTTCCCACCCTGCCGCAACAAACGTTTGCAGAAAAACCTACCCGCACAGAATTCAAAGATGGTAAATTAGGAGCCGAATGGGTGCACATCCGGAACACTACACTTTCTCATCCGGCAAGTTACGGCTGAAAGCGACTCCCGTCAATTTGGATAACAGCAAGGAAAGCCCCATCTTCGTCGGCCGCCGACAAGAACATATCGATTTTACCGCTACTACTTCCATGCGGCTACAGAAAGCCTCTGCAGGAGATGAAACCGGATTGACGGTCTATATGTTTAAACCTGCACACTATGACCTTTTCGTCAAACAGCAGGAAGACGGGAAACAAGCTGTAGTATTACGCTACCGTCTCGGAGCAATGACCCATATAGAAAAGGAGGTGATTTTGCCTCAAGGTAAAGTGCAACTCCGTGTAAAAGGCGACAAAGACATATATTCCTTTGAATATGCTACGGACGGAAAGAATTTCAAGGAGATGGGACGCATGAATGCCTGCTATATCAGTACCGAAACCCCAGGTGGCTTTACGGAAATCACGCTGGGCCTATATGCAGCTTCCGGCTCGACTGGATCAGAGGCGTACGCAGATTTTGAATATTTCGACTACGAGAAATAAGCATATACCCGTTCTTCAGAAATTGAACTGATCAATAATCCTCCATTTAAAAGGAAAGGCTACCCTTCACGGGTAGCCTTTCCTTTTATACCTATTACAACAGACGCCACGAAAGCATCGTCCACCATAGGAGATTACAAAATCTCCAAGTTATCTATTGTTACCTTTACAGCATCCGGTTCGGTAATATCACTGAAGATATCAAAGATATCAATCACAAATACGATTGCACCATTAATGGCTGCTTCCGGCTTATAAGTAATAGTATAAGTACCGTCTCCTTTAATTTTAACATCGGACTCACCACTGTAAGAAGGCCACCATCCAGGAGCAGTGTACATCAACCCTGCATTATACTCTTTTGTCAGTGCATCTCCACTCAATCCGCTGATACTGAAAGTCAGCTTCATAGAATAATCAAACGTCAGAGCAGAAAGGTCTACCGGACTATCATTTTTAGTACTACCAAAATCATTGTAGATTTCAATACGGAAGTTATTCTTCTCTCCTTCGAGATGTCCGAACACCAGCTTACTGTTATCTACTACCACCGCTTTGGGTTCGGGAGTAGAAGAGCCTCCTGCTGCATTGGGAATAAAATGATAGGCAACATATTCCTCCTTATCACCATTACGTACTCCCAACCACATACTTGTCACATTTCCTGCCATAGTCTCCAGGCGAAGAATACGGAGCTGGTTATCAGAATTGGCAAAGAACATGATGTCTCCACCACCGATATGATAAGAAGGCACACCGCTTTCAAAAGAATAAATACCTTTTTCATCCAGTGTATATGTACCACTTACGGTTGTTCCGTCGGGCATGGAGAATTCATAGGTCATAGCCTTTGAATCCATAGTCAGAGAGAGTTTATCAAGGTCTGCTACTGGAGTTGCCCAGTCAGGATAATTGCCTGCTGTAAAGTTATTCATCAAACTACCATCCAGATTTGCCCAGTCAAAAGGAACATCAGCAGACATATTCCACTGAATAGTGGTACTTACTGTTTGAGATACAGCATCTTTCCATCCGTCGGGCAATGTGGGCTCCGGATCAGGCTGATCCTCGGGTACATAGTTGTCAGCAAACTCTTTAGAGACAAAGTTCCATATCAACCACCAAGCACCCTCACTATTATCACGCATGACAGCCACACGCAGATGGTTTTCATCCAGTTCCAGTATCTTCAGGTCTTTTCTCCAGTTTGTACTTCTATCAGTCCAGCCAGGAGTGTGTAGTAAATCACAATCTGTGAAAGTGATGGTATGGTTCTCTGTGTTCAGCATAAAGGTTCCTTTACTGTCCGTAGTACCTGAAACCGACTCGGAATGTACATTTACATTAGCTCCACCTTTCAAGTCAAAGGTCATTGTACTTGCCCAAATAGCATCATCACCAGTATGTCCCTTGCCCGGATCCCAGTTAGCTTCCCAATTATTCCATTCAGTAGTTTTTGAAGGGTCAGCATAAGTCATCTCACCTGCCGCATAGCCATAGGAACCATCGTCAAATATCCAAACTTTCTCACTGTCTACACCTCCGGTAAGGAATGACCACAATTCATCGTTTACAAAGTCCGCACAAAAAGTACTGATATCAAAAGTTGTAGGTTCACCGTAAATAACACCACCCCGTGTCTCTACACCAAATTTCACAGTATAAGTACCTTCAAAAGGCATCTTTAGTGTCACTTTCTGTTCTTGGCTGCGTCCTTGGGGATGCTCCCACAAAGCAGTGTAATTGACACCTAACTTACTTTCCAAATAAACAATGTTCGGATTCTTCGAGTCATGAGTAATCGTATAGGCAATACCCTCCACAAGATCATCAGATGTCACTCCTTTGTCACCCAGATCATATTCATCGGGGGAACAAGCGCTGAATATTAGCATCACACTTGCTATAAGCGAATAGATATAATAGTTTAATTTCATACCTTAGATTTTTTTATTTGTTATACATCCATTTACCAACCGGCATTCTGTTTCAGCACACCGTTTGAAAGGTTTATCTGGTTATAAGGTATTTGGCACAAACCTCTTGTTGATACAACCTTACTACTCTGTATAGTCACTACGTCTTCCACGCCACCACTGAGCACAGTACGAGTTTCGGCAATTTCGGAAGCAGCAACTTCCACACCCTGACGAAGCAGATCCCAGTAACGCAACCCTTCAAAAGCAAACTCGTACATGCGTTCTTTCAGGATGTTCTCCTTTGTTGCTGTCACGCGCTTGCTGGTATCACCACCAAAAGCGCGATCACGCACTGCATCCAAATAACTCTGGGCATTAGGACTACCGAGCTCTGCAGCCATCAGTAATACATCCGAATAACGAACTACAATGAAATCCTGATATGGACTAAGTTGATACTCGCCTGCACCTATGTCCTTTCCCATTACTTCATTTATTTCACTCCAAGTACCATCTTCAGCTTGTTGCCAAATAGCAAGTGGCGAATACTTTTTGATAGCATAACCCGTATACTCACGTTGGTCATTATAGAGCAACGAGAAATTATCGTGATCTACAAGGCCCTCAGCCTCGCAGTCAATAATGGACGCCGTACTGCGAGTGTCACCAGATTGAAAACTATTCACCAATTTCGGATTGACTGTACAGCCTCCCCAGCCTTGTCCATAAGGCACCGCAATCAAATTACGGAGTGCAATCATCACCTGCCAAGCATTACCATCAGCATTACCATTATAGTCTGATGTATAGTTGAATTTTTGAGCCAGTACTGTCTCTACATTGCCACGCCCTGCATACGTATTTGTCTTGGTATGGCTACCATCATTATTAGTTGTCCAAGTCACGGAAGCAGCAGGCCAAAGATTCTTGAACTCATCTATCAAACCAAATTCCCCGGAAGCAATCACATCTTCCACTCCTGCTAAAGCTTCAGCTCTAGTAAGCCCAGCAGGTTCTTTACCATAATAACCGGAATAGAACAGATAAACACGTGCCAGAAGAGCCTCAGCAGCATACTTCGTAATATGTCCGTCGTTAGATGCAGCTTGTGCTTTCGGATAGGCATTGGCCGGAATATTCTCGGCAGCATATTTCAAATCACTGATAATGAGCTGGTAAACGTCATCCGGATTTGCTTGCGAAATATTATCAGTAGTAGGAATATCCAACAAAGGGATATTTTCCCATAGACGAACCATATCAAAATAACAAAGTGCACGGATAGCACGTGCCTCTCCTATATAAGTGCCTCTTGTTGCTTCACTCGTCCAGTTAATGTCATCTGCACGGGAAATCAACTCGTTACAACGATAAACAGCGGCATAATAATTTTTCCAATCTGTTTCGTATATGTTCAAATCAGATGTAGACTGTGCCTGATCAAAACGATCGATTACTTGATAATTACGTCCATCAGCAACACCGGTAGCACCAAAACACTCATCCGACATCATCTCTGAAGCCAGATAAAAACCTACTCCCTTATTAGATGTAGTACATTGCCATCCGTCATAACAGCCTACCAAAGCGCGATAAGCGTCACTTTCTGTCTTGTAATAGTTTCCGGTGGAAGATTCCGTCTTCGATTCCACATCCAAGAAGCTGTTTGTGCAGGATGCCAGCCCAAAGCCGAACAATGCCAAAGCCAGTATATTTAATTTGAATTTCATCATTTCTTTCTTGTTTTTGGGTTTATGAGTCATAAGAACTCTTTTCTATTAAAACTTAAGATTAACGCCGACAAGCACAGTACGCGGACGAGGATAATAACCGTAGTCAATACCCGATACCCAACTCTTTTTATTGCTGTCTTCCGGACCAAAACCTATTTCAGGATCCATACCATCATATTTGGTGAAAGTAAGTGCATTCTGTACTTGTATATAGGCACGACACTGCGAAATAGCTTTGCCCTTCCAAAGACGGGAGAAATCATAACCCAGCGTAATGGCACTAATACGCAGGAAGTCACCATCCTGAATATAAAGGTCAGAGAATTGCCAGTTGACGTTAGTATCAGTCACACGCGGTATACGGTTACTTGTACCTTCTCCGGTCCAACGGTTGAGGATAGCAGTTGTATAATTTGATTTCTTATTAGTGTGGTTACGATAGCTCTGCACAATCTTATTACCTACAGAACCATTAGCATTCAGCGAGAAGTCAAAACCTTTATAGTCGAAGCCCAAATTGAAACCATAAGTAAAGTCCGGCATACCATTACCTAAGTCCACCTTGTCGTTGTCATCGATAATTCCGTTATGGTCTACATCTACAAACTTCACATCACCCGGCTTCACATCACTTTGCAACACACCGTTCTTGGCAGCAATCCAGTCGTCAATCTCTTGCTGGTTCTGGAAGATACCGGCAGTTTTATACCCCCAAAAGTAACCGATGGCATGGCCGTTGGAAGCGCGATAGAACTCAGGAGAGTTGTCATACAGCTGGTTTGTATTACCATGAATAATGCCATCTTCAGTAGGAATATTTCCTACCTTATTTTTATTGTAAGTACCATTGACACCAATGTTGTAGTGGAAATCCTTACCTATTTCATCATTCCAAGTCAGCGCCAGTTCAATACCGGTATTCTTTACATCACCACCGTTGATGTAAGGAGCACCTGTACCGGCAGTGGCAAGGATAGGAGCCTGTACCAGCCAATCTTTGGTTGTCTTTATATAAAAATCTGCATTCATACCCAAGCATCCATTGAGGAAACGGGCATCGATACCGATATTATATTGCTCGGAAGTTTCCCATTTCACATTCTCGTTGGCTAGACGGCTAGGATAAGCACCCCAGACATGATTGGCAGAGCCAAGGCCCGTACCAAACAAGTAATTGGTAGTAGAGCTCTTGATAGGAGCTGTATATTGGTAGTTATCAATATTCTGATTACCTACTTGTCCCCAGCTGACACGGAGTTTCAGGAAGTCGAGCCACTCGCGGGTACTTTCCATAAATGCCTCGTTCGTCAGTGTCCAACCTGCCGATACAGAAGGGAAGTAGCCAAAGCGATGACCACTGGCAAATTTGGAAGAACCATCGGCACGCACAGTAGCATTAATCATATAAGTCTCTTTCCAATTCCATCCCAAACGGGCAAAGTAGGAAACGGTACGTGTTTCATCATTCGGTTTACCATCTGCACCCAATCCCTGCTCGGGAGTAGTGGCTGACCCGTTGCTGACAAAAGCGTGGTCCCAATCATCAAATCCTTCTTTCAGGATACCATTTCTCGCCCCTACATAAGTGCCTTCATAGCGGCTGGATTCCATACCAATCAAGGCATTGAAGGAATGTTCACCCAAGGTCCAATCATACTGTGCAGTATTTGTCCAAACCATCGTCAAACCATGAGTCATGTTCTGGTTTACTTTTGTATTCTCCGTATTCTTAGTATAGATGTCAAACTGATAAAGGGGAGTATAACTGCGATACTCACTGGAACCATAAGTAGCACCGAATACAGTACGTATCTTCAAATTCTTAATCGGAGTCAACTCCGCATATACATTACCGGCGAAAGTGGCAGCCTTGTTCTCATTATTAGTGTTGGTCATCATGGAACCATAAGGGTTACCATCAGAATTGTGCCAATCGCTACTACTAGTGTCATTGTAAGGACTATCATACAGATTATTATCACTATATATAGGACTCAGCGGGGAAGTGGCAAATGCGCTGCGCAACGTATTGTTATACAAGTCACCTACATTTGTACCATTATTTTTCTTATATACGAAACTCACTTGTTCACCCACCTTCAAAAGGTTTTTGATGACCTGGTGGTCGGAGTTGATACGGAAGTTATAACGTTCGTAATTGGATACGTCAGCACCACCAACAATACCTTCTTGCTGCATATAACCTAAAGAAAGTGCATACGTAGAAGTGGCAGTTCCCCCTGTCACACCTAATGTATAACTTTGCGTCTTGGCATCATCCTTGAGCATAGCATCAATCCAATCCGTGTCATATATGTTACCATTAGCATCGCGAATTGACTTGAAGCTGTTCCAATCATAAGCGGCATTGCCACTATTCAATGCTTGTTCATCCATGATGGCCATATACTGTTCCGCATTCAGCATATTTGCTTTACGTGCCACATTCTGAATACCATAATAAGCATCCAATGAAACTACAGCCTTACCTTCCTTACCCGATTTTGTAGTAATCAACACTACACCATTGGCCGCCTGCGCACCATAAATAGCTGCAGAGGCAGCATCTTTCAGGATGTCAATACTCTCGATATCGGCAGGATTTAGCGTGGAGATATCGCCACCTACACCATCAATCAAATAAAGAGGAGAAGAATTACCTACAGTTCCCAAACCACGAATGGTCACCTTCATATCAGCACCTGGTTGTCCTGAAGTTGAAGTGATATTCACACCCGGAGTTTGTCCCTGCATAGCCTGCAACGGGTTGTTTGTATTTAGTTTGGCGATGTTATCACCTTTTACCTGAACCGTAGCACCAGTTACCAGTTTCTTCTTTTGGACACCGTAACCTACTACTACTACTTCATCTAGCATTTCCGTATCTTCTTTCAGAACCACGTTGATAACGGATGAAGCACCAACCTGAATTTCCTGGGTTTGATAACCGATATACGAAAAAATCAGCGTCTGCCCTTGTTCTGCATTCACAGAGAATTTACCGTCAATATCGGTAATACCACCTGTAGCAGTTTCTTTCACCTGCACACTGACACCGATCAACGGTTCATTGTCCGTAGCCGATGTCACAACTCCTGTAACGGCCTTGTTTTGAGAAGGATTAGCCTGAAGGCTACTGATTGCAGGTACCAATAGCAACAGTACCCATGCAATGCGGCACAAATGCAAATTTATGCACTTTTCCAAGAATGTTTTTCTCATTGTACATTGTTTAATAGTTAATATCAAAGATTTTATAACGCTCTTTGTCAATGCAAAGAACCTGGATACAAAAGTATGGAGGAACAAGGAAAGAGTGTCGAGAAATTGTTACGAAAAGTATATGATTTCGTTAATCAAGGCTTCTAAAATGTTACTAAAAAAGGTATAATTTGTTTTCCATCCCTTCTCTAAACCTTTTAAAGAGGGGGGGGGGAGATTCTTCCCATCCCCCTCAATGCTGGAATTGATTTCATCTCACTTTTCCATCCCCAATATACTTTCTCCGGAATACAAAGAACCATTTCTTTCTAAAAACGTTCTCAGGAAAGTACAACCTAAAACTTAACAGATAATGAAAAAATTAGTAGTATTTGCAGTACTTGCCGCAATCGTGGCAAGCTGCACCAATGACAATCCGCCCCAGATAGAAAAAAGCAGTGAGTTGGTATCACCACGACTCTTGATGGACGTGTCCACAGAAAGCGGACAAAGCCCGCTGACCGGCATACTGACCATCATGCCCTGTAAGGCGGGCACCTCTATTTATTATGGGAACTATGTAAACCGAAAGCTGACACCTTTTTACGGTTACTACCAAGTTAAAGACGGAACTTTCTATAACGATGGCGTCAATCGGGAATTATCCTTACCCGCAGGTCCCTATAACATGATTTACTGGGGAACCCCTAAATACGAGGAGCCGATTTATGCACATCCTCTTATGAGGGACCCGGCCTACATCTTAGGCGAAGACATGTCCCAGCAACACTTTTCCTTATTCAAAATGGAAGCGGACACAACCTATTATCCGGTATTCGACTTGGTACATACCGTCCAACCTGCCAACGTCGGAAGTGAAAACCTGAAAGCATCCCTTAAACGGGTAGTGACCGGACTGAAGGTAATCATCAAGGACAAGAATAACGGCATCCTCAGTTCGAGCATCGACAGCATGGTAGTGCGTATCACTAATATTGCCGGAGAACTAAATTTCTACACTGCCGTTCCTCAGGGAAGCCCGCGCACAGTAGCCTTCCCTCTAGTCCGTTCCATCGACGGTACGCAAATGAGCAATGCCACCGTCATGCTTTTCCCTTCTTTCGGGAAATCAGAATTCCAGATGAACATCATACTGAAAAACGGAAACGTAAAAAGTTTCAAACAAACATTGAACGAACCTTTGAAAGCAAACTCCAAACTGACTCTGACCCTTACTCTGGGAGACATCTTTTCCGAAGAATCATCCGGAGAATTCACCATTGACAACTGGAACGAGGAAAGCCAGACAATCGATGTCCCTTCATTGGATTGAGCTTACCGCATCAAGGAAAGATAGAACGGTGTGCGCCCATCTTATAAAAAGGCAACGTGAACCAGAAAGTGGAGCCCGTGCCTAACTGCGTCCCCCTATCTCCTCTTTCAGTTCCCTCGCAATGTTTTGCGAAATGGCCACTCCCAGTCCGATACCCTGCTTAAAGGAAGCCAGTTTACAAAGCGATTAAAAATCCCCTGCGCATTATAAGATGATATCCCCGTCCCGGTATCGGTAACATAAAAAAGGATATACCCATTTTCGGGCATCCCGTAAGCAACAGTAATGCTACCGGCAGCAGTAAACTTCAACGCATTGCTGATGAAGTCATTAAATACCTACATAATTCTGCGCAGGTTGGTATACAGCAGCAAACCGGGCAATAGCGTAACCGTGGCCATACGCACGTCTTTATTGGTCAGCCTAATACTTGTGGCCTGCTCTATCTCGAACACCATTTTATTGATATCCACATTGGCATAGACATATTCCAATGTGCTGGCTTCTATCTTCGACAAATCCAGAATGTCATTGATGAGCTGCAACAGCAGTTCATTATTCCGTTCTATAATATTGAGATACTCCACCCGTTCTTCCTCGGACACTCCCGTGGCCAGAATACTCAAAAAACCGACTATTGCATTAAACGGAGTACGCATCTCATGACTTATATTGGCTAGGAAAGTCGATTTTATCTGGTTGGATTCCTCAGCCTCCTCTTCGGCCAGACACAGCTTGCACTCCATGATTTTCAAATCAGTAATGTCCTAAGCAGTATAAACAATCCACTTGCGACCATCAAAATTATTGTTCTGGAAGGAAAACCACTCCTTGCTCTTCTTGGTAAAAAAACGTCGTATACCCTCTTGCGGAATCCCCGCCTTGACCAGCTGCTCTTCATCCTCTTTCCTAATTAAAGCTACAGCCTCTGGCATTGTTTCAAAATCCGTCTAGTCTATAGCCTCTTTGGCCGAATATTCAAAGAGTTCCTCTGCCTTTTTATTCCCAAAAGTATAGCGCATCTCATCATTTACATTCTTCACTTTTGTTGTAATGAGAAGATTATCAAGAATGCCTTCCAATATTGCGGATACCCCTCTCCCGGTTCCTTTCCCTCATTTTTTTCATCCGCCTCTTTTTACGTTGGTCCCATCTACTGGGATTGAAACCCAAAACAAAAATGTTTCAGCTATGTTTCAGTAGAAAAAGACAAAACCCTTGTAAAATTTTGATTTATAATAGATTTGTCTACATCCTTTCATGCCCAGACCAGGTACAAACCATAGAAATCATAGGAAAACGAAAGAAAATCCGAAATTGGAGCAAAATAAACTTTCGGATGGCAGAATCAGCCTTTAGTTGGAGTATTATTTAGGTAGAGAGGAAAAGCCCGTATTAGATGAAAACGGCAATCAGGTATATTACGAAAGTGGCAAGATGCAAGGAAAGCCAAAGTTCGCAGTCAAGCATCACAGGCGAAAAGAAAACCTTAGCCTGTATCTGATAGACAAGCCACATACTCCAGCTGAATGACAACAGAACAAGGAAACTTTGGAACTCGCTTCAAAAATACGCGCAGAGCGTGAGCAGGAGTTTAAGGAGAGTATGCTTGGCTACCGCTTAAAGAAAGACAGGACGGTTAATTTCTTGGATTATTATCAAGCATACATAAACAGTTATACAAAGAAAGACATTCGCATGGTGCAAATTGCACTTAGCCGTTTCAAAGACTTCTTGAAAGAGAAATACCCCATGAATGAGTGTAGCATTAAACCGGAACTCATCACCAAAGAAATGATGGAACAGTTTGTAGCTTATCTGCAATCCCGAAGCATTGGTGAAGGTGCTAAAAGCATTTACCAGCGTTTCAAGAAAGTTATTCGCTATGCAATAGAGCATGATGTAATGCTGGAAGACCCTTGCAAAGATGTTACCTGCAAAGTGGATAGTCAGATGCTTCGGAAAGATGTGCTTTCGCCCGAAGAAATACAAAAGTTGGTGGCTTTTCATTATAACAACGAAAACCCTACAGCCAGACGAGCGTTTATCTTTTGCCTGTATTGCGGTCTGCGCTTCTGCGATGTAAAAGACCTTACTTTTAAAAATGTGGATTATGCTAACTGATTATTGAAGTTCGAGCAAAGCAAGGCCAAGGGACATTCTGCCAGTAGGTGTGGTTATTTCTTTGAATGACGTTCTATTGTCTATCATTGGTGAAGCTCCGGCAGATAAGAACTGTTTGATATTCGATTTGCCTACATACGAAAGCTGCTGCAAATCGGTTAAGCGTTGGGTAAAAAGAGCCGGAATAGACAAGCATATAAGCTGGCATTGCTTCCGGCATTCTTTTGCCGTGAACATTCTGAACAATGGGGCAAATATCAAGATCTTAGCCAATCTTTTAGGACACAGCGGATTGAAGCATACAGAGAAATACACCCGTGTGGTGGATAAATTGAAAGAGGAAGCAATAAACAGCTTGCCTGAACTAAAGTTTTAACCACAAAAGATTATCTTTGCGACTATGAACTTTGAAGCATTAGTAAAACATATCAGCACGATACAGAACACGTTGCAGGCACAAGCCGCACACGCTGTAAACCTTGCCCTTACTTCCCGTAACTGGTTTATGGGTTGCTATATCGTGGAATTCGAACAGAACGGAGAAGACCGTGCCACATACGGTGAACAACTGTTGAAAAAGCAGGAACAACGGCTGAAAACAAAAGGTCTGAATGAACGTAGATTCCGTGAATTTAGACGGTTATACCTTGTTTATCCACATCTGAAAGAACAAGTATTACACTACATCATGGCAGGAAATGAAATTCGGCACTCGGCAAGTGCCGAATTACAACAATCTGATAAATAGTATAATAAATGGATAAATCCAGCAACAAAGATATTCAATAAAATACCTTATACCCACTTAAAACATATCGCAAAAATAGACAACCCGGTAAAACATGCTTTCTATGAAATGGAAACAATTCGTAGCTGCTGGTCTGTCAAAGAATTGGAACAACAAATAGCGTCTTTATACTATGAGCGTAGCGGACTATCCAAAAATAAAGAAGCCCTCTCCGCTTTAGTACAGCAACAAGCGACCTTATTACAGCCTAAAGATGTTATCAACACCCCTGTTACCTTAGAGTTCTTAGAATTGAATGAACGTGCCTTAGTAACAGAAAACGATCTGGAGCAATCTATTCTTGATAACTTACAACACTTCCTGCTGGAACTTTTATGCAAACCTTTACATAACATTTCTTATGCCAACAAATTTATTATGCAAAGTGACTTAAACTAAATCGCAGCTACAAAAGTAATTATAAAAATATAATCATTTATTTCTTTACATAAGAATTTCATTAATTTAAGTGCGGTGATATTG